>Ga0209517_10003469_pt1 | contig 21381 bp, 18 predicted proteins | sample PeaSoiMetSII2010_FD_187695 | JGI IMG/M metagenome (GOLD analysis project Ga0209517, IMG submission 187695) | Peat soil microbial communities from Weissenstadt, Germany - SII-2010 (SPAdes) (version 2) | ecosystem: Environmental > Terrestrial > Soil > Wetlands > Peat | place: Germany...
CCGCCCTGCTGCATCCTGGCCACCAGCGCGGACATTTCGGCGAACACGCGCTTGCGCACGAAGAGATCTACGTAGCGCGCAGCTGCGGCGCGCAATTCCTCATCGCGCAGGCCCGCGTACATCTGCACCATCTCGCCGCACATCGCATCTTCGCTCACATTGCCTCCGCGATAGGCGCGATAGCGGTTGTCAAGCCAGTCGTGCGTCGAGCGCGACACCAGGCCCTGCTCCAGCGTCCAGGCCATGAAACCATAACCCGCGTCGCCGCTCCAAAGGGTTCCGTCGCAATCAAAGACCGCAACCTTTGGCTTGCACTCGAAGACCAGCCGCTCGAACTCTTCGGCCGTCCACTTTTTGATTTTTGTCTGCGCAGGCGCCGACCGCTCTGCGGTACTGTGTGAAGAATTCATTCCATTCTATTTTCGTCGATGTGGGCTGCAATTGCACGCCCCGATCATGAACCCGAGATGAATGAAGAATATGCCGGGTAAACCGATTGCGCGGTGGTCAGGCCGGCTGCAGCGGTTTCGGAAATGGTGTATCGGCACTCAAGACCCCCGAATCGGCGCGACCCCAAGACCGGGGTCCCCGCGGACAGGTCTTCGTCCGTGGGTGGAAGAAGCGCCGACCTAGGCCATTGCTTTGACCGGACCCAGAATTTCCGAAACCGCCCTAGGCCTCGCACGTCCAGCGCCGCCGTGCCTCGGCAAAGCACTCGCGCGCAATGCGCGCCAGCACCAGCGACTGTTGCCAGCGATCGGACTCTTCCCGGCCCTCGAAGACCCGCGCATAGTAATATTCCGGGCCCAGCAGCTCCGGAGCAAAGCAGAACCGGTCGAGCAATGGCCTTCTGCGCAGGAACCCCAGGAACGACTCGGTCCAGAGCGCGCGAAAGTGATCCACATAAGGGCGTCCCTCCGCGCCGCCGTCACCAACGTCTACCTGCATGCAGCCCGGGTTTCCGATGCGCCCATGCAAAAAGCCTATACGGCCCAGCACCGGCCGAATGAACTCCAGCTTGTTCTCGAACCCGCCGTACACCATCTCGGTTCCCGTGTACCAATGCGAAAAATCCCCGTTGAATTCAAGCTCAGGAAAACGCGTGAGAAATTGCACCGTCCGCCAGGGGTCCTGAAAGATCGTAGCGCGATGCGTTTCGGGATAGAGGGGGATCGAGTATTTCGCCGCCGCGTCGAGCACGGCGCCAATCAGCTTACCGGCCTCCTCATCGCTCTCCGCGCCCCAGCCCACGTGAAGCGTCAGGCATTCCAGCCCTTCTTCGCGTGCTTCCTTCGCCAGCGGCGCTGCTTCAGCAGGCGTATTCACGCGCCCGCTGCCGCACACACCCAGGCCCATGGCTTGCGCTTGGTTCTTGCGCGCATGATCGATTGGCTGGATAAACTGCACACCTTCGTAGCCGGCATCGCGAAGCGCCTGTAATCCCCCAGCCGGTTTCTGCGGCATGCTGTCGAGCGCCTGAATGTTCATGTACACGCGCAGTCGCGTATCGCGCTCTTCCGTCATGCAAAATCTCCTCCATGTAGCGCCGGTATTCGCTCGGGGATCTAGAACTCGTCGTACGCAATCTGCTTCTCTGCAACGCCGAGCAACTTGAGCATCCGGTTGCACGCCTTGATCATCATCGGCGGCCCGCAAAGGTAGTACTCCGCGCCTTCGGGACTGGGATGGTCGCGCAGGTACTGTTCGAGCACCACTTCGTGAATGAACCCGACAGGCCCCATCCAGTTGTCGTCTTCTAGCGGCGACGAAAGCGCGAGATGAAACGAAAAATTCGGATGATGTTCTTCGAGCTTTCTGAAGTACTCCTCGTAGAAGATCTCCTGCCGGGAGCGCGCGCCATACCAGTAAGTGATCTTGCGTGCCGAGCTTTCGGTTTCAAGCAGATGCGAGAGGTGCGCGCGTAACGGAGCCATGCCCGCTCCGCCGCCGATGTACACCATCTCGTGCTGCGTCGGCTTGATGTGAAAATCGCCGAACGGGCCGATCGCCGTGACCGTATCGCCCGGTTTCAGGCTGAACACGTAACTCGATCCCACGCCCGGCGCGCAGTCCTGGCCCGGCGGCGGCGTGGCGATGCGCACATTAAACCGCAGTTGCCGCTCTGTGCGTGGATTCCCGGCGAGCGAGTAGTTGTTGCGCTTCCCCGGCTGCGGGTTCCGTGCTTCCAGATCGAAGACATGCTGGTTCCTCCACACCGTCGCGAAAGGTTCCGGAATGTCGAATTCGCTGAAGCGGATGGAATCGTAAGCCGGAATGTCCAGCTGCAGATAGTCGCCGGGCGTGAAGGCAAGTGCAGCCGCGCCGTCTTCCGCGGCAATTTCCGGTTCGAGCACGAGCTCCTTGATAAACGTGGCCACGCTCCGGTTGCTGACCACGCGAAACTTGAAGGTCGTATGCGCGCGCGCCCCCACACCGCCCGCATGCACCACGTCCACAAAGATCCGGCCATCGCGCTCCACCACCGGATACGTGGCCAGGCCGCGGCAAACCGGCGCCCGTGCCGGCGACCCGTCAACCAGATGGAATCGCCCGTTGTGCTTCGGGCACTCAATGATTCCGCCTTTCACCAGTCCGTCTGAAAGGTGCGTATTGCCGTGCGTGCAGAGTCCGTCCGTCGCGTAAAGCTTCCCCTCCTCGTCGCGGTAGAGCGCATACGTTTTGCGCGAGTGATCGAAGCGAATAGCGTCCGCAATTCGCAAGTCCGCGGCGGCGCACACTTGAACCCAGCCCCCGGCATCGGGCTCAGCCTCTGGGGCGAAGCAGGCTTCGCGAGTACGCGCCTTAGGCTCGGGCAGCTTGCGCTTCACGTGGTATGCGGGATCCTTCCTCTGGCGCAAAACAGTTGGAAGAATTTCGCGCCACGCAGAAAGGATGGAGGGATATGGCGGAGGGCAATCGTCCTTCACCGTCGCATGCAGCCGGAGCAGCGCGTGATATGGCACCAGTGGGAACATGTGGTGTTCCACGTGGTAATTCATGTTCCAGTAGATGAACCGGCTGATGGGATTCATGTAGACCGTGCGGCAATTGAGCCGATGGTCGAGAACATTCTCCGCCAGTCCGGCGTGCTGCGGGGTGTTATGGATAATCATGAGCCAGGTGCCAAAGAATTGCGGCAGCACGAACAAGAAGATCGGAATCCAGCTATGCCAGAGGACAGCTCCGGCAATGACCACTGCATAGATTGCCAGATAGATTCGCGCGTTGCGATAAACCCTTGCAAACTCGGTTTCGGGAATAAAGCTTCGTTCACTATCGGGGATACGTCCCAGCGCGTGCCGGACCAGGCTCGTGAAATGGTTGCGATAGACGCCCACGGCAAAAAGGCTCAGAACCAGCGCGAGAAGATCCGGCGGCCGGGGAACCTGAATCTCCGGGTCGCGCCCCACAATAATGGTGTCGCTGTGGTGACGGTTGTGACTCCAGCGCCAGAGCACAGATTCTCGCATCACCATAAACGACGCGATTTCGTAAATCGCGATATTCATCCAGTCAGATCGGAACGCGGTTCCGTGGCCACATTCATGCCAACGTGAATCGGAACTGGTGCCATAGAGCACCGCGTACATGGCATAGGGAAGCACGACCCACCACGTGCCCCACAGCTTCCACGTCAAAATGCCCAATCCGACGAGCAGCACGAACCACAGAATCGTGTCGCGGATTGCCGGCCCGTCGCGCCGCACCAGCAGCTCGCGCATCGTCGCGCGCGGCACCTGGCACTGGTACCAGTCGGCCTCGGCCAGCCCCTTCTCAATCGCCAGCGTCGAATTCACGCCGGTCAAACTGTAGTCGGGGCGAGGAACCGGTTTCTCGAGAATCGCAGCGTTTTGGCTCATGGTTGCCTCGCTTGCATGGCTTAGACTTTTCCTCCGTACTGTTGGGTATGGTCAATGGTCCCGGCGCCGTTGCCCTTCACTGAAAATGCGTAGGCCGTCGAGTGCCGCTGTGTTTCGCCGGGATGCAAAAGCGTGTCTTTGCGAAATGCCGCATTCGAAGAATCAGGATACCCGTGACACTCCAGGCAGGCGCCCGAAAAAGGTGCATACGCCTTCCCTAACTTTCCTGGGCGAGTGCCGTTCAAATGGCTTCCAGTGTAGAACTGCAGATACCTCTCCGTCGTCGACACGGTCAATGCGCGCTTGCTGCCATCCTCTTCGAGGCGCGCTGCCACGACCCGCTCCTGCTTCCCATGCTCCGGTAATGCGTACAGATAGCCGTGCTGCTGAAACAGCGAAGGAATCGCCTCGCTGAGCCGCCGCGTCTCGCGGAAATCATTCCCATGGCGCTTCGTCGATTCAAGCCGCCCGAGCGGCGTCAAATACTTATCGACCGGCACAAACTGATCCGCGAAAATCGCAATTTGATGATCGCTCACGGTCCCCGAGCCTTCTCCAGCCAGGTTGAAATACGAGTGGTGCGTCAGGCTGAACGGAGTCGTCCGGTCGCTCGTCGCTTCCGTCTCAACCAGAAAAACATTGTTGTCCGTCACCGTGTAGGTCACCGCAACATCCACGTTTCCCGGATACCCTTCCTCGCCGTCTGGACTTCGATACATGAGCCGCAATGACGGTGCGCCATCTGCGCGGTTCACCGGCGAAGGGTGCCAGATGCGCTTATCGAGCCCTTCGACTCCTCCGTGAAGATGATTCGGCGGATCGTTTCGCGCAAGTTGATAGGTTCTGCCGTCGAGCGTAAAAGCCGCATTGGCAATGCGCCCAGCCACGCGTCCCGTGATTGCGTTGAAATATGGATGGCCCGCGAGGTACGACTCCAAATCGTTGAAGCCCAGAACAACGTCGTCCAGCCTCCCGTCTTGTCCGGGCGCCAGCAGGCGCGTCACGATCCCACCCAATGTAATAACCTCCAGCAGCAGTCCGCTGCGGCCGGTCAAAGTCCACGCTTCGACAGCCTGACCGGCCGCAAGAACGCCATAATTTCGAGTGCTGATTGGGGAAGCCATCGTGCACGAAACCGTACAATCTTCAAGTTACCGCCGGCGCCCTTCGCTGTCCAGAATTCCACGATTCGGAACACGATAAACCGCCAGAATTCCAACACTTGTGCCCGGATATCTACTCCGTCGAAGGCAGCGCCGGCTCAACCGTCTCCACGCGAATCTTCGCAATCCGGCGTCCCTCCATCTCCGTCACCGTCATCCGCCGCCCTTCATACTCCACCGATTCTCCCGGTTCGGGAATGTGGCCAAGCTGCGCGAGTACGAACCCGGCCAGGGTTTCCACGCCGCCGTCGCGCGGCAGGCTCCATTTCATCTGTGTCTCCAGGTCACGCAGGTTCACGGTGCCGTCCATCAGCACCGCGCCTCCCGCGCTGCTCAGCACCGGATGCGGGGATGTATCGAATTCATCTTCCAATTCACCTGCGAGCTGCTCAATCGCGTCCTCCGCGGTCACCAAGCCTACAGTTGAGCCGTACTCGTCTACTGCGATTGCCAAATGCCGCCGGTGCTGCTTGAAGTCGCGCAGCAAGTCCAGTGCTGATTTTGTCTCGGGCACAACCAGCACCTCGTGCATGATCTGCGCCAGGCGCAATCCCGTCTGCGGTGTGATGGGCGACGATGTGGCAGGCCTGCCGAAATAAAGCAGCCGCGCCAGGTCCCGGGCATACACCGCGCCGACAACATGTTCGGGACCGCGGCCCGCGTCATATACCGGGATGCGCGAATGATGCCGGCTGAAGACGCGCGTGTACGCCTCCTCGAGCAACATGTTCGAAGGCAGAGAAAAGATCTTCTGCCGCGGAGTCATGATCTCCCGCACCTGCACGTCGCTCAGTTCCAGGGCGCGGTGTACCAGCACTTCCTGAAACTCGGGCAGCAGGCCCAGGCGGCGTGCCGCGGTCGCAATCAGCTTGAGTTCTTCGGCGGAGTGGACGCTTGCGGCGCGCTGAGAGGAGGGAATATCGAATCCGCGCAAAACCATCGCCGCCGACCGGCTCAACAGGCGCACTGCGGGACGCGCTACTGCCATGAACACCAGCATGGGCGGCGCAATCGCCACAGCCAACGCTTCGGCGCGCCGCAAGGCCAGACCCTTTGGCACCAACTCGCCGGCCACCACGTGGAAGTAGGTAATCAGTGCAAATCCCACCACCACGGCAGTCACGTGGGCGTAAATCTGCGCGTGGGGAAGCCCACCCATCCAACCCTCAAGAATCTGCGCGGCCAGCGGCTCGCCCACCCAGCCCAGCGCCAGCGAGCAAAGGGTCACCCCAAGCTGCACGGCCGGCAGCAGGTCGTCGAGATTCTGCTGCAGGCGCCGCACCGCTCGCGCCCCAGGCACGCGCGAAGCAAGCAACTGCTCCACCCTGGTCTCGCGGATCGAAACCAGCGCGAACTCGGCGGCCACAAAATAGGCGTTGGCCAGGATCAGCATGGCCACGGCGACCGGCTTGAACAGCGGAAGTTCGTGCATCCCGGTCAGAGAATAGCATTCGCCGGAAGCCTGCCATCCAACCCATCGGCGTACATTGGAGGAAGGAACCACACACTTGCCCTTTGCGCCGTCTCCGGGAACTGGAGATGCGACTGTTGCGTAGTTTGTTCAAGGGCAGGGTGCGCATCAAAACGAGCGGGAACGAATCGAGGGATGGGTATGAAAAATCTTCTTGCGGGAATCGCGGCCTCAACACTGTTCGCGGCCCTTGCAGCGGCTCCGGCATGGTCCGCCGAGGCGACATTTGAACGCGACTTGACAGTCAATGGCCGAGTGGACCTGACCGTGGCCACGGGCTCGGGCTCAATTCATCTCACCGCCGGTCCCGCGGGCCACGTGCATATCTTCGGGCGAGTCAAATCCAGTTGGGGCGGAAACGACGACCAGGTGCGGGAGATTGCGTCGCACCCTCCGATCGAGCAGACCGGCAACATTGTCCGCATTGGAGTGCACGATGGAAGGCTGCGAAACACCGGCATCGATTATGAGATCGAGGCCCCGCCTGACTCGTTCTTGAAAGCCAATACAGGCTCGGGTAACGTGACCGACGATGGCGTCGGCGCCGACTCCAAAATAGGCACCGGCTCCGGCTCCATCCGGGCCACGGGCCTGCAAGGCGGATTCTCTCTGTCCACCGGTTCGGGCACGATCTACGGCGAACAGGTGGGTAAGGGCGATGTGACCGCCTCAACAGGGTCAGGCTCGATTGAGCTGAAGAACCTGCATGGCGGCCTGCGCGCGCATACCGGCTCGGGCAGCATCAAGGCTGGCGGAACGCCGGACGCGCAATGGCGTATCGACACCGGCGCAGGCAGCGTTGAAGTATGGACCGGCAACGTGGGTCTGAACCTCGATGCCGGGTCCGGCTCGGGAAGCGTGCACTGCGATCGCGAGGTCACGACCCAGGGGACAATGGGACGCCATCATCTGACAGGCAAGATCGGCGGCGGCGGGCCGATGATGCACATCGGAACCGGCTCAGGCAGCATTCGGATCCACTGAGCAAACAGGGCGCGCGAATCATCCGTTCTGCGCCCGCTCCTGGCTGCCGCTCTGCCCCGGCGCGCGATTCTCCATGCTCGAGCTCCGGAGCGTCCGATATCCCGGATGAATCCCGGGCGCGAGCCCATGTTTCGTGGCCAGCTTTTCGAGCAAGCCGCGCAATTGGCTGCGCTCGTCCTCGCTGAGCGCGGCGCAGAATCTTTCATCGTGCTGCCGGGCGATGCGGGCGATCGCGCTCAGCGTGGCGCGGCCTGCCTCGCTCAATTGCAGCGAGTAGAGCCGCCGGTCGCTCAAATTCGCCTCGCGAGCCACCAGCCCTCGCTCTTCCATTGCGTCGATCACAGCCACCAGGCGGCTGGCATGCATGCCCAGCCTGCGCGCCAGCTCCTGCTGGCTGATGCCGGGCGACAAGCTCAACAGGCGCAGAATGCCTGCATCCGGAGGGGTTAATCCCAGCGGGCTCAATGCCTTGGCAAACTCCTGGGCAGCACGCCCCCCCACCTGCGCCAGCATAAACGCAACTGAAATTGGCGGAGTTTCAGGTTTCCGGGAATTCATGAATCCATTTTTGCATGAATTAATCATTATGATATGTAATGATTATCGCGTGCAATGACAAAGGAGGTCAACCATGACAAACCCGAACGCCGCACTTTCGCCTGGCCGGCGTCACCCCAGCCCGCATCTCGGCGCCCTGGCAATCGTCTTCACGCTGCTCTTTTGCGCGGGACTCTACCCCGTCACTTACTTTGGCGGCCTGCCTTATTTCCCCGGTCCTGGCGCGCCGGAATCCGCCATCTCCGCGTTCTTTCAGGCTCGTCCGTCGGCCGTAACCCTCTGCGCCTTTCTGCAATTCGGCTCGGCCATTCCGCTAGGCATCTTCACGGCAACCATCGTCAGCCGTCTCGAGTTCTTCGGCGTGCGTGCCGCAGGCATCAAGATCGCGCTCTTCGGCGGCTTTGCCACCTGTTTCATGATGATGTCGAATGCCGCCATCCTCTGGAGCATGGCTCATCCTGGCATTGCGCAGGATGGCCCGCTCACTCTGGCGCTTTACTTCATCGCCTTCGCCATGGGCGGGCCTGGCTATTCCGTCTCTCTCGGCTTGCTCATGGCAGGCATTTCAGTTCCGCTTCTCTTCCGGCGCGATGTGTCGCGATGGATTCCCATCCTCGGCCTCGTCCTCGCAGCGTGCGGCGAACTGAGCTGGTTTTCCTTTGAATTGTCGAAAGCGATTCCTCTCATTCCGCTCACCCGCTTCCCAGGCTTCATCTGGATGATCGCCGTGGGCTTTGCGCTGCCTTCGAGCCTTCCCCAGCCTGCTCGGCAGGAGGCACGCTCATGAAAGGTTGGCGCGAACGCGACACAATTCGCCTGCTCCACCTGGTGTTGAGTATTCCGATTCTCGGTTTTCTCTACGGCCCGGTAGAGCACATCCCGCAGGCGGCGTGGTTTACGCGCTGGATCGCCTTTCCCGTCGTCCTGCTCAGCGGTTTCTGGCTGTGGCTCAAGCCGAAGATCCTCGCCCGCCTCCACGCGAAACCCGCCTCGCGCATTCTATGGCGCGCTGAAGCTGAAGGCGGGGCTCACGGTACGAAGTAAAACGGGTCGGGGTATTTCACTGAATACTCGGCTTCCGGCTTGCCCTTCAAGTCGCTCCATTGGTCGCCTACGTTGAGCGCAAGCGTGTAGCCCTGGGCTGCGATCTCGGCGCGAGTAACTGCCTTGAATCGACCAACGGTCTGATTCCCGTGCGCGACCGGCCACATCACGAGCAGCTTCCACTTGTCGAAGCCCTGCGCGCGCAAATTGCGTTCGGTCGCCGCGCGTTCGTTCTCGGTCCGGCCGCTGATGAAAAAGATGCTCACGCCCAGCTTTTGCGCCTCCTGGTAAAGCCGCAGCGTTCCTGGGATGGCCGCAGCCTGTGCCGACTGCACCCACAAATCGAATACATCCGGCTTGTATGCGAAATCCGCGCCGGTCTCTTCCACATAATTCGAGAGCGTGGTCTCGTCGATATCGAGAATCAGGGCCAGCTTTTCATTGGGCCCGCGATGCGCGACACGCTTGCGCAGATACGCGATAGCGCGATCGGCCTCGAGATCGACGTCGTGCGTATAGCAGCCGCACTTGCACGTGCAGTCGTGATACTCCCTGACTTCCTTCTTGAGAAGATCCAGGTTGGCGATCCGTTCTGCCGCGGGTTCGCTCACGAAAACCGGCCGCGATTGCTGCGCTGCAAGATTGCCCAGGCCAATGGCAAATACGAGCTGCGCTGTCAGGATTGTGAAATGCTTGTTCAACTAAGGAACTCCTTTCTGCGCTTGTGCCTGCTTAGTCTACAGCGGCGGGCAGGCCCACGCCGTGGCGCCTCGGGGCCTTTACACTAGACCTATGATTCGCGTTTTTCGCACGATTCCTGTGGAGCGATTGAAGCTGCTCGTCTTCGATCTCGACGGCACGCTCATCGATTCGGCGCAGGACCTGTGCAACAGCGTCAACGCGGCCCTCACGGAGTTTCACCTCAGCACGCTGCCCGACCCTGCCATTGCCGGATTCGTCGGCAACGGCGCGCCCACACTCATGCGCCGCGCACTGGCGCTCGCTTCCAGGTCCACTCCCGACAAAATCGACGAAGAATTCTTCTCCAAAGCCTACGCATTCTTTCTGCAGTATTACCGCGAGCACAAGCTCGATTTCACCCACGCTTACGAAGGCGTCCTGGACGCGCTGAAGGCCCTGCACGAGCTGCACGACGCCCCCGGCGGTCCCACGCGCATCATGGCGGTGCTCACCAACAAGCCGGTGCGGCCCGCGCGCGGCATCTGCGAGGGGCTCGGCCTGGCCGGCTACTTTCTGCATATTTATGGAGGCGACAGCTTTCCTCAAAAGAAGCCCGATCCCTTCGGCCTGCGCTCGCTGATGGAAGAGACCGGGACGACGCCCGATGAGACGGTGATGATCGGCGATAGCCAGGTTGACGTGCAGACCGCGCGCAACGCCGGAGCGTGGTCGCTTGGCTGCACCTTCGGCTTCGGCCCGCACACGCTTCACGATTCGCCTCCCGATGTTCTCGTTGATTCCGCCGCAGAGTGGACGCAGGCGCTGAATCCCACGTAAAATTGATGCAGAAACCTGACCGGGAATTCAACGGATCAGGGCGTCCGAGGCAAAACGGCGGCAGTGATTCTTGTGCCTGGCCATCACACCGAGCAAGCCGTCCAATGACTTCGTTTGTCTTTTGTTTCAACTTTCGCATTTTTTGATGGTCCTTTTTATGCGTTCTTTTGCTTTGGTTTTTCTACTGCTTTTGCCTGTCGGGGCCTTCGGTGGAAATGTTCCCGCCCAGACCCCATCGCCGACGCCGGTTCTCCACGGCTCCATCTCCGACCCGACCGGCGCCATTATTCCCGGTGCCGACATCAACCTGCTCGATGCAAACGGAGCAGTCGTCGCCCAATCCAGCTCGGCCGCTGACGGCAGCTTCCAAGTCTCCGCGCCCCATCCCGGCGTCTACACGCTGGTGGTTTCGAAGGCCGGATTCAAAACCGTTCAGACTCAAGTCACGCTCGCGGCTCCAGGCAGCGCTCCTTCTTCGGCTTCCGCAGCGCAGGCCGTCGCAGTTACTCGCGTCGTGCTTCCCATCGCTTCAACTTCCACGGACGTTGTGGTCAGCGCCGAATCCAGCCAGGACCTGACCGAGACCGACGAGAATCGCGACACGTCGGTGATGACCGCCGATGATCTGAAAACCCTGCCCATCTTCGACAACGATTTCGTCTCTGCGATGGGCGCATTCCTCGACTCCGACGTCGCCGCCACCGGGGGCACAGGCCTGCTGGTCGATGGCGTTGAGGCCAATCGCGTCCCGGTGTCCGCTTCCGCCGTGCAGGAAGTGCGCATCAACCAGGATCCTTACTCGGCGCGCTACTACTATCCCGGCCGCGGCCAAATTGAAATTATTACCAAATCCGCCGCCCAGCACTACCACGGCCAATTGAATTTCTACTTCCGCGATTCAGCCCTGAACGCGCAAAACGCCCTCGCGCCCTCAAAGCCGTCCGAGCAGCGGCGCATCTACGAAGGCAGCGCCACCGGCCCCATTCCTCACTCGCACAACAGCAGCTTTCTGGTCTCGTTCAACCGTGCGGAAGAAGATCTCGATGCAGTGGTGAGCGCCACCGTTGCGCCCACGGCCGCAGACGCCAGCGGAGCCTTCAATGCCAATGTACCGGCGCCTACGCGCGACACCGAATTCAGCCTGCGCGCCGCGCACCAGTTCGGCGACAAGCACTCCGCTTATCTGCAATACAGCTATGAGGGTTGGAACGGCCAGAACCAGGGCGTGGGCGGGCAAACGCTGGCTTCGGCAGGCTACAGCAATCTCTTTCACGAAGATGACTTTGTCGCCCACGCGGATTCCGTTTTCTCCGCTAACACGCTCAATCAGATCTCCCTCGTCGGAGAGCACTGGTCCAGCCGCAACCAGAACGCCGTCGAAGCGCCGCGTATCAGCCTGCCGGGAGACTTTCTTTCCGGCTCGGCGCAGGCCGATTCATTCAGCACCGAATATAACTTCCGCTTCTCTGACGTGGTCACCTGGTCGCATGGCCGCAACCTCGTCAAATGGGGCGCGAGCATCCCGCACATCGGCCGCCGCGCTTATGACGATCACACCAATGAGCTCGGCACCTACACATTCGCTCCCACATTCGCGGCCGATGGCGTCACCGTTCTCTCTACGGCTTTCCAGGACTATGCCGCCGGCCTCCCCTCCGGCTTCTCTTTCAATACCGGCGACAACCACTTCATCTATCACCAGCAGGAGATGGGCACCTTCATCCTGGATCAGATCAAGGTCAACGGCCGCTTCGCCATCACTCCCGGCATTCGATACGACTGGCAGAACTTTCTCTCGACGCGCCGCCTCGGCTTCTCGCCGCGCGCATCTTTCGCGTGGGTCCTCGACCAGAAATCAAAAACCGTCGTGCGCGGCGGAGGCGGCATCTACTACGACCGCTTCGGTGGAGGGCCGCTTCTCGACCTCGAGCGTTACTCCACCGCGCGCCGCCGCTCCGTCGTTCTCTCACTCGATCCGGCCGCCCTTCCATCGTCAGGCTGCGTTCCCATCACCAACTGCGTTCCGCTTGCCGCCCAGCCGCCCGCGCTGGTTCAACTTGAGCCCAACGCGAAGATTCCTTACCAGATTCACTATGGCCTCTCCGTTGAACGGCAGCTCGGTCAGCGTGCCACGGGATCCGTCAGCGTTTACTCCATTCGCGGCATCGACATGTTCCGCTCGGTCGATACCAACGCGCCCACCCCACAATCCGGCTACACACTGCGCCCCGATCTCGAATACGGACGCATCCGCCAGATGCAGGCCGCTGGATTCTACGCGGGCGACGGCCTCGACGTCTCCTACCGCGGCATGTGGAACAAGTACTTCACCGGATTTGGCCGCTTCACCTGGGCGCACTATGAGTCCAACACCGGAGGCATCAACTGGTACCCGCAAAACCAATACGATCCTGAGGACGAGTGGTCCAACTCCGGCTACGACCGCCGCCAGCGCATGGGCATGTACGCGATTTTTCAGCAAAAGAGCCTGCTCAATCTGGCCACCGGGATCTTCGCCAACACCGGCTCGCCCTGGACCGAACTGACCGGGGCCGACCCCTTCGGCGATGGCCTCTTCAACGCGCGTCCTGACGGCGTTGGCCGCAACTCCCGCACCGGCCCGGGCTATGTGGACCTCGACCTGCGCTGGGGCCACGACTTTGCCATCACCGCCAACAAGGCCGATGAAGCTCCCCATCTGGGCTTTTCCGCAAGCTCCTTCAACGTCCTGAATCATGTCAACGGGCAGGGAATCAATGCCGTTGACACGTCGCCATCCTACGGCCAGATCACCTCGGTGGCTCCGCCGCGCCGGATTCAGCTGGCCATGCGCTTCGACTTCTAGCGCGATTTGATCTTATGATTTGTTTCGTGCACTCTTGACCTCAATGCAAGGTGCCACGCCTACGCTGAATGAAAAACTTCCGATGCGCCTGATGAAAGTTTTGATCAAGCTGGCAATCACCGCTGTGGTGGCGCTGGCTCCTCTCGCATACCTATCATGGTGGAGCAGTGCTCTCGTCGTCGATCCTCTGTCCGTTTCCGTCGCGCTGAAGAATGGAGAATTCTCTTCGCCGTTTTTCACCACCTACGCCAATGACGACTACCAGGTCGAGCTCTACTTCCTTCCGCCTGCCCGGCCGCCGGCAACGCTGGATTGGAAGGTCGTGAACCGGCAGGGAGCCGTTATTGCCAGCGGGCAATATGACGACCGGGGCGGCGGAAATGGCGCAATCCTTGGTTACTACCGGCCCGCCTGGGGAACGCGCCAGAGGGTCGTCCTGGACATCCATTCGGCCAGTGGGCAGAAACCGGTCGACACAACCCTCCACGTCGGCATGCCGGAGCGCTTTGAGGATGCGTCCTTCGCAGTCGTTCCACTGGATGCTTGGGCAGTGATTGTCGCCGTCGTTGGCCTTATTTGGATTGTTGTCTCATTGCGTAGCCGTGGCGGAGACGCTTCCGATTCCGGCTCCTAGATTTTCTTCGCGAAGCCCTCTCCGCCACATGCAATTGGCGTTGCCCTTCCTGTTTTAGGTCCCCCGGGGAACTTTCCCCTCCCCTCCGGCGTATATTGACCCTAGTGTGAGGGTGCGCACCTATGCGTTCGAGATCACTTGCCCTTTGCCTGCTCGGGGTCGCCCTGGCGGCGGCCGCTATGCCTGCCCACGCCGATCAGGACGCCGTCCAGTTTTTCAATGACATCAATGTCACACCCAACCAACCGGTGAAGGACGCGGTCTGCTTCTTCTGCAGCGTCGGCGTCGATGGCAACGTCAACGGCGACATTGTCGTTTTCTTCGGTAGCGTGCGCCTCAACGGCATGGCGCACCATGATGTGGTCAACTTTTTCGGCAGCGTCTCGGCCGCCGACAACTCCTACATCGGGGGCGACCTTGTTTCGTTCTTCGGCTCTGTTCAACTGGGCGAGAATGTCTCGGTGCGCAAAGACGTGGTGGCGATGTTCGGCGTGGTCCACTCGCCCACGTCCGTCTCCATCGGCCACAATCGCGTCATGTTCTCGCCATTGATCATCTTCGGACCGCTGCTGGTCGTCTTTCTCATAATCTTCCTCATCGTCCATGAGGTCCGCGTCCACCGCATGCGGCAATACATGCAGCACTATCCGATGCCGCCCCGGCAATAAAACTCTTCCAGGCAACCCTACGCGTTAGGCTGTTTGCATGATGGATTCATGCATGCCGCCAACCCGCGCGTTGCGCATCGTCTTGCCCGGCGGCAGTGGCCAGGTGGGGCGAATGCTCGCCGGGTACTTTCAGGAGCGCGGCCATCACGTTACGGTGCTCACGCGCGGGCCGTACACTGCGCCCTGGCTAACGGTTCATTGGGACGCGAAACTGCTCGGCCCGTGGGTCGAAACCCTCGAAGGCGCCGACGTCCTGATCCATCTATCCGGCCGCAGCGTCAATTGCCGCTACACCCAGCGCAATCGCCGCGAGCTTCGCGATTCCCGCATCGGGCCCACGCAACTGCTGCATGAGGCCATCGGCATGCTCCCCAATCCGCCCCGCCTGTGGATGAACGCCTCCACGGCAACCATCTACCGGCATGTGTCCCAGGGATCGGAGTTCGACCAGCCCATGGACGAGAACGGCGAGCTCGGCGGCAACGAGAGGATCTCACCCTTCCGGCGGGCTCCTGAAAAATGGGATTGGACCACCAAGCTCATTAAGGACTGGGAGGCGGCGTTTTTCTCAGGGCCAACGCCGCGCACGCGGAAAATCGCGCTGCGCACCTCGCTGGTCTTCAGCCCCACCCCCGGCAGCGTCTTCGGCGCACTCTCGAATCTGGTGCGCGCCAGCCTGGGCGGAACGCAGGGCAACGGCCGCCAATATGTCTCGTGGATTCACGAATCTGACTACGCCCGCGCCATCGAATTCCTGATCGATCATGAAGAGATCGACGGCCCCATCAATCTCGCTGCGCCCAACCCGCTGCCCAATCGCGAATTCATGGCGGCTCTTCGTGAAGCTTGGGATGTACCCAACGGCATTCCCGCTCCCTCGCTGCTGCTCGCCATCGGCGCCATCTTTCTGCGTACCGAGCCGGAACTCATCCTCAAAGGCCGCCGCGTGGTTCCCGCCCGCCTGCTCGACGCCGGATTTCATTTCGAATTCCCCACCTGGCCTGAAGCCGCTCAGGACCTCGTACGTAAATGGAAAGAGCGCGTCGCGTAGCGCCGGGTCTCCGGTCCCGGACGAAGATTCTTCAAACCTCCCACTTGCCGACCACGCGCTCCCAATCACCATCCGACGCGCAATTCGGCTTCACGTCGCACTGTCATCCTGACGCGAAGCGGAAGGATCTGCGGTTGCTTCTCATCGATCCATTCGATTCAACGCTCGGCGATAATCGGCAAGCTCGTAGTCGTACCAATCGCGACTCAAGTCCGTCCAGAACGGGTTGATCGACTCAATCAGCGCAACCTTCTTTGCTCGTCTCCAGCCCTTCAATTCCTTCTCGCGGGCGATCGCTCGCGCAATGTCCTGGTGTCCTTCGAACCACACGAGCCGATCGCGGTTGTACTTTGCCGTGAAGCCTTCATGCTCTTTCCATTTGTGCTGGAACACACGTCTGTGAAGGTCGCCTGTGACGCCGGTGTAGAGAGTGTGGCTGCGGCTGTCCATCATGTACGTGAAATTCTTGCCCTCGTGCATCTATGGCATCGTCTTCGATGGCAACTGCGTTGGCTGTGACGGGAAGAACAACCGCAGATCCTTCGGTCGCCGTGGCGACCTCAGGATGACAGCGCGATTGAGAAGGCTTGAACCGGCCGTATTACCGCCAAGGCTGACCTTTGACCTCTGTTCGCCTGGTTCAGGACCGATTCGGTGCTGGCGCGAGCAATGGCTTGCTCGCAGAGCGCAAAATCGCGCAAAAACCCTTAACCATTCGGCCGAGGGGCTCGATGTGCCTCTGAACTCTTCATCGCGTACATCGCCTGATCCGCCTTTTCAAGCAATGTGTCAATATCGGTGCCGTCTTCAGGGAAACTTGCAGTCCCGACACTTGCGCTCAATGCGAGCTCATGGCCGTCGGTCTCGAATGGCCGGCGCACCTCCCGGAGAATCTTGCTTGCGACTCCCATTACGCTGGCTCGGTCCCTGACGGAGTCGAGCATCACCGCGAATTCATCCCCACCCAGGCGTGCCACCAGATCCGTATTACGGGGAACCCGGCTGATCCTCTTTGCAGTCTCGCGAATCGCAGCATCACCGGCCCGGTGCCCCCATCGGTCATTTATCTGCTTTAGGCCATCCATATCGATATTGAGGACGCCAATCGTCTGCGAACGGCGTCTTCCATTCGAGATCCGCTGTCGAAGCCGGTCATAAAACAGCGTGCGATTTGCCAGGCCGGTCAGCACGTCGTGGGTGGCTTGCACGTATAGTTCATCGCTCTGGTTTTTCGCCGAGTGATACATTGCTGCCGCAATCAGATCAGACATTAATTCGACAACAAACATGTCACGGTCGCTGAACGCGCCAGTCTCTGAAGAGACAATCTTGAGGGTTCCGACGCTAATCCCTTCGTGGCTCAGAGGGGCGACGGCAATCGAACGGATCCCGGCTCTACGGCAAGGTTGCGGGTCAACGCGGGGATCTGTTTCGACGTCATTTGATTTAAGAGTCTTCCCGCGAGTCGCGGAGAGGCCTGACAAACTTGCTTCGCGCTGCACCCTGTAACCAAGTAACGCTGAAGCAATTCCACTGGCCCCCCGGCAAACCATCTGTTCCCCGTCGACGTATTCCACGACGGCGCCATGAGCATTTGTCAGTGGCGGCAGGCAGTTCACTACCGCGTTGATTACACCGGCAAGATCGAGTCCGAGCTTCGCAATCTCCGTCTGTATCCGAATGATCTCAATCAGAGTCGCCGGATCGACTTCCACGGAGCGCGACGATGAAAGCATTCTTTGTCCCCAATCGGTTGACGGCGAACGGTCGGTTTTGGCGCCCTGCGTCTCGAATGGTGCGCCCTGGCCGGAACCCGGCCCCGCGGCGAAGTGGTGGTTGCTGTCGGCGGTTCCCATGTTCGGCGCTGCTTTGTGCAAGGCGGGACCGAGGTCGCGCGCTGCCTTCACGTAGGCATGTGAATATTCGATGTGCTTGGCCTGCGTCTTGAGGATTCGACGCAGCGTTGCCGGCAGGTCGGCCTGCATGGCTTTGCTGCAGATCTCCCCTACGGCCTCTTCGCCCTGCTCTGCCGTGACCAACAGCGTGTAATCCCCGCCAATTAACTTTGATTTCAAGCGGGCCCATGTGCGATGCAGGGTTGCCGACGGACTGCCTCGGTCGCGGAATCGCCTGACCCCCTGCTCGCGGAGAGCCGTTTCCAGTTGACCGATAAACTGCGCGCGCTTGAGCGACTCGGCCAGAAAGTAGCGCTTGAGAGTTTGATCCTGAAGCTTCTCCCCGACAGTCACCAGACCTTCCTGACTGTCAACCAGAATCTCGATGACGGCCTGCACGGCATGCTCAGCGCTTTGAGGTTTCAGCGAAGGATGCAGCATTACCCACCTCCGAGCAAGAGGTAAGCCCACTTTGTCCCTGAAGCGTTGAACCTCTAAAAGACAAAGACGCCATGAGCGAATCGGATGGCGCGTTCACCTTGCAAGGCGGACCGCATACCCGGCCTTGAGGCTTCGCCAAGTGATGCGGCGGAAACGAGATGTACCCTCGCCGCGAACCGGGATGAAAAGCGCAAAGCGCTTCGGCACTAAAAACTGGCCCAAATAGCTTCTTCCGGTGGTTACTCGAGCATCTTCTATGATTGACCGGGGAAGCCGGATGCTGAATTGTACCATTTCTGGTGCATTCTCCACACAGGGAATCTGATACCCGGCATCCGGATCACAAAAACGCTTCGAAACTTCGCACTAACACCGGGCCCGGGGCTTTCCAGGTTCGAACGGCAATCTGGATTGGGCTCATGAATGTGTTTCTAGGGTGAAGTCTTTTCGGGTGGGTTGTGGCGGTCGCATGCAAAATCGCGCAAAAACGCGTCAAAATGAGGCTCAAATCAGCGTTTTAGAGGACAAATAATTGCATTTAAGCCTTCTTTTGGGAAATTACACGGTCAGCTTTGCTCTAATTCGTAACCTCAGGTGATTATAAATCGCGCAAAACGGAACCTGGGAAGGTGATTGCGTGGCAAAAATGCAACCTCTGGTGGTTACATTTTGGCCCCAAATGTAACCATTTCATTGAACATTTGAGGGGGTAAACGCACCACTTGAGCGAACATTTGCGATGATTTCAGGCGCTTTACGACCTCCAGGCCCAAAAGCTGCACCAAAAGCAGTGCGCGCACAACCTCAGGCCGGCGCTGTTCTCTGCTCTACTTCGGCGTAATATCCGTCACCGGCAGATCCCAGTGCCCGAGCAGAATCTCAAACCGCCGCTGCTCCTCGCGTTTGTAGGTCTCCTGGTCCGGCCAGAGCTGCTTGATAAACGCCTCTTCGTCCGGATTTGAGCTCGTGGCCACCGTCGAATCCTTGTAGACAATCGTCACGCGGTAGTCCCAGCGCCCGTCCTCGATGGTGTGGTAGGCCGGCGACTCGATCTTGAGCGACACAATTCGCCCCGTCGACTGAACCTTCTTGAGCAGTGGCCAATGGTTCTTCAGAAACAGGTCGAGGAACTCCTGCTGATGGCCCCACTGGCACTTGTAGTAGTACTCGATGGTGTAGGGCTGGCCTGCGCTCGATTGCGGCGGCGCGCCCTGCGCCACGAGCGGCCTAGAAAACCCTACGGTAAGCGCCAACCCCACAGCAGTGAGAATGATCCTGCGCATCAACAGCGTCATAAAATGCCTCCATCCCAGGGATGGAAGCATTGTAGCTTGCGGTGCATTGGTTCCCCTGCTCGCTTATGCTCGCTGCTTACTTTGCTCATGGACCGTGTCTTTCTGTTCCCTACTGGCTACTCCCTAATCCCTCGTCTCCTCGGCCGCTCGCTACCTTGTTCCCTGTATCAAAAAAAACGGCCCCCGTTTTTGGCGGGGGCCAAGTTGCCTTGGTTCTCTCGCGTTGCGAGAGCTTGGTTGGCGGCCATACGGCGGGGTGGCCGTTGGCGCATAAGCAGAGCCTCGGGGGAGGATGGCCGCGATCTTACGGCTGCTCTGCGCCAGCTGCGGCAGTAGCGCTTTGGGGTGACGCTGCTGCCCGGGCCGCCAAACTGTTTTCCATCAATACCAGATGCACGCTGCTGGTCCTCACCCGCTCCGGCTTTTGATCATCACTGCCGGCTGCAGGAGCCTGTTGGTTGCCGAGGGCCACAAAGTGCATGCGGAAGACGGGAATCTGGTGTTCGGTTACAAGGTAGCGCTCGACAGATTCTGCCAAACGCTCGGAAGTCTGGATACCTATGCTGCCCGCCATCGGCGAGTGCGCATCCATTTCCAGGATGTAGCCATCGCGCCCGGTCAGGCTCGATGCCAGCTCATCCAGCTTCGTTTTCGCATCGGACGACAGCGCCGGGCTTCCGCCTCGGAAATTGATGTCCAAATCGGTAATCTGGTGATATTGGTCGAGACCCTTGACCGTGTCGTTTAACTGGTCCACGTGGCTCGACGCCTGCTGAGCGGTATTGCTCGCGTTCTGCGCCTGCGAGTTGGCCGACATGGCCATCTGGTTGGCTGCATCCGCCGACGACTGCGCTCTCCGGATCCCGGCCTGCGCCCGCGCATCCACATCCTTGATGTCCTGCGCATTCTTGGCGTTCACTTCGTCCAGTTCGGTCAGGCGGTCGTTGATCGGATCAATCTGCCTTTTCACCCACTTCTTGCGGGCGAACGGGTAGATCCGGCCCCAGAACCCCTCCTTCGACTGAGTTAACGGCTGTTGAGCCTCGGGGGAGGGCTGCTGCTGTTGTGTTGCCGAAGGAGGGGTGCTCTGGGAAGTCACTCCCGTTGAAGTCCCCGTGTTCACTTGGTCTTGCGCCACACAAACAGGAATTGCAATCGCAGAAGCCAGCGTGAGAACTGCCAGCTGGCGCGGGAACGAGTTCATCATCTTTGTAATATTCTTCATGGGTTGTACCCCTCTCGGGACGCAGCGGGGGAAGAACCTCCCACGAGCCGCTGCTATCCGCACGCCCTCCTATTTGCAACGCCACTGCCAAAGGGGTATACACAGGGGAGGAATTGTCTATCTAATTGAATTAGCGTGATTTATGCGCGCGATCTCTCGGCCGCCCAGCCGCCGAAAAAGCTGGTTTTGCCGCGTAAATTTTTCATCTTTGCGTACTTTCTACCTTGTATAGATGGGAGGGCCGTATTTTGGAGTCCACGTGCACTATTTGGAATCGACGTGAATGATCCGAATCTCCGGAAAAGCGCCATCCCACTCCTGCGGCACCGTATCGAAGATCAGCCGAAAATCCTGTTCGCCGCCCGGCTTGAGCGGGGTCGCTGCCAGCGGCTCGACATCAACATAGGGTTCACGTGTTCGGATGACCCGCAACGGCTGGGACTCGTTCCACGCCACTTCATGCGCTGGATCACGGAAAATGACCTGCACGGTAATTCCGGTCACCGTTTGGCTTCCATTGTTGGCGATCCGTCCGTCCAGGTACGTCACTTTGCCGCCAGTTCCGATCGGCGACTCGCTCATCTGGAGTCCGCTGATGGCGAGGCTCGTTGCGTAAGGATCGGTCGGCGCGGAGATCGGAATCACAGCCGGCCCGCTTTTCCCGCGCCCAAAGATCAAAATCAATCCCACCAGCACAGCCAGCACGACTCCTGCGGCCACCACCATGGG
>Ga0209517_10003471_pt1 | contig 21376 bp, 16 predicted proteins | sample PeaSoiMetSII2010_FD_187695 | JGI IMG/M metagenome (GOLD analysis project Ga0209517, IMG submission 187695) | Peat soil microbial communities from Weissenstadt, Germany - SII-2010 (SPAdes) (version 2) | ecosystem: Environmental > Terrestrial > Soil > Wetlands > Peat | place: Germany...
GACCGGAGGGTGAGGCTCCGGCGAAGACGGATCAGGGTGTGGCGCGTGTCAGCCTGATTCACGGCGACGTGTCGACGCAGCGTGGGGATTCCGGGGACTGGTCGGCGGCGGTGTTGAACCAGCCGGTGATGACCGGCGACAAGGTTTCCACCGGCGAAAACGCGCGCACCGAATTGCAGCTCGACTTTGCCAACACGTTTCGTCTGGGCGCGAACGCCAAAGCCAACATTGCCAACCTCACGCACCGCGACATTCAGATTCAGCTGAGCCAGGGCCTGGCCAATCTCACGGTTTCGAAACAGAGCGAAGCCGAGCCGGAGATCGATACGCCCAACGTTTCGGTGCATCCCGCACATCAGGATGGCGTATTCCGCATTGAAGTGCAGCCGGATGGCGACACGCTGGTGATTGTGCGGGAAGGCGAAGCGCAGATTGCCACGCCACAGGGCAGCGCCGAAGTGCACAGCGGCGAAATGGCTACGGTGCGCGGCGATAGCCAATCCGCGCAGTACAAGATTTCTCCGGCTCCCGATCGCGACGATTGGGATCGCTGGAACGCCGATCGCGATCACATGATCCGCAACGCCAGCTCGTGGCGGCACACCAATCGTTATTACACTGGAACGCAGGATCTGGACTCCTACGGCCAATGGCAGAACGTGCCTGACTACGGCGATGTGTGGGTTCCGAACGAGCCCGATGACTGGGCTCCGTATCGCGATGGCAACTGGGTTTATGAGCCCTACTACGGTTGGACGTGGGTGGGCTACGAGCCTTGGGGATGGGCGCCTTATCACTACGGGCGCTGGTTTCCCTATGGCGCCGGATGGGCGTGGTGGCCTGGTCCGATTTATGGTGGTGGATTCTACCGGCCGTTCTGGGCACCGGCCTATGTTTCGTTCTGGGGATGGGGCGCCGGGTTCGGCTTCGGGTTTGGCTTTGGCGGCTGGGGAGGATTCGGATGGCTTCCCATCGGGCCGTGCGACTGGTTCCATCCGTGGTGGGGCGGATACGGCGGCCGCTTCGGTTGGGCCGGCCGTGGCGGCTATAACCGCTATGGTGGCTTCGCACCGCTGCATGCCGGAACCCGTTTCTCGAACGTCGCGAACATTCATGACGCCCGCATTGGCCGGGGGATGTCGACAGTCAATGCCGGACACTTCGGCGCAGGCCGCGTAACGGCTGCGGCCGCGACCCGTGAGCAACTCGGCGGGGCGCGCATGATGGCAGGCAATCTGCCCGTGGTTCCGTCGCGGGCCAGTTTGTCGGCGAGCGGTCGGGCGGCAGCCCCCTCCACAGTGCGCAACGGTTCGGAGCGTTTCTTCGGATCGGTGCATAACAATATTTCGCGGCCCCAGTCGTTCCAGGCGCAGACTGCAAGTCTCCGGCAGAACATGGCGCAGAATCATGTGGGCGCCATTCCGGCTGGAGGCAGGGAAGGTGCCGGCGCGGGCGAAACCGCGCGGGGTATGAGCGCGGCTAGCGGAACCCGAGCGGGTGCGGGCATAGGGACGACACGTGCGTTTACGCCGCCCAGTGGCGCTCGTTCGTCGTCTGGCTTTGGTTCTGAGAATCGTAGCTCGGAGAACCGAGGCGTGGGCGCCGCCAACTCGGAAACTCGCAACACGGAAATGCGCAACGCGGAAACGCAGCGCGGCGCGACCCAGTCGGCTCCCGCGAGCAACCGGGATGGATTCCGGCCGTTCACACCGCCATCCCACAGTGATGTTGGGCGTGGAGGGTCTGGAGCGACAGCAGGGAGTACGGAACGCGGCAGCAGCGGCACCTACTGGAACCGGACTGCGCCGAGTTCGGCGGGATCGCGCGGCAGCGGTTCGTACTCAGACGGCTACGGGCGGGGATCGACCTCACGTCCGCAGCTGGATATGCGGCAGCCCATCGTGCGTAGTCCTGCCTACGGCGGTTCGCGCGGAACATATGGCGGCGGCTACCATGCTCCAACGTCTCACGCTCCGAGCTATGGAGGATCGCATAGCGCGCCGAGTGGCGGAGGCCATGTGAGTGCGCCGAGCGGAGGTGGACATGCTTCCGGAGGCGGGGGCGGTCACTCTAGTGGCGGCGGCCATCGCTAATAGCTGGAGGCGTTGCCAGCAACGTCTCTTCGGAGGCGGTGATTCGATGCAAGCGGGGTGATTTGAACGAGTTGATGTAAACGAAGTGAAGATAGAGTCAGAGGCGGAAAGGGGCGTGCTTAGCGGCACGCCCTTTTTCATGTTTGCGAATACATGTCCGCGAATTCATGTCAATGAATTCACGTTCGCCAATTCATGTTCGCGAAACTTTTCCGATTACGGCCGTGCGTAGGCGGGGCTGTCGGGGTCGGGGCGGTCATAATCGTGGCCGTATTTGTTTTTGTGAGTGAGCGTGACATTGGTTTCCGACAGCGTGAGGCTTCCGATTGAGATATCTGCCGGACCGACCGTAATCTCGCGGCTCAGGGCGTGCAGAGCATCGGGTGCCACCGAAGAATGAAAGACCTGCAACTGGTAGCGGCCCGGCGGAACATTGGGAAGGCTGAGGTCTCCGCGCGCGTCGGAGACGGCATAGTAGGGCGTGGCCAAGGCAATCACCACGGCGCTCATCTGCTCATGAATATTGCAGAAGATGAACGAGATGCCGGGTTTGTCGAACTGAACGAAGCGCGTGCTTCCGCTCTCATAGAGTCCCAGATCGAAGCGCTTGCCCTCGAACAGCGAAAACACGTTGTGGAAAATTGGATCGTGATTGGGAAACTCCACTTGGCCGCCCACCGGGATCACCACCAGCGAAGGCTGAAAGCTCTTGTTTTTCTGGACCAGTTGCGGGATGTGAGATGGGTCTTGTCGGGGCGTTTCGACGGTTGCGCCGACGGGAGTGAGCCAGACCACCGCCTTCGATGCGTCGGCCAGGGGATGACCGTTTCTGGTGAGTTGCACGTGTCCCTTGAGGGCCTGCTGGGCGGGCGCGCAGAGCGCTGCCAGCATTACGAGGAACAGCGAACGTCCGCAATGGAGCAAGCGAGTTTTCAAAACAGAATCCCCACGGACAGATTGACCTGATTGGTTGCGCTACTGCTGTCATAGACGGGGAAAGTGTGCAATCGTCTGAACTCCGCCGACAGCAACAGGTCGGAGCGCGGACGAAAGATCACGTTGCCCAAGGCGCCACGATTGCGTCCCAGAATGTACCCGCCGTTGTTGGCGTCGATGGCGAAGCCGCGCACGTCGCTGGCAAAAGCATCGTCTTCGGCGATGACGCCGTTCAACTCCAGCTTGGGAGTCAATTGGAATTTCAGCTGGGTCCATCCGCCGGCGGCGTCGAGGCCACGGATCGGAGTGAATGGACCAGGGCGGCCACCCCACAGAATCGAAGTTCCAATGGCGCCGCCGAGTCCGCCAATGCCGTTGCCGCGATAGAACTCACCCGACAGACCGAGCCGAGGAAGAATGGGAATTTGCCAGTCCGCCATTCCTGACCAGGCATCGACGAAGCGGCCCCAAGTCCAGTTCTGGCGGCCATAGTAGCCGGCAACGCCAAAACTGAGCGGACGTTCCCACACCGGACGCGACCACGCCGTGCGCACTGCGTAAGCAGGCTGGCCCGACATTTCTCCGGCCTGCGCGGTGCGGTTGAAAGAATTGTAGTTAGGTTCCCAGTCGAGGTTGTCGAGAATACCCGCCTGCACGGTGACGGTCTGCTGGTCGGAAAGGGAAAAACGGTGCTCGACTCGCAGTTGCGGCGTCCAGCCCCAAAGGTTTCCGGCGAAGGCGAACGCGGGCGTGGCCAGCGATGCGAACGACGTGGGAGACAGAGGTGAGATGAACAAAGCGTCCTGGCCCGCGACGATGGAAGTGCGTTCCCAGTCGAATCGCACGCTGGCGGTTTGCAGGCGCGCGATTCCGAAGTTCACGCCATTGCCAGTTGCCGCGAATCCTCCGGCGAAATCCAGTTGCACGTCGGCCGAAGTTCTGGCCCCGAATATGTTCGGGCCGAAGACCTCCAGTCCAATTTCCGACTGGCGCAGCGTCGCTCCCAGACTGGCTTCAGACCATCCCCTGGGGACCGGTTCAGAATAGCTGGGAAAGTCCAGGTTGTCGGAGCCGCCGACATTGCGGAACGCATTCATCAGGACGATGCCGTGAAGCCGGGCGCGGTACTTGGAAGCGGTCTCGACTTTCGTCTGATATTGTTCATCGATTTTCGAGCCGATCAGCGCCGTGGACTCCTCCAGCTTCTGCACGCGATCTTCGAGCGGGGAAGTCGCTGCACTGGCCGTGCTTGGCGCGGCAGAGCCGGCGGGAATTCCCGATCCGTTTTCCGAAGGAGCACTCGCCACTGTCGCAGCGCCATTCTCGGGCGATGCGGGCCGTTCCAGCAGCGCGCGTGTGGCTTCGAGGTCGTGGCGCAACTGGTGCATCTCAGCGCGCGACTCGGCATTTTCGGCGCGCATCTCATCCACCAGAGTGCGAAGTTCACGGACCTGATCCTGCAAGTCGCGAACCGCGCTGGCAGTTTCGCCGGGCGCCGGGGACGCAGTCTGCGCGGGCGACTGCTGGGCCCATGCGACTGTACTCAAAGAGACGAAAGCGGCCACCGCCAATGCGGCCCCGCGAACCGGAGAAATCGTAAGGCTCTTCACACCGTCCTCCTACTCCATATCAGGGGTCAGGATCCAGGTCAGGCACTTGGCGAAGAGAGAGCGCCCGCCTACGGGCCCGGACGAGAAATCGAATTCTGCGCGTCTTCCCGCTGCGCGGGCACCATTGCAGGCGCGTCCAGGCTGGGCTCGCCAGCAATTCGAGAAGCATCCTGCGCGCGCCCGGGAAGTATGATGCGGAAAACCGTTCGGCCTTGCGTCGTACGCTCAACCGCGATCTCGCCGCCATGATCCTGCACGATCTTCTGCACCACCGCCAGCCCCAGGCCTGTGCCGTTTTCCTTGCCGTAACTGACGAAGGGATGGAACAGGCGCTCGCGGATGGATTCGGCGATGCCGGGACCATTGTCGGCTACCGAAATCGCGATGGAACCGGCGACTTCCGCCGCCGTAACCTCCACCGTGCCGCCCATAGCGGGAGCGGCCTCGCAGGCGTTGAGCAGCAAATTGTACAAAGCGCGCTCCAGCTTGCGCTGGTCGAACCATCCGGCAACCTGAACCCCACAGAGCACATCGATGGTGCGGTTGTGATGCCGGGGATGCAGGCGAACCGCGAGCACGGAGCGCTGGATGGTTTCCGCGACGTTGGCGTTAGCGGGGGTGAGCGACTCGCGGGTGCGGGCGAATTCAAGCAGAGAATCGATGAGGTCGGTCATCAGATTCACTCCGCTGCGAACTTCCTGATACAACTCCTCGCGCTGTACCGGAGTGAGATGACTGTCGCAAAGGAACTCCGAGTTGGCCACGATGGCGGCGAGGGAGTGCCGCAGATCGTGCGAAATCGAGCTGGCCATGCGCCCGATGGTAGCCAGTTGTTCGGATTCCAGCAGGTCATGCTGGCTTTTGAGCAAGCTGGTGCGCATGCGATCGAAAGCGCGGGTCAGTTCAGCCACTTCGTCGCCGCCACGAGGATCGAGCGGGTGATGGAAATCTCCGCCCTCGAGGGCGCGAACGCCAGCCACCAGACTGCCCAGTGGCCGCGTGAAAGTGTGGGAGATAAGGAAGACCAGGCCGCTGCCCACCACGATGGCGGCGAGGCCCAACAGCAGCAGATACCGATTCAGCTGATCGACAAACTTCGTCGCCTGATCATACGAGCCCAGAACGCTCAAGCGCACTGGCGTTTCCCGAGAACCCGACAGGACCAGGGACGTTGCCAGGAAGCGCTCGTTGCCCACGTCAATATCTCGCGGGTCGTCGTGGGCCGAGCCCGCGATCAGATTCTGAATGCTCCCGGCTTCCACCTGCGCCGCCATCAACGTCGTGCCCACGATTTCGTTTCCGCAGGAAAAGGCCACCTGGCTGCCGGCCACCTTGCTGACCTCTGCGGCGAGGCGGTCGTTGATCTCGTAGCCGATGACCAGGAACCCGAGCAGGGTTCCGTCGGTCCTGGAACCGCGGTAGATGGGCTCGACAAAAGTCTGGTAGAGGTGATGGTCCCCCAGCCACCAGTGGCTCGATTCTTTGCGATCGTCATCGAGGGACTGCTGAAAATATTTTTCTGCGGCCTCCTTCGTGAATCCGGGCGTCTTGGTGTGCAATGCAACCACCCGGCCGCTGCGATCGACCAGAACGAACAGGTCGCTGCTGCTGCGCGCATTCTGCCAGATATCCTGCGAAGCGTCTTGAATCGTGACCGGATCTGGACTGGTCATGATGGCGCGGGTGATGGGAAGATCTGCGAGCAGAGCGACGTCAGTGGTCAACATGGTCTCGCGTTCCTGGCGGAAATCCTGGAAGGCGGCCACCGAATTCTGCAGGTTGACGGCTATACTCTGCCGCACGTTGCTGCGAATGCTGCGCTGCACCAGAAGCAGGCTGGTGGTGGTAAGCCCGGTGGTGATCAGCAGCATCGAGAGCAGGAAGCGCGTGCGCAGGCGCAGGCGCGGCAAAAGTCCGGCGGCCGGCTCCGTCGATACTGCCTGGGCAGATTGCGATGCGGGTTCAGGAGACTGGTTCAAGGGAATCAGCGGACGAACTTGTATCCCATGCCATGTACTGTACGGAAGTGTACCGGGCTCGACGGGTCTTTCTCCAGTTTCTGGCGGAGTTTAAGAATGTGATTGTCGACCGTGCGCGTCGACGGATAGTTCTGATAGCCCCAGACTTCGTTGAGCAGTTCGTCGCGGCTGATGACCCGGTCGGCATTCTGCACCAGAAACTGAAACGTCTTGAATTCCTGGGCGGTCAAAACTACGACTTGGCCATCGCGCTTGATCTCCATTTTCTTGAAGTCGGCGGAGATGCCATCGAAGCTGACGACTTGCAAATCCGGGGTGCGCGCGGTATGGCGCAATGCGGCGCGCACGCGGGCCAGCAGCTCCCGCGGGCTGAAAGGTTTGGTGACGTAGTCGTCCGCACCCAACTCGAGCAACAAGACTTTGTCCGAGACGTCGCTGGCTGCGCTGAGCACGACGATGGGCACAGTCGGGGCCAGCGCCTTGATTTCTTTACACACGTCGCGGCCGGAAACCTTGGGAAGACGCAGGTCGAGAACAATGGCAGCGGGCGCGGAAGATTGGAAACTGTCGAGCGCGGACCGGCCGTCAGACTGCGTTTCTACCGTGTAGCCCTCGGTCTCGAATAGCCGCCGCAGCGCCTTCTGCACGGCCGGATCGTCCTCGACCACGAGAATGCGGCCAGCCGGCTTGGCTGTTGGAGTTTGAGCTGCGGTTCTCGTGGTGCTGAGCGGCGTAGCAAGGTTCCCCATAATTTGAGATTTTCCTGTGGTCGGGGGAGAACTTCCGGTTCCTACGAATTGCCCCATCCGGAAGGGACTCGACTATGGAAGCTTACAACGGTTTGGCGGCTGAATATGCGGATTGTGCGCGGTTTTGACATTCTTTTTACAATTTCAATTCGGTGTCAAAACACGCCATGGAACGACAGTTGCTTGGCACATGCGGGCGGGCGGTACGGGCTGGTAGATCGCTCGTGATCCTCGCTGGGGCCGCGCCTGTCGTAGAATTGAGCCCTTGCCTGTGCTATCAGAACTGGATGGCCTCGTGGTGGTGCTGGTGCGCCCGCGCAATCCTCTCAACATCGGCGCCGCCGCTCGTGCCATGAGCAATTTTGGGGCGCACCGGCTGCGCCTGGTGAATCCCTTTGCGGAAGGATTTCGCGAGGCTAAATCCGCCGTCGGTGCCTCTGATCTGTTAAGCAGCGCTGAAGAATTCAAGACCGTTGCCGAAGCCGTGGCCGACTGCACTCTGGTTGTAGGGACGACTGCCGTGCGCAGTCGCGCATTGCAGCAGCCGGTGCGCCGCCTCGACGAACCGGCCGGCGTCGCCATTCGCCAACAACTGCAGACTGGGCGGGTCGCTCTTTTGTTCGGCTCGGAGAAAATCGGGCTCACCAACAAAGACTTCAGCCATTGCCACTGGTTGCTGAACATTCCCACTAAAGAGAAGAACATTTCCATGAATCTGGGGCAGTCCGTCGCGGTCTGTCTCTACGAGCTGGCGCGGAGTGTGCCGCTTCCACCAGCTGAAGAGAGCGTCGAACTCGCGACCGCGGGCCAGACCGAGCAGATTACCGAAGGACTGCTCGAGGCGCTGCGCATCAGCGGCTATGTGAAGCCAGGGACCGATGCCATGTTCGAAAAGAAAGCACGCTGGCTGATTCTGCGCTTCAAGCTGGAAGCTTACGACGCGAAGCTGCTGCTCGGCATGGTGCGGCAGATAGTATGGAAGTTGCGGCACCCAGCGAAAGACTAGCGTTTCATTCGCTGTGCCGACGCCTGGGTGGACGTTCGTTTGAGGCGAAACTGAATAACCCACGTGCTGGCCGCAGGCGCACCATCCACTGCTGGAGGCGTGAACTCCCACTGCTGCGCCGCCTTCAGAGCCAGGCGGGCAAAATATTCGCTTGGCCCCGGATGCGTGAGCTTCGCCGATGTCACCTTTCCCGACGCGTCCACTTCGACCTGAACACTGACTTTGACCGTGCCGGTGATCGTATTCTGCGCACTCTGAGGCACCTCGGGGAGAACCTGGTGCGCGACCTCGCCGCGGGTTGCAGCGGGCTTCTTCGGAGCGGCGATGTTCGGAGCGATGATCGGCTGCTCGGCCGGAGGGTTGGCTGCGGGTGCTGCCACGGCCACCGGCGGAGATTGTACGGCAGGCTGCTCGCTGGTAGCGGCGGCCGGCGCCGCAGAGTTATTTCCGCGGGAGTGGAAAATAACGAATCCGACAAACACCGCCATCACAAGTAATATCGCCAAAATGAAGATGAGCCCACGCCTTGCCGGGCGCTTCGCGGGCGGAGGCGCTTCGGGCTCTGCCGGCACCGAGCGTCCCTCGGGCTGCAGGCGCGCCTGGATCTCCGCAATCGAGCAGCGCCGCTTGGGATCGAGATGCAGGCACTCGCGCGCGATGCCGCGAAACGGTTGCGGAACGGCTGACGAATCGGGATCGCGATGCGAAGGTGTAGCCGCCACCTCCTCGATAAACGATACGTTCTGCGTGAGCGCGGCCACCAGCGTGACCCCGATGGACCAAACGTCGCCCGCCGGCGAGACAATTCCATCCGCGGTTTCAGGGGCATCGTAGACGTCGCGCCGCCGGGCCGGGTGCGGTTCCGCAACCGAAACAATCTCATCCGCCGAGAGCTTCAACTGATCCCCCATGGCATGCACATTCGAAGGTTTGACCCGCCCGTGTACAAATCCCTTGCCGTGCAGATAAGACAGTGCGTCCAGAAGCGCGGGCAGCAGGTCGGTCACTTCGGCGGGCGCCAGCGGACGCTGCGGAAGAATCTGCGAAAGATCCTCCTCGGCATATTCCATGAGGAGATAGAGCAGGGGCTGGCCGTCCACCTGGCAACGCCCGGCTTCAAAGATGCGCATCAGGTGGGGATGAGAAAGCTGCGCCGCGGCGCGCCAGTGCGACAGTTGACGTTCGGCCTCGGCGCCCGCGGCGATCAATTTGATCGCGACCTTCTGCGTCTGCCCGGGACGCTCGGTGAGAAAGACTGCGCTGTGCTCAGAGCCGCCCAGCCATTGCCGAAGCGGAAATTTCCCGTCGACTACCAGACCTTCCCACTTTCTCGCCTCCTCAGGATTGCTCATCCCCGCTCCCCGCGAACACACATTCTATGCCATCGGCCAGAAAACGCTAGCGCCGACGTGCGTCGCGGGGTGTGGGACGTCCAGTGGCCAGGGTTCAGGGGCTAGGGAGCAGAAACATCTGCTGAGGTTCGGCTTGCCCCTTGCCCCTGGCCCCTGCTTTTTCACCGGCTCTTGTAGCTGAACGTCACCTTCGTTTCCTCATCCAGAACCAGTGGCCGCACGAAGCTGAAAGACGTGCCCGCCCTCGGCACATCGACTGCGACCGGCAATACGCCCGCAACTCGCTTCTGCAGGTTCATGACATTGGCAGAGGCAGCATTCGAATTCGAAACTCCTGGAGCTAACGACATCAACTGACTGTAGTTGCGGCCGTTCAAGGCCAGGTTGGTGACCTCCTTTCCGGTTATGGTGCCGGATACTTCCGACGACTCGGTTTGCATCTGAACCGCCTGCGCGGTTACTTCCACCGTCTCTGACACGTTGCCAACGCTCAGCGGGAACTCGTACATCGACGGCTGGTTGGCGTTGTAGTTTAGGTTGAGAATGTTCGATTTGAAGCCGGGTGCGTCGGTTCGCGCTTTGTAGCTTCCGGAAGACATTCCGCCCAGGGACCACCGGCCGCTGCCGTCGGTCGTGGTGGAAACTCCACTTCCCGTAGCGGCATAAGTGATGGTCACGCGTGCGTTGGGAATGGCGGCGCCCGTCGGATCGACAACGTAGCCGCTCATCTGTCCGGGAGGAGCCTGCACTCTGAAGTTACTGGACGCAACCTCGTCTTGGCCGGTCTGGCGATTCATCGCAGCCTCTTCGCGGAAGGCCGCGGGAACCAGATTGGCGGCGATCACGTCACCGCCGAAATCTTTCACCTTGTATTGCTCCGGCAGAAATACTTCCCAATTCAGCAGGCTGATGGGAATGTCCATGCTTGGAAGACTCAGGTCTGCTCCGCCTTTTTTGGCGAAGGGTGCGCCGGAGTGCATGAACACGAACGAAACCGTATAGGAATCGGTGGGATGAAATCCCGGGCGCAGCAGCGGCACGCGGCTTCCATCCGGGCCCTGCACGGGTTTCACGCGTTCGCCACCCACGTCGGCCGAGAGAATAGTGACGCCAGCAGGCAGAGCGACTTTCAGGAACGGCTGAGCCTGGTTTCTAAGAACCAATTTGATTTCGGTCAGCGACTTGCCCTCCGACGTGACCATCGTTGTAACGGTCGCGCTCTCGGCTACGGCTGCAAGCACGCTTCCGTCGGGGAAGCGCACCCATTCGAGCGCCAGCGTGGGCGTTTCGCTCGGCTGCTTGTGATAGCGAAAGGCCGCTTGTGGCGGAAAGTGTGCCAGCGATCGCAAGTAAGGATTCGCTTCTTTCACGTCCATGCGCTTCAGACCGCCGCCTTCGGTCGCGGTGAGTTCCATGGTGCCCGCACCCTCAACCAACACCTCGCCGGTTTCGCGCTGCGCTCCCTTGAAGCTCAGGAACGGCGCGTCGGCCTTCGCGCTGGTGATAGCACGCTCCATCGAGATCAGGAATTGATGCGCGCGCTGCGCGGGAGTGTTCACCTTGAGGGTTAAGACACCAGAGTTGGTTTCCGTGGAATCGAGGGTCGCGCCGGTCACGCCGGTGATTTCGTATCCCGCGGGAATTTCCACGTGGAATTGTGAAGGCTCGCCTTGCACGACGGTGATGTCGGCGAGCACGGCCACGCGCATCTCCGCCTCGCTCACCGAGACGAGCGTCTTGGCGTCGGAAAGAAACCGCACTTCGCGCGGCACAGTTGGAGTTACGGCTTCGCGCGTGGCCCACCAGATGGTGGCGGCCTGTCCCGGAACCAGCGTGGCTTCAATCGCGGTGTGCCCGTTTTCAGATTTACGGCTGGTGATGATGCCGGGATTGATGTTGGCTACAGTGTGGTCGCCAGGAATCACGAGCGCCAGTTGCACGCTGCCCGCGGCCGGTGCGGGCAAACTGAACGAAGCGCGTCCAGCTTCGATTCTGAGCGGCAGCCCCGTGTCGAGCGCGACGGAGAATTCGCCCGGTCCAGGAAGCAGCGCCATGTGCGTGCCATTTTCCTGGAGCAGGGGAACGCCTTTGCCGTTTTGATGCGCGTCGAGCACGGTCATTCCGCTGGTCAGCGGAACCTTGCTCACGCCTTTGTGGAAGACTTCTCCTTCCAGTTCAACCGTGCCCCGCACGCCGTCGTTTTCCACGTGCAGTTTCACGTCGGCATGCTTGACGGAGTAGGGAAGCGGTGCGGTGTCTGGCCGCTTGGGCGGCTTGGCCGCGAGTTCCATGAGCCGGTTATATTCGTCGAGGGTCAGCGTGACGTTGCCGGAATTGGGCAAGGGCAGCGTGGACTTATCGTCGGCCGCACGAGCCATCGCGGCACCCACAGAGCACAGCAGCAACATCGTTAACAGTCTGGTCTTCATCGCACGCCTCCCTTTTTGTCACGCTGAAAGCTGAACTCCGCGGCAGGAAACTGGTTCTCGCTGGTGAGCTCGGAAACCAGGAAAATTGACGGGCCGAACGCGGGGAAAGAAACGGTGATGGGCAGGATGCCGGTCACCTTGCCGCCAAGCGACTTCGCTTTGAACGAATCGAGCAGCGCTTGCGTGGAGTCTTTCTTCTCGTCGTCGCCGGCGCCTTGCAGCTTGGCGTAGTTCGCCAACTTATCGAACTCTTTGGGAGTCGCGACTGGCGGGGGCGGACTTGCGACTCCGCCAATCTCGCCGCCGCTGGTCGGTTCCAGCACCGCCGAAATCGGATTCACATATTCCTGTGCCCGAAACGTTCCCGCCTCAGCCGAAATCTTGAACAGCGGCGGGTAGTACAACAGCAATCCCGTGCGCGAGATGGGAAGATCGAGCGCAGGCAGCGTAATCTTCTCCCGGCCTTTCTCCTCCCACGCCGCGGCCTTGGTGAGATACAGGATTTCCACGGCGAAGGCGGGCGCGTCGTCTCCACCACGCGATTTTTCCAGCGGCAACAGCAGGCTGCCGTCGGGGGATTGGCCGGGACGAACCGGCCTGCCCGCCAGCGTTACGCTCCACACTGCCGCGCCCGCGGGCAGACTCACTTTCACAAAGTTGCGCTGATTGTTTCGAATGGCATAGCGCGCCTGCACCAATTCCTTTCCGTCGGTGCTCATCAACACCTGGTAGCGAGCCTCTTCCACGTTCGCCATCAGAACGGCCTGCTGGTCGTAGCGGGCAACGTTGATGCTCAACGACCGCGTCTTGCCCGCCTCGCCCGAGCGCGCACGAAACGCGACCAGAGAGGGCGACTGCCGGTTGGCCACCATCTCGCCGAGATCGGTGGCGTCCGCGTCTTCGAGTCCCTGCGCTTTCTGGTTTTTGATTTCGCCAGCTCCCAGGATGTCGACGGCCACGCCTCCGGTATCGCGTTCGGTGTTCAGCAGCCGCAGCAGCGGAATGTCAATAATTCCATCGCGCGGCAGGCGGGCCTCACCGTAGATGACAAAGCGCGCGCTGTGCTCGACGGGCTCCAGGAAAGTGACGGCAAGCTCGCCGTCTTTCATTTCCCAATCGGCCACCATGGCGCCGGAAACCTGGTTGATAGTTATTTTTTCCGGCAACTGGATGCGCACTTCGCGGGCCGCGCCCTGCACGACGTCGAAATTCGCTTCCGCATAAATGGAAGTCGAGTCTTCCGCCAGGCTGGTCAGCTGGGTCAGCGATCCGCGCAGCCGCAGAGGAAGATCGATGTGGTGATCCTCGGTTTTCTTCCGCCAGGTAAACGTGAGGGCGTCGTTGCCGCTGGCGTAGGCGAGCCACTTGGTTTCGCCGGAGGCTTCTGATTTTTCCGAGAGAAGCCCGCCGCCGATGCGCAGATCGACGCCTTGGCGTGGCAGCAGCACCGTGGCGCGGGTCACGCCCGATTCCGTGGAGGGCAAGGTAATGCTCTCGTCGCCCGCCGACGACGTCACCGGCACATCCACATCGAGCAGCAACACGGACCGCCCCGCGTGCGAGAGCAGCGCCGAGAGATTCTTTCCGCCTTTCTGCGCAGGCACCAGCGACACCGACTTGCCGTCAAGCCGCGCTTCGCGGACCAGCAGCCCCGCAGGCACCGGCACTCGCACCCACCCGTCTTTCAATACGTCCACAGTCAGGCTGGCACGGCCGGCCGCCAAGTCGCCGGCAACGTGCAGGTCATAATCCACCCGCGTCAGCGTCGCGTCCAACGGAGGCGGTTCCGGATCGTGCTCGACCGGATAGGCCTTGGCCCGCAGCACGCGATATTCCTCGACTGGAATCACCACCCATCCCGCGTTGTGGGTGGGCTCGGCTGCCTTTTCTTGAGATTGGGCCGCGGCTCCCCAACAGAGAGAAGCCGCCACCATGCAGGGAAACAGGGGTCTCAGAGCGAATCGTCTGAGTTGCGGGAACACGGCGAGAATCGAGTTTTTCATGTTCAAACCTCACTCCAGTTGTTGGGGGGATGCATATCGATCCATGGGGGATGTTTCGGGGACGTCGGCCATTCAGAATAAGAATGCTCAGGGAGGAGAAAATTGCGCACTATTTCAGCAAGCCGTGCGTGCGGATGGCCGACTACAAGGGGCTTTCAGCGGCACTCTGCTGTACCATAGCAATTCGAATCGAGTAGCGCCGCCGCCTCGGCGGCTGTCGTGGCGGCGTCCCGCCGACACTGCGAGGGCGAGACGCCCTCGCGACAGCCGGCAGGATGCCGGCGCTACCGCTCAGTTCCGGAGGTTCGATTGGCTTTCACCACCGAGAAGTCGAGGCAGGCCTATGAGCGCACGCTGGGCGTCCTGATTGAGGCCAGCAGTTCGTCGTCGCGCGGCCCGGCGAATTTCGGCAAGTATCCCATCTTCATGGAGCGCGGCCGCGGCTCGCGCATTTACGACGTCGACGGCAACGAGTACATCGATTGGATGATGGCCTTCGGCGCGCTGCCGCTGGGCCACGCGCATCCTGAAGTCGTGGAAGCGATCACCGAAGCCGCAGCCACCGGCGCGCATTTTGCCAGCGCCGCGCCGGTCGAGTTGGAAGTGGCGGAGATGCTGCAAAGGATCGTGCGGAACGCCGAGCGCGTGCGCTTCGCCAATACCGGCACGGAAGCCATGATGGCGGCGATTCGCCTGGCCCGCGGCGTGACCGGGCGTCCGAAGATTTTGAAATTCGAAGGGCACTACCACGGCTGGCACGACGATCTGCTGGTGAGTTCGAACGTGCTGCCGCCGAGCGCTCTTGGATTGCGCAGCGATCCCGTCAAAATTCCCGACAGCTCCGGTTTGAACCGCAGCGCGCTCGACGACACGATTGTCGTGCCCTGGAATGATTTGCCAGCGCTGCAGCGTGCCGTCGAAAATCATCCCGGCCAGATCGCGGCCATCGTCAGCGAAGGCGTCATGGCCAACATGGGCGTGATTCCGCCGACGAAAGGATACTTGCATGGCCTGCAGGAAATCGCCCACGCCAATGGCATTCTTTTTATTCTCGACGAAACGGTGACCGGATTCCGCATCGCCCCCGGAGGCTGCCAGGAATATTACAATCTGTCACCCGACCTGGTGACCTTCGGCAAGGCGCTGGGCTGCGGCCTGCCGGTCGCGGCCCTGGTGGGTCGCGCGGACGTGATGGACGCGTTGCAGTGGGGAGGCGTGCTGCACTATGGCACCCACAACGGATCGCGCATTGGAATGTACGCCGCGCGCGCCAACCTGCGCGTGCTCACCCGCGACAACAACGCCGCCTTCCTGCACACCTGGCGCCTCGCGGAGCGGCTGTGCGAAGGCTTCAGGGAAGTGTTTCAGAAGAGCGGGCGCGCCGTGGTGGTGCAGAACATAGGTCCGATGTTTCAGCTGATGTTCACCGATCGCCCCGCGATCCGCGACTACCGCGACTTCTGCCAGTTCGTCGATCGCGCCGCATTCCAGAAGTTTGTGTTGTCGCTGTTTCCGTTCGGGGTGTACGCGTCTCCGTCGGCATCGCTACACTCGATTGTGACGCTGGCGCATACGGATCAGGATGTGGAGCAGACGCTGGAAGCGGCGGGGAAAGCGCTGGAACGAGGTGATTAGTCACGACGATGCCACCTAAGAAAACCGAAGAGCGCGCGGCCCAGTTCCTCTCGCTGGAAGGCAAGGTCGCGTTGGTCACCGGCGCGGCGTCCGGCATCGGGCGCGGCATCTCGATTCGCCTTGCCGAGATGGGAGCATTCGTCGCTCTGCTTGACATCGACGACATCAAGGGACGTGAGAGCGCCGCCGAAATTGAAGCTCAGGGAGGCGCGGCGATTTTTCTGAACTGCGATGTGCGCAGCGCGGCCGAATGCCGGCGCGCGGTCGCGGCCGTCATCGAAAAATCCCGCAAGATCGACATTCTCTGCAACTGCGCCGGAGTTGCGATTCGCAAAGACATCGTCGATCTCACCGAGGACGAGTGGGACCTCGCTCTCGACGTCACGCTGAAGGGAATCTATCTGCTGTCGCGGGAAGTCGTGCCGCATATGATTCGCAATGGCGGCGGCAGCATCATCAACATTGGTTCGGGATGGTCGCTGAAAGGAGGGCCGCGGGCCGCCGCCTACTGTGCCGCGAAAGGCGGCGCGGTGAACCTGACTCGCGCCATGGCCATCGATCACGGCAAGCACAACATTCGCGTGAACTGCGTTTGCCCCGGAGATGTCGAAACTCCCATGCTGCGGAGCGAGTGCGTTCAGCTGGGCGAAGACTTGACGGTGTTCATGCGCGAAGCTGCCAATCGCCCGCTGGGACGAGTGGGCACGCCTGACGATATTGCCAATGCAGTTTTGTTTCTCGCAAGTCCGATGGCAAGTTGGATCACGGGCGTAGCGCTGGTGGTCGATGGCGGCGGGCTGGCGTGAAGGCTCCAGGTATGGCCATCGGGCTGTGCAAGGGCGCCGCGGGAAACTCAGGGTTCGTATCAGGCTATGCCTTTAGGCATAGAGTGAATGCTGAATAATCGATTGCGCCTTCAGGCGCTGCAGCGCCAATGCACGTTTCCCGCAGCGGCTGAAGCCGGAAAAACATTGGGCGGCACTTGCGGCATCGCTAAAGCGATGCCCTGATACGAATCGCCAGGGAGTTCGTCTGAAATTGTTCCCCCCGTCTCTGCCGCGCCGCTTCGTAGAGCACGATGCTGCCAGCGACACCGGCGTTCAACGACTCGACCTGCTGCGCATGCGGAATGGCGACGAGTTCGTCGGCCTGCGCCAGCACCGCCCGAGGCAGGCCCGACCCTTCGCTCCCGACAAAAACTGCCGTGGGCCCGGTAAGCTTCGCCTGATCGATCGGCGTGCCCTTGTGCGATGAGGTTGCAATCAAACGCACACTCTGCGCCCGGAGCTTGGCGGAAATCTCTTCCAGGCCGCCCGCGGTTTTTGCAATAACGACAGGCAGCCGAAAAATCGATCCCGACGACGCGCGAATCACCTTCGAATTAAACGGACTCACCGTGCCCTCACCCAGCACCACGCCCGCGCTGCCAAAAGCTTCGGCTGAGCGCAGGATCGTCCCCAGATTGCCTGGGTCCTGCAGGCCCGCGAGCACGATGATGGGGCCGACCTGCAGTCGTTCCAGTACATCCGCCAAAGAAAACTCCTTGAGCCGCACCAGCGCTGCCACTCCCTGCGGCGTTTCGCTGGGAACCGTGGCGTCGAAAAGTTTGTCGGGGAGCAGCAGAGTATCGACGTTAGCGCCGATCTGCGGCAGCAAGCGCTCAGCCAGATTCTGCGCCGATTCTTTGAAAAAGACGGCGCGAAAGCGCAGGCCACTGCGCGTGGCCTCTTCCACAATGCGCAGTCCCTCAATAGCGCAGTTTCCGTCTTCAGTGCGTTCGGCGCGCACGAACGCCTGGCGTAGGTCCTTGACCAATGCATTATGGCGGCCTTCGATGCGACGGAGTCGCTGTTGTGCGCGGGACGCGGGTTCTGAAGCTCGAGTCATAAAGAGAAAAACCATGAACCACAAGGATCACGAAGGATTACGAGGGACTTCTTTAGGATGAGCTTCCTTCGTGGGACTTCGTGCCCTTCGTGGTAGAGGCTGTCAGATGAAACCATGACCGAATCATACGCTGCCGGCTCATGTTGCGGCGTTTTGCCGTATTATGATAGGTTTCGCGGTCAAGGTGAATCCAGACCGTAGCAAGCGAGAGAAGGGAGCGCCGTGCGCGCCGAGATCCTGAAGATTAATTGCGATACTCCGGAATCGTCCCTGGTGAAATACGCCGCCGATCAGATTCGTTCGGGGGAAGTGCTGGGCATGCCCACCGACACTTTTTATGGGCTGGCAGCCGATCCCTTCAACCTGCGCGCGGTCGACAAGGTGTACGACATCAAAACGCGTTCGCGCCACAAGCCGCTGTCGCTGCTCATCGCGAGCACTGACCAGGCGGAGGAACTGGCTAAGCCGCTGCCCGAAGAATTCTATGCTCTGGCACGGAAATTCTGGCCCGGACCGCTGACCATCATCGTGAAAGCGGGGTCGCGCCTGCCGCTGAAAGTGACGGCCAATACCGGCAACGTGGCTCTGCGCGTGCCCAATGCCAAGATTCCGCTTGCAGTTGTCACCGCCGCGGCCATCCCCATCACCGCGACGTCTGCGAACCTGAGCGGCGCTTCGGAGTGCACCAGCGCCGAGCAGGTGCGGGAGCAGCTTGAAGGCCGCATCAACATCATTGTCGACGGCGGCGCTTCTCCGCGGGTCGTGGCTTCCACCATCATCGATCTCAGCGACGAGACCACGCGCTGGCGGATCATCCGCGAAGGCGCGATTCCCGCCGACGAAATTTCCCAGTTCTTTGCTCAAGGATGAACGCCCGAGGATGAACGCCCAAGGATGATCGCCGAAGGATGCCGACTCAGTAATGACCGATGAATCCGCCAACCAGCATCCACAACCGCGCTGGTGGCTTCGCCTGCTGGTCCTGGCGGCCGCAGCGGTGCTGTCGTTTCTGCTGATCACGGCCATCCAGATCGTGCACACCGCCGGTCTCGAACAGATCCATCGCGCAGATGCAATCGTGGTTTTCGGTGCAGCAGAATATTCAGGGCGACCCTCCCCGGTGCTGCGGGCCCGGCTCGATCACGCTCTCGAGGTATTCCACCGCGGCGTGGCGCCGGTCGTGATTACCACAGGCGGGGCGGCTGACGATCCCAGTTTCAGCGAGGGTGGAGTCGGCCGCGACTATCTGATGCGCCACGGCGTCCCGGAGCGCAGCCTGATTGCCGAGACCCAGGGCCGGGATACCGCGGAATCCGCGATGCGCGTGGGCGTCATCATGCGCGCCAACGGCTTGCACAGTTGCGTCGCGGTCAGCGACGCCTATCACGTTTTCCGCATCCGCCGCCTTTTGCAGCACGAGGGCATTGACCCCGTCTACGTGGCGCCGCGCCCCGATTCGCGACCCCATGGCCTGTGGCAGCGCTCCGTCGCGGTTCTCCGCGAAACAGCCAGCTATTTCTTGTGGAAGTTAGGGATGACCTGAGAGTGTCGCTTGACGAATCTGGGGTAAAGCCTTGGAAGGTATTGGACTAGATAATCGCGGCGGGACCGCATCCGTCACATTTCATCGCCGTTGTAGCTGTTGGTCTGAATTTTGAACCATGAGTAATGCAGGCTGTTCGTCATCAGGCAGCCTTTGACTTTCTGGAACACACGCTGAATCCTCATCATCAGCGCGGTGTTCTTGATCATCTGAGTCTGGTCGGTGCGATTTCCCCGCTGGTCGGCCATTTGGCGACTCTGGCAGTGCTCGTAGTCCTGGCTCTGCTGGCAGAGTTCGTTCCCATTGCTCATGTTCACACTGCCAATTGTTTGCATCTCGCGGTTTTCCTGAATGGTGGCAACCAGCATTTCATCATACCGGTCATACCACGTGTGGATGGCTTGTTCGGTCTGCTCCTGCGTGTGGGTCTGTTTGTACTTCGTGATTGCCGCCACGATTTCGTCGCCATTCTCTGGCCCGTCCATCTTCATCCGCGGTAGAGGTCCCGCATTTTGTTCCATGTCGTCGTCGGTGAATACCTTCTTGGCGTGAGCCGTCTTCTGTGCTTTGGCGCTGCTGGCGGCCGCGGCGAGCGGACTTGCGGTCCCGGAACTCTGTTCCTGGGCAGCCGCCTCTGGCGGGCTTTGAGCCAGAGCCATTACGGAGGAGCCCATCACCGAACAGCCCAGCAGCAGGCTGATCGCCAGCGGACCGCGCCGATAAAGAGGTTTGTGCATTCCTCGACTAGCCTACGGGGCATACGGGCGCTGGGAAAGATGACCTAAGTTTAGCGGCGCACATACGAAAGTGATCCCAAAAATCTACCAGCCACTGCGGACGCGCAGTGCTGTGATCTGGGTCACATGATGGCGTCCGTGCCAAGCGTAGAGAGCCAGCGTCTTCTCCAGAGTCATCGCGCCCAGTTCAGGATGGCGGAACGTGCGCTGCCAGTCTTCCGGCCCGAGCGAGCGCAGCAGGCGTACCCAGCGGTCATGTAGCGAATCGAGCATGGTCAGGGAAACTTCAATCGGCGTCGACTTCGTATCTGCCAGGTTCGCCCAGCGATCCTCCGCGTAGGGCTTGATGGTCGGTTCGTCTTCCGTGAGCGCCAGCTTGAAGCGGATGTAGGCGTTCATATGGCTGTCGGGCACGTGATGCGCGGTCTGGCGTACGCTCCATCCGCCGGGACGATACGGGGTTTCGAGTTGCGCCTCGGAGAGCCCGTTGACGGCGGCGCGGAGCTGTGCCGGTGCCCGAGAAATATCGTCGACGAAAGCGCCCTTCTGATCTTCGGTGAGAAGTCCGTCGTAGTGGAATTTGCCGATGGGATAGCGCAGGTCGGTCATGGAGTCTCCGTGAGACAGTTTGCAATTCAAAGATGAACAGAGGGGTGCGTGCGCTTCAAAATCGGTTTCGGCTCCGACGTTACTTAACACGAGCCAAGGTTGGATGCGGAACCCTCCCCGTTAACTACAACCCCTAGGGCCCATCCCCTGGCAACCCCACTCCCTCTGGCTTCAAATTTCGGTTCCTGATGCCCTTGGATTGGTGCAAATCAGACCCGTTCTAGGCTAAACTCTCCCTGCCTATGGGGTTTGGCATCTAAGCCACCGAAATTCGGCTGCGGCCGAGCTTCGACGACTTTTCGAGGGGACACTATGCCATCTTCGGTCTGGTCCGGTCACTTAACCTTCGGACTCATCTCTATGCCCGTGCGTCTGTTTTCGGGCGCGCGCAGCAGCGGCATTTCCTTCAACATGCTGCACCGCACCGACAAGTCGCGGCTCAAGCAGCAATACGTTTGCCTGGCCGACGGCCAGGTCGTCGACCGCGCCGACACGGTCAAGGGCTACGAGTTTCGCAAGGATGAATACATCATCATCGAGCCCGATGAGATCAAGAAAATCGAGCCGCAGACCGCCAAGACCATGGAGATTCTGGAATTCGTGAAGGCCAGCGACGTCGATCCCGTGTATTTCGAGTCATCGTATTACATGATGCCGGAAGAAGCGGGCCGTCGCCCCTATGCGCTGCTGACCAAGGCGTTGCAGGAGAGCGAGTACGTCGCCATTGCCAAAATCACCATGCACAACCGCGAGTACACCGTGTTTCTCCGCCCGCACCAAGGCGGAATGATGCTCCACACCATGTATT
>Ga0209517_10003473_pt1 | contig 21369 bp, 18 predicted proteins | sample PeaSoiMetSII2010_FD_187695 | JGI IMG/M metagenome (GOLD analysis project Ga0209517, IMG submission 187695) | Peat soil microbial communities from Weissenstadt, Germany - SII-2010 (SPAdes) (version 2) | ecosystem: Environmental > Terrestrial > Soil > Wetlands > Peat | place: Germany...
CGCTTCGTCCGCCGCCCTCCCAAGCCGCCTTCTCTCCCTACTGCCGTCTGGATCAACAAGCCTCCGGACCAGGAGAAAGCTCCTTAAACTTTCACGCTGTGTGTCTCATTTTCATTGACACGCACCGAGGACGTCCTTAACGTCTTCATTTATGGCAGCTGGGAGGAGCGGGTCTCGCGTGTCCGCAATAGGGTTGACTTGTCACAGGACATTGAGGAATTGATTCGTTTGACCGACCACGAACGCGCCCGCTATATCCGGGCCAACTACGGACGCGACTGGAAGGATCCGCATCTCTATCACATGATGATTAGCTCACAAATTGGCATCGAAACCGCCGCATGGATGATCGTCAATGCCGTTAAGCGAAGTATCATCCGTGATTGTCTTGGTTGCCAGTAAGGACTTCGTGTGGGCCGCCCTTTTCCTGGGAAAATTGGATAGATCCTATGAACGTCTTCGTCATTAACGCAGGGAGCTCGAGTCTGAAATTCCAGGTGATCGCGACAGACGTTGAGCGAATCAAGCAGGACAACGATGAGCTTTTGTGCCGCGGGCAGGTGGAGCGGATCGGCGGGGAAGCTATCTTCACCGTGCAGAGCCACACGGGCGTCCGCCACAAGCTCACGGCGCCGATCCGCGATGTTTCGGCGGCACTCGATTATGTGCTGCGCTGGTTGGCATCAGATCGCTCCGGGATCGATGAGATTCGCAGCCTGGGGGACATCCAAGCAGTGGGGCACCGCGTGGTGCATGGCGGCGAGCTGTTTAAAAAGTCGGCCATCATCAACGATGAGGTATTAAAGGGGATTGAGGACTGCATCGACCTCGCGCCTCTTCACAATCCCAACAACCTGATTGCCATTCGGGCGTTGCGGGAGATTCTCGGCCAGGCGACGCCACAGGTGGCAGTATTTGATACGGCTTTTCACACCTCGATTCCCGAGCACGCTTACCTCTACGCGGTGCCCTATCATCTGTACCGCCGTCACCGCATCCGGCGCTATGGCTTTCACGGAACATCGCACCGCTACGTCGCGTTTCGTTACCGGGCTTTGCACGGGCTCACCCGCGAACAAACGCACATCATCACACTTCACCTGGGGAATGGTTGCTCGGCCGCTGCAATTCGTGGCGGCCACCCCGTAGACACCTCAATGGGCATGACGCCCCTCGAGGGTCTAGTGATGGGAACTCGCTCGGGCGATCTGGACCCAGCGATCGTCAACCTGATCGCGAACAAGGAAGGGCTCTCCACACACGAGGTCGAGACTCTCTTGAATACGCAGTCGGGCCTGCTTGGCATCTCTGGCCTGACCAATGACATGAAGGTATTGGAGGAGGAACTTAAGGAGCACGAGGACCGCCGCGTCGGTCTGGCGATCGAGGTCTTCTGCTATCGGGCGCGGAAGTATATCGGCGCTTATCTAGCGTGCATGGGCGGGGCTGACGCGGTGGTATTTACTGCCGGTATTGGCGAGCATTCGCCTGAGATACGCGCGCGCATCTGCACGGGCCTCGAGTGGGCCGGCCTGACGATAGATGTGAGTCAGAATCAACAGATGGTTGGGCGGGAAGGCCGCATCAGCACAGAGGGATCGAAGCTGCACGCTTGGGTAATTCCCACCAACGAGGAACTGCTGATTGCGCGCGACACAGTACGATGCATTCTGGGAGAGCCACACCCGTCCTAACGGAAAGCGCAATGGGCTCTCGAACGTAAGTAGAGCTGTTTTGGCCGTCAGTTCCCGGGGTGTCGACGCCATGTTCTTACGCGTACGGATGATGTCGCAGCCTTGTCGAGATGAGAGCCAGCCCGCCAAACTCGAAGCATCGCGATCATGGCTGCGCCGAATTTCGGCAGAAGACATAGGCACCTGCTGACGCCGATGACATGGATATGATTTGCTGCGTCTCAATGCCCGCGGTAACTCTCAAGTATTAAGGATCTTGCCCACTCTTTCATGCTTCGCTGCGAATGGCCACCCGAATGCGGATTCGCAGGTGAAGCTCGAAGATCCGCATTCATGCATAAAGCGCTATTAAGGCACGGAAAGCCAGATCAGGGCATTCGAGCGAAAACGCCATCGCAGAGGCCTCCAGAGGCGTTATATCGACCTTAAGTCTTGGGCAGAAGGAGTTTACAAGAATGACACCGGTTATAGAAACGGAACAACGCTCCAGCGACTCGTTGAGTGCTTATGGGATCGCACGAACCACGATTTCGGGGTCGCCCCTGAGTCCGTCAGAGCAAGAGAAGATCGACGCTTACTGGCGAGCATGCAACTACCTGGCGCTCGGTATGATCTATCTTCAAGACAATCCACTTTTGAAAGAGCCGCTCAAGCCCGAGCACATCAAGAACCGGCTTCTGGGCCACTGGGGATCGAGCCCCGGACTCGCATTCATTTATATCCACCTGAACCGCCTGATTAGAAAGTTTGACCTCGACATGATCTTCATGGCGGGACCCGGACATGGCGCGCCGGGTGTTTTAGGCCCCGGCTATCTCGAGGGCACCTACTCCGAGATTTACCCCGAAAAGAGCGAGGACGAGCATGGATTACGCGAATTCTTCAAACAGTTTTCGTTTCCCGGCGGCATCGGCAGTCACTGTACGCCAGAGACGCCCGGGTCGATACACGAAGGCGGTGAACTCGGCTATGTGCTATCTCACGCCTGTGGAGCGGCTTTCGACAATCCGGATTTGATTGTTGCCGCCGTAGTCGGCGATGGTGAGTCGGAAACAGGGCCGCTGGCGACATCCTGGCACATTAGCAAGTTCCTCAATCCCATTCGCGATGGCGCTGTCCTGCCGATTCTCCACCTGAACGGGTATAAGATCAATAACCCTACTCTCCTCGCTCGGATTACTCACGAAGAGTTGGAGGACCTTTTTCGCGGCTACGGCTGGACGCCCTACTTCGTCGAAGGATCCGATCCCGGCAGCATGCACCAGGCAATGGCGGCGACCGTGGAACATTGTGTTGAGGAGATTCGAAACGTGCAACGCGAATGCCGTGAAACCGGAGTGCCACGCCGGCCGCGTTGGCCTATGATCGTTCTGCGTTCCCCTAAAGGATGGGGTGCGCCGACGCAGGTCGCCGGCCACAGGGTCGAGGGCTTCTGGCGGGCGCACCAGGTTCCATTGACGGATGTTAAGAAAAATCCCGAGCAACTGCAGATTCTCGAGAAGTGGATGCGCGCGCAGAACCCCGAGGAACTTTTTGACAAAAATGGCCGGCTGATCCCAGAGCTGAAAGAGCTCGCGCCTGTGGGGGAGCGCCGCATGAGTGCTAATCCTCACGCCAACGGGGGGATCCTCAGAAAGGCGTTACGCCTGCCCTCTTTCAGCGACTACGCTCTCAAGGTGGAACGGCCCGGAGCGATCGAGGCAGAGAATGTCCCTCCGTTGGGCGCGTTCCTGAGAGACGTGATGAAGCTGAACATGACCAACTTCCGCGTGTTCGGGCCCGATGAAACTACCTCCAACAAGCTGCAGGCAATCTATCAGGCCGCCAAGAAATTCTGGATTGCCGAGTACTTTCCCGAAGACCAGGACGGCAGCGAACTGGCGCCGGATGGCCGTGTCGTTGAGATGCTCAGCGAGCACACAATGGAGGGCATGCTCGAAGGCTACCTGCTCACGGGGAGAAACGGTTTCATTTCTTCGTATGAAGCGTTCGTGCATGTGATCGACTCCATGTTCAACCAGCATGCGAAATGGCTGTCCATTTGCAACCAGTTGTCCTGGCGCCGGGACATCGCCTCACTGAACCTGCTGATCACATCCACGGTCTGGCGGCAGGATCACAACGGCTTCACCCATCAGGACCCCGGATTCCTCGACGTGGTGCTCAACAAAAGTGCGGCAGTCACGCGCATCTATCTGCCGCCAGATGTGAACTGCCTGCTCTCAGTCGCCGACCACTGCCTGCGAAGTGAGAACTACATCAATGTGATCGTCTCGGATAAACAACTCCACCTGCAGTACCTCAATATGGAAGCCGCCATCGAACACTGTACGAAGGGCATCGGTATCTGGGACTGGGCGAGTAACGACCAAGGCTGCGAACCCGACGTGGTGTTTGCCTCGGCGGGCGATATACCAACACAGGAGGCCTTGGCCGCAACGGTGCTGCTGCGAGAGGAATTCCCTGATATCAAAATCCGGTTCATCAACATAGTCGACCTTTTCAAACTCGAGCCGAACACGGAGCATTCGCACGGGCTGACGGATCGCGACTTCGATTCTCTCTTCACCACGGACAAGCCCATCATTTTCAACTTCCACGGCTACCCTTGGCTGATTCATCGTTTGACTTATCGCCGGAAGAACCAGCGGCTTCATGTCCGCGGGTACAAGGAGAAAGGCAACATCAATACTCCAATGGAACTAGCGATCAATAACGAAACCGATCGATTCAGCCTGGCAATCGATGCGATCGATCGTATTCCCAGACTCGAAAGAATCGGCGGACATGCGAAAGAAAAATTCCGCAACCAGCAGATCGCGTGCCGGCGATATGCATACCAGCATGGGATCGACTCGCCAGAGATTACCGGGTGGCGCTGGCCGCAATAAACAAAGGACGAAAGGATTCCCGATGAGCGCAACACTCGTGACTCCCGAGGCTTCAGTACGTTCTCCAATCGGTCTGACCAGTATCAACACTATCCGCACGCTCGCTATGGATGGAGTACAGGCGGCCGACTCCGGTCATCCTGGAACTCCTATGGCCATGGCTCCGGTGGCTTATTGCCTGTGGCAACAATTCCTGCGCTTCGACCCGCAGGACCCCGTTTGGCCCAATCGCGACCGGTTCGTCCTGTCGATTGGCCACGCTTCCATGCTGCTTTATGCGCTGCTCCACTTGACGGAAGTGCGGGCCGTGAGCAAGGATTACGAAATTCTGGGGCAACCTTCCGTGCCGCTGGACGCCCTCAAAGCGTTCCGGCAGTTGGATAGCCGCTGTCCGGGGCATCCTGAGTACCGCTGGACATCCGGAGTAGAGACCACAACGGGGCCGCTCGGCCAGGGCGTTGCGACAAGCGTTGGAATGGCGATCGCGCGGCAGTGGCTGGCGTCCCGATACAACCGCCCCGGCTTCGACCTGTTCGACTTCAACGTCTACGCGCTTTGCGGAGATGGTTGCATGATGGAGGGCGTCTCCGGTGAGGCCGCATCGCTCGCGGGGCACTTGGGGCTCTCCAATCTCTGCTGGATTTACGACAACAACCACATCACCATCGAAGGCAATACCGCTCTGGCTTTTAGCGAGGATGTGGCCACGCGGTTCATCGGCTATGGGTGGAACGTCACGCGGGTGGGCGATGCGAACGATTTGGAAATGCTCGCGCGTGCGTTCCGAACGTTCCAAAACACCAACGACCGGCCCACTCTGATCATCGTCGACAGCCATATCGGTTATGGCGCGCCCCACAAGCAGGATACCAGCGGCGCGCACGGCGAGCCCTTGGGAGAAGAGGAGGTTCGTCTCGCCAAACGGAACTACGGCTGGCCCGAAGACAAGAAATTCTATGTGCCGGATGGCGTTTACGATCACTTCCGCCAGGGGATTGGTAAGCGAGGCAAGGACCTGCGCAATGCCTGGTTTGAGCGAATTGCCGAGTATCGCAAGCAATATCCCGAGCTTGCCGAAGATCTGTTTCGTATGCAGCACCGGGAGCTTCCCGAAGGTTGGGACCACGGCCTGCCCGAATTCGCCGCGGACCCGAAAGGCTTGGCAACACGCGAGTCCTCGGCGAAGGTGCTGAATGCAGTGGCGAAGAACATTCCCTGGCTGATCGGCGGCTCCGCCGATCTGGGCCCGTCCACTAAGACCCGCCTTACCTTCGATGGCGCGGGCGATTTTTCGGCCGAGAATTACGCCGGGCGCAATTTCCATTTCGGAATCCGGGAGCACGCCATGGGCGCGATCCTGAACGGAATGAGCCTGGTGAAAGTGCGCCCATTCGGCTCTGGATTCTTTATTTTCGTGGATTATATGCGGGGATCGCTCCGCTTGAGCGCATTAATGGAGCTTCCCGTGATCCACATCTTCACTCACGATTCGATTGGAGTGGGTGAGGATGGCCCAACTCATCAGCCAGTGGAACAATTGGCGCACATGCGCTCCACGCCCGGCTTGATTATGATCCGGCCATGCGACGCGAGTGAGGTTCGGGAAGCATGGAAAGTAATTCTCCAATTGCACCATGAGCCGGCCGTGCTGGTGCTCACGCGACAAGCGGTCCCCACGATCGATCGCTCCAGATATGCCGCGGCCTCCGGCCTGGCCCGGGGCGCGTACGTCCTCGCGGATGCTCCGAATGCCGCTCCGGACGTCATTCTCATCGGAACCGGCAGTGAGGTTTCACTCTGTCTCGAAGCTTACGAGGAACTGACCCGCGACGGCGTACGCGCGCGAGTAGTCAGCATGCCGTCATGGGAACTGTTCGACGACCAAGACTCCGATTACCGGAATTCTGTTCTGCCCCCAACGGTAAAGGCGCGAGTTTCCGTGGAGCAGGCTTCGGACTTTGGCTGGGCTAAATACACTGGTGCGGAAGGCCATAGCATTTGCATTGAGTCTTTTGGAGCGTCTGCTCCTCTCAAACAGCTGTTGAAGAAATTCGGATTTACCGCGGATCACATCGTTGCCGCGGCGAAGAGTCAAATTGTCCGGCATAAAGTGCAGAAGTAGACGAGGAGAGTATGCGAATAGGTATCGGCGCGGATCACGGTGGTTTTCTTATGAAAGTGCAACTCACCAGAAAGCTGGCGGAGGAAGGATATGAGGTGATCGATTTCGGAAACATGGTTAACGATCCCAATGATGACTATCCCGACTTCGCAATCCCGCTCGCGCGGGCAGTTGCAAGCGGATATGTCGAGCGGGGCGTCCTGCTGTGCGGCAGCGGCGTCGGCGCATCGGTGGCGGCTAACAAAGTGAATGGCGTGCGCGCGGCGCTGTGCCATGACGATTATTCGGCACGCCAAGGCGTAGAGGACGATGATATGAACGTTTTGTGCCTCGGCGGGCGGACGACGGGAATCGAAGTGGCATGGGATTGCGTGAAGAGTTTTCTGAGCGCCCGATTTAGTGAGGCCACGCGCCACCGGCGCCGCCTCGAAAAGGTGAAGGAACTGGAGCAGAGCGCAGTCGCGAATTGAGGAAAACGATCATGACCCTTTTAGAGTCTCTAAAGAAACACACCACTGTTGTCGCGGACACTGGAGACATCGAGGCCATTGCCCGGCACCGTCCCCAGGACGCCACCACCAACCCGTCACTTCTTTACCAGGCGGCGCAGATGCCGGCTTACCAGCACCTGGTGGACGAAGCCGCGGAACTGGCTTCCGAACGGGGCGGCGGCCATGCGGAAATGGCTGAGGAGTTTATCGACCGGCTCTTCGTGTTATTCGGATGTGAGATTTTGAAGGTCATTCCCGGGCGCGTATCCACCGAAGTAGCCGCCCGCTTGAGTTTCGATACGGAGGGCACCATCGCCAAAGCCCATAGGCTCATTTCCCTGTACGAAGCGAAAGCCATAAAGCGCGATCGCGTCCTGATTAAGATCGCCAGCACCTGGGAAGGCATCCGTGCCGCCGAGATGCTTGAGTGCGAAGGCATTCACTGCAACCTGACTTTGCTGTTCAGTTTCGCTCAAGCGGTTGGGTGCGCCGAGGCGGGAGTGACTCTGATTTCACCCTTCGTCGGCCGTATCTATGATTGGTATAAGAAGGAACACGGCGGCGCGGAGATTTCACCGGACCAGGACCCCGGGGTTGCATCAGTAACCCGCATTTACAACTATTACAAAAAGTTTGGCTACAAGACCCAGGTGATGGGCGCGAGCTTTCGCAACGTCAATCAGATTGTCCGCCTGGCCGGAGCCGACCTGCTCACCATCAGTCCCGAGCTCCTCGACCAGTTGGAGCAGACCGAGGGAATGCTCGATTGTCAGCTCGATCCCGAAGAGGCCAAAGCATCTGCCGGAGATCGCCTTCACCTGGATGTGAAAACGTTCCGGTGGATGCATAATGAAGACGCCATGGCGACGGAGAAGCTGGCTGAAGGCATCCGCAAGTTCCACGCCGATGCCCGCCATCTCCAAGAGTACGCACTATCCCAGATTGCCTCGAAGGTCGCGTAAGTCGTGATTGAACCGCGGGCGGTTCTTTGGGACTTGGATGGCACGCTGATCGATTCGGAAGAGTTCCACTGGATTGCCTGGCGGGACACCTTAGCGAATCGTGGGATTTCAATCACGCGCGAGCAGTTTCTGTCCTCTTTCGGCCAGCGCAATGATGCCGTCATTTCCCAATGGTTGGGTGCGGCGGCGACAGCAGACCGCATCGCCGAAATTGCAAATGCCAAAGAGCAACTGTATCGCGATCTGATCCGCAAGAATGGAATACAGCCCCTGCCGGGAGTTGCCACCTGGGTGCGCCGACTTCACGAACAGGGGTGGTTTCAGGCGATCGCTTCCTCGGCGCCGCGACTGAACATCGACGCTGTTCTCGATGCTCTGGGATCGGCGAAGTATTTTGAGGTCATTGTCTCCGCGGAAGAAGTCCAAAGAGGGAAACCGGATCCCGAAGTTTACATAACCGCAGGCTCCCGCGTCGGCACACCACCTGCCCGATGCATTGTCGTCGAGGATGCGGCCGCCGGTATTGAGGGAGCCCGCAAAGCGGGGATGTGGACTATCGGAGTCAGTCGCCACGCCCAGCCCTTGCCCGCCGATATCGTGGTGCAGTCACTGGATCTTCTGGCAGAGGATGCTTTTGAAAGGTTGTTGGAAAGCCGGCCCCTTCACTCGTCCGACTAAGTAAATACGCGGCCAATTCTCCCTGAGCGCCCTAGGTCGAACAGGCAAATGGGATGTGGCTTCTCTCGTGAGCGCGGCGCAGGCTCCGATGGGTTTGCTGTTGTCTCTACTAGGGCCGCTTGCTACGGCTGCTGTTCGTGCGGTACCGAGCCACGTGCTTCTCGGCTCGACGAAGCTACTACATCACTCACTGATACAGACGGCCGATCACAGCAGCGTTGTGAACGATTGAGCGAAGGTGCTCACCGATGTTACAGCACTGTCCGTACGAAATCCTTACAGCTGCCGATAGCGGTCAAAATCGACCGACCAAAAGTTCGACCTTCTATGAACTGAAGTTCATCCGGATACCCTGCCGCGTTTTTAGGATCCTAGTTCGGACGCCGCCCAGATGCTCGGCACATGGCGCTCGGCGACAATCTTGGGCGCTCAGCCCGGCATGCTTCATACATGTTGAACGGCCATAGCCCGCTCCCGGCGGCATGCCTCTGTGAAATCTCGGAGCGGATCTAGACTCTCCTCACCCTTCGCAACCCGCGCAAGAATCACGGCGGGATCCTCCGGCGGCCGTTCGTAGAACTCAAGCAGCCGCTTACCCACCTCCTCCGCTGCGTGAAGAACTTGGTCGGTTGATGTCAGGCGGATTCGTGCCACCTTCGAGTAGAGCCACATGATCTTAGCGGGCTCGATTGCTGATTTTTGAATGGCGTCCACAAATAGAGGTACAGCTTCTTCGACAAATTTTCCGTAGAGTTCCTGATGCTCCTCTAATTCTGCTGCTAATCGGGCCCCTCGAGCTTGGAGCCGATGGCCTATGAACGTAGCAGCTACTGATGAGCAAGCGCCTACGGTGGAGCCAGCCACTGCCGCAAGCGCCACGATGATCGTTGTATCGACTGCCATTCCGCATTGTCCCCAACAGTGACTTAGCAATTCGCGTTCCTGGAGTTCTAACTCAACGTACCTGGTGACGCAAGGCACCAATTCTCCAGGAATTTCGCGGGCAGAAAGAATACTGCATCATCCCGTTAGTACGTGGGGCACGGCTTGCCGGATGCGGTCACCCGTCACGGTGCGAATCGTCGACGGGCATAATGGTCGGATTTCAGATCCGTGCTGGTCAGCAGATGCCGATGTCTTCTGCCGAACTTCCGGCAGAGCGTGCAGCGGCTTCGCGGCGTTGGCTTGAGCCGCCGGGCTGGATTCCATCTCGAAGGCTCGCCAGATCATCGGTTCCCAGTCATGATTTCTCTCAGATTGAGATACAGGCACGAAATTCCGTGCGGCATCAGGAATGCTTTGAATGGCTGGGAAGCCTGATTGTCCGAACATGCCGGGCACATCTGGAAACTACAACCGTGTTCAGTACAAAGAAGCCGTCCCAATGGTTTGCAGAATAAGGTACGTGCCCAAAGGCTTGTGAGAATTACGCATGAGTGCCGTGATGCCACACGAGGGACGAGTCGGTGAGGAGAATCTGGTCCCAGCCATCGTGACCGGTTGTAGCTATCCACTAGGAGCTACGCTGATACACGGTGGCGCAAATTTCTCAATCTTCTCCCGGAATGCGACCAGCATCCAACTGCTGTTATTCGATCGGGTGGACGACTCTCGTCCTTCGCGTGTTATACCAATTGATCCTTTAACCAACCGAACGTACCACTACTGGTACACTTTCGTGCCCGGCATACAGGCGGGGCAGATTTATGGCTTCCGGGCTGGCGGGCCATTCGAGCCAGATCGGGGTCTCAGGTTCGATCCGTCCAAGCTATTGCTCGACCCATATGGCCGCGCCATTGCCGTCCCGAAAAACTATAGCCGTGAGGCAGCACGTCTGGCAGGAGAAAACACCGCGACGGCGATGAAGAACTTGGTTACGGACCCCGACGCATTTGACTGGGAAGGTGACCAGCCGCTGAAACAGCTTTGGTCGCGCACGATCATCTACGAGTTGCACGTGCGCGGCTTCACCGTACACCCCAGTTCCGGCTTGGCGGAATCGAAACGCGGCACGTACGCAGGACTCGTCGAGAAGATCCCCTACCTTAAGCAACTGGGTATTACCGCGGTCGAGCTGCTTCCGGTGTTTCAGTTTGATCCTCAGGATGCGCCCCGAGGCCGAACGAACTACTGGGGCTACTCACCTGTTTCATTTTTTGCACCGCACCAGGCATACAGCTCGCGTCAGGAACCGCTGAGCGCGGTGAACGAATTTCGGGATATGGTGAAGGCACTGCACCGGGCCGGCATCGAAGTCATCCTAGACGTAGTTTTTAACCACACCGCGGAGGGCGGACACGGTGGCCCGACACAGTGCTTCCGCGGCCTTGACAATCCTACTTACTACCTGTTGGAAGCAGACCCCTCACGCTACGCGAACTTCACTGGCACCGGAAATACGTTGAATGCGAACCATCCGGTTATACGGCGCATGATCGTGGACAGCCTGCGTTACTGGGTGAAAGAGATGCACGTGGATGGCTTCCGCTTCGATCTTGCGTCCATTCTTGCGCGTGATACGTCCGGCGAGGTGATGCCGAATCCGCCGGTGCTTTGGGACATCGAGTCCGATCCGGCTCTAGCAGGTACAAAGATGATCGCGGAGGCATGGGACGCGGCAGGTCTCTATCAGGTCGGCAGCTTCGTGGGCGACAGTTGGAAGGAGTGGAACGATCGGTTTCGCGACGACGTCCGCGACTTCGTCCGGGGCGTGAATGATTCGGTGGGCCGCGCAGCCGATCGTCTTGTGGGCAGCCCAAGTATTTATGGTTGGAAAGAGCGCGAACCCGAGGAGAGTATCAATTTTCTTGCGTGCCACGATGGCTTTACCCTCAACGACGTGGTCTCTTATAACCACAAGCACAACGAAGAGAATGGCGAGGACAACCGCGATGGATCTGAAGAGAACCAAAGCTGGAACTGCGGCGTCGAAGGTCCGACGGACGATCCCGCAATCGAGACGCTGCGCAACAGGCAAGTAAAGAACTTTTTTACAGCGGTCATGTTGTCCGGTGGCGTGCCCATGTTTGTCATGGGTGATGAGGTGCGGCGTAGCCAGCGCGGCAACAATAACGCCTATTGCCAGGACAACAATACGAGTTGGTTCGACTGGAACCTGCTCTCCAAACATACCGACGTCCTCCGGTTTGTGAAGCTGCTGATTGAGCGGCGTGTGATCCGAGACGTCGACCATGAACGCCGGCGCATGAGTTTGAGCCAGGTTCTCAGCGAACAAAAACACGCCTGGCACGGTGTAAGGCTCAATCAGCCGGACTGGTCGTCTTTTTCGCACAGCATCGTAATCGGCGGAGAGCTGAAGAGCGAGGGCGTACTGGCGCACGTGATTCTGAATGCGTATTGGGAGCCTCTCGACTTCGAGCTTCCGATATTGAGGAACGGAAGAGAGAACTGGGGGCGTTGGATCGATACTGCGCTGGATCCGCCGAATGAGATTTGCGAATGGAATTCGGAGCAACCCGTTCTGGGAACAACGTATCGGGCTGGTCCGCGGTCGGTGGTAGTGCTCATCGCTGATAACGGATTAACAGCTGGCATGCCGGCTGAAGACTCCTCGACACCGACCGAGGTTATCTCGATCGTCAGAACTGTGTTTCAGCGCGATCATTCGGTAGGGTCATCGGTGGACAACGGGATCAAGTGGTGACCGGCTCTTCAGAACTGACGTATACCGGGGTCCTTCTTGCGGTTCTTGCAAACCAAGTTTGTTTGCCTATCCCCTCAATTAACATCACTGAATAAAAGGAGCTTCATGACAACAGAAGATCTTGCGGAGCCGAAAATAGCGAGCCTACCTCCGGTTCCGAAGGGCTCAATGCGGGCTTCGGAACTGCTGCGACAGTATGGTTGCGGGCCGATCCCTTTCGTCGGAACAGAGAACGCATTCTATGAGAGGCATCTGATATTCGACAGAGTGATTGATCCGAAGGTTGCGACGGCGCGGGAACGCTTCGAAGCATTTGCCCATTCCGTCCGCGACGCCCTCGCGCAACGTTGGGTGCTGACCAAGAAAACATACGAGAGAGAAAACCCGAAACGGATTTATTATCTGTCGATGGAGTTTCTGATCGGACGTTCTGCGGCAAATAATGTAACCAACTTATTACTTGATCCTCTCATACAGCAAGCGGAGAAAGAAAAGGGGATCGACTGGCTCAGCCTGCTCGAGGAGGAGCCGGATGCCGGTCTGGGAAATGGGGGCTTGGGCCGTCTGGCAGCCTGCTTCCTCGACTCGATGGCCACCATGCAGCTACCTGCGACCGGATACGGCCTGCGATATGAGTACGGCATGTTCCGGCAATCGATTGTGGACGGTTGGCAGAAGGAGAACGCAGATAACTGGCTTCGCCAGTCTGATCCTTGGGAGGTTGTGCGTCCCACCGAACGGGTGGAAGTAAAACTGAATTGCTCGATCCAGGTTAGAGGCGGTCAATTTGAAGTGATACCCGGCCGGCCATCAAGCCTTTATGGCATTCCATTTGATCGTCCTGTGGTGGGTTACGGGGGCAAAACGATCAACACTTTGCGCCTGTGGGCCGCGGCAGCGCCCGAATACTTTGATTTTCAGGAATTCGGCACCGGCGACTTTATCGGAGCTCTGGGCGAGACCCTAGAAGCGGAATCGCTTACCCGCGTACTGTACCCGGACGACTCGACTACCAGAGGGCGCCAGCTGCGGTTCGCGCAGGAATACTTCCTGGTTGCCTGTTCGCTGGCCGACATCATACGCCGGTTCAGGCGCCTGCACAACGATTGGGACAGACTGCCCGAGAAGGTAGCGATGCAACTGAACGACACACATCCTGCCATGGCGGTCGCGGAACTGATGCGAATTCTGCTGGATGACGCCCACCTGGGCTGGGATGACGCGTGGAATCTGACCAGGAGGACACTGGCATACACCAATCACACGCTGCTGCCGGAAGCCTTGGAGAAGTGGCCGGTGGAGGGGTTTGAAATTCTGGTGCCACGGCAGCTGGAGATCATCTACGAAATCAACCGGCGGCTCCTCGAGGATGTTCGCAAGCGCTTTCCTGGAGACGAGGGCCGAGTGGAACGCGTGAGCTTAGTCGAGGAGGGCAGCGAGCGCAAGATCCGAATGGCGAACCTGGCCATTGTTGGTTCGCACAGTACGAACGGCGTTGCGGCTGTCCATTCGAAACTATTACGGACCTCGACGGTGAAAGATCTCGCGGAGATGTTCCCGGAGCGCTTCAACAACAAAACCAATGGAGTAACGCCGCGCCGGTGGTTGCTACAGGCCAATCCGGCTTTGGCACGGGCCATCACCGAAGGGATCGGCGATGGCTGGATTACCGACCTTAGCGAACTGCCGAAGCTGAAGCCCATTGCCGAGGACCCCGGTTTCCGGGATGCGTTTCTTGCGTCAAAGGCGCAGGCCAAAACTCGGTTTGCGAACTGGCTTAAAGCTACATCGGGGCGAATTGTGGACCCGCAAACGGTTTTCGACTGCCAGATCAAGCGGATTCACGAATACAAGAGACAATTGCTGAATGCGCTGCGGATCATTGTCGAGTACAACCGGCTGCGGGAGAACCCGAACCGAGAGGTGGTTCCACGCACGTACTTTTTTGCGGGCAAAGCGGCACCGGCCTACCGGCTGGCGAAGCTGATTATCAAGTTCATCAACAATTTGGCACAGACGATCAATTTTGATCCGGTTACCCGCGGCCGTCTCAAAATCATCTTTCTTCCCGAATACAACGTTTCCCTTGCCGAGCGGCTGATCCCCGCGAGCGATGTCTCCAACCAGATTTCTACGGCGGGATTTGAGGCGAGCGGTACGAGCAACATGAAATTCATGATGAATGGAGCTCTTACAGTCGGAACGCGAGATGGTGCGACGATCGAGATGGCGGAGGAAGCCGGAGAAGACAATCTCTTTCTGTTCGGTTTAACAGTGGAACAGGTCGAAGGCAGCAGAGGCCGGTACAGCCCGCATTGGCACTATGAGAATGAACCGGAAACGAAAGCAGCTCTCGATCTTATTTTTTCGGGATACTTCAATCGAAGCGAGCCTGGAATTTTCGACCCCTTGCGAGATGTACTCCTGACACGCGGCGATTACTATATGCACCTGGCCGATCTGACATCTTATTGCGAGGCGCAGGACCGGCTCGGCGCACTATATTCTGATCCCGGCGCATGGGCGCAGAAAGCGATCCTGAATGTTGCCAGCAGTGGCAAGTTTTCGAGCGACCGCACTATTGCCCAATATGCAGCTGAGATTTGGAGGGCGGAACCGTGTCCCGTGCTGTAGAAACAGTCTGCCTCGACCCAATTTGACAAGCCCATGAGTTGTTCATGTCATGATCGAGTTTCAAGCGCTTTTTCGTGTCACTTCATGGAAGGAGCACACATGAGAGGACTTAAGATGTCCTGGAAGACGGAGGGAGGTCACCTGGTCTGCTGCTGGATTGAATTGAAAGAGAGTGAGAAGTGTGAGTTAGTCTCAGTCGCCGACCGGTTACGGCTTTCCTACAATCCAGGGAATCAATCGACGCGGCCGTTCACTTGGCCGAGTTGCCAAGTAGTTCGCGGATTAGGCAGGGTTGCATGATCGGAACCCCGTCGCCTGCGGCCGACGGGCGGCAGAAGGTACGCCCATTTCCGCCCGAGTACCGGGCATCGGGCTTGTTGCTCCATGTCACGTCTCTGCCCTCGCCTTACGGCATCGGTGACCTGGGACCGGAGGCGTTTGCGTGGGTTGACCGGCTTCATGATGCCGGCCAAAGATGGTGGCAGGCACTTCCCTTGGGGCCGACTGGATATGGAAATTCGCCGTATCAGCCACTGTCCTCATTTGCTGGGAACACCCTGTTGATTAGTCCGCAGTCGCTGATCGAGGAGGGGTTGTTAGATCCAAGAGACTGCCACGATCAATTCGCTTCTGGCGTCGTTGATTACGCCTTAGTACTCCCATTTAAGGAAAGACTGCTGGAAACGGCATGGAACCGTTACCAGCGAGCGAGGCGCGGTGATTTGCAGCGTGAGTATGAAGAATTCCGTTCGGTACAGGCATCTTGGCTGGAAGACTATGCCCTGTTTCGGGCTCTGAAAGCCAGGCACGGCGGCGTCTATTACATTGAATGGCCAGCGGAGTTGGTCGAGCGGCATCCGAGTGTTTTAGCCGAGGCACGGCAGGAGCTCAGAGATGACATTGATCGGATCCGGTTCGCGCAGTTTCTGCTATTCCGACAAGGCGAGCAGCTAAAACAGTACGTGCATTCGAAGGGAGTGAGGCTGATTGGCGACTTGCCGTTCTTCGTTTCGCCCGATTCCAGCGACGTTTGGGCGAACCCTGAATTTTTCCTCCTGGACGAGCACCGGCGGCCGAAGTTTGTGGCGGGCGTGCCTCCCGATTACTTCAGCGCACAGGGCCAGTTGTGGGGTAACCCCGTTTATAACTGGGAGGCGCTCCGCGCGACCGGATACCGGTGGTGCATCGACCGCTTCCGCGCGCTATTGTCGCATGTGGACTTGGTTCGCCTCGATCACTTCCGCGGGTTTGCGGCGGCTTGGTACATTCCGTCTGGGGCTTCGACCGCCCAGACTGGTTCATGGCAGCCCGGTCCGGGAGCCGAGTTCTTTCACAAAGTCGAAGCCGAGTTAGGCGCACTGCCGTTCATCGCTGAAGATCTCGGTCTGATCACTCCGGATGTCGAAACCCTTCGCGACCAGTTCCAGATTCCGGGCACTAGGGTTCTGCAGTTCGCCTTCGATGGACACGAAGACAATCCGTATCTTCCGCAGAATCTTGTCAATAACGCCGTAGTCTACACAGGCACGCACGATAACCCGACAAGCCGCGAGTGGTTCGAGGAGCTTAGCAGCGATCAGCGGACGACCGTGTCGAGCAAATATTTGAATGACGGTAACGGCAAGACGACTGAGCCTGGTACGGCTCTAATGAGTTTGGCATGGTCATCGCGAGCGGCGCTGACAATAGCACCGTTACAGGATCTATTGAATCTTGGGCGGGAGGCTCGCATGAACGTACCTGGCTGCGCGGGAGGAAATTGGCGCTGGCGATGTACGGATGAAATGCTCACAGATAAGCCGTTTGCCTGGTTGCGGGACTTGACTGCCAGATCCAAACGTCTCGCTGATTCCGACACATTTGTGGCTGCTGAAAGCCCTGGGGCCGGGTTCGGTCCAGCAGAGATCCGTCCGCGGTAAAACTCAGTCCTCGCCGGAATGATGGCAATTGAGGACATTCGGTTGGCGTTCGATCTCTATAAGACAACCGGGCCATGCGCCAATCCCAAATCAAATCACATGGGCAGCGGTTCGCAACAAGGGCCAAACACCCAGAACGGTATTTTCCAGGTAATGCAGTTCACGGCGACGTTTGCCGATGCACTTTAATGGCGTTCTCTATCTCGCTTCAGTAGAACTGGCATCGGTTCTCTGCCGGACGCTGCTCTGGCCGTAGTTCAGCCTGAGGTGAGCAATTGGTCGAGATAGGAGGTGTACACGCCTCTGGCGACCAGGCGGATACCTTTGGCGGCCAACCGACTCAGTAACAATTGGCTCGTCTGGTCCACTGTCATAACATCACGTAGGAAAAAAGGACCGGCTTTCCGTTAGACTTGGCGTGATTGCAGCAGGTCTCGACCACCGCGTTGGATTCGCCAGAGAGCTGTCCATCTATAGTCACGACTGTGCCGGATTGCTCCTCTGTTTTTGTAACCCGGATCATTGCAGCTCAGTTCCCACTATCTCGAGTCTGGACTCTAGCTAGTATCCAATCCACGTGCAGTATAATCCTGCCGGTTTATGATTGGCCCCGAGCCCAGATTCCGCCGTATGCCGACCCAAGTGCCGAAAATCGGCACCCGGGACCAAGCGGAACGTGGATGTGCACGGGCAAACACGGCTACTCGACTGGTGGCCGACGTGCATGATTCATTCCGTCCATACCTGCGTGGCAGTCCTCAGCAGCACGCCGGGCAGAGAAGTGATCATGTTCAAAGTAGTGACAGTGGCAAGGGAATATGGCAGTGCTGGGAGTTGTATTGCGAAGAGAGTCGCCGAAGAGTTGGGGTGGAATCTGCTGGACCAGGAACTCATATGGGATGTCGCACGGGCCGCTCAAGTCGATGCCGAAACAGTCGCAGTGTACGACGAGCATGTCGACTCCTGGTGGTATCGCTTTAATCGAGACGGTTTGTGGGCAGCATCCCTCACAGCAGGCGTAACGCTTGAAGATGCGCAGTTCTTCGATGCTGAAACCACGGCAGCGTTCGCGGAGCGGGTCATCTCCGAGGCCGCCGTGACAGGCAACTGCGTGATTGTCGGCCGTGGCGCCGAGTGCGTGCTGCAGGGCCGCGGGGACGTCCTTAACGTTTTCATTTATGACTCCTGGGAGGAGCGGGTCTCACGTGTCCGCAATCGGGTTAACTCGTCACAGGACGTTGAGGAATTGATTCGTTTGACCGACCACGAACGCGCCCGCTATATCCGGACCAACTACGGATTCGACTGGAAGGATCCGCATCTGTATCACATGATGATTAGCTCACAAATTGGCATCGAAACCGCCGGATGGATGATCGTCAATGCCGTTAAGCGATAGTGCCGTCCTTGACAGTGTTGGTTGCCGATAAGGACCTCGTGTGCACTACCCCCTCTTTGAAAAATGGATTGAGGTGATGAATGCCTTGGTATCAACGGTGAGAGTTCGAGTCTGATATCCAGGTGATCGCCACAACCAGGAGTGAATCAAGGAGGACAAGTGCCGAAAATCGGCACTTGGGGATCAAGCTGAACACGGACGCGCACGGCAAGCCCAAGACTATTCTGCGGTCACTGACGTGCAGGATTCACTCTGGCGATAGGGGGACGGGAAAAGCGTATGACCGCCGAAGGCTCGCTCTTATGCAGGGAGTGCCGCCTCCGCCGCGCCGCCGTTGAGAGTCACGGAGATTGCCGACCGGACGGTGCGCATCATATGCGATCGGACCGCCACGAAGCCAGAAAGGTTGCTTTGTGAAAGGACTACTTATCAGCGCAGTCATGATCGGAGCGATGGCCGGGCAACTGGCCGCACAGTCGAGTGACCCATCTTGCGGAAGGCCGCCCTGGGGGGACAACAAATTCCCGTATTGGGGATATGCCTGCGATCCCTATTATGCCAGCTATGACGGCTATCCGGAGCCGAGCCACACGATTACAATACCGCAGGTGGTGGCTCCTCAACCGCCCGCACCGCCGCCACCCGTTCGACCGGAGGTGCGCGAGTACCACTGGCCATCGTCCGGCAGCGATACCAGCGCGACTACCTTCTCGATCGTCTCCAAGAATGGGCGGGTTGAATCCGCCACTGTCGTATGGGTGCAGGATGAGGCGCTATGTTACGTTACGCTCGACGGCGGCCAACGCCGGGCGCCAATCGTTTCCATCGATCGGCAGGCCACGAGCCAACGCAATGCTGAGAAGCATCTGTATTTTTGGTTGCCTGCAGAAAAATTAGACAGAAACCTGGCTCACCGGCAGGTGTCAGTACCTCTGACCTCAGAGGGACAATAAAGCAGTGGTTTGCCGCCAACAGTTTCTTTGCCGAATCGAGGGCCGTTGTTCAGCTTGTGAATTACTTTTGCGATTGCACCCGGCTCCGTAGATCTGCGCGATTCCCCTCGCCTTGCGCAAGGTGCGTCTGTGCAGGACTGCTTCGCAAATCGCTATCGCCAGCGCGCAATCAAGATGGCAGTTCGGTGCACTACCCTCTTGCTGTGAAAATGGGTTGAGCCGATGAACGTCTTGGTTATCAACGCTGGAATCTCGAGCCTAAAATTCCAGGTGATTGCGACAGATCCTGAGCGAATCAGGCAGGACAACGATGAGCTTTTGTGCCGTGGCCAGGACTTGACTGCCAAGTCCAAACGTCTCGCTGATACCAGGACCGTTGTGGTTGGCGACAGCAGTGGCGCTGGTTTCAAGGCCTGTGAGTAGGCGCCATTGGGCCATTCCGTAGTCTTACTTCAGATCACTCGGGATTAGATGGGCATGGCAGAGTAATTTGTTCCGCACAAATACTGACCACCCAAAGACAACCGAACATGCGATACAGTGTTTATCCTTGTGTTGGGCCGATTAACCGAAGGGCACACCCGTGGCGGTTTAGCTGCAGGTGAAGGTCCAGTCTACGGTGTCCGGAGGGATCACTGGTCAAACGGCCAACTACTTGCAAGATAGTAGAGGAATGCCACCACGGTGCCTGGCTTGGAATCGCAATCGACATGTTTCAGTGCGGGTTGCTGCCAACGCGCGGCGGTATTCTTTCCTGCTGTTCGCGTCAATTCTCGCGCTTCACGTAACCCATGCTGCAGTGTGCGACCCCGAGGTCTTCCATGGCGCCTATGGCCTTTCCTTGACCGGTAACACTACAATCGGCGGTACGACGAGGCCCGTAGCCGTGGTAGGCCGGCTGGTCTTGGATGATTCCGAGAATCTGAGCGGTATTTCGTCGGCAAGCTTTACGGGACTGATCTTTGGTAATCGGGTCACTGGCAAGTATGAGGCTCAGAGGGACTGCTCCGTGACGTGGACCTTGCAGGACGACTCCGGAAATCTCCAGCACTTCGCAGGGACCATGAGTGCCGACGGCAGGCACGTCGCCTTCCGGCAGACAGATCCGGGCGGTGCCGAGAATGGCAATCTGCTCCGGACCATGGAGGGGTGTTCCGAATCCAGCCTAGCGGGGAAATTCAAGTTGACGGTATCCGGCCGCACCGTAGACGTCAATACGGCAGTCGACTCTGGCCGCGTTTCGTTTTGGGGCCTGCTGGGGGCCGACGGCAGTGGCAACCTTTCCTTGGCCTCTGGGCCTGACGAGCCGGCAGTGGTTGCGGGAACTTACGATGTCCTGGACGATTGCTTCGTGGAGCTCGTCCTGCAGTTGCCGCCGGGCGAGCACGAAACAGCCGCGCTCCACTTCCGCGCTATTCTGGTTGAGAACGGTCGTGAGGTCCTGGGCATTCAGACCGATCCGGGGACGATCGTCGCACTTCGACTAGTTTCCAGATAAATCGGCTTGGCCGCGCCGCAGTGGGCACTGATACGCGATAAACGCGAGATAGCCAGGGCCAACCTCTTAAATAGATGAATCGTGCCCGCCCCAGGAAAACACAGTAGTTCAGATCCCTACCTGCCGCCATCAGCAGGTGCCTATGTATTCTGCCATGGGGTTCGGCACTGAGCATTTACGCGCACTAAACTGGCCACCCGGATGCTATCGTACTTGTTGAAGAGCCTTAGGAACTTGTTGAAATAGCCCATCCACAGGCATTCCGATTCGAGTTTTCGCGTGGATGGGACATTCTCGCGAGGCCTGGTTGGCTCTCCAAGCTGCGCACTCGGCACCGTCCGCCGCTGTGCACTACGCTCCCGCCGGCCTTAGTCGTGGGATTCGCCATAGATTGTATGCCGCTACCGCGTACTGGAATAACCAACTCACTTTTTCTAGCCCGCGCAGCTTGACCTTCCTCATCC
>Ga0209517_10003475_pt1 | contig 21364 bp, 15 predicted proteins | sample PeaSoiMetSII2010_FD_187695 | JGI IMG/M metagenome (GOLD analysis project Ga0209517, IMG submission 187695) | Peat soil microbial communities from Weissenstadt, Germany - SII-2010 (SPAdes) (version 2) | ecosystem: Environmental > Terrestrial > Soil > Wetlands > Peat | place: Germany...
CAACTCATCCAGAGCGAAGAGGGCCTTCACAATTCCACGCCGACCCTATCGTACACCGGCCGGCCACTCGCGCGAATTTTCATCCCTTTGGGTGGGCCGCAGGCCCATGACCACTCGGAATGACATCCCCTCCGGGGTCCATCAAATTAGGACACTACCACTGCTCACGCAAGCTGCTCCGTCATTGCCTGAGCTCCTCGCAAGCTGGCGGCTCGAGTGAGCTTCCCTTCGTTTTCATCGACATTTCCGGTTCGTTCGTTGAATTTCCCTGAGTTGGGACAGGCACTCCTGCCTGCCTCCTGGGGCCTTGCAGTGCTCTCGCCCGCGCAGGCAGAAGTGCCTGTGCTACTTGTGGCGGTCAGGCTCAACTGGAGGGGGCCATTATCTCGGTTGGGTATCGGTCCGCGGGGATGAAATCAGGAAGATCGTGCCGGCGCCCAGGATTCCCGCCGCGGTGATGATCAGCCAGGCAAGATCGTAGCTGTGCCGCAGGTCGAAAATGCGGCCGGCCATGACGGGCCCGAACGTTTGTCCGAGCGAGTCGGCCATAATCACCAGGGCCAGAATTTTTCCCAGCGCGGCAAGTCCGAAGCAATCGACCGCGACCAGGGGAATCAATATGTAATCCGCGCCCATGGAGAATCCGAAGAGAATTGCGAAAGCTTGCACGGCTCGGACGTGGTGATGCAGGAACAACAAGGGAATGGCCAGGGACAGGGTGAGATAAAAGAGGGCCATGACGTTCTTGCGGCTAAAGCGGTCGGCAATGTAACCCACGATCACGCGCCCCGCCAGGCTCGAGAACAGCAGAGTGCTGAGCGCTCGCGAAGCCCAGCCGGACGAATACCCTTCGTCTTTCAAGAAGAGAATGAAGTGCGAGATTACGGTTCCGATCACGCCGATCACGAGTGTGCTTCCCAGCAGCAGGAGCCAGAAGTTGGCCGTCCGAGCAGCCTCGCGGGTGGTTCTCGAGGGCGCGGCGGCTTCCGCGGCCGCCGGATCGGGCCGAGCGCCGTCGGGAAATAATCCCAGATCGCGCGGTGCGGAGCGCGTTACCCAGATGCCGATGGGGAAGAGTATCGCGACGATCAAAACGCCAATCACTTCGAAGGCTTTGCGCCAACCGGCGGTTTCGATCAGCCAATGGACCAGAAGCGGCGAGACGGCGCCGCCGAAGCCGAGGCCCAGGTAGGCATAGCCCATAGCGCGGCCTCGCATTTTGCGAAACCAGTTGGCCACCAGGACCTGATTGGCAATGGGGCCGGCGGAGACGTATCCGAGCACCTCGGTGAAGCAGAGCAGGTAATATTGGGTGAGCGTGTGGATACCGCCCATCAAGAAAAGCGACGCGCCCACAAAGCCCGTTCCGATCAGGATTGCCGAGCGCGCGCCCAGGCGGTCGATCAGGGCACCCACCAGAAACAGGAGCGGCGTCGCCGCCGCGAAGCCCAGGAACATTCCAGTAGTGGCTTGCTGGCGGGAAAAATGAAGCGACTCAATGAGGGAAGGGTAAAAGACCGGGAATCCGTAAAAGACGATGCCGACGGCGAAAAAGAGATTCAGAAAGGCGGCGACAACAATCCACCAACCGTAGAAGACACGTGAGCGCGGGGAAAAAGCCATGTGTGTCGTGTAACTCCATTTCGTTTATTACCCGATGCAGTATGGCCGATTCGTGTGCCACTGGGCGGGGTAGGGTAGTCCACGGCAGCAGCGGCGTAACCGCAAACCTAACACCGTGGCCGATTGCAATGTAGGTCTGAATGATCGTTACCACAGGCCCGGAGGGCCGACAGCGAGTAGCCCGCGGCGCAAGCCGTGGGTCCGTGCGTGCCCCTCACCCCCGTCCCCTCTCCCGCCGCGCGGGAGAGGGGTGCCGAAGGCGGGGCGAGGGATCTAACCCACGGCTCACGCCGTGGGCTACTATCTGCCGCCGCTTCGCGGCTCTCGAAGTCCTCGCGGCCGGCTGTGTGTCGCCACGACGTGTCGGGGCTGGCTTATGCGGCAGATGCAAGGTACAGGACGCCGGTGGAGCTCAGCCAAACTCCGGACCGAGTATCGCGCCCAGCAAGTCAGGCCGGCCGGGATGCGCGTTCTCGCCGCGGTACATTCTTGTCAGACTGCGGGAAAATTGAAATCCGCGAGCGGCCAGAAGCGCGGGCGCCCAAGCATTGTCTCTCAGCACGTCGACAAAGACAACCGGCCGCCGGGAGCGGCGGAGAAAATCGTCGAAAACCTCGCGCGCCGCGGAAGCGTTTGCCGCCGCCCAGGGGCCGAGTTGGTCTGCCAGCGAGCCTTGACGGCCGAGCGCGAATCCCTCGACGGCGCCTCCGGACCGGTCGATGGCGACTAACTCCGGCGCCGACTTTGCGAGAGAGCGCAAGAGAGCACTGCGGTCAGCGCCGAAGACCTTGTGGTCGAATTCCAGAAGCGCATCGAGGCTCTCCGCGCCGGCTGCGGCCGTCTGCGTTCCAGTTTGATTCGTAGCGCTGGCCTTCAGGTCAGCACTTGCCGACCCTTCGCTCTGCTCAGGGCAGGCTCTGAAGGTCGGCGCTACGCCCAAACCAGGAGAGTCTCCGTAAGCTTCGCGCGTCAGGCTGTGCCGCTCAATTTCGTATTCGTCCCTGAATCCCAGGCGCGCGTAAATGGGTTTGCCCTGCGGCGTGGCGTCGAGCTTCATGCACGGGACCCGCTTGGCGTCAAGGTAGTCAATGGCTTTGATGAGGAGAGCTGTCCCAATACCCTTGCCGCGCAGCGTTGGGTCGACCAGCACCATGCCGATCCACGCGAAACGCTGCTCGTAGATGATGGTCGCCACGGTGCCCGCCACCTGTCCGTTCCACTCCGCGACGAAACAACCCTCGGGCGCGGCCTCGAGGAATCGTTCCCAGTCCTCCTGCGTTTGGTTCCATCCTGCGATTTCTTTCAAGCGCATGCCGGCAGGGATGTCGGCGGACGTCATAGTTCTTAGACGGCCGGAGAATGCATTCACCACAGAACGCACAGAGGACACGGAGATCACCACCTCGAGTTTAGGAATAGAGGTATTGTACTCCAGTCGCGCAGTTACACACGACCTGTCTGCACTTTGGACGTTAGCAAAGCCCTCTCCCCAATCCCGAAGTTAGCAGTGCCCTCTCCCGAGGGGAGAGGGTGTCGGGCTTCGGCGGTTTAATCAGCCGAAGCGCGACGGGTGAGGGGTCGGTTGCACGCTTAACAAATCGAGTCGAGAGTTAACACGCTGGACGCAAGACTAAGAGCAATTCAAAAGGCAAATGGCAAAGGTCAAATGGCAAATGGTTTAAGATCTGAAAAATCGACAAATCGCAAAACATTTGAATTTTGCCGTTTGCCGTTTGCCATTTGAATTCGCTCTTTCTGCATCCTTAGGAACCAACCCCTCACCCGTCCGCCGACGGCTGAAGACAACGCTGTCGACGGACACCCTCTCCCCAAGGGAGAGGGCTGTCTTCGTTGGGGGCAGGGTCGCGGTTGCTCGGTGTGCTTGACTTGCCGGCGAGGCATGTTCTAGATTTCTCGGCATGACAAATTTGATTCAGACGGCAGCAGAACTGGAAGAACTCCTCAGCACTCCCAGCGCGGAGGACATCGCGTTTTTCAGCAAGCTCGAGGGAGACCTCGTCATCGTGGGCGTAGGCGGCAAGATCGGTCCGTGCCTGGCTTTGCGGGCCGGCCGGGCGGTCCAAGCCGCGGGCGCGAAGATCCGTGTCTTTGGGACGGACGTTCATTGCGAGGACTTAGACGCCGATCTCATGGAGGCTGCGGGGGTCGAGATCCGGTGCGTGAACTTGCTCGAGCCCTCAGATTTTGCGACCTTGCCCGACGCGCCGAATGTGATTTTCATGGCAGGACGGAAGTTCGGCTCGACGGGTCAAGAGAGCCTGACCTGGGCGATGAACGTCTACGTGCCGACGCTCATCGCCGAGCGTTACCGAAATTCCCGAATCGTCGCTTTCTCGAGCGGCAACATCTATCCCTTCCTGCCCGTGATGACGGGTGGTGCCACGGAGGAAACCACCCCCGCGCCGGTCGGCGACTACGCGCTATCGGTGCTGGGGCGCGAGCGCATGTTCGAATACTTCTCGGCACGGCATGGGACGCCCGTCACGTTGCTGCGACTGAATTACGCCGTCGAACTCCGTTATGGCGTGCTGGTGGATATCGCGAGCCGAGTTTTTGAAGGTCGAGGCGTGGATGTGGCGGCGGGCGCCGCCAACGTGATCTGGCAGGGCGACGTGAACTCGATCGCGCTGCGAAGCCTTGCGCATTGCCAGTCTCCTCCCTTGATCCTGAACTTGACCGGACCAGAGACGCTTTCGATTCGAGCCGTCGCCAGGCGCTTCGGCGAGATTTTCGGCAAAGAGCCGATTCTGGAAGGCCAGGAATCACCTACCGCTCTGCTGAATAATGCTGCACGCTGTTTCCGCCTTTTCGGTTATCCCTCCGTGCCGGTCGAGCAGATGATTGAGTGGATCGCACACTGGATCAAGAGTGGCGGCACGAACCTCGGCAAGCCCACGCATTTCGAAACGCGGGACGGGAAGTTTTAGATTTAGCAACCACCCCCTACCCCCTCCTTACCAAGGAGCGGAACTCCCCTCCTCACTGAGGAGGGGCAGGGGGTGGTGGGGGCATTACAGCAGCCACAAAGCGATTTCAAACGGCAAAGGGCAAATTGCAAAATTCAAATGGTTTATTTAACATTTGCCATTTGCAATTTGCCATTTGAAATTGTTTTCCGAGTATCTTGAAAGTGTGACAGGGGACCCGTGACACAACATCAACAACTGTCCGTAGGCATCTTGGGCTTAAGCCATCTGCATCCGCGCAGCTACATGACTCTGTTCCAGGCCATTCCCGGGGTGGAGGTGATTGCTGCCTCGGACGCAAATCCTGCCGTGCTGGAAAACTTCGTCAAAGACTTTCACGTACGCGGGTACGCCGACTGGCGGGAGCTGCTCGAGAAGGAGCGGCTTAACTTGGCGGCGATTTTTCTTCCTCATGCCGATTGCCCCGAGGCTGCCGTGGCCTGCGCGGAGCGCGGCGTGCATGTCCTGGTGGAAAAACCCATGGCGGCCTCCGCCGATGGCATACGTAGCATGATCGCCGCCGCTCGGAAGGCCGGCGTGATTCTCTCAACCCCTTACGCTTGGCGATTCCATCCCGTTGCCCAGGAAATGAGGCGGCTGGTCGTGGGAGGAGTGACGGGCCGCATTGTGGGCTGCGAAGGACGCTGCGCCGCGGGACGCCTCTCGCGCTACATTGACGGCAACGCGGGCTGGATGCTCGAGAAGGCGCGCAGCGGCGGCGGCGCTATGATGAACCTTGGGGTTCACTGGATTGACCTTTACCGCTGGTTGTTGTCGGACGAGGTTGTAGAAGTGATCGGCAAAACCGTGCGCGTGAATCAGCAGTACGATATCGAAGACAATTCCTTCGCGTTGCTGACATTCTCACGCGGCACGGTGCTGGCCCTCGACATCAGCTACACCGTGCCGGATTCCTACCCTTTTGGGCGCGACCTTTATCTCGCCCTGCGTGGGACGGCTGGCGTGCTCTCCTGGAGTCCGTCGTTCGAGGGCGTCAAAGAACGCTTGTTCGTGTGCAGCGATTCGGGTGAGTACTCGCAGCCGGCCCGCCAGCACTTGGACTTCGAACTCCGGCCACAGCCCGGCTACGCAGGCATCATGGGGCATCGATTCCTGTCGGAGCTGATGGATTCAATCCGCGCGGGCAAGCCGCCCGCCATCACGGGATACGACGGACTGAGGGCGATCGAGGTTGCCGAGGCCATCTATCAGTCAGCGGAGAGCGGCCGGAGCGTGAAGCTACAAAGTCGATGAACAGCCCTCTCCCCAACCGGGCAACTGCCCTCTCCTTTGGGGAGAGGGTGTCGCACTTCGGCGTTTTAATCAGTCGAAGTGCGACGGGTGAGGGGTTGGTTGCACGACCAATGGAACGAGCCGAGAGCAAACACGCCGGCTGCAAAGCCAAGAGCAATTCAAATGGCAAATGGCAAAGGTCAATTGGCAAATGGTTTAGGATTTGACAAATCGGCAAATTGCAAAACATTTGAATTTTGCCGTTTGCCATTTGACCTTTGAATTCGCTCGTTTCGTATCCGAAGTAACCCCTCACCCGTCCGGCGGCGGCTGATGAAAACGCCGTCGCCGGACACCCTCTCCCCAAGGGAGAGGGCTAATCGGCCGATTGGGAGAAGGCTGTTCAGTCGTGCTGGCTTTTGCCTGGGAGCCGGTGATTACGATATAATGTCGTCTTGGGGTTGGACAGCCACGCTGAATGTTGGTTTGGCCCCATGAGGGGAAAAACCCATGGGGAATGAGCTGAAAACTCTCTTTCTGAACCCGCCAAGCTTCGAGAATTTCGACGGCGGCGCCAGTTCCCGTTGGCCGGCGACGCGCGAGATCGACTCCTTCTGGTATCCCGTGTGGCTCAGCTATCCGGCGGGAATGCTTTCCGGCAGCCGGTTGCTGGACGCTCCTCCGCACAAGGTCTCGGCGGCTGAAACCGTTCAAATTGCGAGCAACTATGAGTTTGTGGTGCTGTTTACCTCCACCGTGGGGTTTGACAGCGACCTGCGGATTGTTCGCCGCATGAAGGAAGTCAAGCCGGATCTCAAGGTCGCTTTTGTAGGCCCTCCAGTCCAGATCAAACCCAATGAAAGCCTTATGGCCAGCCCGGACATCGACTTCATCGTGCGTGGCGAGTTTGATCATGCGGTGGTGGAGTTTGCGCGGGGCAAGCCCTTGGGAGAGATTGCCGGCGTCAGCTATCGAAAAGACGGCCAGGTGGTTCACAACCCTGCGCGGCCTGCGCTCGAGACCGAAGAACTCGACCGGCTGCCTTTTGCCACGGAAGTGTATAAGCGCGATCTGGTGATTGAGAATTACAACGTGCCGTTCCTGCTTCACCCTTACGTGGCTTTTTACACCAGCCGGGGTTGCCCGGCGCTGTGCACGTTCTGCCTTTGGCCGCAGACGCTTTCCGGGCACGCCTGGCGCGTGCGCTCCTCCGAAAATGTGGCGCGGGAGGTTCGCCAGGCCCTGCAATTGTTTCCGCAGGCGAAGGAGTTTTTCTTCGACGACGACACCTTCAACATCCGCAAAGAGCGCGTGCTGGAGCTTTGCGCGAAATTCAAGCCTCTGGGATTCCGCTGGTCGTGCACCGCGCGCGATCACAGTGATTATGAAACGCTGAAGGCCATGGCGGATGCGGGCGCCCGCTTGTTGATTGTGGGATTCGAGTCGGGCGATCCCCAGATTCTGAAGAACATCAAGAAAGGCGCCACCGTGGAAATGGCCCGGCGGTTCGCGAAGAACTGCAAGGAGTTGGGCATCGCCATTCACGGCGACTACATCATCGGCCTGCCGGGAGAGACCAAGGAGTCGATCGAGCGCACCATTGAGTTCGCCAAAGAACTCGACTCGGAAACGATTCAGGTCTCCATCGCGCACGCTTATCCGGGAACTGAGTTCTATGACTATGCGGCGCAACACAACTATCTAGCCGCTGAGGCGGCGGCCGACACTGCGGGGCATCAGCTTCCGCATATGAAGTATCCGGGCCTCGAACTGGAAGATATGATGGCGGGGGTCAACCGCTTTTACGACGCCTACTACTTCCGGCGGCGCGTGGTGTGGCGCATTGTGCGTAAGGCGCTCTGGAACAGCAGCGAGCGCAAGCGCCTTTATCACGAGGCGGTGGAGTTTCTTCGCCTACGCGCGGAGCGTTGGAAGTACGCGCGGAATGCCAAGGCCGGTTCGCGAACCCGGCCAACCACGCCTGAAGCTGTGAAATAACCTGCGAGGAGAATCGGCTTCACGCGAAGGCGCGAAGCACACCCAGGTCCGAACGATAGTCTCCATGCCTTCGTCGAAAAACCTGCTGGCAAAAACCATTCCGCTCCTGATCCTGGTGCCGGTTTTTGGCTCCGTGGGCAACGTGCTGCTCGGGAAAGGGATGCGGGGAATGGGTAAGCTCCCGGACCTTTCAATTCCCAGCCTGGCGGTTTACCTGCTGAAGATTCTCAGCAGCGGGTGGATCTGGTTGGGCATTGGCTCGCTTCTGATCTTCTTCGTTTCCTACATGCTGGTGCTCTCCTGGGCTGATTACAGCTACGTCATGCCCGTTACGGCCGTCGGGTATGTTCTGGCGCCGCTGCTCGCGCACCTGCTGCTGGGCGAAGTGGTCCCCGGGGCCCGCTGGGTGGGCGCGGCGTTTATCTTCCTGGGCGTGGCCGTGGTGGGGCGCACGCCGCCCAGCACGACGAGGCAGGTTTAAGCATGCGCACCTTCCTATTCCTAGCCATCGTGGTGCTCGCCGGGACCGGCGGGGATATCGCGGTGACGCACGCCATGAAGCAAATCGGGGAAGTGAAGAACTTCTCTCCGCGCGCGATTCTCGGCGTCCTGTGGCATGCCTTGAAGTCGAAATGGATTTGGCTGGGCATTGCGCTGATGACGGTAGCGTTTTTCGCCTTGCTGGCAGTACTTTCGTGGGCAGAGGTCAGCTTCGTGGTGCCTGCTACGGCCGCGAACTACGTCGTGGGCGCTTTCGGCGCGAGATTTCTGCTGAAGGAACGCGTCAGCCAGACGCGCTGGGCGGGATTGCTGCTGGTGGCTGCGGGAGTGGCGCTGGTGTGCGCCGCGCGGTGACGGAATCGGAAACTGGAAAATGGAAAATCGAAAGTCGCCTGGTGAACGCCGATAGGACTGCCCTCTCCCTTGGGGAGAGGGTGGAGCACGGCGGCGCTTTCATCAGCCGCCGCGGGCCGGGTGAGGGGTCGCTTCGGACTGCCGAGATTCTTCGCTTTGCCCAGAATGACACCCTTTCCGGGTTTCCGTTTTCCATTTTCCAGTTTCTGTTTTCCATTTTCTCCTTTCGATCTAGGATGAGACAGCATGTGTGGCATTGTCGGATTCACACACGAAGACCGTCCGGCTCAGCCTGAGGTGATCCGCGCTGCAACCGCCTCTCTGATCCATCGCGGGCCCGACCAGCAGGATGTATACGAATCTCCACACGTTTCACTGGGCGCCGTGCGGCTTACGATCATCGACCTTGTGGCGGGCCAGCAGCCGATGCGCAGCGAGGATGGCGATGCGGTGCTGGTCTATAACGGCGAGGTGTACAACCACGCCGAGTTGCGCGCTGAACTCGAGGCGCTCGGCCATCGCTTCTTCACTCACAGCGATACGGAAGTCGTCTTACACGCATTTCTCGAGTGGGACACGGAGTGTTTCCGCCGGCTACGAGGCATGTTCGCGCTGGCGCTTTGGAGCGAGTCGCGGCGCCGTCTGGTTCTGGCGCGAGACCGCTTGGGCATCAAGCCGCTATATTTTTGCCGCAAGGGGCGCGACATCTACTTCAGCTCCGAACTGAAGGGAATTCTTCATCACCCCGAAATCGATCGCAATTTGGATTTAGAGGGGCTGAATTGCTATCTGCGCCTGAATTACGTTCCTGCGCCCTGGACCCTCGTACAGGGAATCGAGAAACTGCTTCCAGGACACATCCTCACCTGGCAGCGCGGCGAAATGAAGACCGAGCGCTACTGGCGTATTCCCGTCCCGGCCTCGTCTTCCGTCGAGAGGCCTCTGAGCTTCGACGCCGCCAAAGAGCGGCTGGATATTCTGCTCCGTGACTCCGTGAAGGAGCACATGATTGCCGATGTGCCGGTGGGACTATGGGCGAGCGGCGGCCTGGATTCGTCGACCATTCTCCATTATGCGTCGCAGGTGTCGAGTCAGCCTCTAAAGACGTTTTCAATTACCTTCAAGGGCCGCAGCTTCGATGAGAGCGCCTACATTCGCGAGGCCGCGGAGCGCTACGGAACGGAGCACACCGAGGCCGATCTGAGTGCCGACGCCGACCTTGAAGGCGCCATCCAGGAATTCGCTTATTATTCTGACGAGCCCAATGCCGACGCCGGCTGCCTGCCGGTGTGGTTCCTGGCCAAGCTGAGCGCTCGCCAGGTGAAAGTGACGCTCAGCGGCGAAGGGGCGGACGAGTTGCTGGGGGGCTACGTGACTTACCTAGCCAACCGATATGCGCAAAAGGCGCGTTTCGTGCCGGTACCTCTGAGGCGGATGGCGATCGGCGCCCTCCATTATTGGCCGGTCTCGAACGAGAAGATCAGCTTTGAATACAAGCTCAAACGCTTCCTGCGGGGGTCGTTGCTGCCCGCCGACGAGGCACACGTCTTCTGGAATGGCACATTTTCCGAAGAGGAAAAGGCTGAGATCCTCAAACCGGCCGATGCGGCGCCCATGCTAAAGGTTCTCCGGCAGATGCCGCCGATTGACGGCCTCAACCGGTATCTGCTTTTCGATCAGCAGTGCTATTTGCCGGATGATATTCTCTACAAGTCGGACCGCATGAGCATGGCGCACTCACTCGAGGTGCGGCCGCCTTTTCTCGATCACCGGCTGGTGGAGTTTGCCGCCTCGCTGCCGGAAAACTACAAACTCCGAGGACCGAAACTGAAATTCCTGCTCAAGGAACTGATGAAGGACAAACTCCCGCCGGCGATTCTGCGCCGCAAAAAGGAAGGATTCGACATTCCCGCCCACGATTGGTTTCGCTCCGTGCTCAAGCCACTGCTGCTCGAGACGTTGACTGAGCCGGCGGTGACCGCGACGCAGATTTTCCACTGGAAAGGCGTGCAGTCGGTGATCAAAAGGCACCTTGACCGGCGCGAAAACCTGGGATATCACCTCTGGGGATTGCTGATTCTATTCTTATGGCTCAAACGCTGGAACATTCAGACGCTGTCAGAGCGAGAATCGGCGCGCACGAGAGTCAGCCTCTCGGCGGCCGTCTGACCCATGGCAGCGAAATCGTCGTTATCCTCTTCGCGGCAGTGATTTTCCTCGGCTGCATCTTATCTCCTCCGTCGCTGATGGACGATGTGGATGCGGTGCAAGCGCAAATCGCCCGCAACATGCTGCAGTCTGGCGACTGGGTAACCGCGAGACTCGACGGCGTGGCTTATCTCGAGAAAGCGCCGCTCATTTACTGGACGATTGCGCTCTCTTATAAATTCTTCGGCGTTCACGATTGGGCGGCGCGCATACCGGTTGCACTCGCGGCGGTGGCGCTGGCCTGGCTGACCGCAGCGATGGGGGTGTGGGCGTTCGGAAAGCGGTCGGGATTCTACGCGGGGCTGATCATGGCCACTTGTATCGGCCTGTTTCTCTTCACGCGAATTTTGATTCCTGATGTGATGCTCACCTTCACTGTGGCCCTGGCCATGTGGGCGTTTCTTCGCGCACTGGATCAGGACGAGCCTCATCCGCGCATCTGGGCCGCCGTGCTGGCGCTCAGTCTGGGCTTGGGGCTGCTGCTCAAGAGCCTGGTCGGTATTGTGTTCCCGATCGCCGCCGGCCTCATCTACCTGCTGTTGACGCGGCAACTCTTTTCCGCCGCGGCATGGAGGCGGCTCCATCCTTTTAGCGGAGCACTCATCGTTCTCCTGGTTGCGGCGCCCTGGCACGTGCTGGCCACCTTGCGCAATCCGCCTTATTTCGACTTCACGCTGCACAGCGGCCCAGGCCAATATCACGGATTCTTCTGGTTCTTCTTCATCAACGAACAGCTATTACGGTTTCTGAATCTGCGCTACCCGCGCGATTACGATACCGTGCCGCGCCTCTATTTCTGGCTCTTTCATCTGCTCTGGCTTTTTCCCTGGAGTGTTTACTTTCCGGCCCTCGCCAAGCTCTCCTTCAAGCCGGCGGACCGCGCCGGCCGCGCGCGCCTGCTGGCTTTGTGCTGGGCAGGTTTCATTCTTATCTTCTTCACCTTTTCGACCACCCAAGAATACTACTCGATGCCTTGCTATCCTGCCCTGGCGCTGCTGCTGGGCTCGGCGATGGCGGCGGACGGCAAGTGGATGCGGCGCGGCACAGCCATTCTGACGGCCATCGCGGGGTGCGCCGCGGCGGCTGCAATCGTCATTCTGGTCTGGAGCCGGGGCCTGGCTGCTCCCGGCGACATCTCCTCGGCATTGAGCCAACACCCCGGCGCCTACAAATTATCGCTTGGACACATCGAGGACCTGACGCTCGCGTCGTTCGCCTACCTGCGTCTGCCGCTGGCAGTCGCGGCTGCGGCCTTGCTGGTTGGAACCATAGGCACTTTCCGAGCAAAGACGCAGCGTGCCGTCCTTGCGGCGGCGCTGATGATGGTCCTGTTCTTCCACGCAGCGCGCCTGGCCATGGTGGCCTTCGATCCCTACATGTCTTCGAGGTCCTTGGCTGAGGCGCTCGAGAAAGCGCCGAAGGGAACTCTGATCGTCGAACACCACTACTACTGGTTCTCGTCGGTATTCTTCTATACCAATCGTTCCGCGTTGTTGCTGAACGGGCGCTTTATGAACCTCGAATATGGGTCTTACGCTCCGGGAGCCCCGAACGTCTTCATCGACGATTCGCAATTCAAAGAGTTGTGGCGCAAGCCGGACCGCTGCTATATCGTTGCCAGGCAGTCAGCGATGCCCCGCCTGGAAGGGCTGGTGGGCAACGAGAAACTTAACGTGGTCGCTAGCAGCGGAGGGAAAACCCTTCTAACGAATCATGTTCTTGCGGATAGCACCGCTGCGAAGTGAGCCATCTCCGCAGTTCCGGCACGGCGGACCCGGGGCCCGGGGTCAGACTCATAAGCGTTCACTTAAGGTGCAGCGACTCCCAGAGCCGCAGAGCGGCGGCAGAAAGTAGCCCACGGCGTGAGCCGTGGGGCCCCGTGGCGCGTTGATATTCACAGCCCCGGAAGGGGCGACAGACTTAACGCAGGAAGCTCTGCCGCCCCTCCGGGGCTTAGATAACCACGGGTTGCCCCCCGGTCCCACGGCTCACGCCGTGGGCTACTCGCTGACGGCCCTCCGGGCCTGTGTTAGCGGTCGTCGGGACGTATATCGGTTCTGGCGGTGTTAAGTAAACGCCTATGGGGATCAGCTTTCACTTCTCCGCCTTTTCGGCACGGCCCGGTACAAGCTGGCCGTTGCGGAGGCGATATTCGCCGCCGCGCCAGCGGAAGCTGTTTTTACCGAAGCTGGCGAGCCAGAGTAGAAACGCCATGGCGTCCCACACCGGAATGAGCCACATTCTCCCGCGCAGCGTTTGATCCCGAAGCCCCCGGCCGCCGATGAGCCACGTCATGGCCAATCTGAGTCCAAGGTAAGTCCCAAGATAGCCGCATCCCACAGCCACCGTCGGATGAATCGCGAAGGCGGCCAGCGACCAGGGAAGCCCTTGCGTGAACAGAAGACCCACATGGCCCCAGGGTCGCATGTGGCGCATGACGGCAAGCCAGCGGATGCGCTTGTGAATCAGGTCCGGCATCGAGGCGTAGTCGGGCACCGTCTGGATGGTGTAGGGCAGAAGTCGCACCTCGTAGCCTCGCTCGGCGATCAAGCGGCCCACCAGAAGATCGTCTGCCGGCCGGTTCGCGAGCGCGCGATATCCGCCGAAGCCCTCGAGTTGGGTGCGAGTGGTGGCGATGGTCGGACCGAGCGCGAACTTCACTCCATCCAGTTGCCAGGCGGCCAGAATCCCGGCATAGAAATCGGAGACCATGCCGATAGTTTGCAGCTTTTGCGCCAGCGTACTGGCTTCGATCGGAATATAGAAGCAGGTGACCGCGCCGACTTTGGGCTCCGCCAAAGGCGCCACCACGGTGCGCAGGTATTCGGGCAGCACCCGCACGTCACTGTCGTTGATCACCAGGGTTTCGTATTGCGCCTCGCGCACCAGGCGCGAGAGTTTCCCGACTTTGTCATTGATCGCGTGGCCATCCCCGCCGACAAGAATGCGAATCCGCCTCTCCGGAAAATCACGCGCCAACTTCTCGAGCACGGGAACGACCGGGGAGTCCTTCTCGCCCACGCAAAACAGCAATTCGTAATCCGGGTAGTCCTGGCGGCAGAGGCTGGCGAAGTTCTCATACGCCTCAGGGTCGAGGCCGCGAACCGGGTTGAGGTTGCTGACGGGAGGGGTGAAGCTGCCCTGCCTGGAACCGGGCTGGGTGGTAGGGCGCCGGAAAAACCGCCACGTGCTGTAGATGACGATCAGATAATAGAAAAATGGAAATGTCGCTACAACCAGCACGGCGTAGCCGGCAATCGCCATTAGTGTCATTTAGAAGAACCCTCGGAGGCTGTCATTCTGAGCGAAGCGAAGAATCTCGGCATTCTGCCCGTAACCGCCGAAGGCCAAAACTACGGAGATTCTTCGCTTCGCTCAGAATGACAGCTGGTCGGAGGCTCCGCTTTGAGAGCCGGTCCGGGGCTGCGGCGCTTGATTTCTCGCAGCGTGTAAATCGGCTTCTTCTGGGACTCGTAATACGTGCGAGAAAGCATTTCGCCGATCAGGCCGACGGAAAGGAACTGGACCCCGGTCAGGAACAATAGCATCGCGACGAAGAGAAGCGGCCCGTGGGCCAGCATAATCGCTCTGTGAAGCCATAGCTTCTCGTACAGAAGGAAGAGCCCGACGCCGCTGCCGGCGCCCATTCCGAGCAGGCTCAAGAATCCGAAAAAGTGCAGAGGCCGGGTGGAATAATCGAGTAGAAATTTGATCCCGATCAAGTCCAGCAGAACTCGCACCGTCCTCGAGAGGCCGTAATGTGACTTTCCCTTTTGACGTACTGTATTCTTAATGGGGATTTCCGCGGTGTTCGCCCCCGCCCAGCTTGCCAGCACTGGAATGAAGCGATGCAGTTCTCCGTAGAGATGAACGTTTTCCAGGACTTCGCGGCGGTAGGCCTTGAACGTGGTGCCGAAGTCGTGCAACGGCATGCCGGAGAGCTTGGCCATCATCCAGTTGGCGACGCGGCTGGGCAGGCGGCGTGTGAGCCACGCATCTTTTCTGTCCACTCGCCAGCCGCTGACCACATCGTATCCCTTCGCCATTTCGGCCAGGAAATCCGGGATGTCGTCGGGGTCGTGTTGAAGATCCCCGTCCATGGAGATGATGATGTCGCCTCGTGCCGAATCAAACCCCGCTTGCAGAGCCGGCGCCTGGCCGAAATTCCTCCGCAACCGAACCAGGCACACACGGCTGTCGTTCGAGTAGATTTCATCCAGGATTTCGCGTGTTTGATCGCGGCTGCCGTCATCCACAAACACCAGCTCGTAAGGCTGTCCTATGCGATTCAACACTCCGGTGAGGCGCGTGTAGAGAGGGCGAATATTCTCCTGCTCATTGTACAACGGCACGACAATGGAGATCATTTGCGAGGTCGCCATAATTGATAATCTGTATGCCTAGATCTTTAGCCAGGAGTTTGATGCCCGGCCGTGTCAAGGCCTGGTATTCCTTCTCCCGCTGCTCGAGGAGACGCGTGGGCGTCTGCCTCAGCGCCTGATCCGCATAACCGGGGTGACACATCAATTCACTCGTCCCGTCCGGGAGGCGGCGAAGAATTTCGCGCAGAAGTTCCTCATCCAGAAACCCGGTTGGCGTCACGCCGTAGAAATGCTCAGCGCACGCTACATGCGTTTGCAGCAGCCGGCGCCGCCATCCGCGCGAAAGGGCGGAGAGAGTAAGACTGTTAAAGCGCTGCCGCAAGATCCTTCCCTTCGCGCGCGGGAATCGTCTCAATAGGTAGCCCAGCGCCGGCCAGGTCTCCGCGACAGATCGAATCGCCCCAATGCCATATTGGCGGGCGAGCCTCAAGCTCATCTCGCCCAGCACCGGCAGGGCGTGCACGTGCTTGTGACTATCCAGATGTGTCGGCACAACGCCCGCGGCCATGACCTTTTCAATCTGGGCGTGCAACTCCCTCTCGATTTCGGCCGCGCTCAGTCGCCCCAAAAGCATTGCTCGCCACAGGCCGGCAGGTTTTCTCGCGAAGAGCCCACTGCCATTTATAAGACTGGAAACGCTTGAAGCCGGGGCGACCGGTTTGCCTTCCGTGAGATTCAAATGAATGCCCACTCCTAAACGCGGGGCCTGGCGCGACAAGGCCACAGCCGGCGCGAATGCATCTCCGTTCACCATCAAGCTTGTGCTGCTGATCAATCCATCCTGGTGCCCCTCAATGATGGCTTGGTTAACACCGGCCGTCAAGCCGAAGTCATCCGCATTGACGATTAGGCGCTTCATCATTACTCAACGCTGATCCCGCCTACGTCGTACCAGCCGTCGGATTGACGGCCTTCGATGGCCAGGCGGATGACCGGCTGTTCACTTCGCGGATCGAGAAGCGCCACGCGAAGGCGGTAGTCACCGGGTTTCAGCGTGGCCGGAATATAGACAGTACCATCATAAACCGCGTCGCCGGGGAGCCAATTGCGAACCTCCACGGGCAGTTTGATGGTTGCCGTTTCCGCGGCGGAGGTTATCTGGAGCGCCAGCTCGTAGGGCCTGTAGACAGGCGCCACGCCGGCGTTGAGCCACCACATGTGTAGCGGCGCCATCGTGCCGGCTTTGGCGCGAGGCGCGTATTCCAATCGCCGGAGAATGAAGCGATAGCCCATCTTCTTCTGAAAATCGTCGAACTTGGCCTTCCACTCGGTTGGGATCGCCGACGATTTGATGTTGACGGAGGAGACGTGCCAGCGCAGCGCCTGAGCGAGAATGTAATCCACGTCCCAGCCCTTCTGCTTCCAATAGCCAGGCACCCAGCAGGTTTCAAGCGAGACAGGGCCTCGTTTCCAGGCGTCTTGGATACCCGCGCGCACGATCTGCTCCGGATAGAGGTCGAACATATGGCACCACCGGCCGCCCGTCGTGTCGCGCATGTCGCCCCAGCAGTCGAGCCGCCAGCCGGCACCCTGCTGCGTGCCGTAAGCGAGCGCCTGCTCCTGATCGAAGTTCATCAGCAGCGGAGTGCGTTTAAAGGCTTCGAGCCAGATGTCAATGAGGGCTTTCTGATAAGAGAATGCCGGCATGTAATCGCTCCAGCCTTCACCCCAGTAACCGACCGAAGAGATATCGACGCTGTCGAGATCGGGATGCCCGTCGTAGCGAGCGCCCGCCTCCGCCACTACTTCGCCCCAGTATTTCAGGTAGAGCGGGTCGGAGAAGTCCGGCTGCCAGATGTCGCCATCCTTGTCCGTGGGCCGGTTGGCGCGACGCGAGCCCGAATTCTGATACCAGACGGGTAACGGGTGCTTCTGGTCGTAGGGCATCAGCCGGATGGCCAGCGCCTGGCCGTGCGCGTGCGCTTCTGACAGGGCTTGGTCAATGATTCCCCAGCGAACCTTGCCGTGTTCCGGCTCGAGCTCTTGCCAGAACCAGCGGCAGTAGGAGATCGAGGAACCGGGAAAGTCCGGCGCGGGACTGCCCTCTCTGAGCTTCGCCGTGGGCCCTTCTTCGGACCACCCCACGCCGGCGTTCAGGGTTTGGCCGTTGAAACGCTGGAATGTTTCAATGCCTATACCGGGATTCACCAGCACATCGTCAATTGGCTTTGGGCGGTCGATTACCGTTTCCTGCGCCGCGGCCGGAATAACCAAGAGACTTAATGAAAGAATACAGAATAGACTGCGAATCATGATACGACCTCATCTTCGGGGACAAGCAATTCAAATGGCAAATGGCAAAAGGCAAAGTTCAAATGGTTTCAAATTTGCGATTGGCCATTTGAAACACTTCGTGGGCTTGCTGTTTTTCGTTTGCCCTTAGTCGTTGCGACCGCCTTCGACAACATCGCACGCAACTGGTTTGATTCATCCAGGATTGCTGAGAGACGATTAGCGGGAATGATGTCAGCCTTGGCGAGCAAGCGCAACCAGTAGTTGGATTCCCTGACTTCCTTAAGCGCAATCTGTAGTTTGTGAACGAAGTCCTCGCGCGATTCTGCGCCTTGGGCCTCTTCGTAGTTGGCTCCGACGGAGATGCTTGACCGAAGTAGTTGATCACCGACTCGACGGCCTACAAGGCTCCGCGGCAATGCTTCGACAACCCGAATCGCCGGCACTCCGTATTCGAGCAATCGTTCGCTCACTTCTCGTGTTTCCATTTCGTGCACCTCCGAGCGCAGTTAAGAATACACAAGAATCTCAAATCGCCAATGGCAAATCTGAAACCATTTGAATTTTGCCGTTTGCCATTTGTCATTTGAATTGACTTTTCTGCCGCTCCTACCCCACCAGCCGAAGCCCTTCCGGTAAAGACTCGCCAAAGATTCGCATAGCGTCAGCTTGTGCGGGCGGAACGTACTGCTGGAGACCACGGCTCAGGTCATCCGAGATGCCGGCCGCGCTCAATCGGGCGATTGCCTTCTGTCGCACTTCTTGGTCGATGTCGCGCAAGTGATCACCAGTAAGCGATCCAAGCTGGACAATCGCCGAGGCTGTTTCGGCTGTGAATTCAGTTAGCTCGAGCAGCGCTTGTAGCCATTTTGATGCGGTCTCGACTGCGACCACACAGTTGAGCGGCCCGTACAGTGGGATGCGCGCGCCGACACGCCCGAGCGACCAGAGCCAGGCCTTGTCGGTGGGTTCATTCTTGATCCTGGCCAACAACTCCTCTCCCAGCGAGGCGCGCCAGGAGGCGGGAAGATGCTCCAAACTGGCCAGCAGGCGCCAACCCTCGTGTTCGACCTGGCTATTCAGCCGTCCGCTGGTTTTCTTTCCGCTGACTCCCAACAGGGCCCCATATTTCTGGTACAACTCGCGCTGCTGACCGGCATTGAGCCCGCCCGCCACGCGGCGCCAAAGCACCAGCCACTCGACCTGAACTTGAGGGTCCTTGGCGTACGACGGCCCCGCCAGGTAGACGCGGCGCGCCTGGTTGATCCGCCAATCATCCAGCAACGCGCCGAAGCCGGGCCGCAAGCAGAAGCCGAACAAGTTAAGCCAGCGAGCCTCGTGCCGGCGACTCTTGGCGCGCCCTGCGGCAACCTCGATGAGGACATCGCAGAGGGAACGGATCGTGCTCATGGGCCAGGCGTCTTTGTTGTGGCCGAGCGCGGCTTCGAGTTTGTTCACGATCGTCTCAGGCTGTGGCGCAGTTGTCGCGTCCGCTATGGCGCGGGCATCATGCCCGCGCGCCTCGTGCGTGGTGCCAAACACCTCCTGGATCAGTTTCGCCGCGGTCGCGACAGACTCCCCGGGGATGGGTGGAGGCGCCGGAGAAGACGGCGCGGCAGCCTCCGGAGGTTGAGCTTCATTGCCGCGAAGTTCGAACTGCAAACGCCAGCGGTGTTGGGTCTTGAGCGACTCGCACCAGAGTTCGAGAGTTCCCACCTCCGTGAAGCTGGCCGTTAGCCGGACGCCTAATTCGACCTGGCGCGACTTCTTTCCGAAGCGCAACAAGGTGACCAGCGGGGCATGACGGTGGATCTGCGCTTCATCGAGAACCGCAACTTCGCCGTGTTCGTCGTGACGCGTCGTCGAGCTATAGAGCGTGAACGACACCGGGCGATTGGTGAGGACCGCAAACTCGCGGCTCTCGAGCGGCAACGTGGTCCCTTCTTCAATCCCGGACGGCAGGACGCAGACGGCTTGGGGAGCACGGTCTTGCGCGCCTTCCGACTGCACGCCGATGTAGTAGCTTCTTGCGCTGCCGGCCCGGATGCGCAGGCCGCCGCCCCGCCGCACGCGGCCGTAGTATGCTGCCCCGATGGCCACGGCGCTTTCCGGGGCTTGGTTGCTGAGGATCTTGGGTCGCCAGGCGCTGCTGCCGTTAAACCATCCTCCCACCGCTTCGACAATCTTGTCCCGAGTGATGGCCGGCGTAAAGAAACCGCCGTTGAAGAGAATGGCATCAGGGCGGACCATCGGTACGGGCACGGACTCGCCTGTTACCGGCGGGACGCCGTGGCGCGCCTCGACAAGAAACGCGGCTAGATGCTTCGTGATAGCCGGTTCGCTCGCGTAAGGCAAACCAAGTTCTCGAAGACCCGCTCGCCGGTCGTGGGCGGGCAAGTCGTCAGGTGCGGTGCGTGGAAGGAACCCGCCGGTCAGAACTTCCACCACTTCGTCTCGCGTCAGTTCGGAGACGAGCGTCCCGCCGACGAGCGCTCGTCCGCTGCCCAGAACGCTGATCGGAAGGCGGTCGAGCGTCGGATCGGTGAGCAGTCGCTCCTTGGCAGCACAGCAGGTTCGACGCAGAGCGTGGCGCTGACGGAGGCTGAGCTTCGGAGCATGGAGTTTCTCCTCGACGCGCCGCGCCAGGGCCAGATCGAGGTTGTCTCCTCCCAGCAGCAGGTGCTCGCCAATTGCGATGCGCTCAAACTGAACTTGCTGATTGACGAAGCGAACTCGAATCAGGCTAAAGTCCGATGTGCCGCCCCCAACGTCGCAGATCAGAACCAGGTCGCCATCTTGAAGTTTTCCCCCCACCCCTGAGTCGCCTCCCCGGCTGGGGAGGGGAGTAAGGGGTGGGGTGGACGCGCGCGGGCGTCTTCCCCCTCGGCGCGCCGCGGGCGCCACATTCAGCGCATCTTCGTGAGCGGCGATCCAGGCGTAGAAAGCCGCCAGCGGTTCTTCGAGTAAGGTCAGCCTTTCAAGTCCCGCCTGCCGCGCAGCCTCCACTGTTAACTCGCGCGCCTCTTCGTTGAAGGAAGCCGGGACCGTCAATACGATTTCCTGATTCTCGAATCGCATCTCGGCGTCACTCGAGGCGGCCGCGGAATGATTCCAGGCATTCCGAAGATGGGTGAGATAACGGGCCGAGGCTTCCACGGGTGAGACCATCGGTTCCGGCGGCTCGGCTCCCCAGGGCAGAAGCTTGGCTCGGCGATCTACGGCGTCATGGCAGAGCCAGGATTTGGCGGAAGAGACCTGGCGCCCCGGCAGGAGCGCGCCTTGCTCGCGCGCCAGCACGCCGGCCACTGATTCCGGCCGCTCTTCCCAGGGAAGCTTCATGCTTCCTGCGGACAAATCATGTTCGGTAGGAAAATAGAGAAACGAGGGCAGCGTGGGCATGGTGCGGACCTCGCCCTCCGCCACCAATTGTGGCACCTGGAAAACCTGAATTGCGGATGCTTCTTGCTTATCGAGGTAGGCAACAACCGAGTTTGTCGTGCCCAGATCAATGCCGATGATGTAACGGCTGGAGTCGTCCATCACTTGCCTTGGAGGAGGATCGAAACATATCGCGGTGTAGGGGCGGTTCGCGAACCGCCCCCACGTCGTGACTTGGCAGGCTGCGGGAAAACTCTCTAAACTGTCATCCTGAGGAGCCGCAGGCGGTCCTGAGTGCAACGAAGGAAGGATCTCCGTAGTTCGTTGAAATTACAACTGCCGAGATTCTTCGCTTCGCTCAGAGTTTGTGATTTTTTTGGATTTTTGGCCATTTTCGAGCACTTAACTCTTTTGTTATCAATGGCACTTTTTCGCAATATCCAAAAAAATAACGCTCTCTCAGAATGA
>Ga0209517_10003476_pt1 | contig 21360 bp, 15 predicted proteins | sample PeaSoiMetSII2010_FD_187695 | JGI IMG/M metagenome (GOLD analysis project Ga0209517, IMG submission 187695) | Peat soil microbial communities from Weissenstadt, Germany - SII-2010 (SPAdes) (version 2) | ecosystem: Environmental > Terrestrial > Soil > Wetlands > Peat | place: Germany...
CCGCCACAACGAAAGCCCGAAACCGTTTATCTGGACCGCCCGCGCTGCCGACATCCTGGAAAAAGTGAAACGCGCTCGCCGCACCCTCAATAAACGTCAATCTGCATGACGCACTACACTAGCGGTCATGGTTCCGCGGCTCCTGCTGAACACCAAGGAACGATATCTCGCTACCTCTTTATTGACCAGTTATCTTGAAGACCGTAGTTCCATTGTCAAGACCTTCGCTCTTCAGGGGTTGGCTGACTTGGCGCAGGATGACCCAAGTATTCGACCAAGAGTGACAGAGATTCTGCGCGAGGCTACTCGAAACGGTACGCCTGCGATGAAAGCTCGCAGCCGAAAGTTGCTCCTTCACCTGGAGCGTTGATGGCCGTACGTCCGCCCCTACGTGGATATTGACATTCGCCATACATTCGCCTATGCTCCCCGCATGGCGATCACTCGGCGGCAACGCGAGGTGTATGACTTCATTTCGCGCTTCATAGCGGAACATGGCTACTCCCCTTCTTACGAAGAGATCAAGGAAGCCATGGGGTTGAATTCTTTGGCCACGGTGCACAAGCACGTCACCAATCTGGAGAAGAAAGGGCTGCTGACGCGGGACTATAACCGCAGCCGCTCGATTGATCTGCTGCCGCCCAAGGGAAAGTTGAAGCAGTCGATGGCGGTGAACACGGCGGTGGTGCTGCCGTTGGTGGGAAGGATTGCGGCGGGGCGTCCGATTGAGGCGGTGGAGCACAACGAGACCATCTCGCTGGCGGATTTTGTGCGCTCGAAGGAAGTGTTCGTGCTCGAAGTGCGTGGCGAATCCATGCAGGACGAAGCGATTCTTGATGGCGACTTCGTGCTCGTCGAGAAGTCGAAAACAGCGCACAACGGGGACATTGTGGTGGCGCTGCTCGATTCGACGGACGCCACGCTCAAGCGGTTCTTTCGCGAGGGAGACAACATCCGTCTACAGCCTTCGAACGCCGCGATGAATCCGATCATTGTGCCCGCGGCGTCGGTAGAAATTCAGGGGCGGGTGATTGGCGTGTTGCGGAAGTACTAAGAGCAGTAGCCAGGGGTCGGGTGCCAGTCGTCAGCAGTGTTCGCGCTCGCTTTTGCGCAGCAAAAAGTCCAGGGGTGCGCCCGGGACTTTGCGTGTTCGAAAACTGATCGCTGAGAGGTGAGAGCTGACGGCTTAACCTACGTGGCGATCCAGGGCTTTCTGAATGTCGTCCTTGGAGCGATAGCCGACGAGTTGTTCCACAACCTGTCCGTTCTTGAAAACGAGCAGGGTAGGAATGCCGGTGACTTTGTAGCGCATGGGCGTGGCGGCGTTACGGTCGACGTCCATTTTGCCGACTTTGACTTTACCCTGATATTCGCCGGCAAGTTCTTCGACGATAGGAGCGATAGCGCGGCAGGGACCACACCAAGAGGCCCAGAAATCGATCAGCACTGGCTTATCGGACTTCAATACATCAGAATCGAAATTAGCGTCAGTGACTTCGACGGTGGCGTTGCTTACCATTCATCCTCCAGACTTACTAGTTCCGCCAGGGTGGACCGTTTGGTCCCCGAAGGGCGGGACTTCTATCCTAGCACTCTTGATTGGATGCTCCGCAAGGGCGGAAGTCGCAGGAGCTGGCCGGAGTGGTTAGGCGGGGGCAGAGCGCCGTAGAATGATGATGTTACATCAATGACTGGCGATCTCGATAATCTCCGGGTGGTGCTGGTGGCAACGCGGAATCCGCTGAATATTGGGGCGGCGGCGCGGGCCATGAGTAATTTCGGGATCCGGCGATTGCGAGTGGTGAATCCCTACGAGGTGGCGTTTCGCGAGGCGCGGTCGGCGGTGGGCGCGGCGGGGTTACTGGCGAAGGCGGAACAGTACGAGAGCGTGGCCGAGGCAGTCGCGGACTGCAGGCTGGTGGTGGGGACGACTGTGGCGGGGCGGCGAGAGTTGCAGCATCGGTTGCAACGGCTGGATGAGGGCGGCCTGGCGATCAAGCGGCAACTGAAGACGGGACCCGTGGCATTGCTGTTCGGCTCGGAAAGGTTCGGGTTATCGAATCAAGAACTGAGCCACTGCCATTGGGTGATGCGGATTCCGACGCGAGAGGAGCACGGTTCAATGAATCTGGGGCAGGCCGTGGCGGTCTGCCTGTACGAACTGGTGCGGGGACAAAAGACCGCGTTGGCAAAGACTGCGCCAGGAAAAAAAGAAAAGACTTCCGCCGCGTCAGGAGACGTGGAGCGGCTGACGCAGTTGCTGTTTAAGGTTCTGGGCGCCAGCGGATACGTGAAGCCACGAGCAGCGGCGGCGACGGAGGGGAATCTGCGGCGCATGATCCGGCGCATGCAACTGGACGCTAGGGATACAGTGCTGTGGCTGGGAATACTGCGGCAGATCGCGTGGAAGCTGCGCGTTAACGAAAATAGCGGCGAATAATCCAAAACAAATTAGTTGTTGAGTGTCAATCGTGCTGCACACGCAGGTGAAGCCCAAAACTTCGTTCACCACGAAGGGCACTGAGGAACACGAAGAAAAACCTCCGGGGATTCATACCTTCGTGTCCTTGGTGGTTGATGAATTTGACCACCGCTCCAGCGAATTCCACGCTAACGCTTGCCACTTCCCGGAGTCGAAGTAATGACGGCGGGGTTGGTGGGCGTTCCTGACATTCCCTTCCCTTGCTGACCCCGAGGTGGCGAAATGCGCATGCTGCTGGACACCTTCGCGCAAACCTTACAAACCCTGTGGGCGCACAAGTTGCGGTCCTTCCTTACCATGTTTGGAATCGCCTGGGGCGTCGGTTCGCTGCTGCTGCTGGCCGGGGTGGGCGAAGGGTTCCGCAACGGCAATCGCAAACAGCTGGAAACTTTCGGCAAGAACATCATCTTCTTTTTCGGCGGGCGCGCGCCGGCGGTCGAGGGCAGCTTCAACTCGATGAAGTGGTTCAACCTCACCTATGACGATTACCTCGCCATCAAGAACGAATCGAAGCTAGCGATCAATATTTCGCCGCTGATCGCGCGCGACGACATCCGCGCGGTCAGCGACTACACCAGCACCAACGGCCAAGTCTCGGGCGTGCCGGCAATTTATAGCCAGGTGCGGACGATCCCCCTGGCAGTTGGACGTTGGATCAATGACGACGACAATGACCAGCGGCGGCGGGTGTGCGTGCTGGGGCGGGAAATGACGCGCAATATGTTTCCGGGGCGTCCCGCGGTCGGCAACACCATCCTGCTCAATGGCGTTCGTTTTCAGGTGATCGGCGTGCTCTCGATGATCGGCCACGAGGAGCAGAACGCAACCAACATTAGAATTTTTATTCCGTTCAACACGATGCGCGAGTTGTTTCCGCTGACGGGCGACAACTCGAAAGAGGGCAACGCGATTTCGTTCATCAACTATCAACCGCGCAGCTTTGACGAGAATGAAACCGCCAAGGATGAGTTGCACCGCATCGTTGCCCGCAATCACGGCGGCTTCGATCCGAAGGGCGCCGACATCTGGGAAGAATGGGACACGATCAAGAACCAGAAGACCATGGGCAAGATCTTCACGGCCATGGATTGGTTCCTGGGTGGGGTCGGACTGGTGACGCTCGCTCTGGGTGCGATTGGCATCGTGAACATCATGCTGGTGGCCGTAACGGAACGCACGCGCGAGATCGGCCTGCGCAAAGCCCTGGGCGCGACTAACCGCAGCATCCTGTTTCAGTTTTTTCTCGAGGGCGCATTCCTGACGCTGTTGAGCGGCGCGATCGGAGTTGGTGGCGCGATGCTCGTCATACACCTGCTTTCGGGAGTGCAACTCCCGCAGGGCTTCGATACGCCGCGGATCGTACCTGTATCCGCGATCGGCGCGGTGCTGGCGCTGGCGCTGGCGGGCATAACAGCCGGGCTTTATCCGGCGCGCAAAGCGGCGATGCTGGAACCGGTAGAGGCCTTGCGCCAGGAGTAACACACAGGACCAACGAGCAGAGGAACAAGTCATGACACATGATCTGCTGAAAGAAGCTTACGCCGCAATGCAGCACAACCGCCGCCGCACGACTCTGACAATGCTGGGAATGGCTTGGGGGATTGCGACGGTCGTCATCCTGCTGGCCTTCGGCTCGGGATTCGAGCGCGCCATCAACCTGATTTTCAGCTCATGGGGCACCGATGTGATCGGAGCTTTCCCGGGACGAACATCGCTGCAGGCGGGCGGTGCGAAGGCAGGGAGCGAAGTGCGGCTGAAGCTGGCCGATGTGGACTACATTCGCAACGAAGTTCCGATGGTGAAAGGGGTCACCCCGATTTTCGACAAGCGTGGCGCGACTATTCAGCACGACACACGCACCTTCACCAATCTTTTTCTCACGGGCGTCTACCCGGTATACGGGCGCATTCGCGGGTTCGACGTTGCCACCGGCCGCGGTCTGGGTGAGCAGGATCTGGTGGAGCACGCCCGCGTGGCGGTTATCGGCGACGAGGCGAAGCGGAGACTTTTCTCCGGCGAACAAGCTCTGGGGCAGAGCATAAGAATCAGCGGCGTGAGCTTTCAGGTAATCGGAGTTTACCAGCACAAAGTGCAGGGCGGCGACGATAACGACAACAGCATGGTGGTAATCCCTTTCAGCACGATGGGCGATCTTTACGATACGCAGTACATCACTGGCATTTTCATGGACTATGAGGGGCAGGATCATCAGCAACTCGCGCGCGTGGTGCGGAGCGTACTCGCCGGTCACCATAACTTCCGCCCGGATGATCGACGAGCCGTCTTCATCGCCGACTTCAAGCAGGACTATGACGAGTTCACAGTCGTGACCACGGCACTCAAGGTCCTGCTAGCTTTCATCGGCGCGCTGACCCTGGGAATCGGTGGCATCGGGTTGATGAACATTATGCTGGTTTCGGTGCAGCAGAGAACGCGGGAGATCGGCGTGGAGAAGGCGCTGGGCGCGCAAAAGAGCCACATTCTTTTTCAGTTTCTCGCGGAAGCGCTGGCGATCACCTTTGCGGGAGGAGTGGCGGGGATCGGGATTGCTTACCTGATCTCGTGGTGCGTGGGGGCGCTGCCGCTGATGAGCGCCTTTGGCGATAATCTGCAGGCCGGCGATATCCATCTGCATATCAACGTCAGCAGCCTCGCCATGGCCACGATCATTCTTGGCGCGGTCGGCGTGCTGAGCGGGATGGTGCCGGCAATTCGGGCGGCGCGACTGGACCCGATCGAGAGTCTGCGTTATGAATAGAGCGGGCTGCGGAATAACGCGGGATTCGTATCAGGCGGGTGCGTATCAGGGCATCGCTTTAGCGATGCCGTTAACGCTTCGATTAACCGCCCCTTTAGGGGCTGGCTCTCCGAGTTCAGGCGGTCTTTTGCGATCGCCTTATCAAGCCGACGATCACTCTGCCCAGAACCAGCAAGCTCAGCAGAGAAATCACGCCCAGCGATATGACGCAATAGATGCACCATACGCCCAACACCGCGGACTCAATGTGGGCGAGATAAAGCGCAAAGCCCAGGCCCCCAAGCGCGGCCACCAACGTCACCCGGTAAGCTTTCATGAAGGCGAGCACGCCAAGCAGCAGATATCCGGCGATGCCAATCACGGCCACGGGAACTCCGAAGAGCATGGCGTACGGACTGTGATTCACGATGCCGCAGTCCCAGCGTTCATTGATGCTGCAAGGTGAAGTGTCAGTGCGGTAATGCTCGCGCAACGCGAGTGAAGAAGCGGCGATACCGATGACGGCGAACACAATCAGCACCCATCTCATGCAGGACTCCGATAAATTCCCAGACTTTGTCATCCCGAGTGAAGCGAGGGATCTGCAGTTCGCCGCAAAATGCAGATCCCTCGCTTCGCTCGGGATGACAACTTCATAGAGGCGATCGCTCGTTCACCAGCGATCGCCCCAGGTTCAACACAGGCTGATTGACATTATCCACGATTTCCGTTAATTCGATCTCTCCCAATCAATCGTGGTAACGCTGCTCGCCGGCCGGAATCGCGACAGTGAGGCGATTCTGCGCCGGAGGCAACGGACACGTCGCATAGGCGGTGAATGCGCAGGGCGGATTCACCAGCCGATTAAAGTCAAGCCACACTTCGCCGGCCCGAGTTACGCCATGGTCGGGCAGTTCGGTATACAGAAAGCGTCCCGCACCATACGTCGTAGTTTTGCTGGTGGCGTCGCGCATAATAAAAAAAAGCTCGGTTGCTTTCGGATCTTCGAGCACGGGCTCCAGCCGGAGAACTTGTCCATCCAGTGTGAATTCGGCGGCGCCGGGTGCGGGAAGATGGGTCGTGGTGCCGAGGACGGTTGGGATGTCGAGCACTTTGGGAGGGTTGTACGGGATCCAGCGCGCGTGAACGCGATAGGCTGCATTCGGCGCATACCAGCGCAATCCGTGAAAACCGACGCGGGTGGGAGCTTGCAGATCCTTGATGCGCAAAGCGAATTGGTCGTCGCGATGGATCACGATGATGGTGAGCGTGCCGATCGTGAGCTTCGAGGGGTTGTCGGCATCGTCAGCGAGCAGGGCCTGCTCCTTCGCGGGTTGACCATCGACCAGAAGGTCCTTCGGGAAACCCTCGACCGGGGGAAGCAAGCGCAGCGCTCCTTTTTCAAGACGCACGATCGCGATGTGCGCTGGTCCTTTTCCGGCAATCTGAACGCGGCTGTCTTCAGCATACCCAAAGCTGTTGTTCCCTTCTTTCAGCCACCCGAGAGCGATCAAAGAAAGCCAGCCTTCGGGAGCCTGGAGGGCAGTTGCCCGCTGAGCGCGCCAAGCGAGCAGATCGCGCTGCCATGAACCTTGATCTTCGGAACCGGCGGCGCGCGACTGCGACAGCATCGCCACCAGGACGAACGCCGCGGCCAGCAGGACTTTTCTTTTCATTTGCAGGTCTCCGTTTTCTCAGGTCCGGCAGTTTCCCGGTTGCCAATCATCAGATTCTAGCTCTGCACGCTCTGGCATTCATACGTAATCGAACAGTGTCATGAACCCGAAATCCATGTGCAGTTGCTGGTGGCAGTGGAATAGCGTCAGCCCTGGGTTGTCGGCGATCAAGCCGATTTCGGTCTCCTGGTAGCCGCCCAACATGAGCACGTCTTTCAAGACTCCGGATGTGGGCTTTCCCGCCCAATTCGTGAGCTCAAAGCTGTGCCGATGAAGATGGATGGGATGAATATCGTCGCTGGCGTTGCGCATACGAATTCGGTAGCGCTTTCCTTGCTTCAAATGAAACGAGGTTGGCATGGGCAGGCTGCTCATCGGATAGGCCACTCCGTTAATCGTCCATCGGTTGAAGCCCTCTTCCGCAGCATTGTCTTTCGCAAAGATCATGTCGAAGGTTTCGTCCGGAGGCTCGGCAATGGTACCGGGCTTGGCGAAAAGCCCGTAGTTCCAGCGATAGGGCGGCGGGGTAATCCATTGTGCCTTGCCCTTGAACCCCGCGTATTCGATGACGATACCCATGCCATGGTGACGATCATCATCCGCTAGATCGCCCATGATCCAGACACCGGGGTGCTTCATTTCAACGATGGCCGAAACGCGCTCCGCAGTGCCCAGCCAGAGCACCGGAACCGTCGCCGGATTGGGCACAGGATTTCCGTCCAGCGCCACGACATGGAAGGAATGGCTGGGCAAGGCAAGGCTGCGAATCTCGGTCGCGCTTCCATTCAGAATATGAAACAGGACTCGTTCGCCCCGCTTGACGCGGATCGGTTCTCCGTGGCCCAGCATGCGTCCGTTGATCGTGAAGGACCCATAGCCGACTTCATAGCCATGCGGCAGACCCTTGGCCAGCGAGGCTTTCATGGCAGACTCGCCTTGCTCTTCGAGTGCCTTGACCTTGGTTGGCGGAGCCAGGAAACTCTGGGGCATGTCTCCGCCGCGGCTGAAAGTTGGCTCAAACTCCTTCAGCACAAGAAACACTTCGCGGTCGTATCTACCCGGCTCGTGCCTGGGCTCGATGTACACGGGCCCAACTTCGCCGCTGTATTGTCCAGCGGCCAGGTTTGCGCCCGCGCGGTTATGCGTGTGATAAAAGCGCAAGCCCGCTGGCCTTGGTGTGAACACGATCCGCCGCATGCCATGCGCAGGAATGGAGGGCGTGCCTTCTTCGGATGCTCCATCTACGTCAGCCGGTACCATCTGACCGTGCCAATGCAATTGCTCCGGCGTGTCCGTGTCGTTGTACACGTCGACTGTGACCTGTTGGCCTTCCTTAAAGCGAAGCTGGGGCCCCGGGAATTGCCCATTGTATGTGGCCGTTGAGATGATCCGGTTGGGCGCGATCTCGACAGGAGACGTTTTGATGTGCAGCGTGTGGTCGGCGGAATTAGATTCAGACGAAGCAGCTGGTGAATCGCTGCCCTGCGATGGTATGCCGGATTCAGCAGCGATATTGCGCGGGAGCAAAACCGCTCCGGCAGCTAGACCCGCTGCTTTCAGAAACCGGCGCCTGGATTCTGACAGTTCCTTCATCGAACCTCCTTGACAGTCCGGCCTTAAGTAATTCCTATTCCCGCTACGGCGCCGACAATCGTCATCAGTTCAGGTGTGCTTGGCAAGCGTTGCATCAAGAGACCAGTTCCCGCCACCGAGTGAGATGAGAAAAACCAGGGAGCAGAACATGGCGAAATCGGTGCGTGCATCGCTGACCATGTACCAGAAACCCTGGTTCGCGCGAAACAACTCTGGAACCTTTGTAGTCGCAATCGCGGTTGTGATCACAATCAGCAGCGGAATGGACACGAGTCTCGTCCACAGTCCCAGCAGGAGCAGGAGGCCGCACAGAACCTCGAAGGTACCGACAAAATGGGCCGTGAAGTATGGATGCGGAAATCCGATTCTTGTGAAGCGAACTACTCCCATGTTCGGGTCGATGTACTTCAGAATGCCCTGTGTGAAGAAGATCAGCCCCACCGCAATGCGAACCAGCAGTATGCTACGCGGGCCTTCTGTGGGTCTGAGGAGGAGCTGAAGGATTGTGCTCATCAAAGGGTGACCTCGATACAGCGCGCTCTTCGTCCTAAGGCGATGGATTGCCCGCCGCGGTCTGCAGCAAGATAGTCAACGGCGCAACGTGTTCTGGTTTTACGTAACGGTTCACCAGGAAGCGCTTGCCGTCTTTGGCCACGTCGTAGGTGAAAACGTCGGTGCTGGAAATCGGAGCGCGGCCACGAATCTGGAACAGAGGCGAGGGTGTTCCGGTCACGAACGCACTCGCGCCGTTGACGGACACTGCCATCAACATTCCGTTGGGTCCGATGTAGAACAGTTCTTTGCCGTCTCCGCTCCAGCGCGGCTCGGTGCCGCCCCCGCGCGACACTTGCCATTTCCCCGCGGCACTGGGGAAGGACGTTACGTAAATCTCCCAGTTGCCGGACTCATCGGAGGCATAGGCGACCCATTTTCCATCGGGGGAGATCTGTCCGTTCGTCTCGCTGCCTTTGCTGCTCAGAAACCGGGTTGGCTCTCCGCCCGCCACGGGCAGTAGTTCCAGATGGTCGCCCGACGCTGTCTGACGTGTGCACAAAATCTGCTGGTCGTCCAAAGACCAGGAATTGGGGAAAAGGTCGTCCATCGAAGAAGGGGGAATGGTGAATCTCTTCCTCTCGCGCTCCAGGCCAGTCGCCGGCTTTAAGTACAGACTCGCGCCGCTGGCGTCACCCAAGCGGTAGGCCAGCATGCTTCCATCTCGCGACCATACAGCCACTACTTCTTCCGAGGGGTCAAACGTGAAACGCGAGTTGCCCGCTCCGGTTGTGCTTTCGATCCAGATATCCACGTTATTTGCCTTCTGGTCACTGATATCGAGCGCGACGCGACTGCCGTCGGGAGAAAGCGTGGGGTTGTCCATGATTGCCGGATCGCCGATATGGCTCAGTTCTTTGCCCGACCGATCCATCCAGGTGAGCACGGACTGCGCGGCTCCGACGTCGGTGTTGTAGATCAACGTCCCATTCTGCGCGACAGCGAAAGCCGACCAATACGTGGATGGTTGGAATCCAACGACATTCGCGACCACGGTCGTGCTACCCGAAACCGTGCCGGCAGATGCGTCAAAAGTGACGCTGACCAACTGCCTTTCCTCATCGGCATAGTACAAATTGTGGGCATCGTAGCCAAAACTCGAATGGCAGAGGGCAACAAGTCTTCTCTCCTTGCCTTCAAGAGAACTGACGTAGATGCCGCTCGAGCGGTCGTCCTTGAAGTTTCCGAAGTTACCCGCCCAGAATAAGAAATGGTTGCCGTCGGGAAGAAAAAGGGGCCAGCGATGGGTTTGATCGTCCGCGGTTCTGATGCCTTGCGTGGCGGGCGCCAACCCCGTCCCGTCGACATTGATGCGCTGGAGCGGACTGTTGGCGTCCGGGGAATAGACGATTACACCCTTGCTTCCCCAACTGCCGCCGCGTCCAGCCAGAGCAGTGGCGAGCACCTGCGGCGTGCTACCTGAGATCGCCATTTTCTGCAGTTTGCCGTTGGCGAAAAATGCCACGTAAGCGCCATCCGGCGACCAGAAGGGATAACTTGCGCCTTGGGTGCCGGGTAGAAGCGTGACGCTGGACGAACCGATCCGCTGCGCGTAGAGCATGGGCAATCCGGTGTTTTCTTCCGGTGACACAAACACGAGCGTGGAGCCGTCGCGCGAAAGCGCCATGTGGCTGATGCTCATTTCATCGGGAACCGCCATGGCGAACTGCATGCGGGTCATGGGCGCCGGACGCCGCGCCACGAACCACGTCACCGCGGCAACGGCCGCCAGCGCCAGTGCTACGGAAAGCCCCAGCAGGAGCGGAACTCGACGCGGGGCGGCCGTGGCGCGCGCAACCCCGCTCGCTTCGGTTCCGGAGAGCGCGCCTAGAGCGAAAGATAGATCCCGTGCCGACTGGAAGCGCTCTTCCGGGTTCTTTTCCAGGCAGCGCCGCACAATGCGCTCGAACGCGGGAGAAACCAGTCGGCTGGGATCGGATAACTCCGGCGGGTCGTCCTTCAAAACCGCGGTCATGGTTTCGGCGGGAGTGTCGCGGCGGAAGGCGCGCACCCCGGAGAGCATTTCGTAGAGAACGGCGCCGAACGCGAAAATATCGGTGCGAGGATCGGCGGCCTCGCCGCGCACCTGTTCCGGAGCCATGTAGCTCGCCGTACCCATGACCATGCCCGCCGCCGTGTGCGAACTGGTGAGAGTAACGCCGTCCGGTTCTGGGCTTGCATATTGGGTATGCTTCGCCAATCCAAAATCGAGGATTTTGATCCGGCCGTCTTTGGTGACGAAAACATTCTCAGGTTTCAGGTCGCGGTGGACGATTCCTTTTTCGTGCGCCGCCGCCAGCCCCTGCGCGATCTGCACTCCATACTCGATCGTTTTGCGCTGGGGCAGGGCGCCCCCATCGAGCACCGCGCGCAGGCTTTCGCCCTCCAGAAGCTCGGAGACCAGAAACGGTGAGCCGTGGTGCTGGCCCTCATTGTGTTGATCGTTGTGCTGGCCTATGTCAAACACCGCGAGAATATTGGGATGATTCAGCGCAGCCACCGCCCGCGCCTCCTGCTCAAAGCGACGCAGCCGGTCGGTTTCGCGGGCGAAGGACTCGGGAAGAATCTTCAAAGCGACATCGCGCCCCAGGCGCGTGTCCCTCGCGCGATAGACTTCTCCCATCCCGCCGGCGCCTAGCGGAGCGAGGATTTCATAGGGCCCAAGTTTTGTGCCAGGAGTGAGCTCCATCCGTGCGCGCCATTATATATGCCGCGAGAAGGGCACTGGGGATTCTGCGATGCGTTCGTACCGGCTTCGGGAGCGCGAGATCATATTCGACAAACCGCGCTAGAGAGCGATGGCTTACGCCTCGCCGGGTTCGTGCAAATGAGCCGTGGCGCGGGGTACAGGGATGTGCGGTGGATCACAGTTTTGTGACTTCCCGCCGGAGTACAATCGCGGCCTTGATCGGCCCGATCCCAAGGCTGATCTCAGCGGGGAGGTTCCGTGTCGGATCAACTCTTCGGAGCGATGCTCCAAAGCATCATCGACGGCGCGCCGGATAAGGCCGCGGAATTGGCGCAGCAGGCGCTGGCCAACGGCGTCGATCCGCTCGAAGCGGTGAACCGGGGATTTGCTGTGGGGATCAAGTTCGCCGGTGATCAATTCGGCTGCGGTGAAATGTTCCTGCCTGATCTGCTCGCGTCGGCCGCGGCGATGAAGGCGGCCATCAACATCCTTGAACCGGAGATGCTGAAGCGCGGCTCGCAGCGTGAGGCTCTGGGCAAGGTCGTCCTCGGCACCGCCCGAGGCGATATTCACGACATTGGCAAGAACCTGGTCGCCACCATCCTTTCCGCCAGCGGATTCCAGATCTTTGATCTGGGTACCAGCGTGACTCCCGAGCAGTTCGTCGCCAAAGCGAAAGAAGTCGATGCCGACATTGTCGGCGTCTCCGCTTTGCTGACGACCACCATGGCCGGCCAGAAAGCCGTGATCGAAGCGCTCGATCGGAATGGTTTGCGGCCTCGGGTAAAAGCGATCATTGGCGGCGCCGCGGTCACCTCGAAGTGGGCTGCTGAAATCGGCGCCGACGGCTACTCTCGCAATGCCATCGATGCCTTGGAACTGGCAAAAAATCTGATGGGCAAAGGAACCGCCCTGACATGAGACCCAGAATTCAACTGCTCAGTGCTGAACTCATCGGCCGCATTCTGCGCGAGGCGTTCGAACTGCTGATGAACCCTGGAGTTCGCGTGGGCTCGGCGGTGATCGAGCTATTGCGTTCGGCGGGAGTTGAGGTCAATGACGGAGTGGCGCGTATCCCTGAGCCCCTGGTGCAACAGTGCCTGGCGTCGGCCCCACGGAACTTCTACCTGTATAACCGCCAGGGAGAGAAAGCCGTTCATTACGGCGACGACGACGTGCATTTCGATCCCGGCTCCTGCTGCGTGCAGATGCTCGATCCCGACACGCTGGAAGCGCGGCCGTCCGAGACCCGCGACCTGGTGCGCATCGTCCAAGTCACGGAGACGCTGCCGCAGTTCGCCGCGCAATCCACTGCCGTCGTGTGCAACGATGCGCCCAGCGCGATCGGCGATCTTTACCGCCTGCTCGTAGTCCTGCAGCATTCTGACAAGCCCGTTGTGACCGGATCGTTCTCCGCGGCCGGCCTCGAAGGAATGATCGACTTACTCGCCGCCGACAGCGGCAGTCCAGAAAAGTTGCGCCAGCAACCGCGGGCAGTTTTTGATGTGTGTCCTTCGCCGCCGTTGAACTGGTCGGAGTTCGGATCGCACAACCTGCTCGATCTAGCCCGCGCCGGTGTGCCCGCGGAAATCGTCTCTATGCCACTGGCCGGCGGTACCGCTCCCGTGACGCTGGCAGGTTCCGTGACGCAGCATGCTGCCGAAACGCTGGCTGGCATCACGCTGCATCAACTCGCTGGACCCGGCTCACCGGTAGTCTGGGGCGGCGCGCCTGCCATCTTCGATATGCATACCGGCGGCGCGCCCATGGGCGCGGTGGAAACGGCCATGCTGAACCTGGCGTGCGCCGAAGTCGGCAAGCATCTGGGCCTGCCGACCCACGGCTACCTGGTCGCGACCGATTCGAAATTTGTGGATGCCCAGGCCGGCGCGGAGAGTGCCCGCTCCGCGATGCTGGGAGCGCTCGCGGGCATCAACATGATCTCGGGAGCGGGTATGCTCGAATCTCTCGCCTGTTTCAGCGTCGAAAAGCTGGCCATTGATGCCGAGTGGGTTGCCTCGGCGTACCGGCTGGTTCGAGGCATTGAAGTCCGCAGCGACGAAGTCCGCGGCGAGACCCTGGCCACCGCCATGTTCGCGCAAACCGGGCTCTCCGGAGAATTTCTCCAGCTGAAGGAAACGCGCGCGCTTTTTCGGCAGGAGCAGTATCTCCCCTCCCCGGTCATTGATCGCAGCGCGCGTGGGTCGGAGCCACCCAGCGACGTCTTCAGGCGCGCCCGTACCCGAGTCGACGAACTGGTGAGCAAGTGCCAGAAGCTATCTCTTCCCGAAGACGTGCTGCGGAAGTTTCAGGCCATCGTCGACCGCGAGGCAGACAGAGCACGCGTGGCCGCAGCCCTTCCCAGGAACTGAGAAGAAAGCAGGTTTCAAGGTTTCAAGGTTTCGAAGAACCAATCCTGAAAACCCAGTGTTTCCCTCCGGGCGTCGAACCGCAAAGACAACCTGAAAGCGCCTACGCCGGTAGGGGAGCGCCTGCCGCTCCCGCTAGTCCGTCACACCTACCTGTGACCTAAACACAACTGTCGCGTGACCCGGCGCACAGCGATCTGGCCACACATTCCTGTATCTACAGAGGGCAGCACATTTATGAATACCTTCAAAGATGCAGGGCACCTCTTTCGGCTGGCCGCTGTTTTCGTCGTCGGCGGCCTGGCGTTCGTGGGAGTGCGTGCTTTTCTTGTGCCGAAGAGTTTCGGACTGTATGGACACTACCGCGGAAATGCCATGGCCGAGGCCGCCGCCCGTCCGGTGAACTACGCCGGCCACCTGGCCTGCGAAGACTGCCATGCGGACGTCCTGGAAAAAAAGAAGAACGGCAAGCATCTGCACGTCAATTGCGAGGCGTGCCACGGACCACTGGCGAAACACGTCGATGACCCAGGCTCGGTCCAGCCCGCCAAACTCGACTCGGCCGTGCTGTGCGTCCGCTGTCACGAGGCGAATATCGCCAAGCCGAAAGGATTCCCACAAGTCGCTTCCGCCGACCACTCCACCGGGCTACCCTGCGACACCTGCCACCAGCCGCACAGCCCGGCTATCGACGGAGGGACGAAATGAACTTTACCCGGCGCCACATGCTGCTTCTGTTGCCGGCGGCGGCGATCGCATGGAAACACGTCCTTGCCGGGACCCCGGAGTCCTCCCCCAACTACACCATAAGCCAGCACTGGTGGAGCATGCTGATCGACCTCACCAAATGCATCGGATGCGGGAACTGTGTTCGGGCGTGCCAGGTCGAGAACGACGTGCCAGACGGATACTTCCGCACCTGGGTGGAACGCTACCACGTGACGGACTACGACATTGAAAATCCCCACGTGGACTCGCCCGACGGCGGCAAGAAGGGATTTCCTCCAGCCAAGGAAGAGGGCGGAAAGAACTTCTTCGTGCCCAAGCTGTGCAACCATTGTGCGGATTCACCCTGCACGCAGGTTTGCCCGGTGGGCGCAACGTTTATAAGCCCGGATGGCGTGGTTCTGGTGGACAAGAAATATTGCCTCGGCTGCCGGTATTGTGTGCAGGCCTGCCCCTACGGTTGCCGCTTCATCAATCCGAGAACCGAAACTGCCGAGAAGTGCACTCTCTGCTATCACCGGATCACGAAAGGCCTGACCACCGCATGCTGCGAGGCTTGTCCGACGGGCACGCGGCAACTGGCGGACCTGAAGAATCCCAACGACCCGATTCACGAATTCCTGAAGAACCACAGCGTTCAGGTCTTGAAGCCCTACATGGCGACCCATGCCAAGGTCTTTTACAACGGCCTGGATGGTTCTGTGCGATAAGGTTCGGTGCGATAAGGAGACTGTTGACCGTTATGCCTGGCGTTGAAGGCTTCATGTATCCGAACGAAGTAGAGCTCCAGTGGAGCGTACTGATCGTGCTGTATCCGTTCCTCACGGGGCTGGTGGCCGGCGCATTTATTCTGGCGTCCCTGGAGCGCGTTTTCCAGGTGCAGGCGGTAAAACCCACCTACCGGCTGGCGCTGCTGACGGCCCTGGCCTTCCTGCTGGTGGCGCCGCTGCCGCTGCAACTACACCTTGGACACCCGGAGCGGTCGTACGAGATGTACCTGACGCCGCACCGGACGTCCGCGATGGCCATGTTCGGGTTTGTCTACCTGTGGTATCTGATGGCTGTCCTGGTGCTCGAGGTCTGGCTTGACTACCGGCGCGACATTGTCGTGATGTCACAGTCCACCACGGGCTGGAAGCGCTGGATCTATCGGGTCATGACCCTGGGCTCGAGCAACATCAGTGAGCACGCACTTAAGATTGATGAACGAGTGGGCTGGCTGGTTACCCTCATCGGCATCCCTTCCGCCTTCCTTCTGCACGGCTACGTCGGGTTCATCTTTGGCTCCGTCAAAGCGAACCCGTGGTGGTCGTCGCCGCTCATGCCAGTGGTGTTTATCTTCTCTGCCATGGTGTCGGGGATCGCCACCGTGATGCTGCTCTACATGTTCATGACGTGGTCCCGCGGAGAGACGGTCGATATGCGCTGCGTGGACACGGTGGCGCGCTACCTGTTCTACATCTTTATTATCGATTTCAGCCTGGAAATGCTCGACCTGATCCACCGCATCTACGAGGCCGATGAAAGCTTCCGCAGCCTGGATTTCATGGTCCATACCAAGCTGTACATGTCGCATATCGTGGTCCAGATCGTGCTTGGCACCGTTACTCCCATTTTGCTTCTCGCCTTGACCCAGGTGTTGAGGCTCGGCGAAATGGCCCGCAAACAGATTTACGTGGTGGCCGGATGCCTGACCCTGATCGGTATCTTTGCCATGCGCTGGAACGTCGTGATCGGGGGCCAATTGTTTTCCAAGAGTTTCCTAGGATATACGACATACAAGATGGGCTTGGTCACACGCGAAGGACTGCTGATGGCCATTGTGCTGACCGTTCTGCCACTCGTCATTTTGTGGGTGCTGGTGAAGCTCCTGCCTCCCTGGCCGGAGAAAAATTCGGGATCGCTCCCCGACGCCGCACCCGCGCGCTAACAGGTGCAGAAAAGATCGAGGCTGAACTTGATTTTGGGCGGCGCAGCGCTTCAGCGCTGCGACAGCGGGCTTATTTTCAACACCGGCTTTAGCCGCTGAGGTCAGGCTGCGGCGCAGAAGACACTTTTTTCGCAGCCTGCTAAGTTCGACCGATTCGTTGTCAGCCTCAAAGCGGGTGGAGAAAATGAACGATCTCGACGCTTTAACACGGCTCACCGCACGCGTGGAGAACCTGGAACACCGAATCTCCGCCCTGGAACATCCATCCGAACCGCCCGCGTCTGTTCCCGCAGAGCTGGCCAGTCCGGCCGCACCCAGGCCGGCCGCCGAAGCATTCCCGTTTGCACAAGACGGCGGAGTGTTCCTGGTGCTGGGCAAAGCCATGCTGGGAATTGCCGGCGCCTACCTGCTCCGGGCCGTGGCCGAATCGGGTTCATTTCCAAAGTTGGCCGTCGTTGTTCTGGCGCTTGCCTATGCGGGGATGTGGCTCGTATGGGCAGCGAGACTCCCGGCCGAGAGGTACTTTGCGAGTACTGTCTATGCCACCACAGCCGCCTTGATCCTCGCTCCCATGCTCTGGGAATTGACCCTGCGATTCGAGGTTTTGCCAACTTCGGCGACCGCCGGCGTCCTCGGCGCCTTCGTGGTCACCGCGTACGCTCTGGCCTGGAAGCGCAGCCTGACATCGATCGTCTTGGTGGCCAACGTCGCCGCGGTCCTCACCACCCTCGCATTGTTGATCGCCACACACGATCTGGTGCCTTTCATCTCGGCGCTTCTCCTCATGGCGCTGGCCAGCGAGGCGGCGGCTGGCCGCAACCACTGGCTCTGGCTCAGGCCGCTGATAGCCGCCGCGGCCGATCTTGCCATATTCATTCTGCTATTCATTTACTCCCGCTCGGAAGGTATCCCCTCAGAGTACAAGCACGTCGCGACGCCGGTATTGCTGGCGCTCGGGTGCATGGTGTTTGTGATTTATGGAGCGAGCATCGTTTTCCGGACGATGCGGCTGCGCCAGAGAATTGGCGTCTTCGAGATCGGGCAGGCCGTCATTGCCTTCTTGCTGGCTGCCTTTAGCATCCTGCGTTTTGGAGAAAGCGCAGGCGCGCCGGGCGTTGGTGTGATGCTAGGGGCGCTCTGCTTGCTGTTCTCGGCAGCGTGTTACACGGCTGCCTATGCTTACTTCGACCGCTACCACGAAGAACGTAACTATCACGTGTATGCCACTTGGAGCGGGGCTCTTTTCCTGGCGGGCAGTTCTCTCTGTCTGCCGCCGGTGCTGCTGGCGCTGTGCTTGAGCGTGGCCGCGATCGTCGCCACCTTCATGGGCGTACGGGCATCTCGCTTGACGCTGGAATTCCACGGCCTGCTGTATTTGGCGGCGGCGGCGTACGCCTCCGGCCTGCTGGATTATGCCGGGCGCGCCCTGGCGGGGACGTTCCCCGCCGTGCCCGGATGGATTGTCTGGATCGTCGCCGCCTCGGCGGTTCTGTGTTACGCGGTCGGAGGCCGCTTCCGTACAGAGCGGTGGAACCAGCGGCTCCTGCAACTGCTTTCGGCGATCCTGGCGGTGGCCGCAGTGATAACGTTCCTGGTTTCTGTCCTAGTATGGCTGGCAGCAGTCGGCATGACTCCCGCCGCATCCCAAGTGGCCGTCATCCGCACCCTAATCACCTGCGTGGTCGCGCTCGCGCTCGCCTTCAGCGGTTCCCGTTGGCAGCGGACTGAACTTGGATGGATTGCCTACGGCACGCTGGCTTTGGTCACGGCGAAGCTGCTGTTCGAAGACTTGCAACACGGGCACCCGGGATCCACTGCCGTGTCCATCTTCCTGTATGCGGTAGCTCTGATTCTCGTTCCCCGCATGGCGCGCGTTGGGCGGCGAACTTAATAGGGCGGCGAAGAAAGTGCAGACGCTAGCTCATCGGGCCATCAACGCTCAGGGTCGCCCCCAGTTCCCGACTTGGCGCTTCGGGCTTGAAGATTACGCCTTGACTGGTGCGGCTGTTCATCACCACGCGGATCGGTTCCGCAAACTGCAAGTGGCGGACACAGCCTTGTTCTCCCACGGCCGGTTGTTCCGTCAACCACTGCCAATCGACCGATCCTTCGCCGGCATCTGGATTCACGGTGAAGTAACCGACCTGAAAGGCAGTGAGATTCTGGAAGAAATGGCTGCCCTGCGATGGGGTAACGCGAAAATCGCGGAATCCCGCCTCCACAATCACGCGCGCGCCGGAGATTTCATCCCATTCGACGGGAATGCCCAGCCAGGGTTCGGTCGATCCCCAGCGCCCAACCCCGATCAGCAGATAGGGCCGGTTCTCCTCATTGAGCAGGCGATTGAAGCGAGCGACCGCCGTGGCCACTTCCTGACTGCGGCTGCGCTCGAAGCGCTGCGAATCGACCACTACGACATCGTGAAGATTCTCGATGCGGCCGTTGCCCAGAACTTTGCTGCTCTGGCAGATCAACCGCTCGGGTTGCACATCGTCCAGGGCTAAGTCCTCAGTATCGCGCGCCAGCGTCAGTGGCCGAATCTGCAGGAAACCAAACTCCGCCACTCGGCCAGCCTGCTGGGGCAGACGCACGGCAAATTCGATCTCCACGGGATTGCCCAGCGCATCCTCACCTGCCCGAACCAGGACATCGAGAATCTCAGCCAGCGGGAAGGTGCCGTGCTTGAGCATGGGGGCGAAGGTCACGATACGCGCGCCCGGCCGGCTCACTCCATCGTAGACGGCGTGGTTGTCCCGGGAATAAGTTGAGGCCACCGCCCGCAGCGTACCGTCGCTCTCGGCGGCGTCCAGACTGAACCGCCGCTCGTGCCAATGCCCCGGACGGCCATCCGAAGCACCATGCAACTCCAAGGCCCAGAATTCCGTCTGCGAGTTGGTCAGTATGTCTTCGACCGAGGAAAACTGCACCAAGTTGCGGGGATAGCGCGGGCAGAAAGTCAAACACTTCCCTCCATCCACCACCGCCCGGCCCAGGCCGAGAGCGACGGCCGCGATGCCATCCTCGAAGGTCATGGGCGGCACAGGATAAAAATTGCGCGAGCGCACGACTCCGGAGAAATCCGGATAAAAGCGCTGCCCGTGGGGCGTGCCCACAACCTGCTGGAGAATCACCGCCATTTTTTCCTCTTCCAGACGATACGGCGTTGCCCGCACGTAGGCCTTGGCATGGCGGCTGAAGGTGGAGGCGTAGACGCGCCGGATGGCCTCACTCAGCGCCGCCAGCCGGTCTTCTGGATCTGCTTGCTGGTTGCCCAGCATAAAAGTTTCATACACGCCGGTGAAAGGCTGGTATTGCGAATCCTCCAGCAGGCTCGAGGAGCGCACCGCCAACGGATGGGTTACCTCGGCCAAAAACGATTTAAGATCTTCGTTGAGAGAGTTGGATAACGGTGCGGCCAGAAACGTGCGCTGAATTTCAGCGTCATCTTCGCGATGCAAAGCAAAGTCCAGAAGGTTGTTCTCGGTTACGAATTGATCGAACACATTGGTCGTCAGGACGACAGCTGGAGGCACAGAGATGCGAATGCCAGGAAAGCGGCGGGTGATACGGTTCTTGCGCAAAAGGTGGCGCACAAAGGCGAGGCCGCGAGCTTTACCGCCCAGCGACCCGGAGCCGATCCTCAGGAAACTTGCTTCCGAAGGCTTGAACGTATCCGCTTTGAAGTCGCCGATCAGGACTTCGCTCTGTTCGCGGCGATACTCGTGGATCGACTCGAGCAGATCGCGCCGCAGATGGTCCGGGCTGGCAAAATCCGAAACTTTTCGCGGGCGGAGCTTGGCCGCCAACGCAAACTCGGTGCGCGCCATCAGCCAGTGCGAGAAGTGGTTCCTCTGCGAGTGATAGACGATGCTTTCCGCCGGGACCATTTGCAATTGCTCTTCCAGCTCATTCAGGTCTTTCGCCCGTCCGACTTCGCTCGCATCCGGCAGACGAAACACGAAGTCGCCAAACCCGAATTGCTCGGTCAAAATCCGGCGCAAGTCCTGCAGCAGCGTGGGCGAACGCTTACGCAGAAACGAATAGCCCGCGGCGTGCGCCCGCGGGCGGAACTCGGCGCGGCTGGTTTGCAGAACCACGGGCACGTCCGGCACCAGGCTCTTCACCAGGCGCGCCAGTTCGAAGCCCGCCTCCGGGCTCAGCTTGCCCTCCCAGGGAAACTCCACGTCCGATACCAGGCCGAACAGATAGTTGCGGTATTCCTGCACCAGCCGGGCGGCGTCTTCGAAGTTCGAGCTCAGCAGAATTCTCGGCCGTGCCTGCAGACGCACCAGTTTGTGCGCCACGTTGATGCCTTCCTGGATCACGCGCCGCGATTGCTTGATCAGCTCGGTGTAGATCACGGGCAGGAACGAGGAGTAGTAGCGGATGTTGTCTTCCACCACCAGCAGCACCGGCACGCCGATGGCCCGCGTGTCGTGGCGGACGTTGCGTTTATCCTCAATGTACTTGACGATCGCGATCAGGATGCGGGCGTTGCCCTGCCACAGAAAAACGCGTTCGATCTCGGTGACTGGATTTCGCGCCACGAAATTCTTGATCTCGCGATAGTCATAGGCCAGCACCACGACGGGAACATCGAGCCCGG
>Ga0209517_10003478_pt1 | contig 21353 bp, 18 predicted proteins | sample PeaSoiMetSII2010_FD_187695 | JGI IMG/M metagenome (GOLD analysis project Ga0209517, IMG submission 187695) | Peat soil microbial communities from Weissenstadt, Germany - SII-2010 (SPAdes) (version 2) | ecosystem: Environmental > Terrestrial > Soil > Wetlands > Peat | place: Germany...
AGGCCCGCGCTTGCACCAGCGGCGGCGCGTCCACCGGCACACCCGGGCTGACCACGATGAGGTCCTGCCCGCGAAATGTGCGCTCTCCATGCCCGCCGGTCTCGACCGCAATTCCCTGGTCAAGCAGCGCCGGAATCTCATTCTTGAGTTCATCCTGCGGTTTGGTGTCAGAGACAGTGACTCGCGCACCTCGAGCCTTCAGAAAAAGTGCCGACGCCACTCCGGACTTTCCCAGGCCCACCACCAGCACGCGTTTGTTGGAAAGGTCCATAAACTTCATTTCACCACAGAGTCACAGAGACGCAGAGAAAACTATGCCAAAAACAATTTCTCGACGAGGTTTCACTGTGACTCTGTGCCTCTGTGGTGAAAGATTATCTTAATTTCAGCGTTGTCAAGGCGAACAACGCAAACACCAGCGAGGCGATCCAGAAGCGCACAATAATCTTCGATTCCGACCAGCCCATCAACTCAAAATGGTGATGAATCGGCGCCATCTTAAATATGCGCTTTTTACGCAGCTTGTAAGATGCCACCTGCAAGATTACCGAGATCGCCTCGATGACGAACACGCCGCCGATAAACGGCAGCAGCAACTCCTGCTTAATCATCACTGCAACCGTTCCAATGGCGCCCCCAAGCGCGAGCGATCCCACATCACCCATGAAGACTTCGGCCGGGTGCGCGTTATACCAGAGAAAGCCGATCGACGCTCCCACCATGGCCCCGCAGAAAATGGTCAATTCGCCCACTTGCGGCATGCGTTGGAGCTCGAGATAAGCCGCAAACGTAGCGTGTCCGCTGACGTAGGTCAGTACGGCAAGCGCGCCGGCGGCAATCACGGTGCAGCCAATCGCCAGACCGTCCAGGCCATCGGTAAGGTTCACGGCATTGCTCGAACCCACGATCACCAGGGCCACGAAGGCCACAAAAGGCAAGAATGCCAGCGGCCACAGGTGAGGACTGTGTTCGAGCGATGTAATCACCAAATCCGGCCGGAATTGCTTCACAAAGGGAACCACCAGCTTGGTGGAATAGAGTCCGCGGGTCTGCATGGCGATGAGCGCCACCGCGATCAGAACGCTGGTTGCAATTTGCAGCCCCATCTTGGCCTTGCCGGTGAGACCCAGATTTCGGCGATGCACAACTTTGGTGTAATCGTCGGCGAAACCGATGGCGGCAAACGCGGCTGTAGCCAGCATGGCGATCCATACGAAACGATTGCTCAGATCAGCCCATAGCAGCGTCGGAATGATGATCGATATGGCAATCAGCAAGCCTCCCATGGTCGGGGTGCCAGCCTTTTTCTGATGGGCTTTGGGCCCTTCCTCGCGAATGTACTGTCCGATCTGAAACTCGCGCAGACGATTGATGACCAGAGGCCCGACGATCAGGCCGGTAAAGAGGGCGGTCAAGCTGGCAAAAGCGGTGCGAAACGTGAGGTAACGGAAGATGCGGAACGGCGGAAAGTAATGGAACAGCTTCAGGTACAGCAGCCAGTAGAGCAATCCGCCTCCATTATTTGTTGGTGGGCCGTCGGCTAACCGGAGCCCCAACGCCTTGCGACCACTTCTCCAACGCTCGCTCCAGCTTCACCCCGCGTGACGCCTTCAGCAGCACCACATCACCGTCGCGCGCTTCGCGGATCAGCCATTCTCCCGCCTCTTCCGGCGTGGCCACGAACTCGGCCCGAATGCCGGCCGCGCGGGCGGCCTCGACCATCGGCTGCGCGAGCCCTCGCACCCCTACCAGCCAATCGATCCTTTGCCCAGCCATATGCTGCCCGGATTGGCGGTGCATGTCTTCACCCGCCGGACCCAACTCCAGCATCTCACCTGCGACTACAATGCGACGCTTGGCCGGCATTGCGGCTAGAGTATCCACCATTGCGTCGAGGGCCTTTGGATTGGAATTGTAACAATCGTTGATGACCGTGATGTTGCCGACTTGGACGACCTGCCCACGTTTGTCCGCCGGAGTCAGCGTCGCCAGCGCACCCACCGCCTCGGACGGCGTCAAGCCTCGCTCCAAACCCACCGCCACCGCGGCCAGGGCGTTATAGACGTTGTGGATTCCTACCAATGCCAGCGTAGCGCGATCGCGGCAGCCTCCCGCCACCACGTCAAACACTGAACCAGATGCCCCGCGCGACGCCACGTTCTCCGCCCGCACGTCGGCGGAGGGTTTCATCCCATAGAGAACTACTTTGCCGTGAAAGTCGCGGCCAAACTGCGAGACATATTCGTCATCCGCGTTCAGGATCGCAGTGCCGCTCGCGGACAGAGCTGCGATCAGCTCATATTTGGCCCGTGCAATATCTGCAACTGAGGCAAAAAACTCCAAGTGCACCGGGGCGACGTTGGTCACCACACCGATTTCCGGCTGCGCGATCTTCGCCAGCGCCGCGATCTCACCCCCATGCGACATGCCCATTTCGATCACCGCAACGTCGTGTTCGGGCTCCAGCTTGAGCAGCATCAGCGGAAGGCCGAAGTGGTTATTGAAGTTCCCCTCGGACTTCAGCACTCGAAAGCGCTGGGACAAGACGTGCGCGATGGCGTCTTTCGTGGTGGTCTTTCCAGTCGAGCCCGTGACCCCCACCAGAGGCTTCCCCCAAAGCCGGCGCACCGCAGTTCCCAGCGTCTGCAAGGCCGTCAGCGTGTCATCCACCGCCAACAGACCGGTAATGACGGGATAGCGCGCAAGCCGGTCTTTACCCACCACCGCGGCCGCAGCGCCTTTCTCCAGGGCCCGAGCAGCGAAGTCGTGGCCATCCATGCGCTCTCCCTTGACCGCGAAGAACAACTCTCCCGCCCGAATGGTGCGCGAGTCAATCGAATAGCCCAGCGCAAGCGCCTTGTGGTCAAACTCGCCAGTTGCGCCAAGAAACTCCGCGACTCGAGAAAGCGGCAGCTTCATGCATTCTTCCCGGCGCCGGCATTCGCCGCCTCGCAACTGTAGCCCGCCTCTTGCAACACCTGCCGGGCGACCTCCAGATCGTCGAAAGGGCGTGAGCCTTCACGCGTGACCTGTACCTTCTCGTGGCCCTTGCCAGCGATGAGCACGATGTCTCCCGGCCCAGCCTCGCGAATGGCCATGGCTATGGCGGCGCGGCGATCAGGTTCCACCGTGTACTTGGCGCCAGCCCGCTGCAAGCCGACCATGGTGTCATTGATGATGGCCAGCGGATCTTCGCTGCGAGGATTGTCGGAAGTGAGGACGACAAAATCGCTGCCCCGGCCGGCGGCCTCGCCCATCAACGGACGCTTGGCACGGTCGCGGTCGCCGCCGCATCCGAAAACCGTGATTACGCGGCTGCCATGACCGGCTTGCCGGACGAATTCACGCGCCAGCGCGGTCAGGTTGCGCAAGGCATCGTCGGTGTGGGCGTAATCCACAACTACGGTGAATGGCTGATTGCAGTCCAAGCGTTCGAACCGGCCGGGCACGCGGCGCAAATTCTCAATGCCTTTAATAATGGCTTCTTGCTTGCAGCCTCGTGCGTACGCCGCAGCGCCTGCGGCGATGACGTTGAACACATTCACACGGCCGATCAGTGCAGAAAAGATAGGAATTGTTCCTTCCGGGGTTAGCAGGTCGAAGCGAGTGCCTCGGGAGGTGATCTCTGTTCCTTCTGCGTGAAATTCACCCTGCGTCAGCCCGTAAGTCAGAACTTCGGCGCTACGTTTCCGGCTGATCTCGACCAGCCTCTTTCCATATTCGTCTTCGATGTTGATCACTGCAGCACGGGGGGCCTCGGTGCCGCAGCCCTCGAACAACACCTGCTTCGCCGCAAAATACTCTTCCATGGTGTGGTGGTAGTCGAGATGATCGCGCGTCAGATTGGTGAAAACTGCCACGTCGAAAGGAATTCCGTACACGCGTTGCTGGGCGAGTGCGTGGGAGGACACCTCCATCACAGCCTCCGTCGCGCCGTTGCTGAGAGCTTCGGACAAGATGCGGTTCAAATCCAGCGCTTCTGGCGTGGTGTGCGGTGCCGGAAGGATTTTCCCTGCGACGTGGTATTCGATAGTTCCAATCAAGGCACTCTTGCGAATGGCCGCCGCGAGCATCGATTCCACCAGGAATGCCACGGTACTTTTGCCGTTGGTTCCGGTGATCCCGGTAATCGTCAGCCGCTCGGCTGGCCGCCGGTAGAAGTTGGCGCTCAGGCGGGCGAGCGCGCGGCGTCCGTGCTCAACCTGCGCCCAGGCCACGGCGGCACGCGGTGTCTCGGCAGCCGAATCAGTAACGACAGCCACCGCTCCTGCGGCGATAGCTTTGTCGATGAACTTGTTGCCATCGCTGGTTTCGCCGCGCATGGCAACAAACAAATCTCCCGGCTTCACGCGGCGCGAGTCATACTCCAGGCCGCTCACCCGCGGATTTCCAGTCCGGCTGAGCACCTCCGCCCCTTGCAGAAGCTGTTCAAACGTCATTGGAGTGAATTATACGGGCACGCTCTGTGTTCCTCTGTGCCTTCTGTGGTTAGTGCGCTATCGCCCAAATCTCACTGTCACTTTCGAGCCGCTGGGCACACGCGCCCCAGCGAGTGGCGACTGGTCCTTCGCTAACCCGCTGCCCACCGCATCGAGGTCCAATCCATTTTCTTGTGCCATCTCGATGGCGGCGCGCACGCTTTTACCTGCGAACGAGGGAACCACGATGGCATTCTGTTCGAGATCCAGAATCACCGTGCCATTTTCAGGCGGATGCACGATTGCGGCTGCCGGTTGCGTCTGCGCAGGGTTTGCGATCGGTTTCGGATCTTCCGGCAGCACAGTTTCACGCTGCTTCAGGGCGGCGGTGACTACTCCCGGTGGTGTTTCGCCTGCGTCTCTTGCTGGAACGCTTGGCATGATGAGTGCGGGCGCCGTAGCTTCAGCAACCTCCAGCGGGTCACCGAGATGATCCGGCGAGCCTTCTTCCACCTCCCGGTCTTTCACTTGGCGCGAGGCCAGCAGCACTTGCCGGCTCCGAGGCAGCTCAACATCGTGCGGTGTATGGAGATACTCCAATACCTGCTGCGTGACGCGTTGGAACACTGGCGCCGAGATCTGCCCGCCCTGATGCAGTCCGACCGCCGAATCGAGAATCACTGCCACCGTAATCACCGGATTGTTGATGGGGGCAAAACCGGCAAACGATGCGACATATTTCGAGTGCGAGTAGGCATGAGTCGCGGGATCAACTTTCTGCGCAGTTCCGGTTTTGCCGGCGGAGCTGTAGCCTTCAAGCAGCGCTCTTGTGCCCGTACCGTGCAACACCACTCCCTGCATCATCTGCCGCATCTGGGCGGCAGTGAGGGCTGAAATCACGCGTCGTTGCTCCACCGGATGAAACGCAATCGTCTGCGGTGTGCTTTGTGGGGCATTAGTTGCGGCCACAATCCTGGGCGCCACCCATACTCCATCGTTGGCCATGGTCGAGATCAGTCCAACAAGTTGCAACGGCGTGATTCCAATTTCCTGGCCCATGGAAATGGCGGCGAAAGAGACCCTGGACCAGCGGTTCGGCGGTTTGCTCAAGCCGCGAGTTTCACCGGGCAGCTCGATTCCGGTCTGCTGGCCGAAGCCGAACCCGCGAATGTATTTGTAAAAACGGTCGTCGCCCAGGCGCATGCCAATCTTGATGGATCCCACATCGCTCGATTCGGCGAGTACATCCGAAACCGACAACAGACCATGCGGCCGGCTGTCGTGGATTCTCATCCCATTAATGACGATCGACCCCATTTGGCAGTCGAACACCTCCTGCGGATTGGTTAACTTCTCCTCCAGCGCGGCCGAGATGGTGACCACCTTGAACGTCGATCCCGGCTCATAGACATCGCTGACTGCATGGTTCTTCAGCTTGGCCGGTGTGATTTCGCGAGTCAGGTTGGGATTAAACGTGGGCTGATTGGCCAGCGCCAAAATCTCGCCAGTGTGGGGATTTTCCACGATGACCGTTCCGGCTTCAGCGTGAGTCTGCTCCATCGCAGTTTGCAGCTCGCGCTCGGCGATGTACTGGATCTGCTGATCAATCGTGAGTACGACATTCTGCCCCGGCTCGGGCTGCTTTTCCACGCTGCCAAACCACTTTTTCCGGGCATCGACGGAGACCAGCATTTCTCCCGGCTTACCGTGCAGTTTGTCGTCAAATTCGCGCTCAATGCCGCTCAAACCCTCGTCGTCCGTTCCCACGTAGCCGATCACCTGGGCCGCCAGTTCGCGCTTGGGATAAAACCGCTTGGACTCCTTTTGAAAATAGATGCCGCGCAGATTGAGGGAACGGATGCGGTCCGCGGTCTCGGCGTCTGCCTTACGGGCTAACCAGCAAAAGGTGCGGGCAGATTGGCACTTGGCCAGAAGTTCACGGGGATCGGCGTGGGTGATGCGCGAGATGAGTGAAATGGTCCCGGCGAGATCCGGCATTTCCGTGGGAACGGCGAAGACCGAATCCACCGCGATCGACATGGCCAGCTCATGTCCGGCACGGTCGTAAATGATTCCCCGGCGCGCGGAGACTTCCGTGGTGCGCTGCTGCTGATGTTGTGCACGCAGCTCAAAACTTCCATAGCGAAAGATTTGCAGGTAGACGAGACGCAAACAGATGGCCCCGCCCCACAGAAAGAGTATGGCAGCCAGCAGGTAAAGCCTGACGTTGGTGGAATTACGCGCAGAACCGGCTGCCATCGACTTGGCCTTCCAGACAAAAAACTGGCCACGGATTTACGCGGATTCTCACGGACAATTCTTAGTTCTATGATCCGTGCTCATCCGTGCAAAGCCGTGGCCTGCAATTTCAAAAAAGTGCTACGGAACTGAAATCACTGATACCGTTGCCACACTTGCAATCACCGGTGTTCCAGCATCAGGCAAAGCTGAATCCATGCGAATCACCTGGCCGGCGCGTGGCGGCTGCATGCCGTATTCCCGCGCCAGTTTATCGATGCGGTCGGGCGAGCGTAGCGAAGATTCTTCCAGGCGGAGCGCACGGTTCATTTCCAACATGCCGTCACGCTGGCTCCGCAGCGACTCCACTTTGTAACCGTATTCGATGGCCTTGAAATGCTGCCAGGTGTAAGTCATGACCAGCATGAAAAGACAGGTCAGCGCGATGCCAAATTGACGCATTTCGCGGCTGCGTTTCGGATCCTCAAGCTTGACCAGGCGTGAGTTGTCGATCGCCTTCGGGAAATAGATCTCCGGGGTCCCAACCCAGCACGGCGTTCGCCGGCTGCCAATTGTCCCCGGATTTACCGCCGCTGCCGCTGCCATTTATGCCACCCCAGCCAACGATGACTCGAACTGCGCGAGTTCGTTCCGCGAGACCGCGTGCCAGTACTCCATCCCTTCGGGCTGGGACGCTTCCCTAGTCGCGAGTCTTTCTGTTCGCTCCACGGTTTTGATCAGATCGTCAATCAGTGTGCCGCTGTACATAATTCTTCTCCTGCCTACCTAACCTTGGGTCTTGCTTCCTAAAATTCTTTCCGCTGCCCGCAATTTCGCGCTGCGCGCCCGCGGGTTGCGATCAATCTCTTCCTCACCAGGCGTTACTGGCTTCTTGGTCAGTAACCGGTAGTGACCCTGTTTCACTCCCTCGCGGAAGGCATCTTTCACGATGCGGTCTTCCAGCGAGTGAAAGCTGATGATCACCACTCGCCCGCCCGGTTTTAGCATCTGCGGGGCCGCATTCAACAGTCCCCGCAGTTCGTCCAGTTCATGGTTTACGAAGATTCGGAGAGCCTGAAAGGTTCGCGTCGCGGGATGAATGCGCTCATGTTTCATTGGCCGGGCCGCGGCGGATACGACGTCTGCAAGCTGCACAGTCGTACGGATCGGCCGCGACCGGACAATGGCTCTGGCGATTCTCCGCGACCTCCTTTCCTCACCGAATTCGTAAATCACATCGGCAAGCTCGCGCTCGTCGATGTGGTTTACCACTTGTTCGGCGGTCAACTCGGCTTGCGGATTCATTCGCATGTCGAGCGGTCCTTCCGCCTGAAAACTAAAGCCTCGCGCCGGATTGCCGAATTGCAGGCTGCTAACGCCAACATCGGCAAGAATCCCGTCGTAGGTCGTTCGTCGTTGGTCGTTCGCAAAATCTGCGAACGAGGCGTGGTGAAGTTCAATCGTTGGCCAGTCAGCGGTTTCGCCAACGACCCACGACCCACGACCCACGACCAGCTTCTCCTGCGCAATTTCCAACGCCGCTGGATCTTTATCGAGCCCAATCAAATGACCCGGTGCGCCGAGGCGTCTTGCGATTTCGTAGCTGTGCCCGCCAAGGCCCACCGTGGCGTCGAGATAAGTCCCGCCGCGCCGGACGGCCAAAAAGTCGATCGCTTCTTTTAAAAGAACCGGGACATGGCCAGCTTGCCCATGCCCACCCCGCTCGGGGGTGTCTGTGAAACCCTCCGCCACTAGATGCCCAGCTCGTCGAGCGTCTTCTCATCCTCAGGCGTGAACTTCTCGGTCTCAATCTCCTGCCGGTACGCTTCGAGGTTGCGAACTTCCAACAGAGTCTGAAAGCCGACCACCGCGACTTCTCCCTTCAGTTGCGCGGCATCCCGCAGCAACTGCGGAAGCAGCAACCGGCCCTGGCCATCCATCTCCACCTGCTGTCCCCAATAGCCGGTCGTACTGAGAAACTTCTTCTTCGTAGGATTGAAGGTGGGAAGAGCCGCCAGCTTCTGCTCGATCCGCTCCCATTCCTCGAAGGGATATAGTTGTGCAACCTTTCCATCCAGGCTGGTGATGTAAAATTGGCTGCTGTACTTCTCGTCGATCACCCGCTTGAATTCCGCGGGGACCTTCAGCCGTCCCTTTTCGTCGACGCGAGTTGGGTGATTGCCGCGAAACATGTGTTCTGCCCCTCAGCGGGGCGTGAAATCTTTTGGCTGCAATTGCCACAGCAGCAAGGGAGGTAAAAGCGGTAAAAATGTCATTCGGTTGCGGTTCGTTCGGGCCGTTTTTCGGGGTGTCAGCTGCAAAATCCACTGGCGCCTCTCGTTGCTTCACTTCTGCCCACGACCTCTATTTACTTGGCCACTTTCTACCACTTTTGTCCACATCTTACGCCTAAGCTGTTTATTGTCAATCACAAAGTTATTGGCAGGTATGGGGACACGCGACGGCTTGGAGAAACTACGAGAAGTTGTGGCTAACTGATCAGGTGACCACAAGCACTTGCGTTTATGAAAAAGGTTCGTCGCGCGCGATTCATTTGACTTCCTGGTAAGTAATTGCTGCGACTTGCGGAAAAGCTGTGGAAATCTCAGGAGCCGGACAAGTGGCTCTGGCTGGAGACGAAAGTACGGTGTAGGAAAGACCGTCTGGATTTATTTGTCGTTGCCATTTACAGTCACGCAACTGGGCGCGAGTCGTGTTAACCTAAGCGCCCGTAATCGTAAAGGAGTAAGAATCATGGAATGGACGACACCGCAGTTTGAAGAGATCGCGCTGAATTGCGAGATCAATTCCTACGCTAGCGCTGCAATGTAACTGTGCGCATCGAAATCCTGGGCTCGGCCGCGGGGGGTGGTTTTCCGCAGTGGAATTGCAACTGCCGAAACTGCCAGTCCTTGCGTGCGGGGACTTTCCAGGGTGAAGCTCGTACTCAAACCCAAGTCGCTGTAACCAACGACAGCCAGAGCTGGTTCCTCCTGAACGCTTCCCCCGATTTGCGCCTGCAAATTGAGGCCACGCCTGCGCTCCATCCCCGCAGCAGCCGACGAGACTCTCCGATAAGCGCCGTTTTGCTGACCAGCGCGGATATCGACCAGGTTGCAGGCTTGTTGTCACTGCGAGAGTTGCAGCCTTTCCGGATTTACTCCACACCATCCCTTCGCCGCGTCCTGCAAGAGGACAACTCTGTCTTCGGCATGCTCAACCGTGTCCCCAATCAGGTTTCCTGGCAGGAGATCGTTCCAGGCCGAAGTTTCCCCTTGCTAGACGCGGCAGGAACCGATTCTGGAATTAGTTGCGAAGCATTCTCGTTAGCCACCCGTTATCCCGTATACGTTTCGGCGCAGCGATCCGCCACCCTCAGACCGGAGGAAGCCTTACTCGGACTCTTCTTGGAATCGTCATCTGGGAAGAGGCTGGCCTACATGCCGGCTGTGCCGGCCATTGATGGGCTCTTGCTGCAGCGCCTGGAGTCGGCGGATTTGCTGCTGTTCGACGGAACGTTCTGGAGCGATGACGAATTGATTCGTGTCCAGGGCAGCGGCGCCACAGCGCGAGAGATGGGTCACGTTTCCGTGTCCGGGGCTGATGGATCCTTGCGGAAGCTGGCTGGCCTGCGGCATCCGCGCAAAGTCTTCATTCACGTGAACAACACCAATCCCATGCTCGACGAATCTGGCCCGCAGTATCGCGAGGTGCGTGACGCAGGTTGGGAGATCGCCGAAGACGGCTGGAATCGGGAACTATGAAACCACGTCATTGAAACGCTACGACGCCTGGTCAGCCTTCGTAGCCAGGCGCGCCTGGATGTTCTCCAGCAGAAGGGAGGCGGCTTCCCCGGCATCCAGAGTGGAAAACTCTGCTCCCAACTCCACCACCGGCACGCTCGCGCAAGCCGTCGCAAACGCCTGCAGATTAGCCGGGGACGCCTTCAGGTTGGGGCCCACGAGAAGTAATACCGGACACGTCACACGCATCAAAAGCAACGCATCCGGCAGACTGCTGCTGGTGTGCACGTCGTATCCGCCCCGCCGTAGAAGTTCCCGCAGATAAGCCAGAACATCGCCGTTTTGATCGACACACACGACGGGAGGACCCGGCGCTGCCGCCGGCTCCGGCGCAGTGCTTCGCCGGTAGAATGCAGAAATTGCGCTCTCCTCCGACTCGTGGGTCTCGAACAAGCGGGTGAGATTTGTCATGCGCAGCACTTTGTCAATATTGGGTGGAACGTTGCACAGTTTCAGGTCTCCGCGCGACTGACGAGTGCTGGTGAGCAGTCGAACCATGGTGCCCAGTCCACTGCTGTCGATGAAATTTACCTCGCCGAGGTGCAGGATAAAATCCTTGCGGTCCCGCATCATTCCACTGACATGGTCCCGCAATGATTCGGTTTCATTCCCGGCAACAATACGCCCGCCACACTGGATAATTGTTACCCTGCCTACGCGCCGCGTGTTTAGTGACAGTGGCATTGATCTCCTGGCCGGTCCCGTCCGAAGCCGCCACATTATATATCCAAGTTTGGCAGAAAACCGCATTCCGCCATTTGCCAAATGTCGGAATCCCTCCGTTGGTTCCAGTCACGAAACGTCTCCTGAAACCGCCTAAATGTCTCAGGATTGTCAAAACCTTGTCAACAATTGAGTCATTTCACCGTCTAACTGGCTCAGGAATAGTAAGCTTGTGCATGATTGCTAGGTTCGAACGGAAAAGGAACATTCTATGATGGGTGTAGAAACCAGCCGGGAAACAAGCTTTCAACGGGCGCCAAGCAGTCTGCCCAAGGAGATTTCGAACCTTACTCAGGGGTCGAATACGATGGAGCGAATTCTGGTTGTAGAAGATGATCACGCTGTGCAGAAGGCTCTGAAGCGTCTGTTCGAGACCGAAGGATTTGAAATCGAAATCAGTTCCGACGGCAAGTCTGCGCTGGAAGCTTTCCGCAAAACCATGCCCTCAGCAATTGTGCTGGATCTGCGTTTACCCCAGATGTCAGGCCGGGACGTTTGCCGCGAGATCAAACAACAGGCTCCCTCCGTACCGATCATAGTGCTGAGCGCGGCCAGCGACGTCTCTGACAAGGTGTTGCTTCTGGAACTCGGAGCCGATGATTACGTTACCAAGCCCTTCAGTCCGCGCGAACTGCTGGCGCGGGTGCGGGCCGCCTTGCGGCGCACGGTTCGCAAGGAAACTGGCGACCTCATCAGCTTTGACGGAATCTCTGTGGACTTTACCAAGATGGAAGTGACCCGGGACGGCGAGCCGATTTTCCTGACGGCGCAGGAGTTTAAGACTTTGAAATTCCTGGCGCAGAACCCGGAACGGGTCATCTCGCGCGACGAGTTGCTGAATGAGGTCTGGGGATATCAGAACTATCCCTCCACCCGCACCGTGGACAATCATATCTTGAAGCTGCGGCAGAAACTGGAAAGAGACCCCTCGAATCCCACGCATTTCCGCACCGTTCACGGCGTCGGGTACAAGTTCGTAAAGTAGTATTGACGATCGAAGGGAGTAGGCTGCCAGTGTCCGGAGACGGGGAAGCGCGATGAAACTTAGGATGCGAACCAAGTTTCTTCTCTCCATGCTGGTGATTTCAGCGGGACTGACGTGGACCAGTCTTTGGCTGGTTCGGCATAGCGTCCAGCAGCAGGTCCGCAAGAGCATCTTTGCCGACCTGCACAACTCCGTCGGCACCTTTCAGAGCTTCCAGAGAGAACGGGAAATTACCCTCACCCACTCCGCCGAGCTGCTCGCAGATCTACCCAACCTTCGGGCGCTTATGACCACCCGCCATGAAGCCACCATCCAGGATGCCTCGACCGATGTATGGCGGTTGGCAGGGAGCGATCTGTTCGTCTTGGCAGATCGCGAGGGCAAAGTGGCCGCCTTGCACACCACCTCGCCGGGCTTTTCGCGCGACATGGCGCAGCAGGCTCTGGGCTCACCTTTGAACACTGAGGCATCGGGGCAATGGTGGTTCGGGGCGCAGCATCTCTATCAGGTCTTTCTCAAGCCCATCTATTTTGGTCCGGCCGCGGAAAACCGGCTGCTGGGTTTTCTGGTCATCGGGTACGAGATCGATGACGGAGTAGCCTCGCAGGTCAGCCGGATTGCTGCCAGCCAAGTGGCCTTCTACTACGGGGGCACAATCGTACGAAGCACGCTTGATCCCGCGCACGAAGCGGAGCTGGCGCGGCATCCCTTAGTGCGCTCCACTCCCGCCACCGCTGAGCCGGAAGAAGTGCAACTGGGCGACGAGCACTTCCTGGGCACCTCACTGGAACTAGCTCCCGGCAACAACGCCTCGGTCCGGCTGAGTGTGTTGAAATCCTACGATCAGGCCACTGCTTTCCTCGACAGTTTGAACCGCCTGTTGCTCGCTTTGGGGCTGGCAGCGCTGGGAGCGGGCAGCGCCCTGGTGTTCTTCATCTCGGACACCTTCACCCGGCCATTGAGAAATCTGGTCGCTGGCGTCCGCGCCCTGGAGAAGGGAGACTTTTATTACAAGCTGGACGCCCACGGCGGCGATGAAGTTGCCGAGGTCACCGGCGCTTTCAACCGCATGCGGACCAGCTTGCGGAAGACCCAGCAGGAGTTGCTGGAAGCGGAGCGCCTGGCCACCATTGGCCGCATGGCCAGTTCCATTTCCCATGACTTGCGGCACTCTCTGGCCGCCATCGTCGCCAACGCTGAATTCCTGCTCGAAAGCCGGCTCTCGGGCGAGCAGCGAGAAGAGCTTTACCAGGAGGTTCGGATTGGCGTGAATCAAATGACCGAACTGATCGACTCCTTGTTGGAGTTCTCGCGGACGCGGGAGTCCCTGCGCCTGACTTTCGGGAACGTCAAGGAGTCGGTCGATCGCGTGGTGCAGATCATCCATGCTCATCCTCGTTTCCACCCCGTCTGGATCAGCATTCGTCAGGAGGGAAACTGCAGAGGCTGGTTCGATACCAAGAAGCTGGAGCGCGCTCTGTACAATCTGTTGCTCAATGCCTGTGAAGCTGTCCCGGTTGGGGATGGACGCATCAATATCGAAATCACCGGGATTCCGGACGGAGCGCAGGTGCGAGTTATAGACAATGGCCGTGGGATCCCGGAATCGGTTCGGGATAAGCTGTTTGAGCCGTTCGTCAGTTCCGGCAAGGAGAACGGAACCGGTCTTGGGCTTACCGTCGTACAGAAGATTATTCAAGACCATGGCGGCGATGTGGGAGTGGAGAAGACCTCCAACGAGGGGACCATTTTTCGGCTAACTCTTCCGCTTAGCTCCGAGTCCATGGGGGATGGCGAACGCGAGAACAGACTTGTGTTTTCGCCCGTTCCTTCGGCAAGAAAGACGCCGGTGGAGTAGGATTCTAGTCCGGGTTGCGCTCCGGCAGACACGCTCACCCGCATCCGCACCACGCGAATCTTGTAGCCGCGTGGCGCAATGCAGGCTTCAACCGGGGACGTTCTCTCCCGGCTATGGCATAGGTTGCAGCCCATTCCAGTTCCACCGTCTCAGGTTAGTGAAGAGTTCGCTCCGGTTCTTCCACAGTCTTTCGGGAGGCGCTTGTGAAGCAGAGGAATGCTTTTCTTGATTGCGTTGGGAAGTTTAGCAAAGTGGGCGTGCTTGCCTTAGGGGGTAGCCTTTCTGCCTGGGGGCAACTGTCGGCGGCGCCACCGCCGCCAGGGAATGACGGAGTCTCCACCGCAGTCCGTGACCTGCAGCAGCAGGTCAGTGAACTGCGCGCCGCCGTGGCGGAAATCCGTTCCGAAGCGGCGCAGTATAGGGCGGAAACCGCGGCATTACGTCGTGAGTTGCAAGCGATGCGGGCCCAGCCCGGACCGGGAGAGCTAGTGTCCGCTTCGAGTTCCTATGCCTCGGCCGGGGCGATGGTTGCCACCCCGCCCGAAGTCTCGCCGCGCCCGGCGGCGCCCTCGGAGCCCTTGCCTGAACGCGTGGCTGCCCTGGAGGAAACAACGCAGCTACTGAACAGCAAGCTGGACGACCAATATCAATCGAAGATCGACAGCGCGTCGAAATATCGCGTACGGCTCTCCGGCATCGTCTTGTTGAATCTCTTCAGCAACCGCGGACAGACGGATAACACCGACTTTCCAAGTTTTGTGACCGGCCCCAACCAGGGCGGGAATTTTGGCGCTACGCTGCGCCAGTCCGAAATCGGCTTGGAAGCGTTCGGCCCCACTCTGGTGGGCGCGAAGATTTCAGCCAGCCTGCAAGCGGACTTCGCCGGAGGCTTTTCCAATACTTGGAATGGAGTGGACTCGGGAGTGTTCCGCTTGCGCATTGCGCGGATGCGAATGGATTGGGGAAAGACGGCAATTGTCGTGGGGCAAGACGACCTTTTTGTTTCTCCGCTCTCGCCCACTTCGTTCGCCTCTCTTGCCGTCCCGGCGCTGACCTATGCGGGAAATCTGTGGGCATGGACGCCACAGGTGCGAGTCGAACATCGCTTCGATCTTTCCGACGACAACCACATCACCGTGCAGGGGGGGATCTTGGATAATCTCGCCGGTGAATTTCCGTCGGACTCCTATTTTCGAGCCCCAGGCCCGGGCGAGAAATCCAGCCAGCCCGCTTTTGCTTTTCGTACAGCATGGACGACCAACCTTCTCGGTCGCACCGTCACCGTCGGTGCTGCGGGCTACTACAGCCGCCAGGATTGGCCCTTCAACCACGACAGCGATGGCTGGGCAGGCATGACGGATTGGGAAATCCCCATTGTGTCTCGCTTGAGCCTGTCCGGCGAATTCTACCGCGGGCGTTCCGTCGGTGGCATCGGCGGTGGTATCAGCAACAGCGTGGTATTCGATGGCAACCCCAGCAACCCCTACACCGCGATCCACGGACTCGACGCGGTTGGAGGTTGGTCGCAGTTGAAATTCAAGGCCAATAGCCGCCTGGAATTCAATGCCGCGTTTGGCTTCGACAATCCATTCAGCGCCGAGGTGCGGGCTGGGTCCGCCAGTCAAGCCTATGTCGGGCCGTTGTTGGTTCAGAACCGCGGCGGTTTAGTCAATTTCATCTTTCGCCCACGTTCCAACCTGCTTTTTTCCACTGAGTACCGGTACTTGCAGTCATTCCCAGTGTCAAGCACCAACAACGCCGCCGACCAATTCAATGTCATGATGGGGGTCTTGTTCTGAAAACCAGAACGTTCAGCTTCGTCTGTCTACTCGTGGTGTTGGTCGCCGCAGGTGCAGCGCGTGCCCAGGAAACCACCATCACTGCCAGAGTAGCGCTGGTAAGCGAAGCTAAGAAGAACAAGACCCGCGATGCCAGCAATGTCGTGATGTGGCTGACGCCTTCCGATGGTTCCGCACTTGCGCCTGCGCCGGTTCGGCAATCGTTCCCGCTCCCGCGTCTGATTCAGAGGAACAAGAGTTTCGAGCCTCACGTGCTGGTGGTGCGAGTGGGATCGCTGGTGGAGTTTCCCAACCGCGACCCCTTCTTTCATAACGTATTCTCGCTGTTCGAAGGCAAACGCTTCGACCTTGGTCTCTATGAGGCCGGAACTACGCGGAATGTCCTGTTTGACAAGCCCGGCATCTCCTACATCTTCTGCAATATTCACCCGGAAATGAGCGCGGTGGTCCTAGCTTTGAACACCCCGTATTACGGGATATCCGATCGGCGCGGCCAGGTCATCATCCCGGCCGTGGCGTCCGGCCGCTATACCCTCAGAATTTGGTATGAAGCCACCCTGCCGGAACGGCTGAACGGCATGGCCCGCGAGATTGTTGTCTCGGAGAGTACTTCCACCCTGGGCCTCTTCCAGTTGCCCACTTCCAGCATGCCGGAGGAGCACAAGAACATGTATGGCAGCGATTATCCGCCGCCCAACCCGGACAGTCCAGCTTACGTCCATCCCTGACGGCTGGGCTGCATAACAAAGAAATTACAATTGCGTGAAGTTTTGGTGACAACTGCGAGGCAGCAATCCGTAAGCTTGAAGCAAACGTGGACGGGTGATCCGCTGCTGGCCCGTTCCCGGCGAGAGGTCCCGGGACCTCGATAGTAAGGATATCGACGGCGGATTCTAGAACGCCGCCGCTCCGGTCTCGGCGACGGCATGGTCCTGATCGCCGGAGCCGCCACTCACACCAATTGCTCCGACCACTTTGCCGCCGCGCTTCAGGGGAATGCCACCGGCGAAGATCATGATTTTGCCCTGGTTGGAAGCGTGAATTCCGAAAAATTGCCCGCCGGACTGCGAATGTGCTGCCAGATCCTTGGTGGCAATATCGAACGCGCGCGATGTGTATGCCTTCTTAATAGAAATATCAATGCTGCCAAGCCATGCGCCGTCCATGCGTACGTGCGCCACCAGGTTCCCGCCTTCGTCGGCCACCGCGATGTTCATGGGCTGAGCAATTTCCTTCGCCTTCTTTTCCGCCGCCGCGATCACGCGCCTGGCGTCTTCCAGCTTTACACTCATATGATTCCTCTCGCTTGATTATTTCTTCCGGCTGCTCGCCAGGTTATCATGATCGTAATACTCGTACGCGGACATCGGTTTCTCGCCACCCTTTTTCCAAACGCGCTGGTCTTCGCCAATTTTTCCCAGCACGCGCGCCATCTCTCGAATGTGCATAGCCACCGTGCCACAACAGGCGCCGATGTAGTTGATTCCCAACTCCCGGGCGCGCAGCGCATAGTTGGCCATTTCTTTGCGGGTGAGTTGCAGCGGGTCGAGCCCCAACGGAAATTCCGGCAGGCTGGAGAAATCCGGCTGCTGCTTGGGGGTGTGATACGCCACCGGCTGACAGGCTAAATAGCCATCCACCGCCTTGCGCATCGCTTCCATGGGACCGAGAATGTGCTCGGGCGGGCGCAGGCAGTTCATCCCTACAATGTCGGCTCCCGCATCCAGCAAAGCTTTGGCCGACTCCGCCGCGCTCTTTCCATCCGTGGTTTCGTCCTTGTTCTCGAAACAGATGGTGACCATGACCGGCAAGCCGGTTTTCTTGGCGCGCTCAACCGCCAGCAGAGCCTCGCCGAGCCAGGAAAAAGTCTCGCCGATAATGAAGTCCACACCTTCATCCACTTGCACCGCGAGCTGCTCATCGAAGGTCCTGCGCACTCGATCCGCAGCCGAAGGGCTGTTGGGTTCGTACATCCATGTGAGGCTGAGGTTCCCCGCCACCAGGCACTTGTCGCCGGCAACTTCACGCGCAATTTTCACCGCGGCGCGGTTGAGCTCCTCCAATCGGTTCTCCAGCCCGACCGTGGCCAGTTTGTCGCGGCTGGCGTAAAACGTGAGCGCTTGCAAGACCTCGGCGCCGGCTTCTCGAAACTCAACATGGAGCTCGCGCAGCGCGTCCGGGTGGCTGAGCACTACTTCGGGCGTAAACGGACCCGCGCGCACCCATCCCCGTTTCTCCAGTTCCAGCAGATAGCCGCCATCGCCCAGAACCGGCCCCTCTTTCAATCGTTCGAGTATGCCTTTCTTCTTCATGACTGATCCTCGGGTCATTTCTCGTGGATGCACATTGTTTCTCCTGTAATACCCTGTTCGTCAAGATGTTTCTGAGTTGGCGGTGGGATTAAAGTCAGACTAATGATGACTTACAGTCATGCCCTGGGCAAATAGCCTGTGCTAGTCTCGCTCGAAGTCGGCGGCTGGAGCTTTGAAAGGGCGCGGCTGGCGGCGCCGTCCCATCCCGTTGAGTGGCTTGCGGCACGGCTGGGAAGCCGGTCCCTTCAGAAGCTAGACGCCGGGAGCGTGTTACCGCAGCCCGCGTGCTGCTACTACACGCTCACAGTCTTCAGGAATGCTTCCAACTCCACTGGCAGTGGCCTCGTGAACTTCATCAACTCATTTGTTCGGGGATGCTCAAACTGCAACTCCGCCGCATGCAGGAAATTCCTGGGAAGCGAGATCACGGCGTCTTTCGTCCGAATCTCCCGCGGCGCGCCATACAGCACATCACCCACCACGGGATGCCGCAGCGACGCCAAGTGAACCCGAATCTGATGGGTGCGGCCGGTATCGATGCGCAACTCCAGCGACGTGAATTTCCCAAACTTCGATGCAAGTCTCTCTTGCACGTGGTAGTGCGTGATGGCTTCGCGCCCACCCGACCGCCGAGTCGTCATCCGCGTTCGCCGTACTCGGTCCCGGCTGATGCTGCTGCTGATGGTTCCGCGGTCTGCTTTCACCCAACCATGCACCAGCGCCAAATAAGTTTTCTTCACGTTCCGCCGCGCGAACTGGGCTGCCAGCCTGCGGTGCGCTTCATCATTTTTCGCCACCACGATCAACCCGCTGGTGGCTTTATCCAAACGGTGCACAATCCCGGGGCGCAACTCACCCCCGACGGTGGAAAGCTGCCCAAAATGATGCAGCAACGCATTGACCAGCGTTCCCCGGTTGCGCTGGTCTTCCGTGGCTCCTGCGCCCGCATGGACCGTCATGCCTGCCGCCTTGTTGACCACCGCCAGATCTTCATCCTCGAAGACGAGATCGAGCGGAATATCCTCGGCGATGGCGCGCAGGGGCGGAGGCGTAGCTGAACCCAAGACCTGAATGCTTTCCCCGCCCCGCAACCGGAACGAGGCCTTGGCCGGGGCATCGTTGACCAACACTTTCTCCTCGGTGATGAGTTGCTGCACTCGCGCCCGGCTGGTCTCGGCAAGTTGGCTGGCGAGAAATTGATCCAGACGCTTACCAACATCCTCGGCAGCGGCAAAGAAAGTTTTCGGGAAGTCCTTCATCTGTGGTTGTCGCAGGAGAAGAATATCGCGGATGGGTGCCAAAAAGATGAGGAATGAGCGATCACCGACCGAATCAATCTGCGTTTCCCCGCGTCATCTGCGACTAAAGTCTTACCGAACGGCGTGCGCCGGCACGGTTTTCATCCCCGGCCGTAGCCACCAGATAAAGCCGCCGGTGAGCACCAGACAGATGGCGATCAATTGCGTGCCGGTCATCAAGTTCCCGAAGACCTCGCCCCGCCCCGGATCGTCGCGGAGAAATTCCAGAAAGAATCGCGCGACCCCATACAGAAACAAATAAGCCCCCAGTACCTGGCCGTCAAATTTCTTGCGCTTGAACAGCCACATCAGGATAAAGAAATTCGCCAACTCGACGGCTGATTCAAAAAGCTGCGTCGGCTCTAGCGGAACTCCCAGCGGCGTGCCCACCCAGGCTTGTGCCAGAGGATTCTTGAACGTCACTCCCCAGAAGTGAGTTGTAGGCTTGCCATAGCAGCAACCGGCGGCGAAACAGCCCACCCGCCCAATGGCATGGCCCAGGGCCAAGCCAGGCGCGAAGCCGTCCCAGGTGGCCAACGATGGCATGTGGTGTTTGCGGATATACCAGACCGCGGCCACCGCTGCCCCGATCAGGCCGCCGGAGAAAACTCCGCCCGCTTGCAGCGTGGCGAAGCTAAAAATCTCCCCAGGATGGGCCGTGTAGTAGCCCCAGTCGTTCACAATGTAGAGAATCTTGGCGCCCACGATTCCGCAGAGCACCACCAGAATCCCCAGATTCCAGGCGTGTTCCGGATTGATGCCTTGCTTCTCGGAGTTGCGTACGCTGATCCACAGGCCGATTAGCACTCCGATAGAAACCAGAAGGCCGTAGGTGGGCAGGCTGAAATTGCCAAGATGAAAGAGTCGGGGCAGCACTTTTAGTTGGATGCCAAGTCCTAGGAAATTGCTGACTGAAGTTTAGCAGAAAGCAGGAGGTGGTTGGGCCTTAGGCGTTCGTTGATGTCGAGAGTCGATTGTGGCTGGGTTCGCCAACGACCGACGACCCGCGACCAACGACTAAATAAAAGCCGACCCGCGCTTGCCGTGTGGTGGGCCGAGAATGAACCCGTCGGTAGACGATGGGAGCCCGCCGAGACCCTTTAGGCGTCTCCGCGTGGCGGAGCATGGCACACCGGATCTTAATGCGAGTCAGGCCCCCGTTCATTCGGTGTTGGTTCAAAAATCGGTGACCACCATCACCAACCTTGCAGGCCGGCTTTCAATTTCGCATCCTAGGGAAGTCGGCGAAGATTAGCAAGGGGGCAGGCACAAAAAGTTGGCACTCAGTTTGCCAGCGACTTTGGTAAGCAGACAAACCGGCTCATTGTGCGGGGCCATTTGCCCAGTAGCTCTCCCTGGCCAGAATTTCGCCTTTAACCGGATTCCTTAATCGCACCTGAAGTTGATGCAACCCGGGATGTGGATCCTGGGGCTGAAAACTAAGCAGATACCGGCTGTGCAAATGATTGGTAAAGTCGAGCATTCGCGTCTCAAAACCATTTTGGGATTCGAACGACGCATACTCGCCGCCGGTCATCGATGAGATCGCCTTGGGTACGTTCTTTTTCATTGCCTGTCTGATCAGTATCAATGGTGCAAGCAGATCGGGCCCGGCATTCATTTCGTCTTTATTGTTGCCGCGTCCGGTGTCGAGCACGTTCGACAGCGCCGGCGAGAATGCCAGCGTGTAGACAACCGTATTGGTCTCCCCGATCGCACTCACCACATCGTCGATTTTGGCCATGTGACTTCCGTGGTCCCGAGTTTCGCTGAGCAGGAAAAGTACACGTTGCCTTCCCGCAGGCTGCTGGTCGAGCAGGTTGAGCGAGTACTTCACGGCATCAAGAATTGCTGCTCCACCGTCGCCCGATTGCAACGTCCTAAGCGTGTTCCTGACCAGGCGTTGCTCGCCGGTGAAG
>Ga0209517_10003479_pt1 | contig 21349 bp, 15 predicted proteins | sample PeaSoiMetSII2010_FD_187695 | JGI IMG/M metagenome (GOLD analysis project Ga0209517, IMG submission 187695) | Peat soil microbial communities from Weissenstadt, Germany - SII-2010 (SPAdes) (version 2) | ecosystem: Environmental > Terrestrial > Soil > Wetlands > Peat | place: Germany...
CAGTTGATTCTCGACCATCCCGAGTTTCGTTTCAGCCCGGATGGGTTTTGGTGCGTGCGGCAGTTTCTCGAGGGACGCAGTGAAGAGGAGAAGCAGCGGTTTTTTCAGATGGTCGAGAGGAAGAAGATTTTCGTGCCCTCGGTGGAGGCGAGCCTTCTCACCGGCTTTCCCGGCCTGGAGACACTCTTGCGCTCGCTATACCCCGGCTTTCGGTTCAATCACGATCACGGGGGCGACGGCGATTATGCCAACATCACGGATGTCCCCTCCTATTCCTGGTCCTACGCCTCGGTGTTGGCGGCGGCAGGCCTGAAGTATTTCGCTGCCGGAAGCGACAACTATCGCGCTCCGGTTCTCCTTCAGGGACGCCTGCATGAGAAGTCGCCTTTCTGGTGGGAAGGCCCGGACGGCGGAAGAATCCTGATGTGGTATTCGCGGCACTACCATCAGGTCTTAACATTGTTCGGGATACCGCCTCAAATTGCGGGGGGGCGCGATTCCTTGCCGCGCTTCCTTCAAATCTATTCGCATCCTGAATACAAATCCGACGCCGTAGTGGTTTACGGCACGCAGGTGGAGAATACGGACCTCTTCCCGCAGCAAGCGACGCTGGCCGCGGAGTGGAACAAGATTTACGCTTATCCGCACCTGAGCTATTCGGGGTTTTCGGAAGCCCTCCGTTATATCGCCAACCAGTTCGGAGACTCCATTCCGGTGGTGCGGGGCGACGGCGGCCCGTACTGGGAAGATGGAATTATTTCCACGGCGCGTTCGGCGGCCCTCGAGCGGGAGACGGAACAGCGAGCCCTGGCAGCGGAAAAGTTCTCCACCATCAGCAGCCTGGTCAATCCTCGCCTTCAACCCGCGGAGGAGGCGCTGAAGCGCCTTTGGCACAACATGGTGCTTTACGATGAGCACACCTGGGGCGCGGCGGGTAGTGAATCGAATCCCGGCAGCCAGGAGACCCTCGGGCAATGGTCCGTCAAAGAAGGATTCGCCGCACAGGCCAAGAAGGACGTCGATTACGTGCTGCGGCGAGGCATGGCCGCTCTTGCGGACTACATCTACGATCCGCAAGGTTCGCTGTTGGTTTTCAATTCCCTCAGTTGGCAGCGCTCCGGCCTGGTCGAGATGGATTTGGACAAAGGACTCGAACTCGTTGATCAGGTCGCCCGCCGCACGGTCCCTTACGAAGTCCTTTCCACCGGGCCGGCTTACCGGCGCGTTCGCTTCCTCGCTCAGAACGTGCCCTCGGTGGGATACAAGGCATACACCCTGAGAGAAAGCAAAGTCGAACCGGAGGCTCCGCAGGGGTCGATTGAAGGAATTCTTGAGAGTCCGTACTACCGGGTGACGCTCGATCCTGACAGCGGTGGGGTGAAGAGCATCTATGACAAGGAACTAAACCAGGAACTTGTGAATGCCACGAGTCCTTATGCGTTCGATCAGTACCTCTACGTCACGGGAGCGGATCAAACTCCCAACCGGCTGGTTCAGTACAGTCCCGCCTTTCCGGTCCCGGAGCTTACGGTGCACAACTCGGGGGAAGGGCGGCTGCTGTCCGTGACCAAACAGCCCTTTGGGACCGTTGCGCACGTTGAATCTTCCGCCATGAATACGCCTCGCATCGACACGGAGGTGATTCTGTTTAACGGGCAGAAGAAAATCGAGTTCATCAACCGGGTGCACAAAACCGAGGTTTTCACGAAGGAAGGCGTTTACTTTGCATTTCCCCTGGCCATGGATCATCCTCGGTTTCGCTACGAGATTCAAAACGGAATCGTGGACCCCAGCCATGACCAACTGCCCGGGGCAGGCAAGGAATGGTTTTCCGTGCAGCACTGGGTGGTGGCGGAGCAGGGCGGCGTGACGGCGGCGCTGGTTCCCGTCGATGCCCCCCTGGTGGCCTTGGGAGACATTGTGCGGGGAACATGGCCGCTCGAATTCGGCCAACGCCCCGGCATGATCTTCTCATATGTGATGGACAACTACTGGGACACAAACTATGCAGCAGGGCAGGGAGGCGACTTCACCTTCCGCTACGTTTTTACCAGTGGCAATAGCCTCGATCCTGGCTACCTGAGCCGGTTGGGCCGCGAGGAAATGTCTCCTCTTGAAATCGACCAAATCACTTCCCAGGATAAAGCGATCAATTCTCCACGGCCGTTGGATGCTTTCCGGGCAAGCTTCCTCGAAGTGAAGGATCCCGACGCCGTTCTTGTAACCTGGAAGAGGGCCGAAGACGGTCAGGGCACAATCCTGCGTTTTGTGGAAGTGGCCGGCAAGGAAAGCGTGATCGAGGTGCAAACGCCGATTTTCGAGCTGAAATCGGCATGGCTGAACGACGCTCTGGAGAGAACGCAAGGGGCTCTTGCGGTCACTCCCCACGGCTTCAAGTTTTCCGTCAAGCCGTATCAGATCGTCACAGTGCGCTTGGAGGCATCAGCGAATTTGAAGTAGCGGGGACCTTTGTTTCTGAGGTCGGCGGATCCTGCGACGGGCGCTCTGAATCAACAGCCCTCTCCCCGCGGGAGAGGACTGCTCTTGTCGTGGTCAGTCGCGGCGAGGTGCAGTGCCTTAAATCCCCACCTGGGCTCTTCTCCGCTGCTTGCGAACGTATTCGCTTTCGATGATCGGCTCGGACTCGCACTCCGCTTCGATCACGCTCACAGGCTGATCGGGCGCGTCGTGGGGCAGCCCCGTGAACCTCACGGAAATGTCGTCCTGTACGAAATCAACTTTCTTGCCGGAGGCAAACAGGCGGGCCGATTTGACCTTGGTGCGAATCCCGCCAATGGCCACCACCGTGGGCGGTTTATAGTAGTCGAGTGCTTTGGTGCCCGCCGTTTGCGCCGGCCAGAAGTGGATGTGCATGTAGAGGGTGTTGCCCTTGCGAGTGTAGCTTGCGTAAGTATGCCAGTCGGCCTTGCAGGGTTCCGCTTCATAAATTGTTGGCCCGTTCTTGCTCATCCACTTGCCGACTTCGGTCAGGACTTTGGCGGATTGTTCAGGCACCGAGCCGTCCGGTTTCGGGCCGATGTTCAGCAAGTAGTTGCCGCCACCATTGGCGCACTCGATCAGGTTCCGCACGATAGTCTTGCTGTCTTTCCAGGCATCGTCCGCCTCGGTGAATCCCCAGCTCTCATTCATGGTCATGCAGGATTCCCAGGCGCGGCCCGTCTTTTCGGCGCGGATTTCCTGCTCGGGCGTCGAGAAGTCTCCGGGTAGACCATTCCGGTTATTGACGATGATGTCCGGCTGAAGCTTGAACACCATCTCGTTCATCTTCTTCGACTCCCACTGCTGGGCCGTGAGAGGCCAATCCACGTCATACCAGAGAACGTCGATCTTCCCGTAATTAGTCATCAGCTCCCGGATGAGGCCGTGCGTGTATTCGACGAAGCGTTGTCGCGCCGCCTCGTCGGTAGCGCAACTTGCGCCGTCCGGATGGTGCCAATCCATCAGCGAGTAATAGAAGCCGACGCGCAGTCCCTCGGCGCGCGCGGCCTCCACATATTCCGCCACCAGGTCGCGGCCCGGTCCTTGTTTGGGCGCGCAATAGTTGGTGAGTTTCGTGTCCCAATTGCAGAAACCTTCGTGGTGCTTGGTGGTCATCACCATATACTTCTGGCCGGCTTGCTTGGCCAGCTTGGCCCAGGCCCGCGCCGCGTTGGGCTGCGGCTTGAAAATCTTGGCGAGCTGTTCGTATTGGGGCACCGGGATGCCCTCCATCTCCATGGCCCACTCATGGTGGCCAATCGTGCTGTAAAGGCCCCAGTGAATAAACATGCCGAACTTGGCATCGTGCCACCACTTCATGCGGCGCTGGCGGTCGGCCACGGCCTCTGGGCTTTCCACTTCCGCCTGGGCAGGCTTTTCCGCGGGCGCTTCAACTTTCCCACAACTTGCACTGAACCCCGAAGCGGCAAGCGCCGCTCCGCTTCCCATCAGAAACAATGAATCACGCCTGGAAATCTTGGTTTCGAACATGGTGGAACCCCCCTTAGTAAAGGCATCGTCTCGCCCGGTGAGCGCACAAAGCTTACTGCCCTGGGCAGGTAGTGTCAACGTTTTCAAACAACTGCCAATCAAACAAGGACACTACCAAACAAATGTGGCATTTCGCGGGAACTTTAAGTAAGGTAGACTCTGCTAGCAGGTACTGGAAGCGTTTCCAGGAGGAACAATCAGATGCCCGCTAAGAAGGAAGCGATGGTAGGTATCGATATGGGGGGAACGCGCTTGCGCGCCTTGGTGGTGAACGCTGAAAACAAAATCCTCGGGATGCACAGAGCGCCGACCAACCCAAAGCAGAAAACCGATGGGCTAGTCGCGGACATTGCTGCTCTTGTTGAGGCCGCGGTGCAGTCGGCGTCACTGAAAGTTTCCGACTTGCGTGCGGTGAGCATGGGCGTGCCGGGAGCGGTGGATGCAGTGAGCGGTGTAGTTTATCATGCTCCAAACCTGGGGTGGAAAAAGGTGCCCTTGGGATCCAAGCTGAGGGCTCTGCTTAAGGTCCCGGTGTTCATCGAAAACGACGTCAACGTCGGCGTGATGGGGGAATACGCCCTGGGCGCAGGCCAGGGAGCGCGGGAGCTCGTGGGCATATTCGTCGGGACGGGAATTGGCGGAGGCATCGTCAACGGAGGACGGCTCTTTCTCGGTTCGCGCGGTGCTGCCGCAGAGGTCGGCCATATCGTCATCGAGATGAATGGGCCGCTTTGTGGCTGCGGCAACCGCGGCTGCGCTGAAGCCCTGGCCAGCCGCACCGCGATGGAGCGCGACGTGCGGGACGCCATCCGTCGCGGAGAAAAAAGCATCGTCCTGAAGCTTATGGAAGAACGGGGCCGGACGCGCATGACCAGCAGCATCATTCAGAGAGCCTTGAAAGAACACGACCCGGTCATGGTACGAGTCATGGAACACGCGCAGTTCTGCCTGGGCATCCTGGCAGCGAACGTCGTCAATATGCTCGATCCCGAGTACGTGATTATTGGAGGAGGAATCGCCGCGCGGCTGGGAAAGGATTTTGTGACGCCCATCAGGCGGACCGCTTATCAGTATTTCCTCCGCCGCCACGATGCCCGGCGCGTAAAGATCCTCCCCGGCATACTGGGCGACGACGCAGGACCCTTCGGCGCGGTGGCCCTGGCCCGACAACGACTTGCGAGCAAGCCCGCAAATTGACAGCTAACGTCTGCCGACTACCATGCCTCGCCCTCAATACGCTCGAATTGCTGTCCTCGTCGTCTTCGCTATCGTGCTGTATCTTGTCTTCCGCATCTTAGAGCCTTTCTTGCCGGCTCTGGTGTGGGCAGCAATTCTGGCCACGGTCTTCTACCCGCTGTTTTCGTTTCTCTCGCGCCGGATGCGCCACCCCCGCCTGGCGAGCACGCTGACCTGCGTTTTTCTTACCGTGGTCATTGTGTTGCCTGCGCTGTTTCTCATCCTCGCGCTGGCAAAGGAATCCGTCGTTGCCTACAAGGCGCTGGAAGAGGACGTGTCGGGCGGCGGCCCGGCATCCTTAGGCGCCCTCCAAAAGACATCGGCGTACCAATGGTTTCTTGCCAGGAGCAGGAGTTTAGGAATGCCGGAGGCTGGGCTGGGCTCGGTGGCGCCGAGAGGCATTGGCATCGTGAGCGAGTTTCTTGTCAGCCGCAGCGCCAAGATCTTTTCGGGAATCACCCACTCCGTCATCAACTTCCTCGTGATGCTCTTTGGACTGTATTACTTCCTTCTGCGTGGCCCGGACATGCTTCGTGAACTGCGGGATCTGAGTTTTCTCCGGCCCGAGCATGGAGAACGGATAATAGAGGAATTCCACGCCATCGCCGTTTCGACCTTTGGAGGAAGCCTCGCCACAGCCGCGATTCACGGCGCTGCGGATGGGATTATTTTTCTCCTTTTTGGTTTGCCCTCTCCGTTGCTTTGGGGCGCGGTGCTGGCCATCTTATCGTTGGTCCCGCTGGTCGGGACATCCCTGGTCTGGATTCCTCTTGTGGCTTATTACATTTTGAAGGGGCAGGTGTTGCGGGGAATCCTCTTGCTGGTCGCTTTCGGAGCAGTGGCAGCAACCGTGGATTACGTGGTTAAGCCCATGCTGATCCGGAGGGGGACAGAGATTGACTCAATCTGGGTTTTGCTGAGTGTGCTTGGAGGCATAGGGCTCTTTGGCTTCCTGGGTTTGTTTCTGGGGCCTTTTCTGGTCGCGCTGCTCTTAGTGTTCCTCGAGATTTACAAGGCAGAGTTCCGCCAGGAGCAGGGCCGGAATATAACGCCGTAGACGCCGGCCTCGGATTGTCATTCTGAGCGCAGCGAAGAATCTCGGTAGTTAATGGCCGATCAACTGCAGAGATCCTTCGCTTCGCTCAGGATGACAGCAAATAGCTTGATGGCGTGAGGAACGGACACAGGTTAACAGACACCTCAGCGCATGACTGAGGTCGACAAAGGATTCAGCGAATGGCAAGCCGGCGCGAGTTTCTCACCTTTTCCGCCGCCACCGTCCTGGCGGGCCGCATCGCTCTGCCGAACGGCACGAGCTCCGGCGTCGATCAGCCTGGAGACGAACCGAGCAATTTAGCGGCGGACCCGCAGCGGCCTCGATACCACCTGATGCCACCGGCAAACTGGATGAACGACCCCAACGGGCCTATCGTCTGGCAGGGTCAATACCATATGTTTTATCAGCACAACCCCCACGGGGCGTTTCCGGAGAGCATGGATTGGGGGCACGCTGTGAGTGCAGATTTGGTGCACTGGAAGCACCTTCCCATCGCGCTTGCACCCACCCCTGGGGGGCCTGACAAGGATGGTTGTTGGTCCGGCTGCACAGTGGTTGAGGGGGGCATCCCGGCGATTCTCTATACGGGTGTTTTCCCGCAGGTCCAGTGCCTGGCGCGGAGCGAAGATGGGATGAGAACCTGGCAAAAACTCGCCGGAAATCCCATTATCGCCGCTCCGCCACAAGGAATGCAGACCACCGGCTTTCGCGACCCTTGCGTATGGCGAGAAGAGGACGAGTGGTTTCTGGCCGTCGGGTCGGGCATCGAAGGCCAGGGCGGCGTGGTGCTGCTTTATCGCTCCAGAGATTTGATCACTTGGGATTATCTCCACCTCCTGTGCAGAGGCAGGAGGGATGAACTCCTGCCGGGAAAAGATCCGGTCAGCACCGGTGAGATGTGGGAGTGCCCGGACTTCTTTCCCTTGTCCGGCAAGCACGCGCTGCTGGTCTCTACGCAGGGCGCGGTAATTTATTCAGTCGGGGCCTATGAGAATCACTACTTCCGTCCTGAAGTTCAGGGCAAAGCGGACCTCTCCGACTCCTACTATGCCGCCCGGAGTATGCCCGACGGCACGGGCCGCCGGATCTTGTGGGGTTGGATCAGGGAAGGGCGCAGCGAGGCCGCACAGCGCGCCGCCGGTTGGGCTGGAGTGATGTCGCTGCCTCGCGTTGTTTCGCTCGCGGCCGACGGGAGGCTCCGCATCACTCCCGCTCGCGAACTTGAAACTTTGCGCGGCAAACATCACCATTCCGGTGGACAGCCGGCGCGCGGCTCGTTCTCCATTCGCGGAGACAGCCTGGAGATTCAAGCCGAGTTCGAGCTGGGAGCATCTGAAGTCGTGGGCTTGGCGGTGCGTAGTTCGCCAGGTGGGGAAGAGCTTACCTCTATCACGTACAATCGAACGAAAGCTCAATTTCTGGTTGAACGCGAACATTCCAGTCTGAGCCCGGAAGCGGACCGCGGACCCCAGGGCGGATCGTTCACCCTCGCCGAGGATGAAACGCTGAAATTGCGTATTTTCTTGGACGCTTCGGTCATCGAAGTCTTCGCCAATGATCGCGCTTGCCTCACCAGCCGCATTTACCCGTCACGGCCCGACAGCCTTGGCATCGGTTCGCTTGCGAAAGGGGGCACTGCCCGCTTGAAGGCCCTGGACGTTTGGGAGATGCGCCCTATTTCCCGGGACCGGTTGACATCCTGATCGCCCCAAAGCGTGTGACACGGACCTGCGGGGTTGAGGTCTGCCCTATACGGCGTGACGAGGCGGTGATGCGCCGGAGATTGACGGACTCCCTTCAATGTGGCTACAATAGCCACAGAAGGAGCGATGATATGATTTCTGTGGGAGTCCGTCAACTCAAGAACGGCCTGACGCGCTATCTGCGGCTTGTGGGTCAGGGCCAGGTGGTGCTGGTGACCAACCGAAGCCGGGCTGTGGCCGTTTTGAGGGAACCCGACCGGAACTCTGCCCGGTCTCTGGAAGAGAAACTTGCCGGCATGGTGGCGGAAGGAAGGCTCCTGCCGGCAGTGAAGCCTGGACCTTTCAAACCGTTCACGCCCATACGCGTGAAAGGACAGCCCGTCTCCAAAACCATCATCGAGGACCGGCGATGATTTTCTTTGACGCCAGCGCGGTCGCCAAGAGATATTTCCTGGAAATCGGTTCCGACGGCGTGAACGAGTTGTGGAGTGGCACGGAGATCTTTTCTTCGCTGGCCATTCTTCACTGCGAGCTCAGATCAGCATTGAATCGAAAACGCCGTGAGCGGGCCTTGCCACGCGGGGCATTCTCCACGCTCAAAGAACAAATCCAGGAGGATCTCAAGAAGATCCGCGTGGTGCCTGTCTATCCCGAACTCATCCAGCTATCCTTGCGCCTTCTGGACTCTCATCCTCTCAAGGCCCTCGACTCATTGTATCTTGCTGGAGCGTTGGGATTGCAACAAGCCTTGAAGGAGCAGGTGCTTTTTGTTTCAGCCGACCGGCAACTTCTCGAGGCCGCCCAAGCCGAAAGGCTGCGTACACTAAATCCGGAAGCGACCGCTCCGTCCTGACCCCTGCCCTCTAGAGCGAATCCATGAAAACCATGTAAGACGAGCCCCAGAGGCTGGTGGGAATCGACCCATGGGGCTGGGCGGTGATGATGATGTTGTACGTGCGCGGCCCGGCGGCAATCGCTGAAAGTACGGAAGGCGCGGAAGCGTCGAGCACGGGCTCGATGAGCGCCAGGGCTTCGAGTGTGGGGTAGATGATCTCTGCGGAAGGAGCCATCGGTGTCTCGTGCCCGTTGGTGAGGAATTGCAGGTGTGCGTCGATCTCGTAGAAGTGCCATGCCAGGCAGGCACAGAAAGTCACGGCCCTTTCGAATTTTGCCAGCAGACTCGTGTCGGCGTGGGGCAGGTGCGCATCAAAGACCAGCACCAGGCGGCGCTCGTCCTCGCGCGTAAACTCCCGCACCTTCACGGCCTGCGCCTTGGCACTCAGCTTCCAATCCACATGCCGCGCGGAATCGCCTTCCTGATAGTCGCGGATGGCGTAGAGGTCGTTGCCCCGTCCCTTATAGAGACTCTCGATCTCGCCCCCAATCATGGGGAGGATTTCGTAAAACTCCTCGGTGGGCTGAACGTTGGGCAACACCAGAACCTCCTGCCGGGTGGGGACTTCATGGGATTTGCGCACGAAGCCGAAGGGGAATTTACTGCTGACGCGAAAGCCCTCTTGAGTGTAGCGGCCGCGGCGCGGAAAAGTGACTTCGACGTGTTGCGTGACAGACGAGCGGTGAGGGATATAAGGGACGTATACAGGGGCATCCAAGATGTGCCGTGCAGGCGGCGCCGCGTTCTTCTTGCGTTTCCTCCTCTCCGCCTCACGCGCCGAGACAGTGATAGAAAAAGACGGAAAGAGCAGTTTGAGATTGCTCACGGTCAGCCGCGAAATCATGGGCTGCTCGGCAAAGATATGGTCGGGCAGCACAAATTCCAGTTCCAGGCGCGAGAGTACGACTTGCGAGAGAATGCCGGAAACCAGGATTGCGCCCAGCAGACTGGCAAGAATCAGGAAGAGAAGGTTGTTCCCGGTGTTCAAGGCCGCAATCGAAATCAGACCAATGATGATCAGGTAGACCACTCCTTCGCGGGTGAATTCGTACGTCATCCTCACCAGCCAACGGTTCAGCGCGGTCCGGCGTGCCAGATAGGGAACCACTTTCACGGCGACGATGGTGGTGAGCAATAGCGAGGTGGCCGCCGCACAGACGGCTGCCCCCACGCGTCCCGCCTCGGAGAGCGCGGTGGAATAGAGCGCCAGGCAGAAGGCCGTGCCCAGTCCGAAGAGCCCCTGGAAAAACCTTCGCCATCCCGCGCGGTCAGTATTCGCCCACTGCTCGCGAACGCGAAAGCGCAAGTCGCCCGTCGTGCTGCCGGTGGTTGAAGGCGGCCTGATCATCGTTTGGGATTGTAGCTCACGAATTGCGAATTATGAATTCTAAATAGAGAATTACCGATGCTGGCGGTTCGCAGGTGTGCGAAAGCATGAAGAAACTCCGATTGTCATCCTGAGCGCAGCGAAGGATCGCTGCAGTGGTTCGCAAATCGTGAACCTCAAGAAACTGCGGTGATCCTTCGCTTCGCTCAGGATGACAATCGGTCGATTAGGTTATAGGGTCCGACGCCCGACTTGGCTTGCTCGGGCGCGTCGGTTATGAGGCCGGCGCATAGCACCATGGAACCCCCTGTTCGAACGGGAGCGAAGCCGTGACCTGTTGACTGTGAACTGTCGACTGTTGACTGCCCTTTACAGCGGCACCGGTGTGCCATTGAGAATCTCTTCCACGATCGCCCGGGCCTGGTCGGATTTCTTGAGTGTGGAGATATAGCGCGAGCTCACCACGCAGCGGTGACCAAAAACGGGGATTATAAGGCGTTTGAAGTCGTCGGGGATGCAGTAGTTGCGGCCTTCGAGGAAAGCAAGGGCCTGAGCGGCGCGGTATAGCGACATGGAGCCACGCGGACTCACACCCAGGCTGAGATATTCATGCTGACGGGTCTTTTCCACGATGGCCAGCGTGTAGTTCACAAGTTCTGGATCCACTTTCACCCGGCGCACCCGATTCTGGATCTCCACCACTTCCGGCCCCGTCATCACCGGTCTGACATTGGCCAGCGGGTCGGAATCGGCGAAGTCCTGAAGGATTTCTTTCTCGCTCTCGGCGCTTGGGTAGCCAATCTTCACTCGCATCAGGAAGCGATCCAACTGGGATTCGGGAAGCGGATAGGTTCCGTGGTGTTCGATAGGGTTCTGAGTGGCCATCACCATGAAGGGTTGAGGAAGCGGTGAAGTGCGGTTATCCACCGTCACCTGGTTTTCATTCATGGCTTCGAGCAGCGCGCTCTGAGTCTTGGGTGTGGTGCGGTTGATTTCGTCGGCGAGGACGATGTTGGCAAAGATGGGTCCCGGCCGGAATTCGAAGCGCTGCGTCTGCTGGCTGAAGATGCTCACGCCGATCACGTCGGACGGAAGCATATCGGAGGTGAACTGGATGCGCTGGAAGGCGCAGTCAAAGGAGCGCGCCAGGGCGTGAGCCAGCGTCGTCTTCCCAACTCCAGGCACGTCCTCAATCAGCAGGTGGCCGCGGGCCAGCAGGCCTACGAGCACGAGTCGAATGACCTCATCCTTGCCTCGTATCACCGATTGGACGGATTGTTGCACTCGGATCAGGAGTTCGGGAACCTCTGCCACGTGATCGTTTACAATCGTATTTCCCATGTTATGCTATGCTGGACGTTGCTGCGTGGGCGGTTAACTCAGCGGTAGAGTGCTATCCTCACACGGTAGAAGTCAGAGGTTCAAATCCTCTACCGCCCACCATTTCGGCTGAGCACTTTCCACCGCGTACATTCTACCTAAACTTCGAGGTCACTTCAATGGAACCGATCTCCTTCACACGACGACAATTTATCCGTCAATCAGGGAGAGTTGGTTTGGCGTTGGCCACGCTATGGTCGGCCCCGCAACCGGCGCGCGGCACTTCAGAACCGTCATCTCCGCAGGGTGCTGCACCCGCCGGAGAAGCCGCCAAATTGAAAGACCTGTTTCTCCACCCGCCGCAATCTTCCCAGCCCATGACGCGTTGGTGGTGGTTTGGCGGGGCGGCCACGCCGGAGGAGATTACGCGTGAACTCACCTTGATGTCGGAAAGCGGATTACGAGGCGTGGAGCTTCAACCCGTTTACCCGCTCGAAGTCGATGACCCGAAGCGCGGCATTCGAAACATCCCATACTTCTCTTCGGAATGGTATGAATTGCTGCGCCACACCGTCCAGGAAACTCGCCGCCTGGGGATGCAGTTTGATCTCACCTTGGGAAGCGGCTGGCCTTATGGAGGGCCGTTCATCCCCGTCGAGTTGGCGGCGCGCCGGGCCCGCGCCCTGATTCAGGAAACCGCGGGGCCAGGGCATTTCTCGTGGCGCCTTGCTCACGAGTTCACCGAAGACGAAAACATCGTTGCCGCCCTGGCCGTTCCGGTTCTGCCCTCGGGCCAACCGGATCTCCAACACTCGCGCGTGGTTTGGGACCAAACGCGGGGTCCCGGCACGTCCGCGGGGTTCAGCGGCATGGGATTTGATAACTGGGATGTTCCGCCCGGCCTGTGGAGATTGACGGTGGTCATCGATTGTCCCACGGGCCAGCAGGTGAAGCGGCCCACGCTGGGCATGGAAGGTTACGTTCTCGACCATTTCAATCGCCAAGCCATGGACCTCTTTCTCGCCGCGGCGGGCGACCAGGTCTTGAACGAACTCAAGACGACCGCAGACCCTCCCTTTCACTCGGTTTTCTGCGACAGCCTGGAAGTTTACGGAGCGGACTGGACTCCGAACCTCCTGCGCGAATTCGAAAGACGCCGCGGTTATGCTTTGACGCCGTATCTCCCCGCCTTGTGGGAGGAGGCCGGTCCGCTGACCCCGCACATCCGCTACGACTATCACCTCACACTTTCGGACCTCATCCTGGAAAACTTTTTCGCGCCCTTGGCCGATTGGTCCCAGAAGCGTGGCATGACGGCGCGCATCCAGGCCCACGGCGCTATGGGAGACGTGATGCAGGGCTACGCGCTGGCGCACATCCCGGAAGGCGAGCACATCGAGGGAGGCGACCGGTACACAGTCGATATCCAGCATCGCCGCCTCGCATCCTCCGCCGGCCATATCTATCGGAAACCTGTAATTTCGGCGGAGAGCTACTCGTGGCTGCGTTTTCCACTTTTCATGGTCACGCTCGAGATGATGAAGGCGGCTTCGGACGCGCAATTCCTGGACGGCATCAATCAAATCGTAAACCAGGGCTATTCCTACTCGCCGCCTCAAGTCGGGCAGCCCGGCTGGACGTTCTATGCCTCGACGGTCGTCAATCACAATAATATCTGGTGGCGCCACTATCACTACCTGACGCAGTACATCCAACGAGTTTGCACTTTGCTTCAGCAGGGGGTCGCGGTGAATCCGGTGGGCGTCTACGTTCCGCTTGCCGACGTCTACGCCAAGTTCGGCATCGGCGGCCTCAACATGGACGTCGAGATCGAGCGCCAACTCGGGGTGCAGTGGCTGCTTGAATTGAGACGTTCGGGATATGACTTCGATCTAATCAACGACGACGCGCTGGCGCGATTTGCCTCGGTCGAGGCGGGCATACTGCGCGCGGGGACCGGCGCTTACCGCGTCGTGATCGTCCCGGATGTCCAGTTCATGCCCCCGGAATCGCTCGAGGTGCTGCTGAGATTCGCTCAAAATGGTGGTTGTGTTATGTTCGCCGGATGGCACTATACAGTGACGGCCCCGGGGCTCAAGGACAACAGCACCCGGAGCGCGCGAGTGAAATCGATCCTCACTACCCTCCGGGGAACAGCGCCTGGACTTGATCGATTCGAGCCCTGCGGTAAAGGCGAGGTTTTGGTCTCCGATCACCCTTCGAGGGTACTGGCAGCTTTGCCGACGGCGCTTCCACCGGACTTCGAAATCCTCCAGGCGGGCGATTCGAGTGACGAGTCGATGCAGCGGGCACGGGAAAATGTCGGCTTCCTCCACCGGCGAGTGGACGAGACCGATTTGTATTTCATCAGTAACATCTCCTCGTTTCTTCAGGATCTGAGAGTGAGGTTTCCCCTCGGGCACAAGCAGCCTCAGCGCTGGAATCCCGAAAGCGGCGAACTCGATGACACACTGGTCTTCAGCCATTCCGAGCTGGCCAGCTCGAATTTGCCGGTCACCGAAGTTCAACTCCGCCTCGCGTCTTATGAATCATGCTTGGTGGTATTCAGTGCCGGCGAGAATGGCCCGATCATCACTCATAGTGACTGGCGGGGGCGGCTGAAGATCGAAAAAGCCGGGGAGAGGGTTCGGGTGACGGGCCTCATTCCGAAAGCCGGGGAGTATTTTCTCGTGGATGGCGGGGGAAAGACTCACCGCTTCAACGTAAAGGACGTGCCACAGCCAATTCCTCTGAACGGCCCATGGCGGTTAACGCTCGGTGAGAAGATTGTGCCTGAGCTTGCGCAGTTCCGATCCTGGAACGATCTGCCGGAGGGGAAAGATTACAGCGGCTGGGGAGTTTACGAAACAGATTTTGAACTCACCACCTTGGGCGAACAGATCGAGTGGGCGCTGGACTTGGGCACTGTCCACGAGACCGCCGAAGTGGTTCTGAACGAAATTAATCTGGGAGCCGCCTGGAAGGGCTCGCGAAACCTCCCGTGCGGCAAGGCTCTAAAGGTGGGGACGAACCATTTGAAAGTCGAAGTCGGGAATCTCTGGATCCATCATGTCCAGTCTCTCCCCAAACCGGACCGGAAAGTCTTGGCTGAAACGTACGGCATCCGCTGGGGCACCTATGGCGAAGTCAAGCCGGCGAGCATCCCTCCCTCCGGCCTCCTCGGCCCCGTGCAACTCCTGCCGCGAAAACAGTGGGTGGCGACGCTCTAGCGTCCGGATCTGGGGAGCGACCGCGCTTTGAACGAGGACACCGTCCCGCGACGTGGCGAAAAAATAGGGACCTTCACGTCCCGGCGCCTGAGGCGTAAAATAGATGCGTGCCAGAATTAAGTCGATTCTTCGGCATCATAATCCGGATGTTCGCGGAGGTGGGTGCGCAACATCATGTTCCTCACTTCCATGCCTATTACCAGGAGGAAGTAGGAATTTTCAGCGTCGATCCGGTAGACATGATTGCTGGCTCCATGCCCAGGCGGCAGCAGCGCTTAGTTGAGGCGTGGGCGGAATTACATCAGCATGAATTGATGGCAGACTGGAAAACCTTACAAGAGGGGAAATCCCCACAACCGATTGAGCCACTTAAGTAAACGTATGATCCATCGTATCTATCGCGTGGTTGACTTCGAAATCGTGGCGCCTTATACGCTGCGGCTACACTTCGACGACGGCACGGAGCAGAGAATCGACTTCAAGGCGGTTCTCGCAGGTGAGTTGTTCGCACCACTGAGCGACGTGGAGCTCTTTAATCGAGTCCGCATTGATCCGGAGGTGCATACACTTGTGTGGCCCAACGGAGCGGATTTTGACCCTGCGACTCTGCACGATTGGCCCCTGCTTGGGCCCGCTCTCGCTGAGCGCGCCAGACGTTGGCGGGCGGCCTAGGTCCACGGTCTCTATGATTCGTTCCGACCGATGGGCGAGAGAAGGGCCTGGGTGATCGATGGCGAACGAGTTTAATGCCGTTTCTGAGCGTGATGGCGAATGGTACATAGCCTACTGCCCCGAGATTCGCGGGGCGAATGGACAGGGCAAAACCAAGGATGAAGCTCGTGCGAGCCTGGCGGATGCAATTGCGCTCATACTGGAGGACACGCGGCAGGACGCGCTACGTGGAATCCCACCCCAAGCGGAACTTGACACCGTAACCGTTAAGTGAAAAGAAGCGCTTTGCTCCAGCACCTCCGCAAGCACGATCAAGGTGGCGTCTGGGGCTTGGAAACTTCCTTGGTTGTTTCGCTGAAATCGGTGGGCTTTCGTTTTTCGACGGCCTCGACGTTGAAGAGTCTGAAATCCGAGTAGCGATGTTCGTTCTGGAGGTGTTTACCGTTCCAATCTACGTTGACGGTGACTTGCTGTGGAAGCTCGAACTCCCTCCCGATGCTCTTGAACTCGACCTTAGCAAAGGCGATTTCGGTGGTTTGCCGTTCCAGCTTCACTTCTGCCAGCGGCGCCAGCAAGTCGGTGCGCAACCGGACGATTTCGTAAGTTTCGCTATCGATCCAGGCCAGACCCTGAGTGAAAGTCGGCAGGGCCAGATCGCGAAACTTAAAGGCACCGTGCACACGCGCTTTGCCCGGTTGCTGAGCGAAGGCAATTACGTAAGTGCTTCGGCCGTTGAATTTCTGCCGCCCCAGGTATCGAAAGTCGGCTTGCGCCTGGTATAGGGGATGGAAGATAAGCGAGGCCGACGCGAATCCCGAGGTCAGCATAAACCCAGCCTCGAGGGCCTGCGCGGATGTTTGGGCGCCCGGCAACTCCTCCCTGAATTCATCGAAGCCCGGCCCCCAGGCCTTGGCCGGTGTGGCGCACAGATAGCGGAACTTCCGCTCCAGCGCTTCGCCCCCCTTCTGCTTGCGGCCCAATTTTTCCTGATGGATTGCTTCGAGCGAAGTTGTATTGGGGAAATCTTTGAAGAACTCAGCCACGCTTTTGCCCACCCCGCCCAGTATCGAGGCTAACTGGGCCTGGTCGGCGGCGGGCTCCAGGCCTTTGAGGTCGGGCGGAGGACGGCGGAGATAACGATCAATCGCCGCCTCGCCCTTCGGTTGCCCCTTGATGTAGGCTGCCTCCAGCTTTTTGCGATTTTCAATCTGCACCCAAAGTTGACGCACTTCGAACGGCATCGTCCTCACTTCCCGTCCGGCAAGGTAGCGGGTCAATTCTGTGCTTGCGGCTTGGGTCTGATCTCCCCCTAATAAGGCCTCGGCAAGCAGGAGGCGCGCCTCGGGCCCCGCTCCGGCCGCGAGCGCCTTGGAGAGGGATTGGCCGGCAGCCTCCCAATTCTGGGTCAGCACCTGCGAACGGCCCATCTCCTGGAGTGCGAGGGGGTTCTGAGGTGCGTACTTGAGCGCCTCGAGGAAAAAACCAGCCGCCTCGCTCGGATGGCGCCGCCAGGTCTCCATAACTCCCACGGCTATTAGTGGTTCCGGACGCCCCAAGCTCGTGTCGGCGCGCATCGTCTGGCCCGCCAGCATGAGGTTTCGGTAGGCGCCATCCCAATCATCCGAGTCAAGTTCAGCAAGCGCCAGCATCGCGCGACACTGGACACAGGAGGGGTCATGGCGTATCACTTTGGTTAGAGGCGTCAGGGCCAGGTCCGGACGCTTTCGGCTTAAGAAGTCCTCCACACCGCGCGCATAATCCTTCTCCTCCGCAGCCGACAGCTTGTCAGATGCTCCCAGCGTTTTCAGTTTCGGCGCGAGGCGCGCGATTAAGTCGGCCTGCGCAAGAAATTGAGGATCCTCGCCCGGCGCCCGCAGTGTAATGGGAATAATCCACGTTTGGGACGGATCAGTAAGCGCCACGGTCTCCTGCGCTTTGCGAAAGCCCTTCTTGTTAACCGTCAGGGTTACGTTGAACTCTTTGAATACGTCCACTTGTAGCCAGTAGTCGGTCTGGAAAAGCCCTTGCAGGCTTGTCGAGAAACTGCGGAACTCGCCGGCGGCATTCAGCGGCTCTACTTCGACCTCTGCACCTTGGATTGGGTCGCCCTCGATCGTGGTTACTTTGCCGGACACCCACCAGTGGTTCTTCAAGGAGCGGGCCCGGTTCATGGTATCCATCACGGCAACACTCCCCGGCGATGCTGCCTGTAATGCCATCAACGGCGCAGGCGAAAGGCCCGTCGCCGCCAGCAGTGTGAAAACGTATAGGTGGGTTCGACTCACAACACCCTCTTCCGGCAGGAACTTCCAGACTCATCTTCTGCCGAACCAAGCCTACACCCGCTTTGTCTTGGGCTCAAGGGCGAAGATCACTGGCCAAGGCGTTCTTGCGCCCGCGCGGAGATCGGAGCTCGGACAAACTGGCGCACCCACAGAATAACGACAGTGGCGCAGTTGGGTGCAAGGGCGGCTTTGGGTCGCCATTTGACGAGCGAAACTCGCCGCTCCAACATCAAACTGCGCCGCTTACAAGAAAAACCTTGACAAGCTACGCCCAACACGATAGCCTAGAACCCGTCTGCGCCGAAGGCGCAGTTCGGGCAAATTGCACGGCACCCCCCGACCTGTCCCTTCGGGACATCGCAGACCCCACAAGTCGGGGTCTGCGGCGGCCTGAATTGCCTGGCTGAGGGTTGGTCGACGGAACAAAGCGAGAATGTCTATGAAAACAAACAGTCGAGGGGTCGAGGAGTTAAGGAGTTGTGAAGACAAATCAAGAGGTCAGGCGAACAGATGCCGACGGTTTGTTACTCTTCGACCCTCAACTCTCAACTCTCGACTGCTTGACTCGAATTCGACGGAACAAAGCGAGAATGTCTATGAAAACAAAGGACAAGGACAGAAAGTCATGGGCTGGCGGAGACCCTGCTCTTGAACGCCTGCGATGCGCCGAAGGAGCAGTTCGGTCAGATTGTACGTCATCCCCCGACCTGTCCCTTCGGGACATCGCAGACCCAACAAGTCGGGTCTGCGGCAGCCTGATTGCCGCGTTGAGGGTTGATAATCGACGGAACAAAGCGAGAATGTCTATGAAAACAAAGGACTGGAGGAAAAATCAACCATCGCTGACGCCTCTTGACGCAAGGAGGGGAACTGCGGACTCCCCTCTTCGGACGAGGAGGGGTGGGTGGTGGTGTGGCTTAGCGGCCTTTGTGTGGTTTGCGCCTTGGCGTGAAACCGGGATTGCTGTCGAAAAAAGGAAGGATGGTGCGGCGTGAAGGCTATGGAAATCGAGCAAGACACAATGTCACAGCCCGTGCCTGCTGCGACCGCCAGCCCGCCCCCCGTTGCTCAGCGGCTTGTTTCCCTCGATGCCCTGCGCGGCTTCGATATGTTCTGGATTACCGGCGGCACGGCAATTCTGATGGGCCTGGGAAAGGTTGTCGATCGCCCGTGGTTCGACAAGTTCCTCGAGCAATTTGAGCATGTGCCGTGGCGGGGGCTGCACTTCTATGACCTGATCTGGCCGCTCTTCATGTTTATCATGGGAGCGGCGATACCGCTTGCGATCGCCAAGCGGCGGTCTAAGGGCGAGACTGACCGCCGGCTCTTATTTCACGCGTTGTGGCGAGCCATCGTCATGTTCTGCCTCGGGACGGTGACGCAGGGTAATCTCCTTCTGTTTGATTGGTACAAATTTCGCCCCTGTTACAGCGTTTTGCATGGACTCGCCGTGGGGTACTTGATCGCCACCGTGGTGGCCGTAAAGGTTAAACCGAAATGGCATGTCGCTACCATCGCCGCCTTCCTGCTCGCTTATTGGGCCATAGTCATGCTCGTGCCGGTGCCGGGAGTGGGCGCGGGGGTCCTGACTCCCCAGGGCAACCTGCCGACCTACGTGGATAAGCTGATCCTCGGCCATCTGCACTATGGCGAGAACACGTGGTTCCTGAGCTACCCGGGCTTCGGGGCCTCGGTACTGCTGGGGGTACTGGCCGGGCAACTGTTGATGTCCGTCCGTTCGCCGGGCAGCAAACTCCTGCGTCTGGTGGGGATGGGGGTGCTCAGCTTGCTGGCAGGGCTCCTCTGGAGCTTGTGGTTTCCCGTCATCAAACTGATGTGGACAAGTTCTTACGTCCTGATCTCGGGCGGATTCAGTTTCCTAGTCCTGGCCCTTTTCTACTGGATTGTCGATGTGCTCGGATACCGGAAGTGGGCCTTTGGTTTTATCGTGATTGGCGTGAATTCCATCGCGGTTTACGTTGCCACCGAGATCTTTGATTTCAGCTGCGTGGGCAACATCTTCGTGGGGCGCCTTTTGCCGCGCGTGGGCCGGTGGGACAACCTGGCGGAGGCGGCCGCCGCCTTTGGCATTGTTTGGTTAATACTATTTTGGATGTATCGTAAGAAGGAATTTATTAGAATATGATGGTTATGAGGGGATCGTGCTAAGAATCGGCATCGTGGGCTTGGCCCAAGTAGGAAAGACAACGCTGTTCGAAATCCTTACCCGGGCGCACGCGGCCGGGCATGGTGGGGGTAAGGCCGAGGCGCACGTGGGCGTGGTCCGCGTGCCGGATGCGCGGCTTGACCGCTTGGCGGAGATGTATCACCCGCAAAAAACTATCCACGCTACGGTTGAATACCTCGACACGCCCGGCAGCATCATTGATTTAACGCGGGCGGGCGTCCAATCCCAGAGCCTGAGGGAGTTGAATGCCCTGGCGCACGTGGTGCGAGCGTTTGAGGACCCGGCGACGGCTGCTGTCGGCGCCGTAAACCCGGCGGGCGACATCGAAAACGTCGAGTTGGAACTCATCCTCTCGGACTTGGCGGTCGTGGAGAAACGACTCGAGCGGCTGGAAAAGGATGTTAAGAAACAGAAGAGCGCCACGCTGGAAAAGGAGTTTCAGGTTTTGAAGGTCTGCAAGTCGAGCCTCGAGAAACAGATTCCCCTTCGCGATGCCGCCCTGACTGCGGAGGACGAGCGGGTTATCCGCGGTTTTACGTTCCTGAGTTTGAAACCCATGCTTTATGTTCTCAACTTGGGTGAGAAGGACGTGGGCCGTGCCAACGCCGCCGAGCAGTTTGCGCAGCAAGCGGGGTTGAAGCAGAGGCCCCACACCGCAGTGGCCGCAATTTGCGGCAAAGTCGAAGCCGAATTGGCGGAACTCAACGAAGCCGAGGCGGCGGAATTCCTGGCCAGTTACGGGCTCGCGGAGTCCGCCATCTTCAGGTTGATCCGCGCCAGCTATCGGCTCCTGGGTCTGATTTCCTTTTTCACTGTCGGGGAAGACGAATGCCGGGCGTGGACGATCCGCGCCGGGACCTCCGCACTGGAAGCTGCCGGGGAAATCCATACAGACCTGCAGCGTGGATTTATTCGCGCCGAAGTGGTGAAGGTTGACGGCCTTCTGGCAGCGGGCGGCTTGGCCGAAGCCCGCGCGCGCGCCCAGCTCAGGCTGGAAGGCAAAGACTATATCGTGCATGACGGCGAAGTCGTGCACATTCGGCATTCCGGGTGAAGCGAGTGACGAGTGACAAGTGACGAGTGACGAGCCTGACCTCCAATCTCCGGCTCGTTGCTTGTCACTTGTCACTCGTCACTCGTCACTTTTATGTCCTACCTCTCGATCAGTCTCGCCTTAGGAACGGCCGCCGGGTTGGCCAATCTATTGGGCGGCGGGATTGTCGCGGCATGGCCTTGGCGCCGGAGTGTTCTGACCTCATTCATCGCCTTCGGCTCCGGCTTCATGCTGGCGACCACGATCACGGTGATGATTCCCGAGAGCTTTGAGCGCCTACGGGGCGCTCGCGCCGCTCCCTGGATTCTGGTGGGATATTTCATCGTGCACGTCTTCGAACACTCTCTGCCGGCGCATTTTCACTTCGGCGAGGAGACCCACGCCGAGGAGTT
>Ga0209517_10003480_pt1 | contig 21344 bp, 20 predicted proteins | sample PeaSoiMetSII2010_FD_187695 | JGI IMG/M metagenome (GOLD analysis project Ga0209517, IMG submission 187695) | Peat soil microbial communities from Weissenstadt, Germany - SII-2010 (SPAdes) (version 2) | ecosystem: Environmental > Terrestrial > Soil > Wetlands > Peat | place: Germany...
CGTGGCGCCAACGATTCGGATTGGCAGCCCGCGAAAGATGCGGCGCGGCTTTTGGCCTTTGCCGAAGACCGGGCGATCTTCGAAGGCTATGCCGCCGCCGGCATCGGCGGCATCCGCGAGGGGACCAGCAATCCGGTGAAGCCGCTTCCGGCCGACATACGCGCCTACCCGGACGCCATCGCGCAAGCGCTCAGCCAGTTGCGCCTCGCCGGTGTCAATGGTCCCTATTCGGTGTTGCTCAGTGCCGATGCCTATACCGGGCTGAGTGAGACCAGCGACCACGGCTATCCGGTCATGGAGCACATCAAGCGGCTCGTGGACGGACACATCATCTGGGCTCCGGCGATTTCCGGCGCATTTGTGCTCACGACCCGCGGCGGCGATTTCGGACTGTATATCGGCGAGGATGTATCGATCGGTTACCTCAGCCATGATGATAAGAAGGTCCGGCTATACCTCGAGGAGACGTTTACCTTCCTGTTACTGACCACGGAGGCATCCGTTGCGCTGACTGCCCCCAAAACCAAAGCCGCCACCTGACGTCAGCTCATCCGAGCGTTCCGATTTGTGTGTACGCGGCCTAATCAGTTGCTTCGTCGGTTTTGTCGCCGGCCCGGTTCGGCCACCAGCGATAGATCAACAAGTAGGCCGCCCAGATCAACAAATACATGAACACGCCGGCGAATACGACGTCGGTGAAAAAGTGCCCGCCGCCGGCGATGCGCAGCACGCCGACCGCGCTGCCGAAGGCGAGCGCCGCGCCGTAGGCCAGCACGCGCCACTGCGGCGGCGCCAGCGCTGCCGGCGCCAGGGTCCAGAACCCGCCCGCCGGCTCGCCGGCAATGAACGAGCAATTGTTCGGGCAATCGCCGCGCGGATCCCACCACGCGGTGAAGCGGCTGGTGCCGCCGAATTCGGTGACGTCGATCGGCCGCGCCCGGCCCCAATGATCCTTCAACAGCGTATTGGCGATGAGGCCGGGGCCGACCGCCAACGTCCCGATCAGGAACAGCACGGCCTGGCATTTGATCAGCATCGGCCGCCGCGGGAAAAGAATCTTGCCGAGGAGCGCGATGCCGGCCGGCAGGATCAGGAGCGTGATCAGCCCACGCGCCGCATTGCGGGCGTACTGCGTCCATACATGCCCGTTGAGGGGAAAATCGTGGATCTGCGGGTCGTAGAACGGCGTGGACACGGCGAGGTCTAGCCGCGGTACGACGCCGAAGACGACGCCCACTACGACGCCGATGGTCAGCGCAATAACAAGCCCGGTGCGGTTCATGGGCGCTGACCCGACGACGTTGTAAAGCGAATCACTTCCAGGAGCCCGCTTTGCGGCCGGCGAACAACCAATAGGCAAAACCTCCGGCAATGCCAGCCGCGGCGAGCACCTCGCGCTCGCGCACCAGTGGGTTTTCGGGATCGCCGCTATAGCCGGCGAAATCGAGGCCATAGCTCAGCGACAACGCCAGCACGCCACCGAGCGCCGCATAGATGAGGCTCGAGCGCCATGAGAATCCCTCCGCAAGCGCGATCACCAGCAGCGCCGGCATCATGGCGATTCCGCCGATCACGGCGGCGCCGATCATGACGACCGCCCAGACCGCGACCGATTGGAGGCCGAGCGCGGTCAGATCATCCCATTCCGGCGTCAAGGTGCCGACGGTGAGGATGAGGGAAGCTGCGATGCAGGCCAGAACGTAGCCGAGGACGATCATCGCGATGCGGACGAGGACGGCCATCGAACGGCATCAATCCGTCATCGCCATGGCGCGCAGCGCCAGCCGCTCGCGGGCGTTTAGCTTTTCGGTGGCGCTCTTGAGCTGGCCGCAGGCGGCGAGAATGTCGCGGCCGCGCGGCGTGCGCACCGGCGAGGCGTAGCCGGCATTGAAGATCACTTCGGAGAATTTCTCGATCTGCTCCCAGTCCGAGCACTCGTATTGGGTGCCCGGCCAGGGATTGAACGGAATGAGGTTGATCTTGGCGGGAATGCCTTTGACCAGGCGCACCAGCGCCCGCGCATCGACCAGCGAATCGTTGATGTCTTTGAGCATGACATATTCGAAGGTGATGCGCCGCGCATTGGATACGCCGGGATAGTGGCGGCAGGCATCGAGCAGTTCGCGCAGCGGATATTTGCGGTTGAGCGGCACCAGCTGGTCGCGCAATTCATCGGTGACCGCGTGCAGCGAGATCGCCAGCATGGAGCCGATTTCCGCGCCGGCGCGCGCAATATTCGGCACCACGCCGGAAGTCGACAGCGTGATGCGCCGCTTGGAAATGCTCAAGCCGTCGCCATCGGCGACGACGTTGAGGCCGTCGCGAACGGCTTCGAAATTGTACAGCGGCTCGCCCATGCCCATCATGACGACATTGGAGACGAGGCGCTTCTCGCCCTCGCCGCTCGGCGACGCCGCGCGCTGCCAGTCGTTCAATCGGTCGCGCGCCAGCACGACCTGGCCGACGATTTCGCCGGGCGTGAGATTGCGCACCAGGCGCTGCGTGCCGGTATGGCAGAACGTGCAATTGAGCGTGCAGCCGACCTGACTGGAAATGCACAGCGTGCCGCGGTCGGTTTCAGGAATGTAGACGCATTCGACCTCACAGGGCCGGCTGTGGGTTTCGCCGGGAAGCCGCAATAGCCACTTGCGCGTGCCGTCGACGGAGACCTGCTCGGCGGCGATCTCCGGCCGCGCCGTCGTGAAATGCTGCACCAGCTCGGCGCGCAGCTCTTTCGACAACGTCGTCATGGCGTCAAAATCTTGCGCGCCGCGGACATAGAGCCAGTGCCAGATCTGCTGCACCCGCATGCGCTGCTGCCGCCCCGGCACGCCGATGCTACCGAGCGCCGCGGCGAGCGCGTCGCGCGAGAGCCCGACCAGCGACGGCTTGTCCGGCGCGACATATTGCTCAAGCGGCCGCTTCTCGATGAAAGCAGCGGACGCGGTGCCGTCGGTATGAGGTGCGGCAAACGGAGCGGTCATGGACAATCCGAAAAGAGACGCGGCTTAAGGATAGATAGTCCCTCTCCCGTTCGCGGGGAGGGCTCGCGACCGTCTATTTGCACTCCTGTGCGACGCGGTCGAGGGCTTGCGAAAGACCCTTGAGCGAGAACGTGTCGGTCGATTGCGTGCCCTTGGCCGAGACACCTTTGACCACGGCGCTCTGGCCGGCGCGCATGGCATCGACCATCTGGGCTTCTTCGGGGGCGTTCTTGATCCAGGCGCCGTCCTGCTGGGTATAGAGCGCATAGCTGTTCGAGCCGACCGCGGCCGAAGCCTCGGTGCCCGGCTTGAACGGATAGCCGATGATGATCGAGACCTCGTTGCTCACCTTCTCCGCCGGGCGCGAGGAGATGAACATGTAGATCGGATTGCGCGGCCGGTCGGGCGGATTGGTTTGCGACGACGTCGGCTTGGCGATGGCGAAGCAGACCTTCTTGCCGCCGGGCGACGCCGTATAGGCGCCCCACTCGCCGTACTGGCCGAGCAAGGTCGGTTTCACGCCGCCGACGTTGGGCGGGGTGACGGGCTTGGCGGGGGCAGCCTCCGCGGGTTTTGCGGGTGCGGCTTCAGCGGGCTTCGCAGGCTTTGCGGGTGCTGCCTCGGCCGGTTTCGCCGGCGCGGTTTTGGGCTTTGCGGGCTTTTTTGCCGGCGCTGGCTTTGCCGGGGCTGGTGCCACGGTATCCGCCGGGGCGGGCTCAGGCTGCTGGGCATTGGCGGGAACGGCCAATACCGCCCCCAAAAGTAGCGGCAGGGCAATCTGCCATCGTCGGTCGATGCGCATCGGGCCTCGCGAACACCCCTGCGGGATGGATAGCAAACCTTTCAAGTTTAATCCAATTCGGCCATTTGCGGAACGCGTTCGCTAGGCTTAGCCGGCGCAATCGGTCGGCGGCCGGCAATGTGTGACCACCGACACAGCCAAGGGCTTGGCCGCCAACGATACTACCCAACGTCAGCGGCGCATCGCGGCCGGGGGTTAGAAGGCTGTTTCACCCCGCCTTCGCATGTGCCGAGTCAGCACGAAGGGGTACCGGGCGTGACCTCCTGGTTTCATACCGACGAACTTCAGCCCCGCCGCAAATGTCGAGCGGCCAAGGGCGACGAGCTGGACGATCTCCTGATGGCGGTGGGCGCCCATCGCGACGACGAGGCGTTCACCGCGCTGTTCGATCATTTTCGGCCGCGCGTGCACGCCCAGATGCTTCGGCTTGGGCTGGCGCCATTCGCCGCCGCCGACGTGACCCAGGACGTGATGGAAACGATCTGGCGCAAGGCGCATCTGTTCGATCGCCGCAAATCGGCGGCTGCCACCTGGGTGTTCCGCATCGCCTACAATCGCAGCATCGATGTCGGCCGCCGCAGCCGCGAGCATCGCTACGCGGACGCGGATCTGTTCGCCATTCCCGATCCTGCCGCGGGCAGCGATGTCGGCATCGCCACCGCACAACAGGAAGAGCGCGTCCGTGCCGCGCTCGATGCGTTGCCGCGCGAGCAGCTCAAAATGGTGCAACTCGCCTTCTTCGAAGGCCTGTCGCACGCAACCATCGCGGCAAAAACCAATTTGCCGATCGGCACGGTGAAGTCGCGCCTGCGGCTGGCGTTCTCGCGGCTGCGCCGCGCGCTGCAGGATGCCGGCGTGACCGAGGCTTTGCAGTTCGATTAGCCGCCTTCGCGAGCTCTGTTATAAGAGCCGCCGCATGCACGGAGGCGTCATGAAAGCCGTTCTCTGCACCCATTTCGGCACCGCCGACGAACTCGAACTGGCCGACATTGCCGAGCCGCAAGCCGGGCCCGGCGAGGCTGTTGTGCGGGTCAAGGCCGCGGCGCTGAATTTTTTCGACACGCTGCTCATCGCCGGCAAATATCAGAACAAGCCGCCGTTTCCGTTTTCGCCCGCGGCGGAATTTTCCGGCACCGTCGAAAGCGTCGGTGCAGGCGTGACCGACTTCGCGCCCGGCGACCGCGTCATGGGCCATATGGGCTGGGGCGCGGCGCGCGAGGCGGTCGCCGTTTCCGTGCGGCAACTCGCCAAGCTGCCCGATGCGCTCGATTTCGAACGCGCCGCCGGCCTCAACGTGATCTATGCCACCACGCTTTACGCGCTGCGCGACCGCGCAGAGCTCAAGCCTGGCGAGACTTTGGCCGTGCTCGGCGCGTCCGGCGGCACCGGGCTTGCGGCAATAGAGCTCGGTAAGATGATGGGCGCGCGCGTCATCGCCTGCGCCTCCTCCGACGAAAAGCTCGCCTTCGCCCGCGCCCACGGCGCCGACGAGACGGTGAACTATGCCAGCGCGGATTTGCGCGAGGCGCTGCGGCGGCTCGGCGGCGAGCACGGCATCGACGTGGTCTACGACCCGGTCGGCGGCCCTTACGCCGAACCGGCGGTGCGTTCGCTCGCCTGGCTCGGCCGTTATCTGGTGGTCGGCTTCGCCGCCGGCGAAATCCCGAAACTGCCGCTCAATCTCGTGCTGCTGCGCGGCTGCGACATCCGCGGCGTGTTCTGGGGCGCCTGGCTCAGGCGCGACCCGCAGGCGCAACGCGCGATCATGACCGACATCGTCAAATGGTGCGCCGAAGGCAAGCTCAGCGCCCATGTGCATGCGGTCTATCCTTTGGCCGAGATCGCAACCGCGCTCAAAGCCATCAGCGACCGCAAGGTTATGGGGAAAATCCTGCTGCGGCCGTGATCACGCTTCGCCGCGCAGCTTTGCCAATGTGCGCTGCGCCGCCTCGCGATGTTCCGGCTTGATGTGCGAGGTGACAATCTTGATGGCGCCGGCAAGGACCGCGGCGTCGTCGACGTAGCCGATCACCGGAATGTAGTCGGGGATCAGATCCGTCGGCAGGATGAAATAAGCGATGGCCCCGAGCAGCACCGCTTTGACATGCAGCGGCGTCTGCCGGTCGAATGCGCAATAATAGGCGGCGAGCAGATCTTTCGCGAACGGCAGGTCGGCCACGGCGCCTTTGAGCTTGCGCCAAAAGTCGCGCTGCAATTCCTGCTCGTTGCCGATCATGCGGCGCGTCAGCGCCGCGATGTCCTGCCATGAGGCGGCTTGTGCCCGGAACCACATCTGCCCCTCTTCTTACGACCAGACTTGTTACGACCAGACTTGTTACGACCAGACTTGCTGCCCAGTATGGGCCGAAAGCGATAAAATGGCGGCGGAAGGCGGCAATCGCAAGGCGGGGAAGGCGGCTGTCCCTGGCCTCCCGGCATCAGCCGGCGAGCTTGTCCATGGTCTCGGCGAGCTTGACGTCTAGCTCGGTCAGGCCGCCGGCATCGTGGGTCGAAAGCGTCACCTCGACCGTCTTGTAGACGTTGAACCATTCGGGGTGATGGTCGAGCTTTTCCGCGACCATCGCGGCGCGGGTCATGAAGCCGAAGGCCTGGTTGAAATCGGCAAAGACGAATTTCTTGGTGATGGCGTCGCGATCCTTCACCTCGCTCCAACCTTTGAGCCGGGCAAGCGCGCTTTTGCGCGCCTCGCCGGAAATTTTTTGCGCCATATGCAAACTCCCTGATGGCCGGCACCAGTCTCGCAAATATCGGGCAAAATCACTACCTACAAAATGGCACGGTGGCGCGAGTTTCCTGGGAGGTGTTTATGGGCTGGTCGTTCAAGATCGGATCGGTTGCCGGAACGGCGGTCCGTATCCATGTGACATTTTTGTTGTTTCTCGCCTGGATTTTCGGCGTCAGCTACGCGAACGGAGGTCCGCAGCAGGCCTGGAGCGGGCTCCTGTTCCTGGTGCTGCTGTTCTTGTGCGTGCTGCTGCATGAGTTTGGCCACATCTTCACGGCCCGCGCCTTCGGCGTTTCGACCCCCGACGTGATTTTGTTGCCGATCGGCGGAGTCGCGCGGCTCGAGCGAATTCCGGAACAGCCGCGCCAGGAGTTTTTGATCGCGATCGCCGGTCCGCTCGTCAATGTGGTCATTGCCGGGCTGCTCGTCCTTGTCGCCGGCGCCAAGCTGCAGATCACCCACCTTGCTTCGCTCGACAGCACCAGCACCAGCCTGGTCGATCGTCTCGCGGTGGTTAATCTCTTTCTCGCCCTGTTCAACCTGATTCCGGCCTTCCCGATGGACGGCGGGCGCGTGCTGCGCGCGCTGCTCGCCAGTAAATTCGGCTATGTGCACGCAACCGAGATCGCGGCCACGATCGGCCAGTGGGTCGCCTTCGCGCTCGGTTTCCTCGGCCTGTTCGGCAATCCGCTCTTGATCTTCATCGCCGTCTTCGTCTACCTCGCCGCCGCCTCGGAGGCGCATCTGGTGGCGATCCGCGCCATGTCGCGCGGCGTGCCGGTCACCGCGGCGATGATGACGCAATTCGCCACGCTGACCCCCGACGAGCATGTCGATGCTGCGGTCGAGACGCTGTTGCGCACCAGTCAGGGCGAATTCCCAGTGGTCGACGGCAACGGCCGGCCGCTCGGCGTGCTTGGGCGCAACGATCTCATCCGCGCGCTCAAGGAACGCGGCCCGAATGCCCGCGTCGCCGACGCCATGACGGGCCGCATTCCGACCGTGAGCCGAAGCCGCTGCCTGGAAGACGCCTTCCGGCTCCTGCAGGAGAAATCCGTGCCGGCCGTAGGAGTCGTCGACGCCGCGGACAAGCTGGTCGGCCTCGTGACATCGGAGACGATCGGCGAAATGCTGATGCTGCACAATGCCCTGCCGGCCGGCGTGCAGTTCGGGCCGTGGAGCCGCCCTGCCGGCGCCATCAGGTCTTAAGATCACGCCAAAGTTGGGTCACAACCATGGTCGAAACTGCGCGCGAGCACCCTCCCGCACCGGATTAACCAAGGCGGCGATTTGACCGATGAACCGGGGGTGACGCCATGGCGTCAAAACACCCGACACGTGGTAGGATTAACCATGCCTCCCGGACTGCCACATCAGCCTCTGGCCATGAGATTATGGCTGTCCCGGCGTTCGGACCGGACCGGCGGAGCCGATGCAGCGGGCCACTCATCGGGTAGGAGCATGAGTATCGGGTCGCTGGAACATATGATGCGCAACCGGTTCAGGATGTTCCTGCGCCACACTTGGCTCGTGACCATTCTCGGCACCATCGTTCTCGGCGGCGTCGTCTGGGCGGCGTTCTATTACTCGACCAAGAATACCGTGCTGCGGATTGCCACCGGCCCTGGCAGTGCGAAAATCGTACAGGTGCTCGCCAATACTTTGGCGAAGAGCCACGACCGGCTGCAGTTGCAGGTCGTCACCACCGATAACGCCAATGCCAGTGCGCAAGCGTTGAACAACGACAGTGCCGATCTTGCCATCGTTCCGACCACCATCGGCAAATCGCCGGATTGGCCCGTGGTCGCGATCCTGCGGCAAAACGTGATCGCGCTGATCGTGCCGGCACCCGCACCGGCGGCCACCCCGGCTCCTGCCGTCGCTGTCGCACCGGCGCCCGCCAAGAAGGGCGCAGCCCCAGGCGCGACCAAGACCGCCAAGCCGGCAAAGCCCGCGAAGGTGACCAAGACCGCCAAGTCGACGAAGACCGCCAAAGACAAGGATAGCGACAGCGACGACGACGATTCCGACGACGACAGCACCAAGGACAAGGACAGCAGCAAGCTCAAAGTGACGCAGCTTGCCGGCAAGCGCATCGGCATCGTCACCGGCAACGAAGCGACCGCCGATCTGCTCGGCGTCGTGCTCAATCATTACGGCGTCCCGCTCGACAAGGTGCAGCTGTCGCAAATCGATCCGGCCAATCTCGCAGACGCTGTCCAAAAAAATACCCTCGATGTGATCTTCGTCGCCGCTGCTGCGACTGGGGCCGCCATCAGCGACGCGGTCAGGGCCGCGACACAGAACGGCGTGGCGCCGACCTTTATCGCAATCGACCAGGCCGACGGCATCGCCAAGCGCAATATCGCCTTCGACTCGATCGAGATCGACGCCGGCACTTTCGGCGGCGTGCCGCCGACGCCTGACGACAAGCTGACCAGTCTCAGCTTCCCCGAATATCTGGTGGCGCGCAAATCCTTCAACCACGCCGCCATCGCCGACCTGGCCAAGGTGATCTACACATCGCGGCTGGCGATCGCCGCGCAGCTTGACGGCGACGTCAAGATCGAGGCGCCGTCGACCGACAAGGACGCCGACGCCTTGGTGCACCAGGGCGCGCTGGATTATCTGAACGACGATCAGAAGACTTTCTTCGACAAATACGGCGACGATATCTTCTACGGCATGCTGATCTTCCCGGTGTTCGGATCGGCCATCGCCGGCGTGGCGAGCTATTTGCGCGCCGACAGCCGCACCCGCCGGCTGCGGCTTTTGCAAAAGGTGCTCGACCTGGTCCGCAAGGTCCACGCCGCGCAGGTGCTTGAGGCCATCGAGCATCTGCAGGTCGAGGCCGACAACCTGGTGATCGCGATCATCCATCTCAGCGAGCACGAGGAGTTCGACGAATCGGTGCGCATGTCGTTCTCGTTCGCGCTCGATCAATTGCGCTTCGCCATCGCCGCGCGCCGCACCGCGATCCTCGACCACGCCGAAGGCGGCGCGGAAGCGCCCGCGAGCACCGGCACCACGGACACCAAGGCCGCGGCCGCTTAACGGAACTTGGAACTATCCCCAACAAGTCCACGACAGAGTCATCCTATCGTCGCATAACATTCGAGTCTCCGTCAGAATCAGCGCGCATTTTCCGCCGCGTTGCGACGGCGGAGGCCCAATGGCAATGCGACGTCGCGCGGCGCTGACGCGTCGCGCGCTCTTGAAGACTGCGACGGCGTCGGCGGCCATCACCGCGATCGGCGGCCTGGCGCGGCCCTCGCTGAGCTTCGCGCCGGACCGGGCGCAGATCACCCACGGCGTGCAATCGGGCGATGTGTCGGTCGATTCCGGCGTGGTCTGGGCGCGCGCCGACCGTCCTTCGCGCATGCTGGTCGAGGTCGCGACCACCGACAGCTTCCGCGATATCAGGAGCGCGGTGTTCGTCGACGCGCTGCCGGAAGCCGATTTCACCGCCAAGGCGCTGCTCGAGAACCTGCCGCCGGATCAGGACATCTTCTATCGCTTGAGCTTCCAGGATTTGTCGTCGGCGGTGTTCGGCGAGGCGCAGATCGGTCATTTCCGCACGCCGTCGAAAGAACGGCGCTCGGTCTCGTTCCTGTGGTCGGGCGACACCATGGGCCAGGGCTGGGGCATCGATCCTGCGCGCGGCGGCATGCGCAGCTACGCCACCATGCGCAACAATCAGCCCGACTTCTTCATCCATTGCGGCGACAATATTTATGCCGACTGCCCGATCGCCGCAGAGAAGACGCTGCCCGACGGCGGCATCTGGCGCAGCATCGTCACCGAAGAGAAATCGAAACCGGCCGAAACGCTCGCCGACTATCGCGGCAATTACAAATATAATCTGCTCGACGACAATCTGCGCGCCTTCAACGCCGCGGTGCCGACCTTTGCGCTGTGGGACAATCACGAAGTGATGGAAACGTGGTGGCCGGACGAGCCGCTGCCGCAGAACCCGCCCGGCGAGAACAACACGCTGGCCTTTGCCGCACGCGCCCGCCGTGCCTTTCACGAATTCCTGCCCGTCCGCGAGACCATGGCCGAGCCCGGCCGCGTCTATCGCAAAATCGGCTACGGCCCGCTGCTCGACGTGTTCATGCTCGATATGCGCAGCTATCGCGGCCCCGATGGACCGCACACCGACGCCATTTTGCGGCCCGAGGATTATCTGCTCGGGCCGCAGCAAGTGGCGTGGCTCAAGCGCGAGCTAAAGCGCTCGCAGGCAACCTGGAAGGTGATCGCCGCCGACACGCCGATCGGCTATGCGGTCAACGCAACCGGCATCGAACACGCCGACGGCCCGCGCGGCCGCGGCCTGGAGATCGCCGATCTATTGTCGTTCATCAAGCAGGCCGGCGTCCGCAACACGCTGTGGCTCACCGCCGACCTGCATTACACCGCGGCGCATTATTACGATCCGAACCGCGCGGTGTTCCAAAACTTCGAGCCGTTCTGGGAATTCGTGTCCGGCCCGCTGCATGCCGGGACCTGGACGCCGGAGCCGATGGAACGCACGTTTGGCCCGCAGGTCGTATTTCAGAAAGCGTCCAGCAAGGAGCAAGGCGACAACCTCGCGCCGTGCTATGGGCTGCAATTCTTCGGCCACGTGGCGATTGACGGGGCGACCGAAACGCTGACGGTGACGCTCAAGGACGTCGCGGATCGCGCGCTGTGGTCGATCACGCTGGACCCGGCGCCGCTGGCGCCGGCGCGCGTGACCATGCAGCTATAAAGTCACGCCGACTTGCGCAGCGGCTCGGACCCGAGCGTCCCCTCGCGCCGATGCGTCGAATAAAACGACGCGTTCTGGTCGCCGCGCAGCGCCTCGCGGGAAAATTCGATGAGGTGGTAGGCGACGAAGCCGATGCCGAGCACGGCGTCGATCTGGCCGCGGCGGAAGGCGTGACGCGCGGCGCGCCAGAACGGGCGGCGATAATCCGACAACAATCCGACGCGAAGCGCGATGTTGAACGCCAGCACCAGCGCGGCGCGCAGATTGGGGATGGTGAGCTTGCCGCGCGCCGGGGCGATCATGCGGTTGGCGTAAGTGGCGTCGACCTGATGGGCAAAGCGCGCCAACAGCCGCTCGGGGTCATAGGCATAAGCGATGCAGCGCCGCCACGTCGCCACCACCTCGTCATAGGGGCGCAGAAAACGCACGTTGCTTTCGAGCCCGGAGTCGTCGGCGATCAGTCGGCCGTCGCGCTTGAGGCGATCCCACAACGGGGTGCGCGGCAGCGCCTGCAGCAGATTGATGGTGAGGATTGGAATTGCGGATATGTCGATGAAATCCTTGAGCCGGCTCTCGCTGTCGGCGGTGTCGGTGTCGAGGCCGAGAATGATGCCCGAGGTGACTTCGAGCCCGTAGCTGTTGAGCGTCTTGATCGCCTCCATCATCGGCAAGGTGGCGTTGTGCTCCTTGCGCATGGCTTTGAGTGCGTCCGCATCCGGCGTTTCGATGCCGACGAAGACGGTGAGGAATTGCGCCTCGCGCATCAGCGCCAGAATCTCCGGCTGTTTGGCGAGGTTGAGCGTCGCCTCGCAGGCAAATTGCAGCGGATAGCCGTGCTTGCGTTGCCAGGCGATCAGATGCGGCAGCATCTCGCGCGCCGCCTTGCGGTTGCCGATGAAATTATCGTCGACGAAATAGACCACCGGCGGGTGCGAGGCCTGCGCCATCATCGCATCGAGCTCCGCCGTGATCTGCTCCGGCGTCTTCAGCCGCGGCTGCCGGCCGTAGAGCGCGGGGATGTCGCAGAACTCGCAGCGATACGGACAGCCGCTGGAGAATTGCAGGCTGCCGATCAGATAACGGCCGAGCCGGATCAGATCGTAGGCGGGCAGCGGGAAGTCGGACAGCGGCAGCCGCTCATTGGTTTCGAACCGTCGCTGCGCCGCCGGCGCCGCGACGCTGTCGTCGAGGCAGGCGATGAGCCGGTCGGTGGCGTCACCGATTTCGCCGATGTGGAGGTAATCGAAGTCCGGATAAAGCTCCGGCGCGCCGGAGACCGAGGCGCCGCCCAGCACCGTGACCTTGCCTGCCGCCTTGGCGCGCGCCGCGATATCGCGCATCTGCGGCGCCTGGATATGCATGCCGCTGACCATGACGATATCGGCCCAGGCGAAATCGGCCGCCCTGGCCGGCGCGATATTCTCGTCGATGAAGCGCACCGGCCACGATGCCGGCAGGTAAGCGGCGATCAGCAAGAGCCCCTGTGGCGGCATGAAGGCGCGCACCCGGTACATCAGGCGAAAGGCATGGGCAAACGTGCCGAACGAGGGCGTGTAAGCCGGGAAGACGCAAAGAACGCGTCTTTCACTCGATATCGGTAATGAGCAGTGCATGAAACATCCGGCCGGCTTGGCAATATTAAGCGAACGCCCGGCGCCTCGTCGAGTTTCATGCGCTTCACGTCTTGGTGCGTTTGGCCGATTGCTTCCGGGCGGAAAGTGACTATATAGCGGGCGTGAATGGCGGGCCCCTCGGGGCTCGTTTTGGTTTTAGGCCCCCATGAATCTGCGCAATATCGCCATCATCGCCCACGTCGACCACGGCAAAACCACCCTGGTCGACCGCTTGCTGCAGCAATCCGGCTCGTTCCGCGAGAACCAGCGGGTGGCCGAGCGCGCGATGGATTCGAACGACCTGGAGCGCGAGCGGGGCATTACCATCCTGGCCAAGGCGACCTCGCTGGTCTGGAAGGACACCCGCATCAACATCGTCGACACCCCCGGCCACGCCGATTTCGGCGGCGAGGTCGAGCGCATCCTCAATATGGTCGACGGCGCGCTGGTGCTGGTCGATGCCGCCGAGGGGCCGCTGCCGCAGACCAAGTTCGTCGTCATCAAGGCGCTCAAGATGGGGCTGAAACCCATCGTCGTCATCAACAAGGTCGATCGCTCCGACGCCCGCCCGACCGAGGTCGCCAACGAGGTGTTCGACCTGTTCGCGGCGCTCGATGCGACCGAGGAGCAGCTCGATTTCCCGATCCTTTATGGCTCGGCCAAGCAGGGCTGGATGGCGGCCAACGCCGAAGGCCCGAAAGACCAGGGCATGGCGCCGCTATTCGACCTCGTCATCCGCCACGTCGCGCCGCCCAAGATCGAGGACGGCCCGTTCCGCATGCTGGGCACGATCCTGGAGGCCAATCCCTATCTCGGCCGCGTCGTCACCGGCCGCATCTTTGCCGGCTCGGTGAAGCCGAACCAGCCGGTCAAGGTTTTGGACCGCAACGGCAACCTGATCGAGGAAGGCCGCGTCACCAAGGTGCTGGCCTTCCGCGGCCTGGAGCGGGTACCGATCGAAGAAGGCACCGCCGGCGACATCGTCGCCATTGCCGGCCTGCCGGATGCCTTCGTGTCGCACACGCTATGCGCGCCCGAGGTGACCGAGCCGCTGCCGGCGCAGCCGATCGACCCGCCGACCCTGACCATGACCTTCCGCATCAACGATTCGCCGCTCGCCGGCACCGAGGGCGACAAGGTGCAGAGCCGCGTCATCCGCGACCGCTTGCTGCGCGAAGCCGAAGGCAACGTGGCGCTGCGGATTTCCGAATCCACCGAGAAGGATTCCATGGAGGTCGCCGGCCGCGGCGAATTGCAGCTCGGCATTCTCATCGAGACCATGCGGCGCGAGGGTTTTGAGCTTTCGGTGTCACGGCCAAAGGTGCTGTTCCAGCATGATCCGTCCGGCGAGATGCTCGAACCGATCGAGGAAGTGCTGATCGACGTCGACGAAGGCCACTCCGGCATCGTGGTGCAGAAGATGTCGGAGCGCAAAGGCGAGCTGATCGAGATGCGCCCGTCCGGCGGCGGCCGGGTGCGGCTGATCTTCTTTGCGCCGACCCGCGGGCTGATCGGCTACAATGGCGAGCTTCTCACCGACACCCGCGGCACCGCGGTGATGAACCGGATGTTCCACGCCTATGGCCCGCACCGCGGCGAAATCACTGGGCGGCGCAACGGCGTGTTGATTTCCACCGATCAGGGCGAGGCGGTTGCCTATGCGATGTGGAACCTGGAAGACCGCGGCCCGATGATGATCGAGCCGGGCTGGAAGGTTTATCGCGGCATGATCGTCGGCGAGCACACCCGCGGCAACGATCTCGAAGTCAACGTGCTCAAGGGCAAGAAGCTGACCAACATCCGCACCCATTCCAAGGACGAGATGATTCGGCTGACGCCGCCGATCCGCATGACCTTGGAGAAGGCGCTGGCCTATATCGAGGACGACGAACTGGTCGAGGTGACGCCGAAATCGATTCGGCTACGCAAGAAGCTGCTCGATCCGGTCGACCGCAAGCGCAGTGAGCGGCGCAAGGAAGCCGAGCGCGTCTGACCCGCGTCCGATTATGACACAGCCCGGAGCCGCCTACCTTCGGCACCGCGCGGCAACGATGCGCAAAAAATCGTTTTTCCGCCCAAACTCTCGATAAATCGCGCGCCATTGGCGGAAAATCCATCCAACCGTTGCGCTTCTGCAACAGCCTTTGGAGATTACGCATTGACCGCTGTTTTTGCCCCTTGCGGCGATAGACGCCTCGCGCGATTGCGCTAATAATCCACACCGTTAACGCTTCGTGACTCTCGGCACTTGAAGGCATCTGAATCGCTTGCTTTGATCGCACCATGAGCACAACCCTCATCGAGATTCGCCGCGCCAAGGCATCGGATGCCCCGGCGGTCGCTTCTGCCCACGATGAGGCTTGGCGGATGGCTTATCAGGGCATCATCCCCGGCACCGAATTGGAAAAGCTGATCAACCGCCGCGGGCCGGCGTGGTGGGACAGCGCGATCCGCAAAGGCAGCCGCATCGCGCTCCTGCAATTCGGCGACAAGGTCGCGGGCTACGCCAATTACGGCCGCAACCGCGCGCGCAGCCTCTATTACGACGGCGAGATCTATGAGCTCTATCTGCGGCCGGAATTCCAGGGGCTCGGCTTCGGCCGCCGGCTGTTCACCGCTGCGCGCCGCGATCTGGCGCAGAGCGCGCTGAAATCGCTGATCGTGTGGGCACTGTCGGAAAACGAAAACGCGGTGGAGTTTTACCGCGCGCTCGGCGGCAAGGCGGTAGCGCGCTCGTCGGAAAAGTTCGGCACCCGCGTGCTCGACAAAGTCGCCTTCGGCTGGAACAGCTAAATCGGACGACAGACATCAGACGACGGACGACGGATTAGAGCGTCCTTCTTATCCGTCGTCTGTCGTCCGTTCTCTGTCGTCAATTCTCAGACGTCGGGAGCCTGCAGGCCAACCTGCATACAGGCCGCCCGCAGCGTATTGGCGAGCAGGCAGGCGATCGTCATCGGCCCGACGCCGCCCGGCACCGGCGTGATCGCGCCGGCGACTTCGACGGCTTCCGCGAAAAAGACGTCGCCGACGATGCGCGATTTGCCGCCGTCGGCGGCGACGCGATTGATGCCGACGTCGATGACGGTCGCACCCGGCTTGATCCAGCCGCCACGGACGAATTCGGGACGGCCGATGGCGGCAAACAAGAGGTCGGCGCGGCCGCATAAGCCGGCAAGATCGCGGGTGCGCGAGTGGGCGATGGTGACGGTGGCGTTCTCGGCGAGCAATAGCTGCAGGAGCGGCTTGCCGACGATGTTGGAGCGGCCGACCACCACCGCATCGAGCCCGCTCAGCGACGCATGCACCGCCTTGGCGAGTTTGATGCAGCCGACCGGCGTGCACGGCGCCAGCGCTGGTAACCCGGATGCCAGCCTTCCGGCATTGAGCGGATGGAAGCCGTCGACGTCCTTGGCCGGATCGACGGCGGCAATGATGCGCGACGCATCGATCTGCGGCGGCAATGGCAATTGCACCAGGATGCCGTGCACGGCGGGATCGATGTTGAGCTCGCCGATGAGACCAAGAAGCTCGCTGGCGCCGGTCGTGGCCGGCAGATGAAAATCGAACGGCTTCATGCCGACTTCGACGACGGCGCGCGATTTGCTGCCGACATAGGCTTTGCTGGCCGGATTTTCGCCGACCAGGATCACCGCCAGGCCAGGCACGAGACCATGCGCGGCCGCGAGGCGCCGCGTCTCGGCCGCCACAGAGGCGCGCAGCTCGGCAGCGATCGCCTTGCCGTCGATGATGCGGGCGGTCACGACGCGACCTTCGCCAGGCGTTGCAGCTTTTCGACGATGGCATTGGCTGCGCCGGTGATGCGGATTCGCTTCACCCGCGCGGTTGCGCCGGCGACCAGCGTCACCTGTCGTGGAGCGGTGTCAAGCACGTCTGCCAACAGCCGGCACAACGCCGTATTGGCCTGGCCTTCGAACGGCGCCGCCCGCACCCGCGCCTTGAGCACGACCCTGCCGTCGGCCCGCCGCTCGATGCCCTCGATGGCATCGCGGCCGCCCCGCGGCGTCAACCGCACGTCGACGATCACGCCGTCCGCCGAATGAGTCCACGGCTCGTGTGCCAAGTTGCGACGCTCAGAAGACGTTCGGCAGGATGTAAAGCGCTATCACGTAGCGAATGAATATGATGATCAGGAACAGGATCACCGGCGAAATATCGATGCCGCCGAGATTGGGCATCATGTTGCGGATCGGGCGCAACGCCGGCTCGGTGATGCGATAGAGAAAATCGCCGATCATATGGACGACCGGATTTCGCGTGTTCACCACGTTGAACGCCACCAGCCAGGAAAAGATCGCCATCGCGATCACGATCCAGATGTAGAGTTGCAGGGCGAGATCGATGACGAGAAATAGTGCGCGCATGGTTTTGGCTTCGCTGGTGAAGTTGACGGAACCTAGCGGCTTAAAACGGCGCGAACAAGCCGAGCCAAAATGCCTTGGATTCACCCGGAAAGCGGGGACTTGGTGGAGCCGAGGGGAGTTGAACCCCTGACCTCCTCATTGCGAACGAGGCGCTCTCCCAACTGAGCTACGGCCCCGCCAATCGGCAAAATTGCGCCTTCCGGCGAGTGCGGCCATTTAGGACCGCCGCCCCATGCTGTCAAGGATGAGGCCTATGAACCGGCTGCCGCCAACGGCCGACCAAGCAGCATGCACGGAACGCTGGAGCTGACCAGGCGCGCCGCCGCGCGGCGGCGCTCGATCAAGGCGGGAATTATCGCGCTCGCCATCCTCGCCGGCATTGTTGCCGGCGCCGTGCTGGTTTACACGCCGCTGGGCGACCGGGTACTGATTTTTCTCGGCTTCACTTACCCCAAGGATTGCGGCTAGCTCGCAATCAGCGGCCGCAATGGCAAGCGAAAAGAGTACGACCGTCGATCTATTGCGCCACCGCGCCTATGTCCGCTCCTGCAAACGGCGCTGCCGAATATCGTGCCGGCGAGCGTGCTGCCGCGCGCGATCGCAGGCTCGACCTCGGCGGCGCAGATCGCCATCGTTGCCGGGCCTGCTCTCGGCGGCTTATTGATCGCGCTGAGCCCGACGCTCGTCTTCGCCACCTGCGCGGTGCTGTGGCTCACTGCCGGGATCGTGATGCGCGGCATCGTCATGGAACGGCGCCTCGCGCCGCGCGAACCGGTCGATCTCAAGCGGTTGTTCAGCGGCCTCGTCTTCATCGGCCAGCACAAGGTCGTACTCGGCGCTATTTTGCTGGACCTGTTCGCCGTGCTGCTCGGCAATGCGACGGCACTGCTGCCGATCTTCGTGCGCGACATTTTCATGTCCGGGCCGCTGAGTTTTGGCGCGTTGCGCGCGGCGCCGGCGGCCGGCGCGTTGGTCACCGCGCTGGCGCTGACGCGCTGGCCGATTGCGCGGCGGGTCGGGCATATCATGTTCCTCGCGGTGGCGATTTTCGGCACCGGAACGATTCTGCTGGCGTTGTCGCCGACGCTGCCGTTCGCCATGGGCGCGATGTTCATCGTCGGCGCCTCGGACACGATGAGCGTGGTGATCCGGCAGTCGCTGTTGCTTCTGCATACGCCGGACCAGATGCGCGGCCGGGTCTTTGCCGTGGGTTCGATGTTCACAGGTACGTCGAACCAGCTCGGCGATTTTCGCGCCGGCGCCGCGGCGGCGGCCTTCGGCACCATTCCCGCGGTGTTGTTCGGCGGCTTTTGCACCATCGCCGTGGTGCTGGTCTCGACCAGGATTTTCCGCGAGCTTTATCAGGCCGATCGCTTTGAGCCGGCAAAGTCTTAACCGGCAAGCCATGGACCGCAAATGCCCATTGGGGCATCATAATCGCGACCCAATGCGCTGCTTCACTCCGGGGTGTTTGGAAGGGAAAAACATGCGACCCCGTATTGCTCTGTGGAAATGGATTGCCGCTTGCTGCCTGCTTTTGCTCGGCTGCATCTCGGCATCCGCACAAGCCACGGCGCCCTGTGGCGGCGATTTCGGCGCCTGGCTGCAAGGCGTCAAGACTGAAGCCGCGGCACAGGGTATTTCCCAGCGCGCGCTCCAATCCGGGCTCGGCGGCATCACCCCCGATCCGGCGGTCATCGCCCGCGATCATGCCCAGGGCGTATTCCGGCAGAGCTTTGAGCAATTCTCCGGCCGCATGATACCGCCACGGCTCGCCCGCGGCGCAAAGATGCTTGCCCAATACGGCCCGACCTTCAGCAAGATCGAGCAGCAATTCGGCGTGCCGGGCGCGGTCATCGTCGCCATCTGGGGGCTGGAGACCGACTACGGCGCCGACAACGGCAACTTCGCCACCATCCGCTCGCTCGTTTCGCTGGCCTATGATTGCCGCCGGCCGGACAAGTTCCGCGGCGAGGTATTTGCCGCGCTCAAGATCGTCGACCGCGGCGACATGGCGCCAGCCGACATGCACGGCGCCTGGGCCGGCGAGATCGGGCAGACCCAGTTCCTGCCGTCGTCCTATCTGAAATTCGCCGTGGACTACGACGGCAACGGCCGCCGCGACCTCATTCACAGCGTGCCCGACGTGCTGGCCTCGACGGCGAATTATCTGAAAGGCTATGGCTGGCAGCGCGGCCAGCCCTGGGGTGAAGGCACGCCCAATTTTCAGGTGCTGCTGCAGTGGAACGCGTCACAGGTCTACACCAAGACCGTCGCCGCCTTCGCCCAGCAGCTCGCTGACGGGCGTTAGAACTTAATACGCGCTCAGCAGATCGATCTTGGCATTGGCCAGGATCAGCCGCTTGGACAGGATGCCGGCAAGGTTGCGCGCGATGCGCTCGGCGGCATGGGGGTTTTCGACGCGGAATTTGTTGAATTCCTCGATCGGCAATTCCAGGCATTGCACCGCGGTGTCGGCCCAGACGTCGGCCGAGCGCCGCTCTTCAAGCAGCGCCATTTCGCCGAATTCCATGCCCTGGTCGAGGCTCGCCAGCCGCACGCCGCTCGGCAGCTTCACGCTGACCATGCCGCTCTGCAAAAAGAACAGCGACGACGCCGGCTCCTCGGCGGCGACGATGCGCTGTCCGGCGGCATAGCGGCGCACGGCGCCAAGCGCCGCAATGCCGGCAATCTCGTCATCGGTGAGGCCTGACAGCAACGCTTGTTCTTTCAGATGCGCGCTGTCTTTGAGCGCGACATAGCCGCCGTAGCGGAAGATGACCTGGTCTTCCGCCCATTCGAGGGCTTCGTCGAGCAGCATAAACGTGCGCACGCCGGCAATCTCGGCGATCAGCGGCTTGACGACGGCCCAGATCTGCGAGCTCGGCTCGATGCCGGTGAGAATCGCCTTGGCCGTGCCGGCGGTCAGGCTGCGCAGGATATCGGCGAGCAACAACCCGCCGGCGCTGGTGATCGAGGCGACGCGGCGGAAGTCCACGATCAGCAGCGGCGTCGGCCTTTCCGCGAGCTTGCGCGACACGTAGTCGATGGTGGCGAAGGTGAGCGCGCCGACCAGCTCGATGACGCGGACGTCGCCGTGATGCTCTTCGAGGATCTGCTGATCGCGCGGCTGCCGGCTTCGTCGCGAGGCGATGCCGCCGATGTCGTAGTCGGCGATGATCGAGGTGCGCACGTCGCCGGAACGGTTGAGCATGTGCAGGCCGAAATGGGTCGACAGCGCCTCGCAGACTTTCAGCCCGCGCACGCTGTTGCCGTGATCGTCGAGCGGCGGCGAGAAGGTGCCGAGCCCGAGTTGCGCCGGCAATGCCGCGACGATGCCGCCGCCGACGCCGCTCTTGGCCGGCATGCCGACGCGATAGACCCATTCGCCGGCGTAGTCGTACATGCCCGAACTGGTCATGATCGACAGCGTGCGGGCCACCGTATAGGGCTTCATCACCGCTTCGCCGGTGACCGGATTGACGCCGTTATTGGCGAGCGTCGCCGCCATGACGGCAAGATCGCGCGCCGTCACCAGCACCGAGCATTGCCGGAAATAGACGTCGAGCACCGCGTTGACGTCGCCCTCTACCACCGCATAATTGCGCAACAGATAGGCGATGGCGCGATTGCGGTCGCCGGTCTCGCGCTCGGACAGAAAGACCTGTTCATCGACGCCGAGCTCGCGGCCGGCAAAACGGCCGAGCGCCGCGCGGATGAATTCGAACGCTTCGGCACCCTTGGCCTTGTGGATCAGACCGGAGCAGGCGATGGCACCGGAATTGACCATCGGATTATAAGGCCGGTTGTCGGGGCGCAGCCGGATCGAGTTGAACGCGTCGCCGCTCGGCTCAACCCCGATCACTGCCTCCACCCGCTCGGCGCCGAACATTTCCAGCGTCAGTGCGAAGACAAAGGCCTTCGAAATCGACTGGATGGTGAACGGAACGGCGCTGTCGCCGACCTCGTAGACGTGGCCGTCGATGGTGGCGAGGCTGATGCCGAAATAGCGCGGATCGACCTTCTTCAACTGCGGAATGTAGTCGGCGACGGCGCCGCTATTG
>Ga0209517_10003482_pt1 | contig 21339 bp, 20 predicted proteins | sample PeaSoiMetSII2010_FD_187695 | JGI IMG/M metagenome (GOLD analysis project Ga0209517, IMG submission 187695) | Peat soil microbial communities from Weissenstadt, Germany - SII-2010 (SPAdes) (version 2) | ecosystem: Environmental > Terrestrial > Soil > Wetlands > Peat | place: Germany...
GGGCTGGGCGCGGCGTCGCCCGAGCTGCCGGGAACGATGGACATAGGCCCGCCGCTCCCTCCTGCCGGGCCGGCCACATTCGTCCTTGGCGCCGCTGCCGTTGCGCGGCTCTGAGCGCGCGCCGGAGCGGGCGAACCGGAGGCGCCATCCACGACCGCGCCGGTCTGATCGGCCCGGATGGTCACGGTGTGAATCTTCTTCGGCTCCGACGAGACCTGCGCTGGCGGCGGCGCCGCAGCTGCCGGGGCCGGCCCTGGCACGGTCGGCGGAGGCGCGGGCCAGGGCGAATCCGCCGAGGCGACACGACCAGGCGCGGCTTGATTGATCGTTGCCGGCGGCATCCCGCTCATGCCGGGCGGCATCGCACCTTGGCCGCTGCTCACAATGGGAATGGTCGAGACCACGCGAGGCGCGGGTTTCGGCGGCTCAATCGTGACAGGCTGTTCTTCCCGGGACACGACGTTCTCGGTTGAACCGGTGGTCGTCACGGCAGCCTGGCCGGCATTGCCCGCCGCGCTCGCCTGCGCGTCACTGTACGCGGGCGCGATCTTGTTCGGCCATCCGAACACCGGACTGGCTGGATCCAAAATAGATACCGGCGCATTTTCATCCACCACTTTCTGCGGATTCGATCCCAGCGTGAATGGATACGGCCCGTATTCGTGATCGAAGTCCTGCAAATTATATTGGACGATCAACACGCCGCCGTTCTTCACATAATCCATCAGGCGGCCGTTGGCGGCTTTCAGATCGCCGCGAACCGCGTAAGCCCGTGTTCCCAGGATGATGGCGTCGTATTCCGACAAATCGTCGGCCGGCGAAATGATTCGAACATTCTGGCCGAGGTTTTCAAGCGCCTTCGGAACATCGTCGCCGGTACCGGGGATGAAGCCGATTCTCAAACCCGGAGCGGTCTTGACGTCTACTCCCACGGCCTTATAGGTCGCGGGGCGATAGAAAGGATACGGACGCAAACCGGGGTATCCGGTGAGATGGTAACCCTCGGTATAGGAACGGCCTTGATACTCGGCGACGGCGGTGATCGTGTAATCGGCGGCCTTCACGATGTCGGGCGACACGGAAAATGTCACGGTCTGGTCCTCGCCATCGCGCGCGAATGAGAACGGCGATTGCGCAGGGGTCGAGCGCCATCCGTTGGGCAATTTCAATCGCAAAACGCCCTCGGCCGGACCTTTTACATTGCTGTGAACCGTGCACTTGAACGCGAAGGATTTGGAAGTCAGCGGAACGGCGCCGGCGGATGGCGATACCCACACCGAAATCGCCGGACCCAGCAGCAGCGGATTCTGTAGCACGCCGAAACCCGTGACTCGTTCATTGGTTTGAACCACTTCGGAAACTTCGAAGGGGACGCCGCGATAGGCCAGACGAACGCTCGCAATCAAAGGATACGGGCCGACGGGAAGGTTTCGATAGCGCGGATCGCTGAGATCATAGTACGGCTGCTCTTCATCGGGGCGCGTGAAATAAGGCCGAGTCAGCCCCGCATCGGGAGGAGCGGTCACCGTAAACCGCCCATTCCGCACGGTTCCGGGCGCAAGCGTGGTGACGGCCGCGCTCATGGAGCGGATCTCCCATTTTTTATCGTCGGTCGCAGTCAGATCGCCGGCGGCAGTATCGATCGTCTCTGGGCTCTCGTTAAACAGCTCGGTCTCGACCAGGAACTTTTGGCCGGGAATCGCCACCGTAAACGTCGGCGAGCCCCCGCGTCCGCGCAGCGCGGCTGCGAAAGCGGCATCGGTCGACGAAGCAGCGCCGCGGCCTCGACCGGGGGCAGGCGGTTCCTCCGGCGCGACGTTGGCTTGAAACGAAACTTCCAGCGCAGCCGCCAGCGCTCTTTCGAACTGGCTTTCTTTAACGCGCAGTTCGAAGACCACGTCGCTCTTCCCTGGATCGGCGATGGCGCTCGACTGCACCATGGTTTCGAGGGCCCGCGTTTGTTTCAACCCGTCAGCGAGGAGCGGCGCGATCGCGGATGGGCGATCCACCTGATATTGGCGATACGCATCCGCCGCATCCTTCGCAACTCCAGCGAGACCGGTCTTCAGGCGCTCGATATCGCTCGACGGAGTCCCGATGCCGATGTGAATTTCCGCGGTCGCCAGCGACGCGATGCCTTGCACGCTTACATCGATGCCATCGAAGAAACTGGCCTCAGGCGTAGGCGATTGCACCCGTGAAGCAAAACGATGATACGGGCTTGTATACGGGCTCGGCTGCGGAATCGCCCCGCCTCCGTTCTGGGTTTTCTGAAATCCCAGCCCTTCGCGGGCGATCTGCAAAAACGTCAAACCCGATGCGGGCGCCGGCAAGCCCTCCGGGATTTCAATGCTGGAATTGGGCGGTGTAGACGACTCGGTGTGGTTGACGTAATCGAAAAACTTCGCGGGCACGAATTTATCGATGGCGTAATCGTACATGCCCTCCTTCGTGATCTGGAAAAACGGGACGCGGGCGTAAACTTTCAAGGGCGACCAGGGGCGCAGGCCTTCCTTGATCTGCTCGGGAAACATCGCGGGATCGCCGGCGGCGTTGAAAACTTCCTGGGCCAGCTCGCCAGCCACCTGATGATGACCGTGGCCGTCGGTGGCAGCTCCGACAAAGACGGAAGTGACCACCAGCGGCCGGATCATCCGGACCACGCGCACGGCATCGGAAAGAACGCGATCATGCGACCATTTCTGAATCGCCTCCTCGCGCGTTTTTGAAAAACCGTAATCCACGGCGCGGGAAAAATACTGGTCGACGCCCATGTACCGGTCCGCGATCAGCAGTTCTTCGGTGCGCGTAAGGCCGAGCGCGTCATACAGATCCTGCGACATGACGTTCTGTCCACCTTCGCCGCGGGTGAGCGTCATCAGCGCGGCACGGGCGCCCTGGCCGCGAGTTTCATACGCGAGCATGCCGCCATCTTCGTCGTCCGGGTGCGCCGTGAACATCAGAAGGCTGGCGCGGGTTTGAAGAGACCGCAGCAAACGGGAAAGTCCGGCCGCGCCGCGATCGGGAGCGACCGGCATCGCCGCTGCGGCGTCAGGACTGGGCAGGGATTGTTGCGCCGATAGAAAAAATGCAGCCGCAAAGACTGCAATAGCCCCGACGGCCAGGATCTGAAACCGACTCTTCATGTCTCATTCTATTATCGATCGGCCGATCTCAGCTCCGGGGACGATTCCATCGACAATAAACCGGTTCAGACGGCTGGTTGCTTCCAGGAACCTGTCACGGGCATCCGATAGCATCTTCGAGGCATCCCGAATGCGTTGCGAGCCGTCGGGGTACGGGATGCCGCCGGGAGCTTCGCGGATCACGGCGTCGAAATGCTCGGATGCCACGTTTAGAGAGTCTTTGGAGCGATTAAATTCATCGCGCAAAAGTGTAAGAATCCGCTCGTCCATTGCTCTCTCTTCGCTAGTCCCGCAAAAGGGATAAAGCGCATCACACAACCATTCCAGCCATTGATTTTGACGCTTCTTTGGAAACCTTCGCTACATGTTTTCTGAAAAACATCTCTCCTATGCCAAACGGCTTGCAGTTCTTACGGCTTTTCGGCGATTGCTGGTTAGACCGCGGCGGTCTGCGCTTTCGACGACAGCGGTAGCGCGACGGTCGGTTTCGGTGGCCCAGGGGCGTCAATGCTGACCTCGGTGCAAGCCAGGCATATCGGAATTTCGGCAAGATACAATTCTGTGGGCGATCCGCAGTAAGTACAATTCGTCATTCGGTCCTCCCCAAAGTTCAAGAAGGCTCGCCTAATACTAGTATTACTAGAGACATTGAGTATTCTAAGGCAATTGTAGATTTTTGTAAAGACGAAAAGCGGGCGAATCGCGTGTTTCGCGCGAATCATCCTAAGGAAAGCAAGCCACTGACCAACACCATGCGCGCGTATGTGATACAGTAGGCGGCAAAGGCTCAGGAAACCAAGCTCTTGGTGAGAGAGCAAGCTTAGGGAGATCTTAAGAATATGACTCGCTTCATTCGCAAGCAGTTTCTCGCGTACATTTTAATCACAATCGGATTACAAACCGCCAGCGCGCAGACGCAGGCGATTAACGGCAGTATTCGTGGACGCATTACCGATCCGGCCGGAGCAGCGGTTCCGAACGCGCCGGTCAACGTCGTGAATGGCGCCACAGGCTACACGCGCGACGTTCAAACCAATGACGAAGGCTACTTCGTGATTCCGAATCTTCCGCTGGGTATCTATACTCTGACGGTGAAAAAAGAGGGATTCGAATCGCAGCGCAGGCCCGGCATCGTATTGGACGCGGGCGTCGAGGCGGTGATCGACGCACAGCTCAAAGTCGGGTCGGTGGCCACTACCATTGAGGTGACGGGAGGCGCTCCGGTGATCGAGCCGTCGCGGGTTTCGACCGGACGCACGATCGATCAAGCGGAAGTGGATAATCTTCCGCTGACCTCGCGCAATCCGTACAACTTTGTTCTGTTCCAGCCGGGCGTGAGCGGGCATCCGAATCCGGAGCTGGGCATTCCGCGCGTTGTGAATACGAACGGGCTGGACAATCGCGTGCAGTATCAGCTGGACGGAGGGCCGGACACGGAGAGCGACCAGTATGGGCTCCGGCTGTTCGCGATTTCCGACAGCTATGTGCGCGAAGTGCAGACGGTGTCGAACAGTTTCGCGCCGGAGTTCGGACGCACGACGGGCGACATTTACAACGCCATCACCAATTCGGGCAGCAACGATTTTCACGGCGAGTTTTACTTCATTGGACGGCCGCCGGACGGCGCGCGGACGATCCTGCTGCCTTCAAACCAGTCCAACACCAGCATCGACCTGCACGACTATTCGACCAATGCGGGCGGGCCGGTGAAGAAAAACAAAGTCTTCATTTTCGGCGGCTATGAGCACCTGCTGCGCGGCACGCCGTCTCCGATCACGATTACGCCCGCCAACGCGGCTGCGATCGGGATTCCGTCGTCTCAACTGGTGACGCCGTCCTCCCTCGAACAGGTGCAATTCCTGGATATCCGTGTGGATTGGAACATCAACTCAAAGAACCAGTTCTTCGCGCGCTACAACTATTTCCGCAACGAGTATCCGTTCAACACGAATGTGGGCGGGTTGAATGCGCTGGACGCGTCGAGCAACTTTCACGACCGCGCGCACGTCGGCGGATTCCAGCTTCTGACCACCTTCAACGCCACCAGCCTGAACGAGCTGCGCGCGTCGGAGCCGTATCGCAATGAGCATCACGTGCTGAGCCCCACCGATGGGCCGGGGCCGTACATCGTCATCAGCGGAATCGCGCAGTTCAACGGGACGCCGCTCGGCTCGGATGGCTCGCGCTTCGCCGAAAAAATTCCCAGCGTCAACGACAACTTCACCAAGGTGAAGGGCGCGCACACCATCAAGGCCGGGTTCGGATGGATGCAGAATAACGACAATCAGACCAGCGCGGTCTACAGCCAGTACACCTTCCCGACCATCGCGGCGTACCTGGCGGCAAAGAACGGCACGACCTGCAGCATTTCCGGCATCACGAATCCGGGGTTGTGCTATTCGAGCTTCTTGACAGTCCTGGGCAATCCAGGCCAAGCTTACAAGTCAAATTTCTACGACTTTTTCGTCCAGGACAGCTGGCAAGTCCGGCCGAATCTGCTGTTGATCTACGGCGTACGGTATGACTTCTATCACGCGCCTCCGGGCGAAGCGAACGCTCCGTTCGCGTATACGCAGAGCTTCCACAATCCGGGCAAGGATTGGGCGCCGAGACTGGGCCTGGCTTATTCGCTGGGATCGAAGACGGTGATCCGCGCGAGCTCTGGGATTTTCTTCGACGTGCCGTCGACCAACCTGTGGTATCAGTCGCTGGTGAACGACGGATCGACCAAGGCGTTCACGGACACGTTCTCGCCGACCTCGACCAACGCACCGATCTTCCCGAATGTGTTCAGCTTCCTGCCTGGCGCGACGCTGCCGTCGCCGCCGACGATCACGGCGCTGTCGCCAAACTATCGGACTCCGTACACGATCAATTCGAGTTTGCAGATCACGCGGCAGCTGTCGATAAACGATGCGCTGACGTTGGGCTACGTCAACACGGGGGCGCGCGAGCTGACCTATGAAACGGACATGAATCTGATCAACCCGATCAGCACGCTGGCCGACGGACGGCCGGTTTATTCGACGGCGGTGAACGCGAATACACGCCTCTATCCGCAGTTCAACGGGATCAAGCTCCAAACCAGCGGAGCGAACGCAAATTACAATGCGATGGTGGTGAATTACCTGCATCGGTTCTCGACGGGCTATATGATCAGCGCGGCGTATACCTGGTCGCATTCGATCAGCGACGCTCCGGAGCTGTATGGCTACGACCAGAGCGCGGTGATAGAAGATCCGACCAATCGCAACCGGGATTACGGCAACTCGATTGTGAACCGGCCGCAGGCGTTCACGATGAGCTCCCTGATCGCGCCGACGTTCAAGCTGCAGAATCGGGTGGGGAACGCGCTGGCGAACGGGAACCAGTTGACTTTGCTGGCGAACCTGGAGGCGGGAGATCAGCAGAGCATCACGACCAGCACGAATCTGAACGGCGACCCGGCGGGCGCGCCGCAGAGGCCGCTGTACATCGGGCGCGACACGGTTCGGACTCCGAACATTTATCAGGTGGATGCGCGGTACACGCGGACGTTGTTCTCTTTAAAAGAGCGGCTGCATGTGAAGTTTATCGCGGAGGCCAACAACGTTTTCAACATCAAGAACATCACGGCGATCAACTCGACGGCGGTGACGAACTCGCTCGGAGTGATCACGACGGCGCCGACGCTGGCTCCAACTTCGACGGTGCTCGAAGGGCGGTTGCTCCAGTTGGGGATCAGGGCGGATTGGTAGTAGCCTCTGGCTGCTTTTGGTCGCCGGGGCTGCTTGAGGACGCTTGACAGAGCCGTCTGGCGGCGAGGTTATCGCGGACCATGGGGATCAGGGTAGCCTCCGGCTACTGTTGGTTGCCGGGGCTGCTTGAGGACGGTTGACGGAGCTGTCTGGCGGCGAGGTTATCGCGGACCCTGGGGATCAGGGCGGATTGGTAGCCTCCGGCCACTGTCGGTTGCCGGGGCTGCTTGAGGACGGTTGACGGAGCTGTCTGGCGGCGACGTTATCGCGGACTGCGGAAAATACTCGGAAGAAGCGCCGTTGCGGATTCGTCTAACGTATTGGAATCGGCAATGGTGCTCGAAGGCAATGACCGGGAAACCATCGCGGCCTGCCAGCGCGGCGATCGCGACGCTTTCCGGGCTCTGTTCGAAACCTATCAGGACAAGGTTTATTCGATAGCGCTGCGCTATGCAGGCGAGCGCGCGGTGGCGCTCGACATCGCGCAGGAAGTTTTCCTCAAACTTCTTCACAATATTGAACATTTTCGCGGCGAATCGGGATTCGAGACGTGGCTCTACCGGCTGGTGGTGAATCAGTGTCTGGATCACCGGCGGCGCGGACGCCGGTTGATGCTATTGGTCGAGAATCTTTTCGATTCACTGCCTTCGGCGAAGGAATCCGCGATCGAGGAACTGCTGCGCAGCGAGGTTCAAGAGCAAGTCCAGCGCGGGATCGGACGGCTGCGGCCGGAAATGCGGATCGTGGTGGTGTTGCGGTATACCGAAGGGCTTGCGTATGAACAGATTGCGGAGATTCTGGGATGCTCGAAAGGGACCGTCGCGTCGCGGCTGAATCGGGCTCACAAGCTATTAGAACGGCGTTTGGCGCACTTGCGGAGGACGTGATGAACTCGATCGAATCGATTTTGGAGCAAAACTTGAGACCGGTGGCCGCGCCCGGCGAGCTATGGACGCGGATAAATTCGCCTCAAAAAACGACGAGTTCCAGATTCGTGTGGGCGATGGCGGCCGCAGTGGTCGTAGCCGGGCTGGCTTGGAGTTTTGGGAGGCCGGACACGTTTCGATCCAGCGATCCAGCGGCGATCAGGGCCTGGGTTATTTCGCGCACCGGGATGGAGATTCCGCTGATCGGCGGGGAAGTCCAGGGGGCCCGGGTGAAGATGGGAACAGTAGAGGTCGCGTATAAGGGCGGCGGGATGCTGGTCGCGAAGGCGGCGGGGCCGGGGGATCGGGTTCATTGGGTGAAAGGGAAGGGCGTGGTTTCTTGGACCATGGGAGGCCAGTTGTACACGCTTGAAGGCGATGCGGAAGCCGGATGCCGGCTGTGTCACGCCGACTAAGCGGCTGATCGACTTGGCAGCTGCTGATCGACTTGGCAGCTAAGGTGCATGATTCCCTGGCGATGGCCTTTTCGCTGGGTGTGATCACCCAGAATCCAGACGAAGATCGGATAGCGGCCACAGGGAGCTATAATCAATGAAGAGCACCAACTCTAAGCAGGATAGGGAGCGATCCATGAAGAACTATTTGAAGTTCGGGCTTCTGATCGTAGCCATTGTGGGCGCGCTGGCGTGGCTGGCGGTGGGTGGAATCAGCGAGACGAAGACGTATTACAAGACCATCGCGGAAGTGCACCAGATGGGCAACGCGACGGACAAGAAAATTCGCGTGGGCGGCGATATCGCGCCGAATTCGATTGTGCGCGAAGGGCGCGAAGTGCGGTTCGTGCTGGCGCAGGACAATCTGAAATTGCCCGTGATCTATAGCGGAATCGATCCGCTGCCGGATACGTTCAAAGACGGCGCGCAGGCGTTGGCCGACGGCAAGCTGGGCTCCGACGGCGTGTTCCGGGCATCGAAGATCCAGGCCAAGTGCGCGTCGAAGTACGAAGCCAAGCCCACCGGCGTTGGCGCAAAACCCGCAGCCTAAAAACAAAACATGGAAAATATCGGCGCGCTTGCAATACTCCTGGCGTTCTGTTTCGCCATTTATTCCGTCATCGGATCGCTCGCGGGCAAGTGGGGGAACCGGCCGTTTCTGGTGCTGAGCGCGGAACGCGCGGTGTACTGCATCTGGGCGCTGCTGACGACCGCGGCGGGGATTCTGATTTACTCGCTGATCCACGGCGATTTCCGGCTGGCGTATGTGTGGGAACACAGCAATCACGCCATGCCGGATATTTACAAGTTTGCGTCGTGGTGGGGCGGGCAGGAAGGGTCGCTGCTGTTCTGGAGCTGGCTGCTGGCGTCGTATTCGAGCGTAGTGGTATGGAAGAACCGCCGCAAGTTTCGCGACATGATGCCCTACGTCACCGCGATCCTGATGGCGACGCAGACGTTCTTCCTGATCCTGATCGCGTTTGTCGCCAAGCCGTTCAACGTGTGGCAGGAAGGCCGGCTGATTGTCGACCTGCGGGACGGGAACGGCCTGAATCCGCTGCTCCAGTATTGGACCATGGTGATCCATCCGCCGATGCTGTACCTCGGCTACGTGGGATTCGTAGTGCCGTTCGCGTTCGCGATCGCGTCGCTGATCACCAAGCAGCCGGGGGATTCGTGGATTCACACCACGCGCCGCTGGACGCTGGTGACGTGGATGTTCCAGACCACTGGAATTTTGCTGGGCGCGGGCTGGGCTTATGCGGTGCTCGGATGGGGCGGGTACTGGGGATGGGATCCGGTGGAGAATGCGTCGCTGCTGCCATGGATCACGGCGACGGCGTTTCTGCATTCGGTGATGATGCAGGAAAAGAAGGGCATGATGAAGGTGTGGAACATCGTGCTGGTGTCCACCACGTTTTTCCTGTGCATCTTTGGAACATTCCTGACGCGCAGCGGTGTAGTGAACTCAGTTCACGCGTTCGCGCAATCTTCCATCGGGACGTATTTCGTGACGTTCCTGGCCATCGGGATCGCGGCCACGGTGTATCTGATCCTTTCGCGGCTGGATTATCTGAAGAGCGAAGCGCAACTGGAAAGCGTGCTGTCGCGCGAGTCGAGTTTCCTGTTTAACAACCTGATCCTGCTGGCGAGCTGTTTCGCCGTGCTGTGGGGAACTCTTTTCCCAGTCATTTCCGAAGCGGTGACGGGAGAAAAGATCAGCGTCGACGGGCCGTTCTTCAATCGCGTGGAGATTCCCATTGCGATGTTTCTGCTGCTGCTGACCGGCGTCGGGCCGCTGATCGCGTGGCGGAAAAGCTCGTTTGAGAGCTTGCAGAAGGCGTTCATGATTCCGCTGGGCATTGGCGTGGCAGTGGCAATCGGCTTGGCGTTCTCGGGCGTGAGGAGCATTTACGCGCTAATGTCGTTCATGTTGTGCACCTTCGTGCTAGCTACGGTGGCGATCGAATTTGTAAAAGGCGCGAGCGCGATCCGGCAAAAGAGCGGGTCGAATCTCTTGATCGCCATGGTTGAGCTTACCCATCGCAACACGCGGCGCTACGGCGGATACCTGGTGCACGTGGGCGTGGTGATCATGTTCATCGGCTTCACCGGCAAGGCGTTCGATAAGGATACGACCGTGGAAGTCGCTCCGGGGACCACCATCCAGTTGGGCAATTACGCCTTGCGAACCGGAAACGTCGTGCAGACGCAGAACGAGAACTATACGTCGATCTCGCTGCCGGTGTCGGTTTCGAAAAACGGCGAAGAGCTGGGCACGCTGATGCCGGAGCATCGTTTGTATCTAGCCTCGAAACAGCCAACCTCGGAAGTCGCGATCCGGCGGCGGATCAATGAAGATCTGTATTTGAATTTCGCGGGGATGTCGGCGGATAATCAACGGGCGGTGCTGCAGGCCTACGTATTTCCGCTGGTGAGCTGGATCTGGACCGGATACTGGGTAGTCCTGATCGGGACGCTGATCTGCCTGACGCCGAGCCGGACGCGTCTGATTTATCCACGCACGGAAGTTGTCGGGTTTGCTGGAAAAAATGTCAAAGTGGATCAATAGATTTGCATTAGCTGGGCTGCTTTCGGCCGTCGGGTTCGCACAGACGGCGACCGAGCTCGAAACGCCGGCGGTGAATCGCGTGGCGGAGAAGCTCAACTGCCCGTGCGGCTGCAAGATGAACATGGCGTGCCGGATGGACCCTTATCCTTGCGGGACTTGCCGGCAAGCGAAAGTGAAGATTCTCGCCATGCAGACGGCGGGAAGCAGCGACCAGCAGATTCTGAATCAGTTCGCGCAGGAAAACGGCAAGGACATTCTGGTACAGCCGCCGGGGCTGATGGGCGTGGGCGGGATTTTTCTGGCTGCGGCGATCGGGCTGGGGATGGTGGTGCTGGTGATCCGGCGGTACCAGCGGCATCCGGCGCCGGTGGGTCCGGAAATTGACGCCGCAACGCTCGGCAAGATTGATCAGGAGTTGAGCCGGCACGACGAAGACGAGCTCGACTGAATGCCGCTCGTCGCCGTCGCCGTCGTTGTTGTCGCCGCCACGGCGATCTTTACGTTGTTTATTCGCGCGAAAGATATTCCTCCCGCGGATCCGGTTTCTCCCACGCAGCATCTGGAGGAGCGTAAAGCCGCCATCTATGAGAATCTGCGCGACCTTCAATTCGAGTATCGAGTCGGGAAACTTTCGGACGCGGATTACCAGCACACCAAGTTGACCTTGCAAAAAGAGCTGGCGGTAGTGCTCGAAGAGATCGACAAGATCACGTCAGCGGGAGGCGTTCCGGTGGCGAAGGCTGCTCCCGCGCCGAAAGCGGCTCCCGGCGTGATTTGCCCGCACTGCGGCGCGAGCTTTCCCAAGCCAATGAAATTCTGCGGGGAGTGCGGAAAGGCGATGGCATGAAGGCCGGGCTGCTCGCGATGCTGGCGCTGCCGATGTTCGGAGCGGTCGACGGCGTAGTCGTGAATGGGACGACTGGAAAGCCGCAGCCTTCCGTCCTGATTACGCTGGTGCAGCCGGGGCAAGGCGGAATGCAGACCATCGCGACCGTCAAATCGGACGCGGAGGGAAAGTTCAAGATCGATAAAGAGTATCCGCCGGGTCCGGTCCTGTTGCAGGCGGTGTTCGGCGGGGTGGTTTACACTCAGCCCCTGCCGCCCGGCACTCCCACCACCGGAGTTTCGGTCAAAGTCTTCGATTCGACCAACAAACCTGACGCGGGCAAAATCGCGCAGCACATGATTCTACTCGAACCGGGAGCGGATGCGCTCCAGATCAGCGAAACGTTTCTGTACGACAACCAGACGCAGTTGACGTATTCCGATCCGGTGAAGGGGTCGGCGGAGTTTTACGTACCCAAGGGCGCGTCGGAGCCGATCAAGGTGACCATCAACTCGCCAGGCGGCATGCCGATTTCGCGCGAGGCGGCGAAGACCAAGCAGGCGAATCTCTACAAGGTCGATTATCCGGTGAAGCCGGGCGAGACACGCTTCGATATCGCGTACTCATTGCCTGCGGGCGATGCGTTTACCGCGAAGAATCCGGACCCGGCGGCTCCGCTACGGTTGGTGACGCCGAAATCGGTAACGCTGACCGGGGACGGCATCGACGATCTGGGGCAGGAGCCGCAGACGCAGGCGCATGTTTATAATCTCAGGACGCCGACTGCGGACGTGAAGATCAACGGCACCGGGTCGCTGCGGGAAACCGAGAGCAACACACAGGAAGAAGACCTGGGGCAGCCGAAAATCGAACAGGCTCCGGCCCGCGTGTACACGCGACTTTACTGGGTACTGGGGTTGACGCTGGGAATGCTCGCGCTGGGTGGAGTGATGCTGTACCGGAGAGGACCGGCATGACCGCGGTCGCGATTGAGGGCGTTTTCAAGTATTACGGCGATTTTCCGGCGTTGCGCGATATCGGATTCACCGTAAGCGAAGGGTCGACGGTGGCGCTGCTGGGGCGTAATGGCGCGGGGAAGACGACGCTGCTGCGGATCATCGCGGGACTGTCGAAGGCCTCGCAGGGACAGGTGCGGATTTTCGGCGAAGACGTGCGGGAAGACTCGACGCGGCGGCGCGTCGGCGTGCTGGGGCACGGGCTTTCTCTCTACGACGAGTTATCGGCGACCGAAAATCTGGTGATTTTCGCGAAGCTGTACGGAGTTTCCGAGCCGAAGAAAATGGCGCTCGCATGGCTGGAGCGGACGGGACTGGAACGGGTACGCGACGGGCTGGTGCGCGAATTTTCGCGCGGGATGCGGCAGCGCTTGGCGGTGGCTCGGGCGTTTATCCACGATCCCGACGTGCTGCTGTTCGATGAACCGTTCACCGCGCTCGACGATCGGGCCATCGCGGTGCTGCAAAGCCTGCTTGACGACGCGCACAAACGCGGACGCACCATCATCATGTCCACGCACCAGTTGAAGGAAGCGCTGATGCTGGCGACTCACGTGGCCATGATCCGGCACGGCGAAATGGCGTACACGGGAGAGCGGACGCAGCAGATGCTGGACGATACCGGGTTCCTGTATCGAACCTACGAGGACGCATGAGCGCGCAGGCCGTGGAACCGGCAGCCTCGATTCCCGCAAGTACGTTCGGCGGTTCTGTGGCGGAGTATCTGCGCCAGATCCAGACCATCGCGGCGAAAGATCTGCGGTCGGAGATGCGGACCAAGGAAGCGCTGAACGCGTCGATCTCGTTTTCAATCGTGATCCTGGTGCTGTTCAGCTTCGCGTTCGATCCATCGTCGGATCAGTTGCAGGAATTTTCGGGCGGCTTGCTATGGGTGGTGTTTTCCTTCGCGGGCGCGCTGGTGTTGAACCGTAGCTTCGCGCGGGAAACGCAAAACGATTGCCTGGACGGCTTGCTGGCGTCGCCGACGCCGGCTTCGGCGCTGTTCCTGGGAAAATCGCTGGCGAATTATGCGCTGCTGCTGGCGGTGGAGGCGGTTTCGCTGCCGGTGTTCGCGCTGTTTTACAACCTGCACTGGACGGGATTGTTCTGGCCGCTGGTGATGGTGATGCTGCTGGGGACCTGGGCACTGACCATGATCGGTACGGTGTTCAGCGCGCTGACCGTGAACCTGCGGCTGCGCGAGCTGATGCTCCCGACGCTGGTGTATCCGCTGATGATTCCCGCGCTGATGTCGGCGATGACGCTGACCACGGATTTTTTTTCAGGCACGCCGCTGGGGCCGGACAATATGATCTGGGTGCGGCTGATGGTGGCATTCGACGTGATTTTCACCGCGGTGGCGATCGCGGTGATCGATACTGTTCTCACGGGGTGAAACGATATGCGAGATAAAATCCTGTACGCGCTGGCTGCGATTGCGGCCGTGCTGCTGGCGAGGAATCTGTACATCATCTTTTTCGTGCTCGGCGAAGAGAAAAATCAGGGCGCGATCTGGCGGATCTTCGAGTTTCATTTTCCGGCGGGAATCCTGGGGCTGAGCGGATTCATCGTCGCCACGATTTTCAGCGTGGTGTATTTGATGAGCGGGAATTTGAAATACGACTCGATTGCGGCGGCGATCAATGAAGTCTCGCTGATGTTCGCGGCCATCGTGCTGGTGACGGGCAGCATCTGGGCGCGGATCATCTGGGGCGTGTGGTGGGCTTGGGAAGCCCGGCTGACGTCGATGCTGATCTGCTGGCTGATTTTCGCGGGCTACCTGATGCTGCGCCGCGCGATCGAGGAGCCGACGCAGAGAGCGCGATTGTCGGCGGTGGTGTGCATTTTCGGCGGAATCGACGCGGTGATCGTGTACAAGTCGATTGAGTGGTACAGGACACTGCATCCGGGTCCGGTACTGACCATTCGCGGCGGGGGCGGGATGCCTCCGGGATGGCAGGAGACGGCGTACTGGAATCTGCTGGCGATGCTGTGCCTGGCTACCATCCTGGTGATGGTGCGGATGCGCCAGGAGAACGTCTCGCGGGAAATCGATTCGCTGCGCCGTGCGGCGCACGCGTATTAGGAGATTGGATGGATAACCGTAACTTCCTCTATATGTTTTACGGGTTTTTGGCCGCGTGGCTGATCGTGGTGATCTACGTCGTGATGCTGGCGATGCGGGAGCGCAAGCTTCGGCGGGAACTGGATCGGGTCCGGCAGATGGTGGAGAAGAAGTAGCCGACTATTGCGCGGTGGTTTTCCACGTGCCCTCGTCGACGGGCGTGTCGCCGGCCGTGGTTTTGTAAGTCCCTTCGAGAGACTTGCCTTTGAGTTTCCCCTCGGTCACGCTTTGCAGTTTGTTGCCCTGGAGATCGAATTCGTAGGCGATCGTGATGGACGCGCCGTCGACTTTGATCGAGGTGATCTTGCCGGGGATCTCCTGACCTTCCAGCGTGAAGCCAACCTCGGCGGCGAGTACACCGTTGCCATCAGACTTGAGGGTCAGGTGAAAATCGCCGCCGGATTGCGAACCGGTCCAGGTGCCCTTATAGGTGCCGGGCGAGATGGGGTTTTGGGCGTTCAGCGCTCCCAGCGCCAGCAGCAGAACCGCGAAAGCCCGCATATTTATTTTTTCGCCATCACGTAGGTGACGTCGAATTCGCCCTGCGGCGCGACGATGTGCAGAACGTCGGTGAGGGTTTTGCCATCGTCCGAAAGGGTCCACTTATCGGTAAGGGAGACGTCGGCGCCGCCGAAGTTCGCGGCCGCTTTGATCACCAGCGCGCTGCCTTCCCAGGTGGCGGTAGTTTTCACGGGGGCCCCCATCATGTCGTTGGTGGTTTCCTTGCCATCCGTCGAGTAAGTCATCGTGGCGGTCTGGTCGCCTTGCGCTCCACCGGTGATGGCGGTGGTTACCTTCAAAGCGGGGTCGGAATGATCCACTTTGCGGGTCATCTTTTCAGGCGCGGGCATGGGGCCGAAGTTGCTTTTATCGGCATCCAGCGTCCAGTCACCGGAAAAATTCGGTTTGTCCGCCGCCAGCGCCAGGGTGGCGAAGGCGGTGATCGCGAACACGGCTTTCAATGCGGTCCTCATTCGAAGTCTCTCCTTGTTGCTTCTTTACTTTTCTTACTGCTTGTCAAAAACCAGATTCACATTAAATTCGCCTTGGCCCGGGATGGTGACGTGGCTGGCGATGGTCAGGGTCTTCCCGTCGGTGGAGAGGGTCCATACATCGCGGTTTGTGATTTCCATGCCCTGAAACTCGCGCGCGCTTTCGATCACCAGATTATTTCCCTGCCATTTCGCGGTCCCTTTGGCGTCGCCGCCCTGAACTTTATTGACGCACGGTTTGCCGTCCGTCGTGTATTTTATTTCCGTGGTCACTTCGCCCTGGACGCCCTTTTGATAGCTCTTATATTCGAGCGTCGGCTCATGATGTTTGACGGTGCGGGTGAGAATTTCGGGTGCGGGAATTTGTCCGAAATCGCTCTGGGCGACGTTCATCTTCCACTCGCCGCTGAAGTCGGGCGCGGCCTGCGCGCAGGCAAGCGCGGCCAGGAAAGTAGATACGAAAAAGAAGGTCCTTCTCATGATGACCTGCAAAAACAGACGTCGGCGAACTTCATAAATTATAACAGGCGGAAATGTAAAAGACTGTCAGGCCGCGCCGTATAGACGGTGTTCGCGGATGTAATTCACGACGGCTGGCGGAAGATCGGCGGGGGTCTCGCCGCGCGCGAGGGCATGACGGATTTCGGAGGAAGAGACGGGAAGGGCCACGGTTTCCAGGCGATGAACGCGCGCTTTGGGGGGACATATGTAATCGCGGCCGGGGCGCGCGACGACAATAAAATCGACCGATGCGATCACGTCCCGCCAGCGATGCCAGCTTCGAATCTCGGCAAAGGCATCCGAGCCGATGATGAAGAAAACCTCGCCCGGCGTGGAGGCAATGACACGCTCGATGGTGTGGATCGAATAGCTTTTTTCAGCTCCGGCTTCGAGGCGCGAGGGAATGAAGCGGGGGTCGGCGGCGCAGGCGAGCTCCACCATCCGGTAGCGGTCTTCGAAGCTCGCGCCGGCTTCTTTGAGAGGCGGATTCGCCGCCGGAATGAATAGAACGCGATCGAGCTTAAATATTTCCGCGGCTTCGCGCGCCACCACCAGATGCGCGCTGTGAATGGGGTCAAAGGTACCGCCGAAGATTGCGGTCCTCATACGATGCGGCGGAGCAACTCTTCTTCCCGTTCGATCTCGATGGCGATCTCCAGCCAATACAGGCGAAGCGGCGCGAGCAGCCGGGCGGCGTCTTCGGGGAGATTGACTGCGTCCTTGCCGGTGGTGACCATGGCATCCGCGCCCGCGGCGGTTGCCTGTGCGGCGAGCCATTGAAGGTCCGCAGATGTATAGCGATGATGATCGCGATAGGCGCGGTGAAACACTAACTCAAACTCCAGATCATACAGCGTCCGCCAGAAGGAGCGTGGCGAACCGAGACCGCAAAACGCCGCCACGCGCTTGAATCCAGCCGTTGAAATTTTCCCCGTTTCGAAATCCACCCAGTGCCGCGGAACCACGCGCGAGCGAAACACGGGCGCTTGGGCATTGTACCGCGCGAGCAGGCGTTCGAGGCCGGAGGTATTTTGGCCGGGTTGGACCCGGGTGATGACGATCTCGGTGGCTCGGGCGAGGGCGGACAGAGGCTCGCGCAACCGGCCGAGGGGGAAAACGCCGCCGGCGAGCGGATCTTGCGCGTCGATCAGGACAATGTCGCGCCGGCGCGCGAGCCGGGTGTGCTGGAAGCCGTCGTCGAGCAGGAACACGTCGGGGGCGAGCTCGCGTTCCATGCGCTGGCCGACGGCGAAACGGTCGGCGCCGATGCCGACGTGGGCTTGAGCGTCGCGAATGAACATCTGCGCCTCGTCGCCGGTTTGAGCGCGAGAAGCGTTGCCCCCGCGCGGGACGATGACGACTGGGTCGGAGGATTCGCGCCGGTAGCCTCGCGTGAGAATGGCCGGATTATGTCCTTTTTCGCGAAGCCGCGCGGCCAGGTGGGCGACCATGGGGGACTTGCCGGTCCCTCCCATGGCGAGTCCGCCGATGCTGATCACCGGCGTTTGAAGCGTCTTCGAGTTGGTTGCGCGGACGCGGTTGCCCGCTCGCCAAATCCACGAAAGGGGCGTAAACGTGACGCGCGCGAGCAGCGTGCGCGGCGGATCGGGAACGCCATCGTCGTAAGCGCGCCAGATTTCTGCGGCGATCCGTTCCGTGACGCCGCGGCGGGACATGGCCAGGTCGCGCGCTTTTTCCCCGAGACCGGCGGAATCGCTCAGTAACTGTCGGACGGCGGGAGCCAGGGACAGCGCGTCCTCGATTCGCAGGAGCGCGCCGGTTTGTTGAAATTCATCCGCGATAGCGGTGAAATTTTCCATGTGCGGGCCAACGATGATGGGCTTCCCGAAATACGCCGGTTCCAGAATGTTGTGACCGCCGCGATGGGCGAGAGTCCCGCCCATAAAGACGACGTCTGCGCGCGAGAAGAGAGCGGCAAGTTCGCCGATCGAATCGAGCAGCAGCACGCGGGGTGAGTCCGTTGTGAATCCGCGGCCGCGGCGGACGAAGGGGGTCCGGGCGCGCTCGAGTTTTTCGGCGACCATGTCGAATCGCTCCGGCTTGCGGGGAGCGAGAATCAGAAAGACATCGGGAAGACTTGCGAACGCGGCGATTACGGCGTCGTCTTCGTCGACATCGCCGGGGAATGCGGGCGGCATGGTGCTGGCGGCGATCCAGATCTTCGCCGGGCTGACGCGATTCAGAAACCCGGCAATTTCGGCGGCGATCTTAGACGGCGGCGTGAAATCGTACTTCAGATTTCCGGCAACTCGAACACGATCGGGCGACGCGCCGGCAGCTTCGAATCGAACGCGGTCTTGATCGGATTGAACCAGAATCGCGTCGGGCCAACATAATATGTGCTTGAAAAACGAGCGCCAGAGCCGATAACGCGGGAGGGCGCGATCCGAAATGCGTCCGTTCACAATGAGAAGCGAGGCTCCGGCTCGCTTCGATTCGCGGTAAAGATTCGGCCAGATTTCGGTCTCGAGCACGACCACCAGCGCCGGACGCAATCGGCGCAGGACTCGCCGCACCGCGAATCTATAATCGATTGGCGCAAAAAAAATACCGTCTGCCAGCCCAGCGAGCTTCTGATCCGCGACGGCCCGGCCGGCGAGAGTGGTCGTGGACACATAGAAGTGAACATGCGGGCGGTCAGCGCGTAGTTTGCGGATCAATTCCACCGTCGAAAGCACTTCGCCGACCGATACCGCGTGAAACCAAATCGAGCCGGCGCCCGTCGTTTCGTTGAACCGGGGAAGAGAGCCGAAGCGCTCCGTGAGCTTCGCGAAGTAGGCGCGATCGCGCAATCCCCTGTAGAGTAAATAGAGGACCACCGCCGGACTCAAAGCGATTTGGACGGCCTGATAAAGGAAGTAAATGAGACGAGTGGCGTTGATCGTTCTTCTGAGTATAGCCGCGGCCAGCGCGGACGACAAGGACAAAACCCGATTTGCGCCGGGCCCGGCGTCGTCCTACGCGAACCATCAGACGATGGACAAAATCACCATCGCGGCCGTCCCCTACGTCACCGAGGAACAGGCGAAAACCGCGTTCGGCAAGGTGAATCCATACCAGCACGGCGTGCTGCCGGTGCTGGTGGTGATGGAAAACGGAACCGGCAAAGCGTTGCGGCTGGACCTGGAAGCTGAGTTCGTCGACCCGGGCGGCAAGCATGTGGAGGCGACTCCGGCGTCGGACGTCGTGTATGTCGATTCGACGGTGAAGCGTCCGAAGTTGCCGGGGCAGTCGCCGTATCCGAATCCGTTTCCGAGGAAGCCGAAGGGCGGGCCGTTAAATACCTGGGAGATCGAGGGGCGGGCGTTCGCGCCCAAGATGCTCCCGCCTGGAGAATCGGCATTTGGGTTTTTCTATTTTCAAACGCAGAACATCCCGGGGTCGAAAATTTATTTGACTGGAATCAAAGACGCGGCGTCGGGGAAGGATTATTTCTATTTCGAAGTGCCGTTTGAGCCGGAGAAATAATCAAGCCCCACGTCAACGCGGATCAACGCAGATAAACGTAGAGATTCAGGCCTACGCTGCTCGAAGTGCCAAAGTGGTCCAGCATCGTGTGCGCGGCGTCCAGCAGAGTTTTCACTTGATACATCCATTCGGCGGGAGCTTCGCGCTCGGCGTCCGAGGATTCGAGAAAAGACACCGCCAGGTTGAGGATCCGCTCGCGATCGTCGCCCGCGGGAACGAATTCAAGCAGCGCGCGGAACACGGTCGCGCGCTGATGGAATGCGTCGATGCTCGCGCCAGGCGGAGTCCAGGCGGCGAAATCGCGCAGAAAATCGGCGAGCTGATTGCGCCACTCCGGCGTCGCGGAACTCGATTGCGCGCGCAAGCGATTCAGAGCCTCGCCGATTTGCCGGGAATCTTCGGACTGAAAATACGGATCGGCTTTGAACATTGCCCCCCGGCTGGAGGGCTGAACATCCTCGCCGGCGTCGGCGAAATCGGGTTGGCACCTGGCGGCGCTCAACTGCGCGCGCCGGTAAGACGAGAAAACGTCGGGAGGTACGACCTCGGAGAGATCCGCGCGCGAGATCGCGAAAGCGCGGTAGTCGGGACCGATCGATTCTAATTTCGCCGTAAACGCAGAAGAAAGAAGCTGCCATTGGGGTGGCGTAAGGTCCACCGATTTCAGCGCGCGCGCTGAGGGAGCTAATTCGTTCGGCGAACGCGCGCCAGCGAGCACCGTGGCCAGGAACTGGACATGTTCCTCTTTCGCTTTTTCATCCGAGGTGAATCCCGATTGCGCGACCTTGCCCGCCACTTCGTAGTAAGCGGACGCATCGGCGACCAACGGATCTTCGCACGGCCGTGGGTCGAGCACAGGACGGGCGATGTGATCAAACAGCTCACGGGCCTTCTTACGATCGATGGTCAGCAGGTCCGTAACGATGTGGCTTTCAAGCGATAAAGTATCCCACTTCAGCTCGCCGGCTTTGCCGCGGTACATCGCGCGCGTGTCGGGCGGCGTGGCGGGAATCGCGACTACGCGCACCGGTTCCTTGGCGCCGGGCGCGACCGCGAAAGCCTCTTCGAGCAGATCACTTTGTTGCTCACGCCGCGGAATTTTTCCCGATTCGACAAGTTGAAGAATGGTTTCCGCAAACAGCTCGGGCGCGGCCGCGCGGGCGAGGTCGACGATGGGGCGCACAGCCGGAGGCAATTCCGGTTTCGAATCCTTATCGGCCGCGCCCAACACGAACGACCAAAGCAGAAATACGACAAATTGTTTCATTCAGAAATTTACGATGGAAGCGAACGACGCGGGATCGAGACTCGCTCCGCCCACCAGGGCGCCGTCGATATCGGGCTGCGCCATCAGGCCCTGGATATTATCCGGCTTGACGCTGCCGCCGTACAGGATACGGCATGCGCCGGAGGCTTCGGGTCCGAAACGCGCGCGAATCTCGCCGCGCAGGAAACGATGCGCCGCGGTGGCGATTTCGGGGGTCGCGGTCTTGCCGGTTCCGATCGCCCACACTGGTTCATAAGCGATGACGATGCGCGCGAACTGCTCCGGCG
>Ga0209517_10003483_pt1 | contig 21336 bp, 14 predicted proteins | sample PeaSoiMetSII2010_FD_187695 | JGI IMG/M metagenome (GOLD analysis project Ga0209517, IMG submission 187695) | Peat soil microbial communities from Weissenstadt, Germany - SII-2010 (SPAdes) (version 2) | ecosystem: Environmental > Terrestrial > Soil > Wetlands > Peat | place: Germany...
GCCCCGGCGCTGTTCCACCACTGGTAGGTCAGCGGCGCCGTGCCGGTGGCGCTCACGCTCAAGGTCACCGCGGACCCCGCCGGCGCGCTCTGGCTCTGGGGCTGGCTGGTGATGGCGGGATCAGTTTGCCCGAAAGACGAAATTGCCGAAGCTAACAACGGAATAATCGCAAAACGCCATTTCATGAGTTTTCAACAGCCAATTCTGATCGGTGAGCAATCGTCCGTTCTGCTCGCAAGTCATTAATGAAACTCTGTCTTCGACTACAGAACCCAGCAAGCAGATGAACATAAAACCGGACGCCACTTCCAATCACTTTCATGCCATAAACGGCTAACGATGTCAAAAAGAATTGCTCATTTACGCAGGCACAATTGCGTTCTTCGGCTCACGTTATAAAAACTTAACGCACACAACTCTGAACTCCTGCCATCACTCTTGCAAGCCGCGCTGTGATCGTGCTGTTACAGAGGAACCGGGCTAATCCCCGCGAAGTTCATAGGATTTTTGTGGGCTGGAAAGCTCAATAAGACTGTAAGCGTTTCATTGTAAGCACATTGGGTGCTTTAAGGTTCATCCAAGCCGATGAGCCAGGGGATGGTATGGGTTTCGTTGCAGAAAACTGTCGCAAAAATTGTCACAATTTGTCAAAAAATCGTATAAAAAACCCTTGACACGGGGTAAGGTTTCTGTCAGTTTCGCAACAGATTGAGAAGTTCCTGTTTGGGACAGGTTGTTGTGAGATGACAAGAACCGTCTGGAAACAGTGAAAGAGCGGTAAAAGTTTGAGAGCAAAATTGGTTTCTGTTCATCTCAGGTGCAGTAATTTCGGATGAGGGCAATCAAAACTAAGACTTAAAGTAGAAAGTTACTTATATGTTAACAGAAAACTTGGCACGTCTTTTGAAACAGTTTGTCGTGGGGATGGTCGCCGTGACCATCGCTAGTCTGACAGCTCAAGCAGCAATCTTCACCGGCCAGATTAATTTTGTAGGTGGTGCTACAATAGACCAGCCCATCGGATCGGCCACAACCTTTGAAAGCTTCTTTGGACCCAGCGGAAGTGGCGGTCCTGTGGTCCAAGCGGGAGCCGGTTTACCGAGCGGGGCTTATGCGGGTGTCCCTGGCAACACGGCGGCAACCTTTTCTGCGCCGTTTGATTTTGCCTCGCCAACACTTCCTTTCGGGTTATGGACTTTCAACTTCGGTGGCTTAACCTACAGTTTCCAGGTCAATACGGTCACCGTTGACCAACAAATTGCCGGAGTCTTTATCAACGTTGGCGGTACGGGCACAGGCACCATCACGGGCTATGACCCGACGCCGGAAGGCTGGACCATCACCGGTACGAGCGTTTCACCTGGCGGGTTGACCATTACCATCGGCAATTCGGTTATTGCGGTTCCCGAGCCGGCAACCGTGGCGTTCATTGCACTGGGAGTGGGCGCGCTGGGATTGGCACTGCGACGCAAGTCAGCTTGAAAGCCGGGTTTGTTTGTAGAAGCGAAAGAAAAGCCGGTCGTTGACCGGCTTTTTTTTGTGCTTGTGTTCGGAAAGATTCCATACTGAAGTGCCTGTTACTTGGCAGTTGCCTCCTGTTCGTTGGTTTGGCTGAATTGATGGATGGCAGTCTTCGTCGTAAAATACCGGGAATGGTTCTGGTGAGTTTTGCCTTCGTGTGCAAACATTACTGAACGTGTGGAATCGCCGCTAAGAAAGAATTTACTGAAGGCACTGGTTGAATTGGATGTCGCCGTCCAGTCCATGCCGTCGGCCAGTCCCAAACCGGATTTGCTCCCGTTGTTTGCGCGTATTGACGGGCTGGCGAAACAATTGCCGCGCAACACCGACCCGACCCTGTGGCATTATTTGCAAAAGAAAAGTTACGGGAAAGCCCGGCTCTTTTTACAGGGCCGTGACGCGGAGAACCAGGCTGGCAATTGCCGGCGCGTAAATTAATCGAGGGTCGAGGGACGAGGGTCGGGGGCGGAAGTTCCTTGACACTCGACGCTCGACCCTCGGCTCTCGACTTATGTTTGACGACACCATTGCCGCCATTGCCACGCCGCTCGGTGAAGGCGGTCTGGCCGTTGTCCGGATTTCCGGTCCGCAGGCGTTTGCCGTGGCTGACAAATGTTTTTTGCCCGTTGGTAAAAGTTCGCAGAAACCTTCCGCCGCAACGTCACATACGATTCAGTATGGGAAAATTGTCCGTAGCATTCCGGGAGCGCCGGCATCTTGCCGGCCAGTTGAGGCGCAGGACGATAAAACCCGCCGGCAGGGATGCCGGCGCTCCTGGTTGCCCGGCGAGGATAATTCTCAGATTGTGGATGAAGTGTTGCTGGCCGTCCTGCGCGCGCCGCGCACTTACACGCGTGAGGACACCGTCGAAATTACCTGTCACGGCGGCATTTTGCCGGCCAAGCTCGTGCTCGATACGCTTTTGGAAAACGGCGCGCGCCTGGCCGAACCCGGCGAATTCACGCGCCGCGCCTTCCTCAACGGTCGCCTGGACCTCACGCAAGCCGAAGCGGTGGCGGATTTGATACATTCACGCACGGAACTGGCGCTGGCCGCGGCCAACGAACAACTTGCCGGCAAATTATCCCAACGCATCAATGAACTGCGCGACGGGATGCTGCAGACGCTCGCGCACGTCGAGGCGCACATTGATTTTCCCGACGAAGACATCGCACCCGATACCAGGGACCAGCTGTTGAAGCGTCTGGAAAACGGCGTGAAGTTCATGGACGAACTGCTGCGGACGGCGAACGAGGGACAGATTCTGCGTCGCGGTATCCGCGCGGCGATTGTGGGCCGGCCCAACGTCGGCAAATCCAGCCTGCTGAATCAATTACTCGGACGCGACCGCGCCATTGTCTCGCCGATTCCGGGCACGACCCGCGATACGATCGAAGAGACCGCGAACATCCGCGGGCTGCCAGTGGTGTTCATTGACACCGCGGGTTTGCGGGAGGCGCGCGATGAGATTGAACAGGAGGGAATCCGCCGCAGCCATGAAACACTGGCCCGGGCCGAATGCATTCTGCACGTGCTCGACGCCAGCGAACCGTTGACAGACGCGGATGAAACATATCTGGCCAGGTTTGCGGGCAAGAAACGGATTCTGGTGCGCAATAAAATTGATTTGCCGGTGAAACTTGCCGAATTTCGGACTCCGAATTCCGAATTCCGAACTGTGGACGTTTGTTGTTTGAGCGGGCAGGGGATTGGAGTATTGAAAGATGCCATCAAGGAACTGGTCTGGTCTGGCGAAATCAAGGCCGAGATGTTGCAGGTGATGATCAACTCACGGCATCAGGACGCCCTGAATCGCGCACGGGCGGCAACGCAACGGGCGATTGACGCGTTACGCGATAACACGAGTCTGGAACTAATGGCGGTGGACTTGCGTGTTGCCGTCAACGCCGTGGGCGAAATAGTCGGTAAGACCGCCACGGAGGACCTGCTTGACTGCCTCTTTGGTCAGTTTTGTATTGGGAAATAGGGCTTTAATTCGGTGCAATTATGCAGCTCGTAAGCATTTGTATTGCAACAAACAACGAATCGTTCGGTCGGTCCGGCCTGAAATCACACAACCGCACTGCGCTATAAGCGGTTTTTGCACCGTTTTGTGACAAGAAATGTCTTGACTTTGGACTCGGACTGCCCCATTAATATCCTTAGATAGATCCGAAAACCCAAAAAATAACATGAAGATTTGTAAAAAGTCTTTTTCGTGCGGGGTGCGGTTGTATCAGGTTGTTCTAACTGCGATTTTGTTTGCCGGTTTGGCTATTCAAAGCGAAGCAACGATTTACACCGTCAGTTCAATCGCCAATGGCATTACATACAGCGCGAGTTACGACAGTTCGCTCAACGGTCTTACGGCTTGGTCAGCGAACGGGGCGAACCAACTGGATTTGCAATCGTTATACTACAGTGTAAACGGCGGGCCGGTAAGCCAGTTAATGAGTCCTTCAGTCGTTATAAACGGAGCAGCCTCCTTAACCGCTAGCTATTCAGTTTCAGGAGTTGCAAGCGCAGCGGATACAATTACCCTTAATGGTAATACGTTGGTCGAATCAATCAAGGTTAAGAATCTTTCCAGCGCGGCGAGCACCTTAAGTTTATTTCAATACTCGGATTTCGTCTTGGGAAACGCTCCGGGAAGCCAGACTCTGAATATGACAGTTATTAACAGCTCGCAAGCCAGCGCCAATCAGAGCGGAGGCGGAGTAGCACTTCAATGGCTTGGGCAACTGACCGGCGGGGCTGTGGAAGTGCAGGCGAATAACAGTGGAGCTCCCTTTGGTCCGTTCAATGGGACGGCCACTGCTCTTAACAATACTCCTCTGAGTGTATTTGGGAGCGCCGTGTTTGGTTATGAATTTGATGCCATAAACCTGGCGGCCGGAAACTCTTTCACAGTCAGTGAAACCGCAGCGCTGGTGGTGCCTGAGCCTTCATCCATTACAGTGATGGCCTTGGGGATGTTCGCCGCAGCGACGCTGTTTTGCAGGCGTCGAAAAGGAAGTGTAATCGCCAATTAACAAAAAATGTGAGATTCTATGAAGCGTCATCAAACAGTTGTGATTTCCTATAAACAAGTGCCGACGTTGTCTGCGGTACTGCTTGCGTTGTGTGTTGTCGCTTTCTCGGCGGGCACTGCCAACGCGCAAGTCGTAATGGCCGACGGCGGATCCACAGCGACAATCAACACGGGCAACACGGGCACACTGGGGATGAACAGTTGGACTGTGCTTGGTGGTCAAAATCAGTTGAACCAACAGTGGTTCTGGTATTCCATCAACGGGGGTGCCGTGCAGGCCATTAACACCATCGGCGGGCTGACGGTTACGGACAACGGGGATGGTCCGCTCGGATATGACGTCGTTGTGACGTATGCCAACTCGACACTTTCAGCAAATGTGGAATATACGTTGTCGGGTAATGGAGCCAGTTCCGGGACCGCCGACATGACGGAAAAAATCTGGATTGATAATCTCTCGGGCAGCACGATCAACAACCTTAATTTTTATCAATATTCGAATTTCAATCTGCTGATGAACAATAACAACACCGTCAATATCAGCGGTTCACCAGGTGCTTATCAGGCGGCGATGCAGACAACCGGCGGGCCTGGGGGGACTGGCATAGGCGAAGTTATTGTATCACCCTATGCGATCAATGCTGAAGCGGGCTTGGCCGTCCCGACCCTGACCGACGTCACCAGTGGCGCCCTTAATGGCAATATGGGACCGGTGTCAGGCGATGTGGCGTGGGCGTTCGAATGGACCGCCAGCCTCGTCGCCGGTGGCGAGTTGAACATATCCAAGGACAAGGGTTTGTCTGTCAGCGTTATTCCCGAGCCGTCGATACTGGCGTTTGTTGTGCTGGGCATTGGCGCTTTGGGTTTGTCGCTGCGCCGCAAGCAGGCCTGAGAACGGAATTACGTCATTTACAGTGTGGCAGATAAAGGGCCGGTTAATGACCGGCTTTTTTTCTGTACTGAAGTGATTGAAGGCTTTATAATGGAGGGGCTTTACCACCTGCTAGTAAGCATCTTGTTTGCTTGAGGTGCCAAGTTTATGCACTGCAGTCTTCGTTTTGCAATGCCGGGGATGGTTTTGTTGTTGACCTGCGCCTTGGCCGGCAAACTGCAGGCTGGCGGCAGCGGCCTGAACACGGTTGTCGTCGTCAACCAGAACAGTTCCAACTCCTGCGAGCTCGCCAATTACTATTGCCAGGAGCGGCAGGTGCCGCCTCTAAACGTCCTCTACATCAACTGGACGGGGACGAATACCCTGTGGACCAGCAACGATTTTCAAACCAACCTGGTGACGCCGCTGCTGAACCTGCTCGCGACGCGGCAGTTGACCAATCAGATTGATTACGTTGTTCTCTCGATGGACATCCCGTTCCAAACCAGCTTTGGTTCCACCGTCAACAGCACGACCTCGGCGCTGTTCTATGGTCTAAGACTGGGCAATGGGAGCGATCCGCTTGGCACCACCAACAGCTATGCGGCCAGCGAGGCGGGCTATGGTCCGGGAACGCCGGTCGTCGGCTCCCCCGGCTATTCCTTTCTTACCACCATGATCACGGCTGGTTCACTCACCCAGGCGGAGCAGCTGGTGAATCAGGGCGTGGCCAGTGATGGGACTTTTCCCCAACAACCGGTGGTTCTGGCTAAAAGTTTCGACCCGGCCCGCAACAACCGCTACGTGTATTTCGACAACGCCATTTTCAACGTCAACATTCTGGGCGTTTCCTCAATTTTACGCACCAACACCGATGCTATTTCGTGGCCAAACGGCTGTCTGGGTTATGAAACAGGTCTGGCGCAGTTCAGCGTCCCGCAAGGCCTGTTTGTTCCCGGCGCCATCGCGGACAGTCTGACGTCCTTCGGCGGCGTCATTTTTGGCACCAACAGTCAGACCAACCTGCTGGCTTTCATCAATGCCGGAGCGGCAGGCAGTTATGGCACGGTCGCCGAACCCAACGGCGATGCGCAGAAATTTCCCAACCCGCAGGTTTACTTTTATCAGGCCCGCGGCTTCAGCCTGGCTGAAAGCTATTATCAAAGCATCAACGTGCCGTATCTTGGGCTTATAGTCGCGGAGCCTTTGGCGGCGCCTTTTGCTAAAGCCGGGTACGGAGAATGGAGCACCAACCTGCAAACCGGCACCGTGTTGAGCGGCACTCCTGTGCTCTCGGTTCGATTCACTGCCGCTTATGGAAAACCCCTGCAGCAAGTTGACTTGTTTGTGGATGGCCAGTATTTCAGCACCCTGACCAATTTAACCCCGTGCCCCGGCAATTTGTTGACCGTCACTTTAAATGGTTATCCCATTACCTATGCCGTCCCCACCAACTCGACTTTAAGCACCGTGGCATCGGGACTGGCAGCCCAGATCAACGCCGTTACCAACGCCACCCAGGTGAAAGCCCTGGTTCATGGCGACCGGGTCGAACTGCAATCTATTGCCACCAACCCGATGGCTGTCCCTTTCTACGCTGTCAGCACCACCCCCACGAACACTCCCAACCTTTCGTATGGCGTCAATTACTTCCCTGATTCTTTCCCACCTCAGATGACCCCAGGTGGCCTTGACAAAAACGGGGCTTTTACTATGGCGTTGGAGATTCCGAGCACGTTGCCCTACGTCATCCTGGCTTCAACCAATTTGATTAACTGGCAGCCCATCTTCACGAACAGCGCGTCACCGGGGTTGCTGGACTTTACCGACTATGACTCCACCAATTATCCTGCCCGTTTTTATCGCATGACCTGGCCGGCACCGGATCAACCGCCCCAATTGTCTGCGCCAGTCGTTACCGGTTCGGGGACATTCCAGATGCAGGTGGACAGCACCCCCGGTTTGCCGTGGGCTATCCAGACATCGAGCAACCTGGTCAATTGGACATCCGTGATCACTAATCAGCTCGGCGGGGCGACGAACTTCGTTGATCCCGGTATTGCGAATTCATCCAGCCGATTTTATCGCGCGTGGCTGGTGCCTCCGGGTCCGCCCGGTTACACGGTGACGAACCTGGCAACCAACCTCACCCTGGTTCGAGTTGACAGCGCCGTGCGGCCTTACACGATTGGGGTTTCCACCAACCCGGGCCAATGGACACCACTGGCAACCAATTTCGCCCTTGGCCAGATCCAAACGGCCGCCGCCAGCGCGATGGGAAGTGGCAACGTACTCTCCACTTTTCTAAATGCGAGCCAGCCCACGCTCCTGGGCTCGCAGGCGTTTGGTATGCAGGAATACTCTGAGTTTGGTTTTAGTAATTCGGCTCCCGCCAATTCCTGGATGCAGTTTACTTTTGTCAAAACCAATGGTCAGACTGTGGTCGTGGCCGTCACCAATCAGTCCGCGGGCAATTGGAATACGCTCGCCGGCCAGATGTACAACGCCATTAACGCGAATCCCGCCCTGCAGAACAGTGACGGGGTTGTGGCGGAGGATTATTTTTTGACCACATACACCGGCTCGCCACCTATCTATTCCACCGGGTTTAACCTGTATGCCCGAAACCCTGGCTACCAGGCTGCCGCAATCCAAGTCACCCCCACGGTGTCGGCACAGGCTCCCGCCCCCCCTTCGGTCACAATCAACGGCAGCACCCTCACCTACAATCTTTCCGACCTCCAGCCCCGGAACCATCTTTACGTGACAGCTGGCGCAGTCAGTCTGAATGTGACATTCCCCCTGGCTACGACAAATTTGGCTGATGGGTATCACGACTTGACGGCCGTTGCCTACGAAGCCAGCGACGCGCGAACTCAAACCCGGGTGACCGTGCCCGTCCAGATTCAGAATACTTCCCTGAGCGCGACCTTGACGCTGCTCGATTTGACCAACCAGGCCCCGGTGCAAGGCACCTACCACATCCAGGTTGCCGCCACCAACACCAGCGCTGTAAGTTCGATTACCCTGTTCAGCACCGGCGGCCCGCTGAGCACGGCCAGCAATGTATCCACGAACATTTTTCAGGTGAACGGCACCAATTTTGGGGTCGGTCTGCACCCTTTCTACGCGCTCATCGTGACTACGAATGGGCTCCAATACCGCACGCAAACACAGTCGGTACAATTCACACCATAGTCGCTCGAAGCCAAAAATGGCGGCCATCCCTCGGCGCAGTTCTATCGGAAGTCACCGGTCTCTTCGGCCACCGGCTTTTGCGCATCACCGAGCGCGTTATCTTCGAGGGTGACATCTTTTAATTCGCCCGGCGCAACCGAAAGGAAAAGACCAGTGCCGGGAAACGCCCGGCTGTTACGCACCACGGTGCCGGGACAGTGTTCCAATCGTATCATCGGTGCATTTAACCGCGGCAGGCGTGAAGAAATGCCGTCCAACTCCGATTCCCTGGAGTCCTTTACCAGAAAGGCCGGGCCCTTGTCCGCATTCACTTGCACGTCATGCAGTTCCAGGGCATCGGTGAATGAGCCGCGCATTCCAATTTTTGCCGACGCGATGATATCGCTGATACGCAATCCGAAAATCGGCATTTCCGGCAATCCTTCGATATCAATCGCCGCCCGCGCGTGATGGATGGTCATGTGACTGATGGCAATGTTACGGAAGACCGGCGTTCGTACCGAAACGGGTTCTTCGGCGGTTTTGGTTTCGCCTTCCATCAGATAATAACTGGTGACATCGATTCCGATGCCGACGTTTTCCATCGTCCAATTGTCGAACCGGACGTCTTCGACCTCACCGCCGCGTCCGCGCCGGCTCTTGATACGAACGCCAATCTGGGTCCCATCACAGGTGATGTTGTCCGCCACCACGTTGCGGATGCCGCCGGAAATTTCACTGCCGAACGTGACCGCGCCATGCGCGTGATGCACGGTACAATTCGAAATGGACACGTTTTCTGTGGGCCGATTGACCCGCCGCCCGTCGGCGTCCTTGCCGGATTTCAAAACAATGCCATCGTCGCCGGTGTCAATGTAGCAGTCGGAAATCCGCACGTTGCGGCTGGAATCAACGGCGATGCCGTCGGTGTGCACGCCGGGATAGGTCTCGATGATGACGTTGCGAACCACCGCATTGTCCGTGTAGAGCAGGTGGATTGTCCACATCGAAGAGCCGACGAAATGAACGCCTTCGACCAGGACGTTCGTGCTGTCCATAAAGCGAATGAAGGACGGCCGGAGCTCCGGCGCCGCCTTTTGATAATCCTCCGCTGGCGCGGGCGTTTTCAGTTCGAGGTCCCGGAGCAGATGTTCCCAATTGGTGCCGAAGGCGGTCCCGATGTCGGTTTCCGAGGAATTGATCCGGGGCATCAGTTTGAGCCATGCCGCGTTATCCGTGGTGAACATGCCACGGCCGGTGATGGTGACGTTATGCAAATGCCGTCCACCCACCAGGGGAACCGGCGTGAGACACTCGATGCCCTGCTCGCGGCCCGATGTGAACGGAAGCCGCATGGCGGGAAACTTCAGTGTGGCGCCGGCCTCAACGTCCAGTACCAGATTGTTCGTCAACTCAATCGGGCCGGTGACATAAGTTCCCGATGGAATGCAAACGGTTCCACCGCCGGCAGCGCTGGCGGCTTGAATCGCGGAACGGATTGCTTCAGTGGAACTGGCCGAGCCGTCGTCAGGGGCGCCATAATCCAGGATGTTGAAAAATGCTCCCGCCATCGATTGGTTAATGCCGATTGATAGAAGCAAGGGCAACAGAAAGAGCCGACGCGGAAGAGAGAAACGTGCCCGGGTGTTCATGCGGATGACCATGAAGAACATGAATGCCGATTCTTTTCAATCCCAAATGACCGTGGGTAACACGCGATCGATCGCCGGTGGCGTCCTGTCGCTATGGCATCCAGGGATAATCACCACACCTCCACCGGTCCTTTGGGCACGGGGATTTGTTCGCGTCGAGCAACGGCAGGTTCGTCGCGCATAAAGGACGCAATCATCGGCGACGGTCGGAAACGCGGCAGCAATTCGCCGTTATCGTCGAGGAACTGCCGCCGCCAGCGGGTATAATTTTCCAGCACATTGTGGAACTCAGCGCGCGTGGAGACCTGCACGGCGCGCTTGTTGAATTCGTGGCAGGGACCAAACCGCCTGGAATACCACGGCGCGACCTTGCGGAACATCCGGCAGCCGGGCGATTCGCCAAAAACTTCAATCATCAAATCCAAGTGCCGGCACATCACGCGGGCGCGTTCGGCAAAGGACGGTTCGCGGAGGGGCGAGTTATACGAGCCCTCGACGTTTGGTGCGTTATTTGAATTTTGGGACTCGTATAACTCGCCCCTCCCGGGACCGTTCAGATAATGCAGCGTGTGCTGGAAAATCCACGGATTGTAAAACGCGCCACGGCCGATGCTCACGCCGGCACAGCCGGTATCGTCGAACATCTTTTTTGCGGCCTGCGGCGTGATGACGTCGCCGTTACCGATCACCGGAATCTGCTTCACGGCTTCGACGACCTTGCGGATGCCAGCCAGGTTGACCGTGCCGCCGAAACCCTGTTCGCGCGTCCGGCCATGAACGAAAATCGCGGCAACCCCGGCGTCTTCGAGCGCGCGCGCCAAATCCGGCGCCGTGATGTTCTGATCGTCCCAGCCAAGCCGCATTTTGGCTGTTACCGGAATTTTGACGGCGCTGACCATGCCGCGGACGAGCGCGGCGGTCTTGGCTGACTCGGTCATCATGGCGGAGCCGCCGCCGACGTTGCAGACCTTGCGGACCGGGCAACCCATATTGATGTCAATGGCGGCTGCACCGTGCGCCTCGAGTATTTGGGCCGCATCGCGCATTTCCTCCGGGACGGACCCGAAAAGCTGAATGGCCAGCGGCGAATCGGCTGGCCGGGTTTCGATCAGTTTGAAGGCCTTGGGATTTTTTTCGAGGAGCGAACGCGCGTTGACCAAATCGGTGCTGCAAAGGCCGACGCCGCCGATTTCGCGCACGACGAGCCGGAAGGGCAGGTTGGTGTAACCCGCCAGCGGCGACAGGAACAGATCGGATGTCAACGTCAGCGAGCCGATGCGCATGACAGCCATTATAGCAGATTCATTGGGGCTTGGCAGAGAAAAGCGAATTCGCGCATTGCGGAGGTGGAGGTGGCATGTTAGTTTGTGATGCCATTATCAAGTATGTTCGGCGAAGACCAAAACAAAGACAATGACCGCGGCCAAAAAAAGCCGCCGGGCGGGTTTAAACTGCCACCGACAACGTGGGTGGCGTGGATTGCCATCATTGGCAGCATCGCGGCGTTGATGTTGTTGAAAAACCACATGGCGACCGGGGCCGGCACGTCGTTGTCGCAGGCTGAATTTTTCAAGCTGTTCCAATCGAATTCGATCACCCAGGCGACGGTCAGTTTTAATCCGCAAACGGCGCCGTTGACGGAAATCACCGGTTCGTACTTGACGGACAAGGACGGCAAAAAGACGGAAGTGCCGTTTGTCGTTAAAAACGCCTATTTGACCCAGGCCAAGCAGGACCAGCTGTTCGCCTCGGACAAAATTGACGCGAGCCAGCCGAATACAATGTTGATGAGCGTGGTGTGGGGCATCGCGCCGTTTCTGTTGATTGGCATTCTGTTTTGGTTTTTTTTCATCCGCCAGATCAAAATTGCCGGCAAGGGCGCGTTGAGTTTTGGCAAAAGCAAGGCCCGGATGCTGGCCAAGGACCGCAACAAGACGACGTTCAAAGACGTGGCCGGGGTTGAAGAGGCAATTGAGGAAGTTTCCGAACTGGTGGAATTCCTGAAAGACCCTAAAAAGTTCCAGAAGCTGGGCGGACGCATTCCCAAGGGCGTCCTGATGGTGGGTGCCCCCGGCACGGGCAAAACGCTTCTGGCCAAGGCCATCGCCGGCGAGGCGGATGCCGCGTTTTTCAGCATCAGCGGCTCGGACTTTGTGGAAATGTTCGTCGGCGTCGGCGCCAGCCGCGTGCGCGACATGTTTGAACAGGCCCGCCGCAACACGCCGTGCCTGGTGTTCATTGACGAGATTGACGCGGTCGGGCGCAGCCGTGGTCACGGTCTGGGCGGCGGCAATGATGAACGCGAACAAACGCTCAATGCCTTGCTGGTCGAAATGGACGGCTTCGACACGCAGGAAGGCATCATCATCATCGCCGCGACCAACCGCCCGGATGTGCTTGACCCGGCCTTGATGCGTCCGGGCCGTTTTGACCGGCAGGTGGTGGTCAATCTGCCCGATGTGCGCGGGCGCGAGGCGATTTTAAAAGTTCACGCCAAAAATGTAAAACTCGCGCCGGAGGCGGATTTGTCCATCATCGCCCGCGGCACGCCCGGTTATTCCGGCGCGGAACTGGCGAATCTGCTGAACGAAGCTGCGTTGCTGGCCGCGCGGATGAACCGAAAGGCCGTCGGCATGGAAGAACTGGAAGAGGCGCGGGACAAGGTCCGCTGGGGCCGCGAGCGCCGCAGCCTGGCCATGACTGTCGAGGAAAAGAAATGCACCGCGTGGCACGAAGCGGGACACGCGCTGGTGAATATGCTGCTGGAACATACGCATCCGTTGCACAAAGTCACCATCATCCCGCGCGGGCAGTCGCTAGGCTCCACCATGCAATTGCCGGAAAAGGACATTTTGAACCGACGGCGCAAGGAAATGTTTGACGATCTCGCCGTGACCATGGCCGGCCGTATCGCCGAGGAAATCATTTCGGGTGACATATCAACGGGAGCGGCCATGGACATTCAACAGGCCACGAATCTGGCACGCGCGATGGTTTGCCAATACGGGATGAGCGACAAGGTCGGCATGGTGCAATACGGCAGTGACGATGAGTATGTTTTCCTCGGTCGCGAAATGGCGCGCACGAAGGTTTACAGCGAGAGCACGGCGCGCGAAATTGACGAGGAAATCAAGCGCCTCATTGACGAAGGTTACAAACGGGCGCAGGACATTATTTTGACCAATCGCGACAAGCTCGAATTGATTGCCAACGCGCTGCTCGAGCACGAAACGCTCGATCGGGCGCAGGTCGAGGAAATCGTCAAGACCGGCAAGTTTACGCCGCCGCCGCCCAAGCCTCAAAGTGGAACGCTGATGGGCGCCCCCGCCGGCACGCCGCTGCCGGAAACCCCGCCCAAACCGGCGCCACCCAAGCTGCCCGGACTCGGAACACCCGCGCCCGCACCGGTTTGATTTTTACTGCAGCGGCGGTTTGCGACCGTCGTATGTCGTTCTCGCTTCCAAAAAGAAAGCGGCGCTCGTGGAGCGCCGCCAAGTTTTTTGCAGAAGTTCAATTCAATCATTTTGATTCCAACACGACCCGGAAACCATAATCATTTTTCGTCTTCTCGGGTGCGGAGTACTCGCGAAATTCGGTCCGGGCGTTGATATCAATATAGGTGTCCCAGGCGCCACCGCGCAAAACACGATAAGGTTTGTCCTGGGGATCAAGGCACCATTCCATGACGTTGCCGCGTATATCGTAAAGACCCAGACTGTTTGGCGCCAGGCTTCCGACCGGCTCGGTGGAAGAGCGGCGCGGCATACTCAGGCTCATCACGGCATCACTCGCCGGGGTGTCATCCACCAGTTGTTCCCATTGTGCCTGCGTCGGCAGGGCATAAACGAAACGTTTTGGCAATTCACCGGCTTTCTGTTCCTTTTCGGTCAGTTTCTGGCAGAAGGCCACGGCATCATTCCAGGTCATTGAATCCACCGGACGATCTCCGCCTGGAAAAGCGCTGGGATTGCTGCCCATGACTTTTTGATAAGACTTTTGCGTTACCTCATACACACCAGCCCAAAGCCCCGTTGAAATTTTCGTCAAAACGATGCCGACGGTGTTGGTGACCTGGTCGCTTTTGAGCATCAATTCCTTGAGCGGCACGTTGGTGCTGTCCGAGGTGGTGGCATTCTGATCGCTGTCAGACGCGTTGGTGTCCGAGGTGTCATCCTGGGCGCGGCTCAAAGTCGGCAGCACAGACAACAAGGCGATGACAAAAAGTGTTAAAATTCTGCGGCTCATTTTCATAACGCAAACAAGGCTTGTGGTTGACAATCAACGGACAACATAGCAAGCCATGTGCCGTTAAGAAGAGTTTTCAAGGTTCTTCAGGTCTTCCGCCAAAAACCGGGTCACATCCTTGAAACGCACAACGTTATCGGGATTTGCGTCCATAAGCGACTGGTGTGCTTCGAGACAGGTGCGTGTAATTTGCTGGCGCGTTGGATTTACCGAATCCGGCGTCTGGATCTGAGCCTCACCCGGTAGTTGCAAGGTTCCCGTGGTGACTTTAAAGAGGTGCAACGCGCCCAGGTTTTCGAGCAGGTCCGCAATGCGTGAGTTGGGATTCAGCAATTCGATGCCCTGGTTGTCCGGCCCGCCCGCCTGGTTCAGCCTCAAGCCGAAGCCGGCCAGGATGCCAAGGAAGGTGCTGTCCATGAGCGCGCATTCCGACAGATCAATGATGAAACGACCGTAACCCTTGCGGACCAGTTCGGTGAGCAGCGTTTTGAAATCAGGGCCGTAGGTAAAATTCGCGCGGCCCACAATTTTCACGCAGGCAAAGTTCTTGCATGCCAGCACCAACATTTTTGCCGACGGTGTCGCCATTTTTCAAAGTTCCTTTTTGGTGGTCACGCGGCCGCCGCGGGCGGCGTGATAATTTGCACCAGCGTTTGCTGCAGAACCAGTGTTTCATCGAGGCCGCTGGACACCAATCGCTGGTTGCAACGCAACAACAAATCCATCGCCCGTATCAACTCGGCCTCGGAATAACGTTTTAGCTGAGGTAACGCCTTGTAAAGCACATACGGATTCAATGCCAGCGGGTTGTAACGGCGGTCGCCGGGCAACTTGTCCGCCGGAACGTGCTGCAATTGGGCCTTGAAACGGTTATAATCCATCTCCGCCTTGATCCAGCCTTCACGCAACATCTCCTTCAACAACAGCATTGCGCGCACTTTGGCAATCAGCCCGTACAGTAAACCAATCTCTGATTTTTGGGAATCAAACTTTACCTCCCACAACTCCTCGTCCAGCCGTTGCAGCAGGCGGGGCAAATCGCGGTCGCCCAGGGCGTCGCCCAGCGCAAAGGCCCGCGCCGTTTTGTTTTGGACACAAACCGAATTGACGTCATCCGCCTCAATCTGTTTCCGCTCGCCGACGAACAAGCAAAGCTTCTCAACTTCATTGTCGAGCTGGCGCGGATTGGGTCCGACCCGGTTCACCAATTCGGCCAGGGCCTCTTCGGAAATTTCCTTTTTGCGCTCGCGCACCGCCGCTTGCGCCGCAACTTCCGCCCGTTCCGCCCAATCACGGTCATCCGCCGACCAGCCGGCGAAAGTTTCCACCGAACCGATTTTGTCGAGCGTTTTAAAAAAGGTTTTGCGCTTGTCCACCTTGCCCGCGCTGATCAAAAGCCGGATACCTCTGTTGCGCGCCCACGCGAAAGTTTTCAGTTCCTCCGCCAGATCGCCAAGCGATTCCGTGAGCGCCTGGGCGGAGGCGGCCCGTTCATCGCCAAGAAAATTGCAATCGCGCAGCCAGATGACCTTGCCCGTGCCAAAGAAGGGGAGGGTCTGCAGCGCTTCGCGCAGCCGGGCCAGGGCGGTCAGCGCCTCGCCACTGTTGGCCACGGTGGCTTCGATAATTTCATGGTCCATGCCTCCAATTTCATCACACCACCGCTGGTAGAGTTGCCTGGCGTGCTGCTTTACCGCGAACTCATCGTCACCGCAAATGAGAGCCGGCGATGAAGTTTTGGCGGCGGGCATTTTACTCCGCCTCGCTGCCGGTTTCGTTGATTTTGTTCAACACTTCGCTCATGTCCTCGACCTGTTCGAAGAGGGTGGCGGCCACGAAAATCGGTTTTTTCTGGGCCGCGGCCAGGGCCAGGCAATCGCTGGGGCGCGCGTCGAGTTCCACGATTTTCCGCGCCAGCTCGTTTTGCTGTTGCAAGATCAGCCGCGCGAAGTAGGTCGAATTTTTCAAATCCGTAATGACCACGCGTTCGACCGTGATGCCGAAACCTTGAAACATCCGGTTGATGAGATCGTGGGTGAGGGGGCGTTCCTTCGGGGTTTGGCGCAGGAACATGCCAATTACCGCCCCCATTTGCGGCTCGACGTTGATGACGAAAACCTTGTCATCATTGCCGACAAAAAGCGCGCAACCGCTGTTGGCCGGAATGATTCCACGAATTTGAACTGGCACAACATCTTGCTTCATGTCTCCAATTTAGGCTGAATCGTGCGAAAAACAAGCCCGGCTTTGAATCAGGCTTGCGAAGGCAATTCCACGGGTTTCGTCAGGAATCGGTCCTTAATAAACGTCCGATAATAAGCGTCTTTGCGCGGCGCTGTCAGCAGGCTTTCATAACGGAAGCCCGGCACATTATCGAAGGCCAGCGGGGGCGAATTCCGAAATTTGATGTACAGCCGCCTCGTTCGGGACACGTAACCGACGGCTTCAAACAAGTCCGCATCCACCGGCACCAGTTTCACTGATTGTGCTTCCGTTGCCATAGATTTCCTTTGCCGAATCTGGCGATTTTGTAGGCGGAAACCCATTCGCCGTCGAGCGTTTTTTTTTGGCCGTTTTATCAATGCCGGACTCCGCAGGCGCAAGCTGCCGGTGATCCCGGCGCTGCGCGTTGCGGCTCGTAATTCAACCACGGGCCCAGCCACCGCTCAACTTCCTGCAAGGTCATGCCTTTGCGCAGATGATAATCAATCATTTGGTCGCGACCGAGTTTGCCGACGGCGAAATATTTGGATTCCGGGTGTGCAAAATATAGCCCGCTCACCGAACTGCCCGGCCACATCGCATAACTTTCCGTGAGCTGGATGCCGGCGCCCTTTTCCACGTCAAGCAGCTTCCAGAGAATCTGTTTCTCCGTGTGGTCGGGACAGGCCGGATAGCCTGCCGCCGGCCGGATGCCACGGTATTTTTCCGCAATCAAATCGTCGTTCGTGAGATGTTCAGTCCGGCCGTAACCCCATTCTTCCCTGACACGTTTGTGCAGAAATTCCGCAAAGGCTTCGGCCAGGCGGTCCGCCAATGCCTCCGCCATGATGGCATTGTAATCATCATGGTCGGCCTTGAACTTCTCCACCAGTTCCTTCAACCCGTGCCCGCTCGTCACCGCGAACGCCCCGAGGTAATCCTTCGATGTTGAATGTTGAATGTTGAATGTTGAATGTTTCGGCGCCACAAAATCCGCCAGGCACCAATTCGGCGTGCCATCCGTCTTTTCGATTTGTTGCCGCAGGAAATGGAACGTCGTCAGAACCCTGCCGCGCGATTCCTCCGTGTAAAGTTCCACATCGTCACCGACCCGATTGGCAGGAAACAAACCGCAAACGCCGCGCGGCTGGAGCAATTCTTCGGAAACAATTTTCTCAAGAAGTTTCTGTGCGTCGGCGAACAACTTTCGCGATTCCTCACCGTGTTTCTCGTGCTGCAAAATCTTCGGATAAACTCCGCGCAGCTCCCAGGTGTGAAAGAACGGCGTCCAGTCAATGAACGGTACGAGATCCTCCAACGAAACAGGGTAGGGCGCGTCACTCCGTGCGCGCCGTTCTGCGGCGGGCAGAGGACTGCCCGCCCGACCTTCTGATGACAAAACCCGCAAGCCAATAAATTCCGGCTTCGGCAAGTCGTCAAATTCCAGTTGGGGCGCGTTGGCGCGGGCGGCCTCGAGGGAAACCAACGTCGCACGCTGACCGGCGTGCTGCGCGCGCACCCGCTCATATTCTTCGCGCACCTGCGCGGTAAATCCCGGTTTCTGCTCGGCACTGATCAGGCTGCTGACCACGGGCACCGCGCGTGAGGCGTCGAGGACGTGCACCACCGGTTCGCGGTAACCCGGCGCGATTTTCACCGCTGTATGCGCCTTGCTCGTCGTCGCACCACCGATCAGTAACGGCAGTTTCAACCCTTGGCGGTCCAGTTCACGTGCCACGTGCGCCATTTCATCCAGCGACGGCGTAATCAGCCCGCTCAGGCCGATGATGTCCACGTGTTGGTCGAGCGCCGTGGCGATGATTTTTTCGCATGGCGTCATCACGCCGAGATCAATGACCTCGTAGTTGTTGCAGGCGAGCACGACGCCGACGATGTTCTTGCCGATGTCATGCACGTCGCCCTTCACGGTGGCCAGAAGGATCTTCCCGGCGTTCTGATGAACTCCGCCGGCGGCTTTTTTTTCTGCTTCCATGAACGGTTGCAGATAAGCCACCGCCTTTTTCATCACCCGGGCGGATTTCACCACCTGCGGCAAAAACATTTTCCCGGAACCGAACAGATCACCGACTACATTCATGCCGGCCATCAACGGCCCTTCGATGACCGCGAGCGGACGGCCGAACTTCCGCCGTGCTTCCTCGGCGTCGGCCTCGATGAAATCGGTGATGCCCTTGACCAGCGCATGTTCGAGCCGTTCCTCGACCGTGCCCTTGCGCCATTCGTCCTCGACCATTTCGGCTTTGCCCTTCTGCTTTACCGATTCGGCGAATTTGGTGAGCCGTTCGGTTGCATCAGGCCGGCGGTTCAGCAGCACGTCTTCGACCAGTTCGAGCAGGTTCTTTGGGACTTCATCATAAACCGCGAGCTGGCCGGCGTTGACAATCCCCATGTCGAGTCCCGCCTGGATGGCGTGATACAAAAACGCCGAGTGCATGGCTTCGCGCACGACGTTGTTGCCGCGAAAGGAAAACGAAACATTGCTGATGCCGCCGCTGACCTTGGCCAATGGCAGGTTTTCCTTGATCCATTTTGTCGCCCGGATGAAATCCACGGCGTAATTGGCGTGTTCCTCCATGCCGGTGCCGACGGTGAGCACGTTTGGATCGAAAATGATGTCCTGCGGCGGAAACCCGGTTTTCTTCACCAGCAAGTCATAGGCGCGTTGACAAACGGCGATGCGCCGCTCAAAGTTGTCGGCTTGGCCGCGCTCGTCGAACGCCATCACCACCACGGCCGCGCCGTAATGGCGGACCAGTTTGGCCTGGTGCAAAAACTTTTCCTCGCCTTCCTTGAGCGAAATGGAATTAACGATGCCTTTGCCCTGAAGGCATTTCAAACCGGCCTCGATGACCTCCCATTTCGAGGAGTCCACCATCACGGGCACCTTGCAAATATCCGGCTCGGAGGCTACGAGGTTGAGGAAGCGTGTCATTGCCGCCACGCCGTCAATCATCCCTTCATCCATGCAGACATCAATCACCTGCGCCCCGTTCTCAACCTGCTGCCGCGCGACGGTCAGCGCGCCTTCAAAATCGCCGGCCTTGATGAGCTGGGCAAACTTCGGCGAACCGGCCACGTTGGTCCGCTCACCGATGTTGAGAAAATTGGAATCCGGCCGGACGGTGAGCGCGTCCAGTCCGCTCAATCGCAAATAGGATTCAACTTTCGGCGGCACGCGCGGCGGCAGGTTTTTTACTGCGGCGGCGATGGCCTTGATGTGCGCCGGCGTGGTGCCGCAACAACCGCCCACAATATTCAACCAGCCGTTCTGCGCCCATTCCTGCAATTGCGGCGCAAATGTCTCCGGGGTTTCGGGAAAGCCGGTGGGCAGCAAAGGATTGGGCAGACCGGCGTTGGGATGCGCACTGAGGTAAATCGGCGCCAGGCCGGAAAGCTCCTCAATCAGTGGCCGGAGTTCCTTGGGTCCCAGTGCGCAATTCATGCCGACGGAGAGGAGGGGGACGTTCGAAATCGAATTCCAAAACGCCTCGACGGTCTGGCCCGTCACGCCGCGATTGCTGCCGGACTGGATGAACGTGACGGATGCAAGAATCGGCACGGTTTTTTGGCAGGGCGCGTTCTCCGAACGCGCCGCGGCGGGCTGCGGAGAGCCCGCCCTGCCTTCAACAGGTTTAATGACCCGTTCCTCAAAAACCTGTTGGATCGCAAAAAATGCCGCCTTCGCGTTCAACGTGTCGAAAATCGTCTCCACCAGCAGCAAATCCACGCCACCGTCGAGCAGGCCGCAAACCTGTTCGCTGTAAGCCTTGACCAGCTCATCGAATGTCGTTCCGCGCGCGCCAAGATTGTTCACGTCGGTGGAAATGGACGACGTTTTGGTCGTCGGCCCAATATCCCCAGCCACCAGGCAAACCCGGCCGGGTCGAGTGTTTTCAAATTTATCGGCCGCGCGCCGCGCACATTCCGCGCCGGCCTTCGACAGTTCATACGCTAGCGATTCCAGTCCATAATCCGCCAGCGAGATGGCCTGCGAGTTGAACGTGTTCGTCTCGATGATGTCCGCGCCGGCTTCGAGGTACTGGCGATGAATGTCCTCGATGATTTGTGGCTGGGTGAGATTGAGCAAGTCAAGGCAGCCCTGGAGGTTTTTTCCGCGCCAGTCTTTGAACCGTTCGCCGCGAAAGGCCGCCTCATCCAGCTTGCGTTGCTGGACCATCGTGCCCGTGGCGCCATCGAGGATGATGATGCGCTCGCGCAACCGGCGTTCTAGATGTTCGATTCGGCCCGGCATGGGCTTGCTCCATTTAACCGGTCCCAAAATAACGGAAAGCCCGGCGTCATGCAAATTAAAAATCAACGTATCATGATATGATGATATTAATGAATAACGAGCAAACGGCGGGAGTCCGACATTGACACCGCGATTGTGTTTGTTAGATTCGGCGCTCGTTTTTTGGGGTTATTCCGGTTCCAACGCGCAACCATTAACATTTGATTTTATGTCGAAAACATCGAAGTACGTTTATTTATTTGGGAACAAGCAGGCCGATGGGGATGGTTCCATGAAGCCGTTGCTGGGCGGCAAGGGCGCGAATCTCGCCGAAATGGCCCGCATCGGATTGCCGGTGCCCCCGGGTTTCACCATCACCACCGAG
>Ga0209517_10003484_pt1 | contig 21334 bp, 21 predicted proteins | sample PeaSoiMetSII2010_FD_187695 | JGI IMG/M metagenome (GOLD analysis project Ga0209517, IMG submission 187695) | Peat soil microbial communities from Weissenstadt, Germany - SII-2010 (SPAdes) (version 2) | ecosystem: Environmental > Terrestrial > Soil > Wetlands > Peat | place: Germany...
TGGTTCGCTTCCACCAGGTCGCCGCGATTGACTTTCAGCGATTTAAGTTTGCCGGAGGTCTGAGCGCCGACATCGACATAGTTGGTAGGTTGCACGATGCCGGCGGCCACGACGGTGCTTTCGACATCGCCTCGTTCGACGGCGGCGGTAGTATAGTGAACCTTGGCTTTGCCAAATGCCCAGTGATATCCGAACGCGCCGGCAGCGGCGAGGAGGAGTGCACCAATCAGCCACAGGCTGCGCCGTTTCAGGGGAGCTCGCAGCTTCAGAGGACGAGCCTTCGCCGGCGTTGCAGGGTCAACAATAGGTGTCGGTGCGGGTTTGGCTGGCGGGCTGATATTAGCCGTTTCCGTTTTCATGATTGCTGGTGTTTTTGTTCTCTGTCCGCCGTCATGAAACGCGGCCCCAACCCCTGTCGGCCACGGTCGCTGGCGCTTGACTTACTACCCAATGCGCCCGCGCGGTGAACAGGTTATCTTGCAGCAGCAGGACGAGGTAACCTTGACGGCCTTTTCGACCGTTTAAGGCCCATACCCCTCAAAGCTTGCCTAACAAAAGCAGGATGACGAGAATGGCCAGAACCAAGCCCAATCCGCCGGTTGGAGCATAGCCCCAATTCCGGCTGTGTGGCCACGTGGGAAGTGCGCCGATCAACATCAGAACGAGCAGAATTACTAGAATAGTCCCTAACATAAGTTTATTTTTTCAATACTACCGTCTTTCTCGTTAGCTAATGGATGGCCAACTCGGTGCCCTGCGCTCTAACCTGTTGCATCCAGGCTCATTATGACGTTTTGGCGTTGCCTTTGGCGAGGGCTGAGGGATGCAAAGTCATTGCACCTTGCACGAGTGAGCCTCGGCATCGCGCATTTTGCAATCTGGGTGTCAGTTCAGCAGGATCGGCTTCGTCATTGCCTGGTACATCATTTCCTCGCTGAGGAACGGCGAGCCATATAGTTCGTACCCGTCCTTTAGTTTTTCGTTCACTTTGCGCGCTAGCTCGTCATGGGTTGCGGCATCGGCGTGAAAAGGCACTGCGACGATGGCATATTCGATCGGAGTTTGCATGTTAGGTCTAGTCACGAATTCTTTCCCTCTTTCTTACACTGGCGCGCCAATTCGGTTGGCAGGGGCCAACTGTGTCCTTGGGCCAGCAGACCCTGAGCGTCCTCCGGTCCCCAGGTGCCGGCGGCGTAATTCGGGAAATCACTGGGCGGAGCCACTGCCCATACGTCGAGCACCGGCATCAACAACCGCCAGGCGGCCTCCACCTGGTCGGCGCGCATGAACAAGGTGGCGTCATTCTTCATTACGTCCCAGAGCAACGTTTCATAAGCCTCCGGCGACCGGACGGCGAAGGTGTCCTGGTAATTGAACTGCATCTCCACGGAGCGCAACTGTATCTTTGGCCCGGGGTGTTTGGCCTGAAAGCGCAGCACGATGCCTTCGTTTGGTTGGATAGACATCACCAATCGGGAGGACTGCCAATCCAGAGTGGACTCAGCCGGAAAGGACTGATGCGGCACCGCGCGAAACTGGATCGTGATTTCCGAGGCCTGCCGGGCGAGTCGCTTCCCGGTGCGGAGGTAGAAGGGCACGCCCTGCCACCGCCAGTTATCGAGGAACAGCCTGAGGGCGACGAACGTCTCGGTTTGGGAATCAGGCGACACACCGTCTTCTTCGCGATAACCAGGAACCTTTTTACCGCCGGCCCAGCCCCGCCCGTATTGCCCGCGCACGACACATTGGTGGACGGCATCTCGGTGGATCGGACGAACGGCGTGGAGGACGTCCACTTTCTTGTTGCGAATCTCGTCGGCTTCGAAGGAGACCATCGGTTCCATGGCCACAAGACAGAGCAGTTGCATCAGGTGGTTCTGCACCATGTCGCGCAGGGCTCCGGCGTGATCATAATAGCCGCCCCGATGTTCGACCCCGACAGCTTCGGCGGCGGTGATGGTGACACAATCCACATAGCGGCGGTTCCAGATCGGCTCGAACAGTGGATTGGCAAAGCGGAAGGCCAGGATGTTCTGCACCGTTTCCTTGCCCAAATAATGGTCGATGCGGAAGACTTGGGATTCCTCGAAGTTGGTGGCGAGGATGCCATTCAGGGCGCGGGCGGATTCCAGGTCATAGCCGATCGGTTTCTCGACCACAATCCGCGCCCATTGCCGGTCCCGCGCCAGTCCGGCCCGGCCGAGGTATTTAGGGATTTCGCCGAACATGCTCGGCGGTGTGGCCATGTAGAAGATGCGGTGGACTTTGGCGCCCCATTCCTTTTCCAGCTTTGCGCATTGTTCGCCGAGGGCGGTATAAGTCTGCAACTTCTTAAAATCGCCCTGTTGATAGTGGATATGCCTGGCAAACTCGCCCCATTGGCTGGTTTTCGCCATTCCCTGGCGCGAGAACTTCCTGACGCCGGCGTGGAGACGCCGGCGCAACGCTTCGTCGCTCAAGTCAACGCGATCCACCGCGATGATTGAAAAGTCAGCGGGCATGCTTCGGTCCTGGGAGAGGTCGAACAAGGCCGGCACGAGTTTCCGCCAGGCCAAGTCACCGGCGCCGCCAAAAATGACGAACACTGTTGGTTCGAGTTGGTCGTTCGTTTTCATGATGCTCACACCTTGAAATCCATGCGCCGAGTTGCGCTGGATTGTGATTTATCTTTGCCGTTTGATTTCATACTCGATGCTGCCCCGTTGCCCCCGAAACGTTTCCCAGTTTAATTTGGCTCGACTCTTCGGTCAACTGCGGTGGTTCCGCCGCTCGCGGAGCCGCGTCGGAAACGCGTTTCAGAACATCTTCAATGGCTTTTCGCAACAGAACGACCTCGCCCGAAAGTTGAAGGATGGATGACTGGTTAGGAATCTCTGATTTGGGATCCTCAGCATTCTCGTTCCGTCGGCTATGCCCCGTTGTTCACGTCTTTTCAGCTATGGGGCTCGACTTTCCGAATCTGCCGCTCCGCCTCCCCCCAATCCTGAACTGCTCGACCGTCCTGGCGGCCTCGCTGCTCGTACAGTTCATAGGCACGCTTGGCGATCTGCGAGGTCACATCAACCGGTTTCTTGGCCCGGGCGTTAAGAACGCGCCATTTGATCATTGCGACTTTCACGGCGTCGTTCACGCCAAGACACGCGACCATGGCATAAACAAACACCGCGAGCGTCTGCCACCAGGGCAAAGGCTTGAGTCCGGGGAGACCCACGAAGGTCAGTATGGTGCCCGTGAGCGCATCCGCCGTGAGGGCTGACAGGAAGGTCTTGCTGGGCAGCGTCGCCCAGAACCAGTGGCGTTCCCGCGCGGACGCGACAGAGAATACGGCAAAGTAGAGCAACATCAGGAAACTGAAAGTGTAGAGGGTATTGTTATTGGTTGCCAAGGCAAAACGCGACCAACCGAACCACAAGAGGAGCAGCGTTTCAACGACCATCGCGACACCGAGCACCACAGACACGGTGATGAAGCCCCCGATGTTCCACGTTTCCGGCTTCTTGGAGGGTCTGACGTGGTCGGTCGCCAGCGAGATCTTCGCGAAGTCCGTCATGAAGACCAGCAGCAGCATCGCAAAGGCGGAGACAACGAACTTGCCGGTCACCACGAACGCGATGGCCACGAAAGCAGCCTTCAGGATTGTCCGGCTGATCTTGTTGATAATCCACGTCAGGATGCGTTGGTAGATTGTCCGGCCCTGCTCGACCAGGGCCACGATATTCGTCAGCCCTGCCTCGGTTAGAACGACGCTAGCGGCCCCCTTGGCCACGTCGGTCGCAGTGCTAACGGCGATGCCCACTTCGGCCTGACGGAGCGCGGGCGCGTCGTTAACACCGTCGCCCGTCATGCCTGTCACGTGCTCCGCAGCCTGCAGGTGCTTCACCACGGTATATTTGTCCTCAGGAAATACCTCTGCAAAACCATCGGCGCCCGCGAAGATATCAACCCTGTTGTCGCCGGCCTTCAGATCCGCCATGTGCCGGATGTTGGGCAGGCCGACTCCTTTACCGATCTCACGGGCCACGGGCAGTGCGTCCCCAGTGAGCATCTTTACTGGAACGCCGAGGTCGTGGAGTGTGGCGATGAGCTGCTTGGCGTCGGGCCGTGGCGGATCGTACAACGATACTAATCCGATCACGGTGGGTGCACCCGTCTCCGGTCCGCGCGCTACCGCCAGCGTCCGATAGCCCTTCGAGGCCGCCGCGCTGACCCGTGCCTCGAGCGCTTCGATGGCCTGAGGCTGAAAACCGCAGGCTGCGGCGATGGTGCGCACAGCGCCCTTCATCACGCGCAACCGCTGCCCGTTCTGCTCGACGACGGCTTCCGTCCGCCGGTTTTTCGCGTCAAACGGTGCGAAGGAGACAGGCGTGACCTTGGGAAGGTTGTCGAAAACGTGCCGATCTTTCGCTGCTGTGAGGAACGCGTGGTCAATCGGATCCTGATTGGCTTCCTGCGACGCAAGTGCGCCAGCGAACAGCACGTTGGATTCCGAAGCAATCTCCAGTGGAATCACGCCGGTGATGGCCAATTGATTCATGGTAATCGTGCCCGTCTTGTCCACGCAGAGCACGTCCATCGTCGCGGCATCCTCGGCAGCGCTAAGTCGTGTGACCAAAACGCCCCGCTTGGCCAGCTCCTTCGACCCGACGGCCATGCTGACCGTAAACATGACCGGCAGAGCGACCGGCACCGCGCTCATCAGCAGAACGAGCATGAGAGGAACCATCTCCAGGAGCGGCGAGCCGCGAATCAGCGACAAAACGACCACCATCCCTAGTAGCGCGCCGACGATGACAAAGAGCCAGCGGACGACCTTGGCCACCACCGCCTCGATGTGAAGTTTCGGACGTGCCTCCTGTACGAGTTGCGTGGTGCGTCCAAAATAGGTCTTTGCCCCGGTCAGCATGACCACGCCGTTGCCTTCACCCCGGCGGACGACGGACCCCGACGAAAGCACTTCGCCCGGCTGCTTGTCCGCGTCTTTCGATTCGCCAGTCAGCGCCGACTGGTCCACGCTCAGCGCTCCCGTGAGGAGTTTCACGTCCGCCGGGATGATGTCGCCGGGCCGCACGCGGACGATGTCGCCCGGAACCAGCTCCCGGGCCGGAATGACCTGCCAGCTCGCATCGCGCCGAACGCGCGCATTGACCTGCAACCGCTTCCGCAATGCCGCCACGACTCCGGCGGCCCGCTTCTCCTGCATGAAGCTCAACACGGCATTGATCACCAGCAACGCGCCCACCACGACGAGGTCTGAATATTTGCCGAGCACCGCGGACAGAACCATGATCAGTTCGAGCATCCACGCCGAGATTCCCCAAAACTTCTTTAGGAAGTTGAGGACCGGATGCCGCTTTGTTTCGGCCACTTCATTGTACCCGTTCTGTTTCCGACGGACGTCCACCTCAGCACGCGCAAGCCCGGTCTCGGGATTGACTTTGAGCGACGCGAGGGTGTCCGGAACCGACGCGGAGGCTATTTCAGGGGGCTTGGTGTCGGCTGGCTTCGCGGGTGCCGGCTTGGGTTCGGAGTTATTCGCGGTCGGCTGCATAATGAACATCCTCACTGGCGCCTGCCCGACTTGGAAGGATCCCTACGCCCGCCTTTTGCGTCAGTGCTTCGAAACCGGAAATGACGTCGAACAATTCCTCGTCGATGCCACTCTGGCGCAAACGGTGGAAGGTGCCGTGGAGATTGTCCAACAACTCGTCGATGTTTTTATCGGCGCGTTCCATTGCCGCCAGGCGGCTCGCGTTTTCGCTCGCGAGGGATTCGGCGCACGCCCGGAAGAGCGAGATGAAAAGATATTCACGGATAAGCGCGCGCAGCGTCCCGGCGCCTCCGCCCATAATCTCGGGCAGGCTCTTGGTGGGCCAGGGAACGCTAGCCAGACCTTGTTGCCATTGCGCATCGAGCGGCAACAAACGCTGGCTGACCGGCTCGTAGAGCGCGCCGGACTGCGGACGGTTATGGAAGACGTAAACGCGCGCATATTCGCCTTTGGCTCGGTGTGCCTCGCTCTCGATTTGAATCTGTCCGACGAGCGGGGTGATGGCCTTGACGGAATTCGGCACAGCGAAGAGGCCCCTCAGCGGCAGGCCCGTGTCTGCGAGGCGCGCATGAACGCGCTCACCGACGGCCCAGACTTGGGGCTTGCCAGGCAGAGCTGCGAGTGTCTTGAACGCATACTCGGCCACCACGTCATTAAACTGGCCCACGAGTCCCTGGTCGGATCCGAAAACGACTGCGCCAATCGAATCGCCATCGGTTTGTCCTTGGTGTTCCACCCCCAAGACCACTGGCTCGATTGTCCTAAAACAAGCGCCCAACCCCAGCTCCACGGTTCGATAATAGTCGGCCAACGCCCGCACCGATTTCTCGTATTGTCCGATACTCGAGGCGGCCAAAGCTTTCATCGTGCGGACGACAGATTGGAGATCACCGGCACTCCTGATCTGTCGTCGCAGACTCGCGGTGGTGTCGCTCATGACTTCTCCTTAGGTTCGGCCTCGGGCGCCGGTTTGGCGTCCGTCGGGGCGCCCGGTTCGGACCCGCCCTGAGGCTTGGGTTTGGCCTCGGGTTCAGTCGTTGAATCGGCTTTGGTTTCCGGTTTGGGTTGGAAACGCGCGAGTGCTTTGCGAGTGATTTCGATAATCGTTTTGCGATCCTCATCGCTTAGCTTGTCGGCCGTTTCGAATCGTGCGCACACCTCCGTCGGGATGTTCGCAGCCGCCTCGCACACCGCGTGCTCGGCGTCCGTCATCTGGTCAAGCGGCACCGGGTCGAAGAGTTCTGCGGTTAATGCCAGCAGGACGGCGATTTGTGCAGGCACGGAAACCGGCGCGACTTCCGGCTGCTGGAGGCAGGCGCGAATTCGCCGTCCATGCTCGATAATCTTGCGGGTGTCTTGATCCAGGCGGGCCCCGAAACGCGCAAAGGTCTCGAGTTCCTCAAACTGCGCGTAGCCGAGCTTGAGGTCGCCTGCCACCGCGCGGTAGGCCGCCCGTTGCGCCTTGCCGCCGACGCGCGAAACGGACTTGCCGACGTCGACCGCGGGCAGCACACCCAATTCGAACAGCGACGGCGAGAGGTAGATCTGCCCGTCCGTGATGGAAATTAGATTGGTCGGAATGTAGGCGGAGATGTTTTGCGCTTCGGTCTCGATGATGGGCAGGGCGGTGAGGGATCCGCCTCCGAGTTCCGTTCGCAGGCGGGTGGCACGTTCGAGCAGGCGCGAGTGGATGTAGAAGATGTCGCCTGGGAAGGCTTCGCGTCCGGGTGGCCGGCGGAGCAAGAGGGAAAGCTCGCGATAGGCGCGCGCGTGCTGCGTGAGGTCGTCATAGACGATCAACACATCCTGACCCGCCTCCATAAAATGCTCCGCAATACTGGTCGCGGCGTAAGGGGCGATGTAGGCAAGACCTGGCGGCTCGTTGCCCTCGGTCACGACGACGACTGTGTGATCCATCGCGCCCTTCTCACGCAAGATGGCCACGGCCTTCGCCACGGCGGAAGCACGCTGGCCAATGGCACAATAGACGCATAGGACATTCTGGCCCCGTTGGTTGAGGATGGTGTCGAGCGCGATGGCGGTTTTGCCCGTCTGGCGGTCACCCAGAATCAATTCGCGCTGGCCTCGCCCGATAGGAATTAGCGAATCGATGACTTTGAGACCGGTCTGAAGCGGCACGGTGACGGGAGCGCGGTTCATGATTGGTGCGGCGGGGCGTTCGATGGGCAGGCGTTTGCTGGTGGCCACCGGACCGTTGCCATCAAGTGGCCGACCGAGCGGGTCGATGACGCGTCCCAGCAATCCGTCGCCCACGGCCACATCCATAACCCGGCCCGTACGCTCGACTTCATCGCCTGCGTGCAGATGCCAGTATTCGCCGAGGAGCACGACGCCGATTTCATCCTCATCCACATTGAACGCGATGCCGAACACGCCGCCGGGAAACTCCAGCAGTTCCTCAAAGCCGACGCCGGGGAGGCCGCCGACCCGGGCGATGCCTGTGGAAACGTTCGTGATCATACCCACCTCGCGCGGCGTCAGTTGCGGCGTGAAGGCTTCCCGCACTTGGCTTATTCCAGCGAACGTCCGGTCAAAAACAATCTGGAGGCTCTCCGGGTCCACGTTCATTGGGTCATTGTTACGAGCTTTGGTTTTTCAGGTGGAGCTGCGGTCCTGGCTTGGGGTTTAGGTTCGACCTTGGCTTCAGGCTTGTCCTTCTCTTTTAGAAGCTCGCCGACACCCTTTTCCAGGGACGCGAGGTAATCTGCGATGCTCCAAGCCACTTTTTGGCCATTAGTGGTGAGCTCGATCCCGCTGATCAGGTCGGGCGCGGTCTCGAACCGGACGTGGATTTCAGCCGAGAAGGTTTCGTTGAGCGCATTTTGTATCGCCGCGCGTTGCTCCGCAGGCAGGTCAAACGCGCTGCGCACAAGCGCGGGGTCAGACGATGTCTTGAGGGCTTCGCCCAGGCCGACTTTTGCCTTGCCGTCCATCGTGCGCAAGCGGCGAGTGAACACCTCCCCCAGGCGTTGTTCGAGACTCGTCGTGGCGAGGTCCGTGAGCGCCTTTCGCGTGATGGCAAACACTTCCTCCTGGGCCCGGCGGCTGATGGCTTGGTTGAGGTTATGGGCGTCGATTCTCAGCGTTTCCTGTCGCTTGGCATTCAAGGCATCGGCAGCCTTCCGGGCTTCGTCCAAGAGGCGCTGACGTTCCGCTTTCGCCTCGTCCGTCGCCTTGCTCAAGAGTGCGGCGCGTTGCTGGTCGAACTCCTCGTTCTTGTGCTGGAACTCGTCGCGCTCCTTTTTGGCTTCGGCCTTTCTCGCGTCGGCGTCGGCGAGTTCCGCGGCGATCCGCCTCTCTCGCGCGTCGATGGCGCGGAGGATGGGCTTGTAAAGAAAGCGCTTCAGCAACCACACCAAGATGAGGAAGTTGAGCGCTTGCGCGCCGACGGTGAACCAGTCGATCAACATAGGTTCACTTTCCTGTCGCTTGGGCGATGACGTGGTTCCAGAACGGGTTGGCGAAAATCAGAATCATTGAGACCACGAAGCAGTAGATGGCCGTGGACTCAATCATCGCCAGACCGACAAACAGGGTCCGGGTGATGGTGGCGGAGGCGTCGGGCTGCTGCGCCAGCGCGGTTAGCGCTGTTGCGACTGAGCGCCCTTCGCCTAGTGCAGGCGCCATGCACCCCACCCCGGTCGTGAGGCCGGCAGTGACGATTGAGGCAACGGCAATGAGCGTCATGTTATCCATAGTATGTCCTTTGTTTGGTTTCGTTTTTTCAAGTTTCGGGCGCTGGCTCCGGCTTGGGCTTGCGCGTGCCTGTGGCGGCCGCGATGTAAACTGCGGCCAGGATGCTGAAGATGTAGGCTTGCACCATGCCGGTGAGCAGACCGAGCGCCATCATGACGATCGGAAAGATGAAAGGCGTGATCGTCAGCAGAATACCGATAATCATCGCCCCGCTCATCATGTTGCCGAACAGACGGACGGCCAGGGCAAGCGTGCGCGAAAGTTCACTGATGATGTTAAACGGCAGCATGATGACCGTCGGCTTGAGGTAGGACTTGAGGTAGCCACCCAGGCCTTCCTCCTCGATGCCGAAAAGCGGCACGGCCACAAACACGGACAGTGCGAGTGCCGCGGTGGTCGAGAGTGAGGCCGTCGGCGGCTCGTAGCCGGGAATGATCGTGCAGAGGGCGGCCAAAGCGACAAAGAGGAAGAGCGTGCCTAGAAAGCCGATATACTTCTCCGGATGGCGAAGGCCGACGTCCTCGATTTGTTTCTCGATGCCGGTGACGACGATCTCCAGAAGGTTCTGCCAGCGGGAACGTGTCAGATCCGTGGAGAGATTGCTTGTGATGAGTTTTGAACCGACCGCCAGCACGAGCATCAGTCCCCACGTGAACACAATGGTGCCGTTGAGTTTGAGAAACCCGTGTTGCCAGAAGATCATCTCATCGGGGCTAAGGCGCATGGCTGGCCTCCCGTGCCGGGCGGGTTTGGTTGTCTCTCGATGGCCGGGTCAGCCACGTTACGAGCAGGCGTGCCATGACAAACCCAAGGAGACACAGGACCAACCGCTCCCAATGCCCGCGCCCGACAAAATAAAATCCAGCCAGGGCAATGCTCATCCGCACCAACAGGCTGCCGAACAACCAAAGTGCCGGTTGTTTAGACGAAACGCCCTTGCGAACCGTCCACCAGAGGCCGCCGAAGAAAATCGAGCCGAGCCCGCCGCCAACTGCCCAGGCCAGCACGAGCGTCAGAGTTTCATTCATCGTTATCCTCCTGTTCCTCCCGCATGGCTTTGTCTTCCTTGGCGACCCAGTGCCACGCATTCAAACAGCCGATCGCGAGCCCCGCCACCAACAGCGCTAGCGTCCAGGGATGCTTGCCCGGATGGTGTTTGTCCAACCAGATACCAAGCGCCGCGCCGAGCAGCGTCGGGACGACCACTGACCAGCCGATAAGCCCCATCATGCCCAGGCCGAACCAGACGCCTTGCGTGGATTTGCGCGCCTTGAGCTTTCGGGCCGCCTTCGCGCCGACCTGCCCAGCGAAGGTCGGCTGGTTCTTCGAGGTTTTCTTGGGCTCGTCATTCATGTTGAAAGGTGGCGAGGCGACGCAGAAACCCGGTTTCCAATTTAGCCACTACCAGGCGCACGCTTTGCTCGTGCTCGTCCAGGGTCAGAAACTCCTTTTCCACCGCACCGCGCAATTGACCGAGGTCTGTGCCGCCGATCGCCCGGCGGACGGAAACGAGCACGTCCGGGCCGGTCTTGACCAGCACCCCTTCATCCACGGCCACCAAGACTTCCCCATCAGATTCGGTCTGGTAGATCAGAATTCCCGGGACGAGCGCCGCCACACAATCGAGTCGGTGTGGCAATAGCCCAAACGAGCCCTCGCGTGTCTCCGCGACGATGCGCGCCACGCCGGTCTTGTCGGCGAAGATTTGGAACGGCAGGAGAACCTTAAGGTTCATTTCGCTTTTCCTTTCGCTTCGCCAATCGTCCCAATCATGTAGAGCGCGCTCTCCGGGTAGTCTTTGAATTCATCGCGCAGGATCCGCTCACAGCCATCCAGCGCGTCCTTGAGGCTGACAAGCTTTCCTTTGAGGCCGGTGAACTGCTCGGTCGTGAAAAACGGCTGAGTGAGAAAACGCTCCAACCGGCGGGCGCGGACGACCACGTTGCGGTCCTCCGGCGAAAGCTGCTCCAAACCGAGCATAGCAATGATATCCTTGAGTTCCGCGTATTGTGCGAGCGTCCGCCGGATTTCCTGCGCCAGGAGATAATGCCGTTCGCCGACAATCCCCGGCGTAGCCATCTTGGAACTGGATTGTAAGGGGTCGATGGCGGGAAACAGCCCTTCGCTTGCCCGCTTGCGCGAGAGCACGATCGACGCGGAGAGATGCGAGAACGTATGCACGGCCGCCGGATCGGTGAAATCGTCCGCCGGCACATAAACCGCCTGGATTGAGGTGATGGCGCCGGTGTCGGTGTTGGCGATGCGCTCCTCCAACCCTGAAAGCTCGGTGCCCATCGTGGGCTGATAGCCCAGACGCGACGGCATTTGACCCATCAGACCGGAAACCTCCATGCCGGCCTGGATGAAACGGAAGATGTTGTCGATGAGGAGCAACACATCGCGGTGCTCGTCGTCGCGGAAGTACTCGGCCATCGTCAGCGCGGCGTGGCCCACGCGGAACCGGCTGCCGGGCGGCTCGTTCATCTGGCCGAAGACCATGACCATGTTGGGCAAGACGCCGGCTTCCTTCATGTCGCGGTACAGCTCCTCGCCTTCGCGACAACGTTCGCCGATGCCGCAAAAAATACTTACGCCCGCGTGGTGTCCGATCATGTTGTGGATCATTTCGGTGAGCAACACCGTCTTGCCAACGCCTGCGCCGCCGAAGAGGCCTGCCTTGCCTCCGCGCTCCAGCGGCACCAGAACATCGATGACCTTGATACCCGTTTCGAAGATCTCAGACTTGGTGGAACGTCGTGCCAGCGGCGGCGGGGCCCGATGCACCGAACGCCATTGGACATCGGATAACGCCGCTCCGCGGTCGATGGTGTTGCCAAACACGTCGAACATACGAGCGAGAACCCCTTTTCCCACTGGCGCTCTTAACGGTCCGCCTGTGTCCTCCACAGCCATGCCGCGAGCGAGACCTTGCGTGGGCGTCAACGCAATCCCGCGCACGTGGTGCGCATCGCACTGCGCCTGCACTTCGATGACCATTCGGCCGTCAGCTCCAGTGTGCAGCACTGAGTGGATAGGCGGCAATTGCTCATCGAACCGAAAATCCACGACACTGCCGCGCACCGAGACGACCACGCCCAGATTCGCTATGCCGGCCTTTTCATTCATGGAGCGCCGCAGTGATCACATCTTCCATTTCCAGTTGCGGATGTCCGGCAGGTCCTGGCCGTACCGACAAATGTATTGCTTGTGCAGGATCAGCTTGTCCTTGAGCTGCTGCTTCAGGTAGATGCCCTTTTCGCCGGTCTGCGGCAGGCGCTCAATGGTGTCCATCACGAGGTGGAAACGGTCCAGATCGTTTAGCACCGTCATGTCGAAGGGCGTGGTGATCGTTCCCTCTTCCTTATAGCCCCGAACGTGGATGTTGTGGTGATTGGTGCGGCGGTAGGTCAGCCGGTGGATCAACCACGGGTAGGCGTGGAAAGCAAAGATGACCGGCTTGTCTTTGGTGAAGAGCTCGTCGAAATCAATGTCGCTCAGCCCGTGCGGGTGCTCGGTTTGCGGTTGCAGCTTCATGAGGTCCACGACGTTGACCACCCGGATCTTCAGATCGGGCAGATGCTCACGCATGATGGAGACCGCGGCGAGAGTCTCCAGCGTAGGCACGTCGCCACAGCAAGCCATGACCACATCCGGCGCAGCGCCCTGGTCGTTGCTAGCCCATTGCCAGATGCCGATGCCCTCGGTGCAGTGTTTGACGGCGGCGTCCATCGTCAACCACTGCGGCGCCGGGTGTTTGCCCGCGATCACGACGTTGACGTAATGGCGGCTGCGCAAGCAGTGGTCCATCACCGACAGCAGGCAGTTTGCATCTGGAGGAAGGTAAACACGCACGACCTCGGCCTTCTTGTTGACGACGTGGTCGATGAAACCGGGATCCTGGTGCGTGAAGCCGTTGTGGTCCTGCCGCCAAACATGCGAGGCCAGCAGGTAGTTTAAGGAGGCGATCTTGCGCCGCCAGGGCAGGTGCGACGTGACCTTTAGCCATTTGGCGTGCTGGTTGAACATCGAATCGACGATGTGGATGAACGCCTCATAGCAGTTGAAGAGTCCATGGCGGCCGGTGAGCAGATAGCCTTCAAGCCAGCCCTCGCATTGGTGCTCGCTGAGCATTTCCATCACGCGCCCAGCGGGCGCGAGAAATTCGTCGTTCGGCAGGGTCGCCGCGTCCCATTGGCGTTTGGTTTCTTGGAAAAGGGCTTCCAGGCCGTTGGAAAGCGTCTCGTCGGGACCAAAGACCCGGAAGTTTCGCTGCGCCTGGTTCAGTTTCGCCACGTCGCGCAGGAAAGGCCCGAGCACATGCGTGTCGCCGATGCCGCCCGCGCCGGGCGTGGGGACGTCTGCCGCGTAGTCACGGAAATCCGGCATCCGCAGGTCGCGGAGCAGCATGCCGCCATTGGCGTGGGGATTGGCGCCCATGCGCCGTTCGCCCTTGGGCGCAAGTTCGGCGAGTTCTGGATTCAGGCGGCCTTGCTGATCGAAGAGTTCTTCCGGCCGGTAGCTCCTCAGCCAATCTTCCAACAGCTTGAGATGTTCGGGGTGGGTGGCCGGGTCGGAGAGCGGCACCTGGTGCGAACGGAAGGTGCCTTCAACCTGCAAGCCATCGACTTTCTTCGGACCCGTCCAGCCCTTGGGTGAATTGAGGACAATCATCGGCCAGCGCGGACGCGCGAGATTGCCGTGATTGCGGGCCTCCTGCTGGATCTTCGTGATCTGCTCGACCGCCGTATCGAGTGTCTCGGCCATGGCTTCATGCATTAGCCCCGGTTCGTGACCCTCGACAAAGTAGGGCATCCAGCCGTAGCCGCGAAGCAATTGTTCCAGTTCTACGTGGGTAATGCGGGCGAGGAGGGTGGGGTTCGAAATCTTGTAGCCGTTGAGATGCAGGATCGGCAGCACCGCGCCGTCGGTGGCGGGATTGAGAAACTTGTTGGAGTGCCAGGCCGTGGCCAACGGTCCGGTTTCTGCCTCGCCATCGCCGACGAGGCAGGCAACGATGAGATCGGGATTGTCGAACACCGCCCCGAACGAATGGCTGAGGGAATAGCCCAGTTCACCACCTTCATGGATTGAGCCCGGACACTCCGGCGATGCGTGGCTGGGAATTCCGCCCGGAAACGAAAACTGAAGGAAGAGCTTGCGGAGTCCGGCCTCATCCTGGCTGATGTTGGGATAAATCTCGCTGTAAGTGCCCTCGAGGTACGTGTTGGCAACGACGGCCGGGCCGCCATGGCCGGGACCGGAGACGTAGATCATGTCGAGGTCGTATTTCTTGATGACTCGGTTCAAGTGCGCGTAGATGAAGTTCTGCCCGGGTGTCGTGCCCCAGTGTCCCAGCAACATGTGCTTCACATCCGCCAGCGTCAGCGGGCGCCTCAGCAGCGGATTATCGTACAGATAGATCTGGCCGACCGAGAGGTAGTTCGCGGCGCGCCAATAGGCGTCCATCTTGTGGAGCAATTCAGGAGAAAGAGCCTTCGTGATTGTTTTCATGTTCTAGATCAAATTCGCAGTCTCATTTTTCGCAGGTGTAATGCCCTGCCGCCCGGGTTGCGCAAATATTCAGATGCGCGTGACCGATCATAATGCCGGGACCGAGCGTTGGGGGGTTCCTTCGGTCCACCCCCACTAATTCCTGCTGGGCCTGAAACTGTCGCGGTCGTCCGCTTCGAGCCAGTCGAACGTGCTGTTCATTTGCGGATTCAGGCCAAGGCGGGAGCAGTCCTGAATGAAGGCAGAGCGTTTCTCTGGATTTCTCATTGGGCTACTGGCTTCCACCTCATCCGACCAGGTCTTGATTTCAGCCGGCGTTCTTGTCGTGCCATTGGCCAGCAGCCAGGCGCCGACTTCCTCGTAGTTTGTCGAAGCTTGAACGGCAGCCTTGAATTGTTCACCGGTGATGCCCTTGAAGGTGAAAAGCAGATTATCCAGAGGGCAATCGTAATGATATTCGCCGAGGGTTCCCGCCAGGCTGGCGCGGCACTTATCGACGGCACGGGTGGCGATTGCGAATCCGGCGAGGCGTGCGCGCGGGCTGTGCGGGGCCTGTTTGGTCAAGTCTCTGGCGATGATGGGAGTAGCCATAATCAGTCATGAAAAGCGTGAATCCGGGTGAGGTTGCGTTCCGCGAGCAACTGCGACTCGGCTTCCAGCCAGTGCTGCACATCGTGCCCGGGCAGCGAACCCTCGTTCACATAAGCGAAGTAGGCCCTTCTGGCCACTTCGTCTGGTGACGGCGTAAAATTCGCTCGGTCTCCGTTTATGTCCGCGGCGGCAGTTGGCCGTGATGGGTCGGACGGTTTTTGGTTGTGGGTATAGGAAGGTCTATTGTGTTTCATATTGGTGTCAAAACGTCGGGGGGTCTATACTGGTTTACTGTCGGCTGAGAATTGTCTGGCAAAGGCGAGGAGGTGGTCTCCGATTTCCTGATCGGCGCGATCTTTTGTGACTTCGCCGCGGCCAAAGCACTCAAACTGGCGGGCGATGATGGCGGCGGAGCGTATGGAATTTTGGGAGGCCAGAGATACCGCCCGGTTCAGGGCCGTGCACCAGGGCGTGAGGGCCAGCGCCTCCAGTAAATCGGTCGCGGCGAGGTACGCGTCCATCTTGGCCTTGTCTTGCTCATTTACCTCGAGAATCTTCGCGCCGTAGGGCTTGCCACCGAATTGCGCGTTAAACTTGTCGAGCCGGCTTCTGAGGTGGGCCTCTTCAGTCGCAGGCGAGCCCATGAAAGCCCGTTCGAGATGCCTGAAAGAGTAAAAGGCCTCGCAATAATCCCGATTTTGCAGAAGGTGTTCGAAAACGGGCATGCCAAATAGGCCTTGCTGCATCATAAACGATATTAAATTGTCGCGATCGATTTCCGCTCCCAAAATAAAGAGCGCCGTGGAGAGGAACGCCCTGCCGTGCTCCTTGCTGCCGGCAAGGTCATTGGCCAGCGAAGCACTCGCCTGGAGGCCTGTGGATTGGAAGGCGAACCCCAGCATATGCTCGAAGAGCGCCCGGAAAAGCCGGCAGGTCAACTGCACGTTGCCTGTGAGCAGGGTGTTCAGACTGTTGGGCGAGACCCCCGGCTCGGCCAAAGGTGGTGGCGGAGCAGCCGGCGCCTCGGCCTTCGGTGAGGTCCTGCCAGGCGAAAGACCGGCCATTGCGCCTCCTTGCTGAGGGCCGGTGTCCTTCTGTCCGGCCGCCGCACTCCTGGAACTCGGCACGAACATTAATCCCGTCAGAAGCACCCGCGAGTTGTCGAAGGCACGAGCGACGTGCTCGGTGACCGAAGGCTCTCCCCAAATCATGACAAACCTCTGGGAGCCGACCAGAGCGGAAATGGCCTGAGCGTCTTTGAACAAGCCCTCGTCCACGCCGATAAGTCTGCTCGTTTCGCACAACCCTTCCTTCAGCGACCTTGGGGTGGAAGAAGCTGGCAGCCTTCGCTTCAACTCCGACGCGTTCTCGATCAGCTTCAGGTAGTTGTGCAAGGACTCAAGCGTGACTGCGGACATAAGATGCCTTCTCGGTACCGTCGGGTGCATCAACGAGTCAAGATGGCGAACTCCAATCTCGGGGAATGGACCACGGCGAAGGCCGGACGCCGAATTCTGCCGGGTCAAAGATCTCGCCAAGAGCCCGCAAGTCTAAAACTTGCTCCGGCCGGAGGCTGAGGGTATGAGAGCCATTGTTGCTCGTGTAGTCCCACAGCGAATACCGGTTTACCCCGTCCGGAATTCCGGCTCCCGGCCCATAATCCAGCGGAGCGCAGACCAGATCGATCACTCCGCTGTCCGCTTTCGAGTAGAACCGCAAGCAGACCTTTTTCTTCTCTACGATGGCTTCGATAAATTGTTTGTGGTTTGGTATCATAACGTCGATGCACTTCAGTTGCTTTCTAGCTAAAGGCGGGCCAACCTCGCGCTCGGCGCTTTAAACCCTTCATTCCCCGCCTACTTCATTGGTTTTTTGGTCGTCTCTGGGGTGCGCTGAGGGATGCAAAGTCATTGCACATTGCACGAGCGCTGCCCACGCATCGTGCATTTTGCAGCGCGAGCTCCCTTCGTTTCTTGAGTTTGCTTTTAGCCCTCTGGGCTGCCCACTAGCGCCAAGATAATGCCCGCCTAAGCAGCACAGCCATAAGCTGGCGGAGGAGGGCGTCGCACGAGCTGCGGCAGTTCGATTTGGCCGCCGCTACTGTCGGCCGCAGAGAGAACCGCTTTCACGGTTCCTAACAACTCCTCGATGGTGAAAGGCTTGAGTAATATGGCGTCAATCTGAAGTGCACGGTTCCATTCCAACTGCTTTATGGGTGTCGTCGATGCGGCAGAGGAGAGAATAGCAGCAGGCAATTGTCCCGAAGCAAGGATAACCGGCAATCCCATCCGCTCGGCTCGCACCTTCCGGACCAGTTCCAGGCCGGACACTTGCGGCAGGTTGTTGTCGGTGATCAGAAGATCGTAGCCGTCAGGATCATGACGTACGGCATGAAGGACCTTCCATCCGTTTCCAGTGTCTGCGGCAGTGTCCACCTGGTAACCGGAATTGAGCAGCACGTCGGCAAAGAGTTGGCGAATGTCCGGGTCGTCATCGATCACGAGGACGCGGTGAACTGGCTTGGCCAGATTGTGAATGGGCACGGCAGCGGATTTGTCGCCGAGAGCGGAAAAGTGAATATTCATAGTGTTTTTATGGGATAGCGCGCGTCAACCAGCTATTCTCTGATCGTCTTCACAATTTCATTGTCTGCCAGGGCCATGCTGAATATTAGACCGAAAGCCGGTTGGGGCATCCTGGGGATTAACCGTGGGGGATTTCCCCCAGTCGGGACGAACTATTGTGCGCAATTAAGGATAGAAGGCTCGGTAGAAACGCACCGGATCAGCCGACGCGGTAGTGTCGTTGGTGAGGTAGGGGGTGGAGGCTGGAGTCGGCGTAGAGAAAGTCGTCCAGTTCACAAGATTTGCGGAGTATTGCAACGTGATTTCGAGACCCGGTGTGTTGGTGATGATCAAGCTCACAGTGCCATTGCGCGCGCGCGCGAGCGGGCCGAAGCTGGGCGGCGCCGGTTGCCGGTTTGGATTGTTGACGACATTGGCATCCAGAGTAACCGCGGTTTGTGACAACATTTTACCGTTGATTGAAGCGCCGGTCTGCAAGTTGATCGCTGCCTGAGACAATATGATTCCCTCAAAGTGCGAGGTTGTTCCAACGTCCACACCAACGCCGCCAGCGACTTGCCAGAAAATGTTCCGGGCCTGAGCGCCGCCGCTCAGGGTGATACTCATAGCGCCTGCCATGGTGAGATCTCCGGCTATCTGGAAGATCCATACATCATTTGGGTTGCCCGAGAGCGTAACGTCCGTTGGTATTGTAACGCCGGTGCTCCACTTGTAAAGGCCAGGGGCCAGTGTCATGCCGCCAATATTTCCGCTCCCCAGTTCGGTATAATCAGGCAAGGTTCGTCCTGCGGCGTCTGTGTACGCCGTTTGCATATCGCTTACCGCCGTGGTGAGTTGGATGGGAGTAGGAGACGCGTAGTTGGCGGCGTACACTTTTCCAATTACTTGAGACGATGTCGCAAATTGGCCCGAGCCATCAAGTACTAATGAAAACCCAGTAATGGCAGTCGAGTCGATCGGACTCACCCCAAGATCGCCAGTGACAGCGGAAGGCGGAACGGTACTGATTCCAGACTTTGCCAGAAGCACATAATTTCCGGCCGTTCCAAGGTTCACTGGCGGTTGAGCGCCCGTAGCGTCCTTATGTGCAAGGAGGACTGCGCACGCGAAACCTGCGATCAATCGAGCCCAGTTGAGCAGGTTGCCTGCTTTAATGTGGTTTGTTTGCATACTGTCCTTTCTTTTCTTTCGATTTCATTGTTTGCTTTAGTCCATCGCGGATAATAGACCCGAAACCCGGCCTGGGATATCCTGGGGTTAACCGTGGGGTGTTTCCCCCAGTCGGAAAAAGCTATCCTGAGCTTCGGCTGGCATTACCCGCGCCAAGTTGAATCTCGCCCATGAAACGGGCTGCTTTCGGCGAATCCCCGGCCGCTAGTTTGAGGCGCGGCGAAGATTTTGTTCAAGGCCAAGCCGGTGTTTAATGCTTCACTCAGATTTGAGTGGGGATGAATTCAAACCGGCCAGTGCTCCCAAAATGCTCTTTTGCACCACCGGATTGAAAAGATTTCCCAAGTGTCCGCCTTGCTCGAAAACGGTTAGCTGGTTCTCAGCGAAGGTGGTCTTCATCCATGCCAGGTCGTCCTCCGCCAGGAGAAAATCGTCCCGATTCACAATTAGCCTGATGTTGTGGTTGGCTTGGAGGCCGGCGGCATACGTCCGCAGACTACTAGCCCTATCCAGTTCCTGCGGAGCGCTTAGTTCGATGCCGTGGGTCCAATAATAGGGAATCAAGAACTTCTGAAGATAATCCTGATACGAGTACTGCAGGATTTCCCGATACACTGGCGCCCGCCGCAATTTCCCAATCGGGTGTTGCAGGACTCCCTGGTTTTTTCGCAGTTGGCTGCTGTAAATAGCGTCTCGCAGGATGAGCCGGAAGTCCATTCCGATGAGAAATTTGGACTCGATGCCGCTGAACGGCAATGAGGTTTGGGGCGTGAGCGAGTTCTTGGTCAAGGCCGCGACCTTTAAGAAGGTATTTTCCATATTATCGGCTCGTTCCGCGGCGGGCCATGCCAAAGGAGCGTTGAAATACTCGTCCAGTTTGGAAATGCCATAGAGCAACCGGACTGGTGAATTGATGGCGACGTAACGGTCGAATTTGATCAGCGGCGCCGCATTGGTCAATGCGGTGGCCGCCACGAACAAAGCTTCAAATGCACCCAGGGAGTAGCCGAGCAGAGCCTTCGCGCCCAGCCTTTTTGGATAGAGTTTGTTCAATCGGTGATCGATTTCGGTCAGAGCAACATGCAAATCGTGAACATCAACCGGCATGTAGGCCGGCACATCCGCCGTTGATGCGTGTTCCATGAACTCGTAGTTGAACGTGCTGCTGACGCATACGGCCGAGAAACCCTTCTTGTACACCAACTCGGCGAGCGCCAGCGCCGGTTCCGCCAGGCGATGCGCCCCCAGCCCCGGAACGATATAGACCACCGGAGCCTCTTCCGGCTGCAGCCAAAAAGTAAACTTCAGGTTCTTACCCGTGGCGGGAATCAAAACCGAGCGCGTTTTGCCGCGGCCCGGAAACTCGGGATCCTTGAACGTGAAAAAGACCGATTCGAGTGTTTCCAGGGAGGCTGCGTCCGGCTTCCCCTTCACCTGGAAATCAGCCACCCGGTTTTCCCGCACGAAGGTCCAGGCATACTGAAGTTCGGAATAGGCATCCATTTCGGTCTCGTTGAATCGCACATATTCGTTCACCGTGTCGCTGAAATTGTTATACATAATCCCGTAGGAGATGTACGTGTAAGGACTGACGTACGTGAGCAGTCCTGGGGTCGCGGATGGGTAAGGCGCGATATAGGTGAGCGGATTAGCGGCCGTGTCGGCGGCCAAGCCAAGCGTGTCCCGTTCGTTGCTCGGTCCAAAGATAGGCAGCATCAGATAGCATTTCGGCTTCCATCCCCATTGGCCGAAAGTCTGACCAAAATCCGCGTCCGATTTTTGAATCTTCCATTTGGTCGCCACGTCCATGACCCCAGCCAGGCCGATCGTAGTGTTGCAGCAAAAGCGGTACGTTTCATCGCGAGCGCCGCCCCACTTCCCCTGAAGCAGATTGTTGATCAGCCGTCCCGGAAAGGTGATGTTCTTGCCAAAATTCCCAATCCCCGTCCTTACCGGTTTGCACACAATGAGCCGATAGACTTTGGCGGTCGGCTGAACTGCCCCGGCCATAATCCCGCTGTTGAGTGAATATACAATGCGATTGACTGGTTCGATCGGATCGGGAACGGATCGAGGCAGAACGATGATTTCCGCACTTGGCGATTGCGGGGAGGTTTTGGGAACCGGTCCGGTTGGAGCCGAGGGTGAAGTTTGAGCCAGAGAACTCGCAACCAGGCTCCATGCCAGCGCGGTGGCCAGAGCCACGCGTCCC
>Ga0209517_10003485_pt1 | contig 21330 bp, 17 predicted proteins | sample PeaSoiMetSII2010_FD_187695 | JGI IMG/M metagenome (GOLD analysis project Ga0209517, IMG submission 187695) | Peat soil microbial communities from Weissenstadt, Germany - SII-2010 (SPAdes) (version 2) | ecosystem: Environmental > Terrestrial > Soil > Wetlands > Peat | place: Germany...
GGCGGGGCCAGCCTCTCGTACTATGAAGTCACCTCGACCGCGACCGGCGGAAGCTGGCTCAACGTCACCTGGTGCAACAACAGCTTGTTCCCCTGCACTACGGCCGATCCGATTTACGTGGGGATCAAGAACACGAACACGCTCGCCGCGGGAACCTACACCGGTCAAATTACGTTCTTCCAGAGCGGGAGCCCGGAATGGACGATCACCGTGCCGGTGACTCTGACTGTCGTTCCGAGTACTCAGGCATTCTTCGACATCATGCCGGGCCAGAGCAGCTTCTCGTTCATACCTGGCACAAGAACTCTCCAGACGCAGACCTTGTACCTCGATAACGGCGGTGCGGGCACGCTCTCGTGGAAGATCGCTACCAACACCGCCGACGGCAACAAATGGCTGGCGGTTACTCCCGCAACCGGCACTAATGCTGGAAGCTACAAGGTAGAAGTCAGCCCCACCAAGCTGCCCAACCAGGGAGCGTCGGCGGGTACGTTCGTTGGCCAGGAACTGCTCCAGACCGCGAGCGGAAACGTCACGATTCCGGTGGTGGTCACAGTGGGCGCGTCCGTCTTCGTTCCGGTTCCGACGGTGGTCTTTGAAACAAGCCAGGGAGGAACTCCGCCGCCGCAGGAGATCACCATCCAGAGCACTGGAACAAGCTTCAACTTCTATCAGATCACGACGACTGGGAAGGGCAACAATTGGCTGCAGATCGCCAACAACGCGTGCAACAACTCGCTGTTTCCATGCCCAACGCCAACCACGCTCACTCTGAGCGGCATCACCAGCGGTCTACCGGTGGGAACCTACACGGCGGAGATCAACGTGATTGAGTCCGGGGACCCGAACTCCTCCATGACGATCGCGGTGGTTCTCAACCTTGTAAATTAGAGGAATCGAAACACGACTGCGGCTTGGTTAAAACAGGATGGCGGAGACAGCTAGTTTGCCTCCGCCACCCGGATCAGCCGGTCACCGAGTGTAATCGCACACGCTTCCCGATCATGAACGCGTTCAAGATGAGTGTCACGTCTTATGACCCGTGTCGCAAGTCGCGGAATCGCTCCGGCCCGTGGTCCGTTGAAGGAGGAAGGTAACGAGGGAGGGCCCTGCCAAGCCGGGTACGAGGGGCTTCAGTGAACTCGCGTGGCCCGCGCCGTCTGCGGGTGTGGACCATTCCGACGGAGCGCACCCGGGCGACAAGTCCTCGCGCTTGACCATTGCCACCTGAGCATTGTCCAGCAACTGCGCTGTCATCTCATTAGGAAACCATGTTGGGCGTGAACCAGTCATTTCCGGGCGCTGGGCCGCGTATCGTCCGCGCCCCGATGATGGGGAAAGACACATATTGCCGACGGGGGTCGGGGTGGGGTGGCTACCACAAGCCGGCCCGCCACTCCACGTGCGGCCGCAAATTGCGACTAGCTCACGGAGAGTGATTTGGTCGTTCCTGGCAAAGCGGAGAAACCCAGATCCCCTCGCTTAGCCAACAGGCGATAACAAGCAAGACCGCATTCACGAATTGGAACGCCGTTTATCCGGGCGAGATCGGGCGCACAGGAACTTTGGTTTCCTGCACACTGACAGGATTGGCTGATGCAGCATGTCACACCGTTCCACGTGGGCACTGTTGCCGTTCACTTCAACCCGTCCACCACATAAAGGTCGGACAACATGCGGCGATAGCCGTAGACATAAGCTTTGCCATCGGGCGTTGGCAGAATCGGCCCGACATACTCCACTCCGGCAGGGTCCGGGGGCATTAGTTGTTTCCACAGAGTCCTCTGCCCAGTTTCGATATTCAAGCGGTAGACCTTCGCCGGAATCTCGCTCGGCCGATAAACATAAAGACCTTTGGAGTCAGAGCTCCAACCAACCGGAACTTCTCCGCCGGCCAAACCTCGAATGGGACGAGGTTCACCAGCCGGGATCGGATAGAGTGAGACCTTGCCGTCAGGCCCAACCGCCGCGACCGCCTGACCACCCGGCGCCAGTGAATAGGTAAGCGAATCGGTTCCTTCTGGCGTGATGGGCTGCGGATCTCCTCCTTCCAGGTTCTGCACGTAGAGCCGCGCGCCATGGCCCACATCGTTGCCCGACACCAGAAAGCGTTTCCCATCGGAAAACCACGCCGCCCGCGCGGTATTGACTTGAGTGATCGTGCCATGCGGGATCGTGCGCGACTCCCCGGCCTTGGTCGGCAGGAGAAACAGATCAGTGAGAACGTCGGGCCGCGTGCACAGCGCCCATTTACCATCTGGCGACAAAGCTAACGCATCGCCATCACCCAGACGGATCGCGGCGGAACCATCTGTCTGTCTCAGGTAGACGGCATAGCTCGGTCCACCTGCCTCCCCTTGTTCGACGAACAGCAGGGTCTTGCCGTCCGCAGAAAGGTCCGCCGGATAGGACCAGTCCAGCCAGGTAAGGTCCTTTTCCGCGCTCTCGCCCGGAGCCAGCACGGTCATGCCGCGCCGCCAGTTGTCCCGTGTTAGCAGAACACGGCCGTCATGCCCGATGTCCTGCAGCGTCAAATCACCAGGAACGCGCGCCACAATGTGCTCCCTCCCCGAAAGGTTGACGGCCCACAAAGCCCGATCAATCCCCACTTGGACAGCCGTGAACCACACCGAATCGCCACCCGGAGACCAGGCCAGACCCATTGCACCCCCAGTCTGCACGCTGGAGAGGTTTCGTTTGTTTCCGGCGACATCCACCAAGGCCACCGAACCGATGGTGTCGCCTTGCAGGGGATGGTCGATGAAGGCAATCGAGTCACCTTTGGGTGAGACTCTCGGATTGCTGATCCAGCCGCCGGTTTCGTAGAGAACCTTCCCGATCGGATACTCCAGGCGATTGCGGCCTGCCACTTCACGCACCACCGCGAGATTCGTGCCATCGGGTGACCAGTCGGCCCATTCCACGTCCTCCATCACTTCCCGTGGAGCTCCGCCCACTAACGGCACTCGCGCCAGCGTGCCGGTATAAGTCATCGACTTGACCTGTCGACTCTTCAGCAGCACCGCGATTTCTCCGGTGGGAGAAACCGCCATGATCTCGGCGCCGGCAAGCCCCAATGATCGCGACTCAGGACTTTCGGGGCGAGTCGTGAAGACCTCAACCGGTGCTCCTTCCCATGCCGCGCTGTAAATGACGGTTTGCCCATCGGGCGCGAGTCTGGCGGTGCGAATTGTGCCCCGGCGAAAGGTGAGCAGATGGTAGAGCGGAGATAACTGCTTCGCCATGCGCTGGCCCACGAAGAAGGCTGCAGCCAGCCCGGCCAGAAACAGCATTACCACCGCAACCAGCATCCATCGCGGTCGTGGCGCTGCAGTCGGAACCGTAGGGCGCTCACTCGTCCGATCCAGAGCCGGCGCCACTGCGGATGACGAGGCAACTCGTGCTGCCGCACCTCGCGCTGAGTCCAGTTCACGCCTCAGGCGCTTGAGATCACCCCGCATCTCCGCGGCCGTCTGGTATCGGGTCTCCAGTTCCTTGTCGAGCGCCTTGTTGATGATCTCTTCCAACCTCGCGGGAACGGCCGGGTTCAGGGCACGCGGAGTGGTCGGCATGTTTTCCAGGATGGCGTGGAAAATCACTGCCGAGGTGTTGCCGTCGAACGCTCGATGGCCGGTCGCCATCTCGTAAAGCACAACTCCGAGGGAAAACAGGTCGCTGCGCACATCCAGTTCTTCTCCCCGGGCCTGCTCCGGAGACATGTAGGCCACCGTCCCCACAGCGGAGCCGGGGCTGGTCAGTTGCTCTTCAGAGAAATTCGTCGCCGTAGCTTCCAGCGTGCCTTTGCGCCCGGTTCGCAGTTTTGCCAGACCAAAATCCAGCACCTTTGCCTGGCCTCGTTTGGAGATGAAAATGTTGGCTGGCTTGATATCGCGATGGACGATGCCCTTGGCATGGGCGGCGTCGAGAGCGTCGGCGATCTGAATTCCCAGCTCCAGCACCTGCTCGACCTTCAGCGACTTGCCTTCGATCACATGCTTCAGCGTCTCGCCTTCCAGCAACTCCATGGCGATGAACGCCTGGCCAGCTTCTTCTCCAATGTCGTGAATAGTGCAGATGTTGGGATGATTGAGCGCCGAGGCGGCCTGGGCCTCGCGACGAAACCGGCTCAGTGCCTGGGGATCGCGGGCGACGTCCTCGGGCAGAAACTTGAGGGCGACAAAACGATGCAGGCGGGTGTCCTCGGCCTTGTACACGACGCCCATCCCGCCACCGCCGAGTTTTTCGATAATCCGGTAATGCGAGATAGTTTGGCCGATCATGAAGTGGCGCGAAAACCCAAGTGAGCCATGTTAGGAGCGCCGCGAGCGGAAGTCAACGGAAAGGAAGCCAGCGGTTGACACCGGCTCTGGTTGGGCGTATCGTGCCTCGCCAGAGGCTTGGAGCCGACCGTTTCTTCCAGTCCTGGCTCTGGCGTGTTCGTTCCGCACTTAGGGGGGATTTATGAAACATCTTTCCGCCACCGGCAGGACCCGCAAACTTTCGGACTCAGTCCACCAACACCTGAACGCTTACGCGCTTGCCGCAGGGGCTGCCGGCGTGGGTCTATTGGCCGCCGCACCACGAGCTGAGGCAAAGATTGTGTACACGACAGCGAATACGCCGATTGTCGGCGAGGTGAACCTCGATCTCACCAATAACGGAATCGCTGACTTCGCATTGTGTTTGAGCAGTATTGGCTTTCGGTCCTGTCATCAGCCAGAAGAACGTCCACTGTGTGGAGTAGGTCGTGAGGCATTGAGGGTCTTGCCATCTGCCAAGGAGAACCAGGAGAATGAAATTTACGCAACCTCGCAGGGGTATGCTGCGGCCCTGCAGCTTGGTTTTGTCATCGGGCCCAAGCGAACCTTTTCACCGGGTAGCCGCGGGATGGCTTTCTACACGTCATGTCCGCCTCGTGGGTTCCATGGCCTATGGCAAAACAAGCAGGACCGCTATCTTGGGTTACAGTTCATCATTGCAGGAAAGATCCATTACGGTTGGGCCAGGCTCAGTCTGGCGGGCCTCAATGCCACGCTAACCGGCTATGCCTACCAAACCATCCCCGGCCAGGCAATTCGGGCTGGCCAGACCTCCCCGGACGACAGTGACGCCCCATACGCTAACTCAAGTGATCGCGGCCCCCGTGCTTCGGCCACCGAACCGATTCCAGACACTCGACAGCCAGGATCGCTTGGGATGCTGGCTCTAGGCGCTCAAGGTGTCCCGCTGTGGAGACGAAAAGAGTGGTCCGATTCCGCCCTTAGGGTCCCTGCAGCAAATTGAAATCTTCAGCTCCAGTGGCTGGCCCATCATTTCTTTGTTGGTTCTTCCGTTTTGCACGGTGCCTGGGCCTTCCGCGCGCCCCTGTGTTTTAATGTCCGCGTCAAGGGGACTAAGGCTTGGCTGTCGCCGACAATCCGTCTTACCAATCAGAGGCCGCCGCACAGTCAAGCGCAAACCTGCGGCGCGAACTGGGCATCGCCGACCTGGCGCTGTTCCAGGTCCTCATCATTATCGTTCCCGAGTTTTTCGGAACGGCAGTCAAGGCCGGTCCCTCCCACGTCGTGCTGTGGATCCTCGCCATCGTTTTGTTTTTCATCCCCCAAGCCTTCGTCGTCGCTCATCTGAACCGCCTCATGCCTCTGGAGGGCGGTCTCTACGAATGGGCCCGTTTGGGTTTTAGTGATCGGGTCGGATTTCTCGCGGCCTGGAATTTCTGGCTGTTGCAGACCATCCAGGTTTCGCAGATTGCTCTGGTAACCACAACCTATCTCTCCTACGCCGCGCCGCGGGCTGAGTGGATCGCCGGCAGCAAACCCTTACTGATCTCTGTCTCCGTAGCCATGATTGCCGCTATGATGCTGTTTGCGCGCTTCGGCCTGCGCATCGGCAAAATATGGAGCAACACCGGCAGCATCTTCACCGTCTTTATCCTCACCGTTCTCATCGTGCTGCCTTACATCGACGCCTTGCACAAACATCTTCCCGCCTACCATCCCCTTCCTTTTGTTCTGCCCCCGCTGACGTTGTTCAGCCTCACTGTCTTCAGCAAAATGACCTTCGGCGCGCTCTCCGGCTTTGAGACGGTCGCGATTTTTGCTGGAGAATCGCACAACCCGGCGCGCAACATCGCACGGTCGATCCTGTTCACTGCGCCGGTAATCGCCTTGCTTTATATCCTGGGCACAAGCGCGATCCTCGCGTTCGTGTCGCCGGATGCGATCGATGTGATCGGGCCAATTCCGCAGGCGCTGGCCCGCGGATTTTCGATGCTCAACCTCCCCGGATCACTCGCGCCGGTCGTCATTCTCTTATTGCTGTTGAACTACCTGTGCAGCTACCCGCTCTACTTCTCGGCGAATTCTCGGCTGCCGCTGGTCGCGGGCTGGGACCACCTGCTGCCGCGATGGTTCACGCCGTTGCATCCCAAGTACCGCACTCCGGTCAATTCGATCCTGTTCATGGCAGGAGTGGCGCTGTTGGTCAGCCTGGCTGTGCTCATCGGTGTGGGCAATCAGGAGTCATTTTCCCTGCTGCAGACCTGGGCCTGGACCTTCTACGGACTCGCCTACCTCACCATGTTCGCGATCCCCTTGTTCTCGGCAAAGCAGAAAGGATTGCGCCCAGGGATTTGGCTGCGAATCGGCTCCGCCACCGGGTTTGTGGTCACCCTCTTGTTCGTGCTGCTTTCCGTGGTGCCGGTCATCGATGTCACCAGCACCTGGAAATATTCGTTGAAAATCATCCTGGTGGTGCTGGCAGCCAACGGCTTTGGCTGGATGCTCTACCACGCGGGTCAGAGGAAGACGCGGGCTGAGAATTGACCTAGCATTGGAGTGATGGCGGAGACACAAACAAAACAGGCTCAGCAAGCTGTCTGGCTCGCTGAGCCCGGGATGCGAACAGAAGAACTAGAGTGTTTCGCGCCGTGCGTTCGGAGATCTCGAGCGGAACAGGAACGCTCCCATACAGGAAACTCCCGCCAGCAGCAGGTACATCAGCGCCGAGCCGCCCTCAGGCACGAACACAAAGTCCTCCTGCGGGCAGCCAGTGTTACATACCGGTGTCAGAATTTCCCAACCGGCGAACTGGCCCTGGGAGTAAGAGCCCGTTAACGCACTCTCTGCCAGCTTCTGCACCTGCCCCCAGGTGTAAGTGAAGTTGCTGTCGTTCTTCTTGAGGTAGTTATAAACTGCGCTGGCATCGAAGATTGCCCAAATGGCGTACGCGTAGTAGCCCACCAGTTGCGCGTTGTTTTTGTTGCCGCTTAACGGCAACATCTGGGACGCGAGGTACAACATCGAATCGTAGCCTTGAAGAGTCGAGTATGTGCCTCCCAGGTAGGCCGTACTACCGGCGGTGGAATTGGTCCATTTCAAGCCCAAGTTATCGATGTTACTGTTCGTCAGGCTGGAAGCTTGGGTCACGGCGGCCGTCCAGGACTGGCCTTTGGAAACATTGTCCGAATAATCATCGCAGATGATCTGCGCAGGTTGGCCGTTCATCGTGGCGTTGTACGGGCCCACGTAGATTCCATCCATGGTGTAGGGTCCGCCATTCACCAGTGTGAGGCTGACGTCCTGGCCGAATGCCAGAGGCGCAAAACACACCACTAGTAATAAGAGGATGCCCCACAACCCTGCGCGGTTCGACTTGATCATTGTGCTTCTCCTGCCCGGCTTACGGTAGGGGAGCCACGCCGCAAGTTCAGCACGTACACATACCTACAGACGTTACTCTAGCGTGGCCCCAAGAACTGTCAAGATTGATAATTTCTGCGACCCGTTGCAAGCGCTTGCAACTCCGCGACAACTGTTTCATCTACAGCCGGATACGGACGCTCCCGCAGCAATTGCAGGCCTCAAAAACTTGCCTTGAACCCTGCTGCCAGAATTTTCTTCCACAGCCCAAGTCGCTGAAACCGGGGCCATCAGACTTCACCACAGCAGAACGCGGGAAGTACGCTGGACAACTTTCCTTGCCGCATCAATTGCTGTAGGTTAGGAAATGTTTCTCTTTGGCGTGACCGACATGGTTTGGCCGGCACTCCTGGGCGGGAGATTGTAATGCAACGCCGCTTTACGCTTTGCGTGATCACCTCACTGGTTGTGGCGATTCTGTTCTCCGCCTGCTCACGCGATCCCAACGTCCGCAAGCAGAAATATTTTCAGAGTGGTCAGCGCTATTTTCAGAGCGGCAAATACCGCGAGGCTGCGATCGAGTTCACCAACGCCCTGCAGATCGATCCTTCTTATGCCGACGCCCACTACCAGCTGGCGCAGAGCTACTTGAAGACGCAACAATTCTTGCGCGCGATTCAGGAACTGGCCCGGACGGTGGAGCTTCAGCCCGGCAATTTCAACGCCCAGGTGGACATCGCAAACCTGATGATCGCCGGCCGCGACTTTCAACACGCTCAGGAGCAGACCACTCTTCTGCTACAGAAGTGGCCCAACGACCCGCAGAGTCACGTCACGCTTTCCAGCTTGCTGGCTGCGGAGGGAAACTTCCCGGGCGCGGTGGAAGAGATGCAGAAAGCGCTGGCACTTGACCCGACCCGCTGGCAATCCTATTTGAATCTGGCGTTGTTGCAAGTCAAGAATAATCAACCCGACGACGCCGAAACAAGCTTCAAGAAGGCCCTCTCGATCAATCCCAACGCCACGGACGCGCTCTTGATGCTGGGCAGTTATTACCAGTCGCGTGGCCGCTTCAGCGAGGCCGAGCAGCAATTCCAGGCAGCCATCTCCAGCGATCCCAAGAATCCCGGTCCCTGCGGATTTCTCGCGCGCCTTTATGTTGCAGAGGGCAAGCCCGCGGAGGCCGAGAACTTCTTGGCCCAGGCCAAGGGCCGTTTCCCGGACAATTCGGACGGCTATCGCATGCTGGGCGACTTTTATTTCGCTAAGGGAGATCTGCCCAGAGCTACGGCTGAGTACGGCAACCTCTACAGCGAGCACCCCAGGGACCTGCAGGTCAAGAAAAATTACACCCAGCTTCTCATTCTGGAAAAGCGCTTCGATGAGGCGCGCAAGCTCGATGACGAAATTCTGAAGAGCACTCCGCAGGACAGCGACGCCCTCATCTACCGCGGACAGATGCAGCTCCGCGATGGACAAGTAAACGACGCCATCGCCACGCTGCAGACCGTCGTCAAAAACGATCCCGACAGTGGCCCTGGCCACTACCACCTGGGCGCCGCGTTTCAGCGCTCTGGGGATGAGCAACGCGCCGAAAGTGAGTGGAGAGAAGCCATCCGGCTTCGCCCCGATCTGATCGAGGCACAGCGGGCGCTGGCGGGTGTGGCCATGCGGAAGAACGACATGGCAACTTTAGAGCAAGCAGCTACCCAAATCATTTCTCAACAACCTGCCTCGCCGGATGGCTATGCGCTGCGTGCCATCGCCCATATCAACCAGCGGCAGTTTCAACCAGCAGAGGCCGATATTGACAAAGCCATCGCGGTGGCGCCGCAGAGCCCGGTCGGTTACGTCGAACTGGGAAACCTCAGGTTGGTGCAGAAGAAGTACCGCGAGGCTGAGACTGCTTATCAGCAAGGGCTGGATCGTAACCCCAATTCGACCGACGCTCTGCGCGGGCTGATGAACACGTTTCTGATCCAGAATCAGACCGACAAAGCGATTGCCGTGGCAAACGCTCAGATCGCAAAGTCCCCCCAAAACAGCGACTTTTACGATCTGCTCGGTACCGCGCTCTTTCACAATAAGAAAGACCTGAACGCCGCCGAGGCAGCTTTTGCCAAATCAGTGGAACTCGACAAAGACAATACCAACGCTCTGATCAAGTTGGGACAGGTCCAGGCGGCTAACGGAAAGGCAGATCAGGCGATTGCCACCTATCAGCAGTCGGTCAAAGACCACCCTCGGCAAGCCAGTTTTTACATTCTTCTGGGTGAGTTGTATGAATTCAAGCGGGACTGGGCCAAGGCACAAGATGCCTATCAGAATGCGTTGGCACTCAAGCCAAGCGATCCCCTCGCTTCCAACAATCTGGCCAACGTGTTGCTGCAGACCGGGGGGAACTTTGATGTAGCATTGTCGCTGGCGCAGACCGCCCGGCAAGGCTTGCCCGACTCCCCCAATGCGGCCGACACCCTGGGCTGGGTCTATTACAAGAAAGGGGCGTACCAGTCGGCCATCAGCATGTTTCAGGAAGCGTTGAAACTCAGCGAAAAGAATACGGTATCCGACGATGCCAGGCTCCACTACCACCTGGGGTTGGCCTACGCCAAAACAGACCAACCTGCGCTCGCGCGTCAGCAACTGGAGCGCGTCTTGAAGATCAACCCTAACTTCAGTGACGCCGCCGATGTCCGCAAGCAGTTGGGCCAGTTGAAGTCGTAGGAACCAATCAAGTCAAGCCCTTAGAAACAGAAGCAGATTGACTTGCCCACCCGCGTTGGCTGAATCTGGCGGCAAGCACATTTTTTGGGCTTTCCCTTGACTGATGGGGTATGATGTTGCGCGGTTTCGGGTTGCCGGAAGCGGCACCGTTTGCGCCCTTAATGGAGGGAATGCATGATCCGTTTGATGAATGAAGTCTGGTTGCGCGAGGACGGGCAGGACATCGCCGAATATGCGGTGATGCTGGCCGTGATTCTCGTGATTGTGGTTGGCACCATCCGATTGATCGGGGGCAACGCCAACAACGTGTTTTCCAGCGTCGCCAGTTCAGTCGGGCAATAATGCCCTTGAAGCTGGCCGCGTAGCATAAAGGGGGTGCAACATGACTGATTTTCTTCGCCGGTTCTGGTCGGACGACGAGGGCCAGGACATCGCCGAGTACGCGGTGCTGCTAGCCGTGATCCTGGTACTCGTGGTGGGTACCGTGCGCCTGATTGGCGGCAACGCCAACAACGTGTTTTCCTCTACCGCCAGCGCCGTCGGCCAATAGACGGCGCGTTCGCCATCCTCTGCGGCCCGCGCGGGTGAGGTCTGTGCTGTCACTGCGGGCTGGTTAGCACCAGACCGCCATCCCGCCCGTCTCAGAGACCTCAGTTCACGCTGAGCGCCGCGGATACGCTGCCGATCTTCCCGTTGAGATTGTCTCGCACCACAAACCTTACTTGATATTCGCCCGGCGGAAGTTCCAGCGCATTTCTATAAAAGATTCCTTCGGCCTTGATCTTGTCTAATGTCGAAGCCGGGATTGTGCCCTTGATTGTCTGTCCGGCATGGCCGGCCGACGCACCTTGCCTGGTTGCCTGCGCGATGAAGTCCACATCGAAGCGGTTCTGATCAGCTTCATCGATCACACTGGTCGCCGGCAGATGCAGCGCAAACCCAGCCTTCTTTTTGTCACCATCGGGCGACAGCCCCTGCCACTGTACCGTCACCGGAATTCCGGTGCTGTCAAACGGCGAATTCATGGCGAAGTCGATGTCGGCCTGGTGGGTCAGTTGCGGGTCGATGGTCGTGTTGGTGAAAAGAACTCCGTTGCGCGCGCGCACTTCGCAGTCTTTGTGCTGCACCAGCACTTGCAGCTTTCGCCAGCCCGGCTTGGTGTCGTGGCTGTCGAGCGAATAGCCAAGCAGATAGTACGAAGACGAATCATCAGCAGCCTGCTTGAACCCGGTGGTCAGATCGTTACTGTTGAAGTACGCGCGGCCCCCAGTCATCTCGGCGAAATTCTTGAGACTGGTCACGGAGGAATTCTGCAACCAGCTTCTGCCGGCAGCGTTGCTGGCGAATTCAGGCCCGCTCATGCCACCGGAATAAGTCGCGTCCGCGATCAGCGATGTTCCCACCAGACCCCGCAAATCCACGGGATAAACCGCGACCTGCGCGTCGTTCAACGCCCGCATGGTGCGTTCGTAGAGCAGAGCGAGATTTCCGCCTGGCAACGACGAAGGCGAATCCAAAGTGAATGGAAAGCTGCCGGTCGCCCAGATGAGAGACTTCCTGCCCGGAATGCCGGAAAGCGACAAAGCAATCGACAGAAACGCCTTCATGGTGTCCTCAATGGCCCGCTCCTGCTGGTAGGCGCCCTGCACCGCATCGGCGTTCACGATGAACCTGCGCATCCTGGCTGCCGGGTCATCTCCCGGAGAAATTCCGCCGGTGAGCTGCGTCGGCTGACTTTCGGTGGCCGCCAAAACTTTGCCGTCCGTGCCAAAGGTCTCCATAGGCGAAATTTCTCCGCTGGCCTTCTTGAGTGCCGCGATCAGCGTGGCGGGATCGCTGTTGAGTCCGCCGAGTACCTTCACTCCCTTGCTGCTGATCACCACCAGGCCGAGGACGTGCCCCGAATCCAGCGTGTCGCTCAGATACTTGATCAGTTGCTTTCGTCCAAGGGCCTGATCGAGGAACGGTGTGTTGATCATATCCAGGGCAATCACGGTGATCGACAGCGGCTGTTGCTGATCAAAAGTGAGATTGCTGAACGTGTTCGGCGGATTCGCAGCTGGAGCCGGACGGGTGTTGCTGGCAGTTATTTCTTCGAAGACGGAAATCTTCTGCGGCTTGCCGTTCTCCAGAATCCTGAAATCATTTTTGCTGAGGCTGTGAATGTGTTTGCCTGAGCTGTCGGTAACGACCGCTGGAACCTGGACCAGGACCGTACCCGACCTGAACACCAGCCTTCCTTCCTCGTCAACGCCGTGCGAGGTGTGACTGGTATCGGGAAGGCTCACGGGTGGGGCGGGCTGTGCCGGCTGTCCTGTAAACGGATCCGTACCTTGTTGGCCGATTTGAGCAAGGGCACAGGTCGTAAGAAAGATGATGCAAAATAATCCGCGGCAGCCCATCAACTCCTCCTAGTCAAACAGATCACGGTACGATCCTGGTTTCGACCGCATACAAACGATAATTCGAATACGAATGAACTTCTTTATAGACCTCGGCGTTGATCTCTAGAGTAAGTTCCACTTCCACCGGCAGCAGCAGGCTGGTTTCCATCTTCGCGATATGCACTTCCCCGAAATCGATTTCAGACGTGAGGCGTTGCAGGTGAATATCGGGACGCGGCGCCAACAGATCCGTCCTCATGCGCATGATTTTGAAACTTGATGCATCAATCCACGCGATGCCCTGATACCAGACCGGAACCGACCTTCCCTGCAACAGGATTTCCCCTGGAAATCTGACGGCGTTGGGCTTTTGAGCAAAGGCCACAACCAACGCCGTCTCGCGCTTGGAAGTTTTCTGTTGGCCGAGGTAGCGAAAGTCCGACTCCAAGCCATGCGAGGGCGCGAAAACCAGCCACATCGCGGCGTATCCCTGACCTTTGGGCAAAGCTGCGTCCGGGTCGGCGGGATCGATGCGCCGGTTCTTCAGATCGGTCCGATACTCCTCAAGCAGGTTACCCGTATCCTGGTTTATATGCGAAAGAATCAAGTAGTTGAACTGCCGGCGCTGCTCGGAATCCAAACAGCCGGCGTAGGAAGCTGGGTTGGTGCAGACCCGCTGCTGGATGATGTCTTCGCGTGAAGTCAGGTTTGGCAGTTTCTTGGCCGCATCCCGAACGATGTCCCCGACTTTAGCGAGCAGAGCGGGAAGCTGATCCTGGTTCTCGGCGGGGGTGAGTCCCTTTAGTTCTGGAACAGCCTGGAGGAGTTTCTGCAGCGGGTATTCGACATAGGGTGCGGCTGGCGACTGATTGCTTTCGGAAGGTGGGGCCTGCGTTTCGGTAAAAGCCGACAGGATCGTAAGAAGAATCACGACAAAAAGCAAGCCGCTAATGGAAACTCGGTTCATCGTCACTAAAAGGATACACAGCTCTGGCCTATTGCCGCGAGCCGCGGACCGCCGCAGGGTCTGGATACTTCACTCCGCGCAGCCACAGCGAAAAGCCGATCGCCCAGATGGTGAGCAGGATCACGTTTGGCCAACTGCCCTCTGGTCCGAACGTACCGCCGGTGAGCCAAACCGGCCCATGGAGGCTGGAATTCATAAGATGCCCAGCCACCGATTGGCCGCCAGACGGTACACCGTAGAAAAACGCTGCCCATAGTTCCATGCCGAGTGAATTCCAATCGGCATCCAAAGATCGCCCGTCCTGCGCAGAATTAAGCAAGTGAGCAAACAGTACTCCGTGGTCGCAATCGGCCCAAGCCCGTGCCCGCCGGGATTGAAGTAGTGCATGCCTCCCATCACCAGCGAGCTCACGATGGCCGCCGGCCAGAAACCGATACCGGTGGTCAGCGTAAACAGGAAGTAACCGCGATAGGTGAAGTCCTCAAGCAGTGCGGAGAGAAACAACGGTACCGTCCAGGCAGCGGCGTGTGTCCAGATGTCGGCGCCATGCAGCGCAAGCGAGCCGAAGGAAAAAACTCCGCACAGCCGCAGTGCCACCAGCAGGGCCGTGAGCGAGGTGAAACTGATGGCCGCTCCCTGCCAGTACTGGCGGCAAAATGCTCGCCGCCACGGCAATCCGTACGCTGCTAGGCTGCGGCCTTCAATCTTCGCCATAATCCAGCTGATCAGGAAGAGAGCGGCAGCCGGGCACCCCATGCCGATCAAACTTCCCAGCGCGGTATAGAAGTCGGCGTGCAGCCGATTCAACAGGAGGTCGGCGATGCTAATTGCGCCATAGCCGAGAGGCAACAGGAGTGCCAAGAAAATCAGCAGACGCCATCCCGCACGGAGGCCATTCGGCCCCACAAAAATGTTGTACCGTTCTGTGACAGCCTGGCTAAGGACTTCAGAGGGATTGCTCATCTGAAACCTGAACGCGAATCTGAACACGGGTGCGTCTCACCCAGCATCCAAACTAACATTGGCGGTGTCCAAAGAAGTATGACCTTTTGCGCCATTTCGAACGGCAGGATATAAAAAGGAGGCTGGGTGCCCCGTTCTTTCGCGTGCTTTGCGAAAGGGCGGGAGGCGACAGAATAATCGCGTGTTTGGCTCGCTTCCTTATCAAACTGACCTACTACCCGATTAGCCCTATGGCCAATGTTTCCACGGTTTTCGCCCGCTCGGCACGCAAGATTGTCGAGGCCGCAGCGTCCGGGGGCAACACGCACCACTTGCTCCGAACCGTAGGCCTCGACCGCGAAGCCATCGACGACCCTTCGCTCAGAATTCCTTACGCCGACATGATGATGCTCTCCGAACATGCCGCCAGGATGACCAAGGACCCGGCTTTTGGCCTCCATGTCGGGGAGCGCGTCGAACAGCGGGAATATGGAATCGTGGGCGCTTCCGTGATGACGAGTGCAACGCTGGGCGATGCCCTGCGCACCCTGGTCCGGTTTCTGCCGGTCTGGACGAATGTCGGTTTTTTCAAGCTCGACGTCGAGGGTCCGGTGGCGCACTTTCAGTGGCAGTTTTCCGACCGCTCACTTCCCGATGCTCGCCATGATTGCGAAACCACCATGGCAACCGTCGCGCGTTTCAACCGGTTTTCCGACGGCGCTCGTTGGCGGCCGCGCGAAGTCTGGTTTCAGCACGCCAAACCTCGGAACACTGACGAGCACGCGCGTATTTTTCGTGCTCCGGTTCGATTCGGCATGCCGGCCAATGCCCTGCTCCTGGATCGCCGCTTGCTCAATCTACCGCTAAGCACCGCCGACCCCGATGCGCATGCGTTGATTGTGGAGTCGGCAGAGAACTTGTTGGCGGAGGCTGGCGGTCAGGCCAGCTTCTCTCAAAGCGTCCTCAGCTTCATTCGGCAGAGACTGAACAGCGGCAACTTTGATCTGGAGGATGCTGCCCAGCAGTTGGGCGTCAGCCGCCGCACCTTGCAAAGAAAGTTGGAACAGGAATCCTCCTCTTACCGAAACTTAGTCCAGCAGGCCCGTCAGGAACTTTCGCAATATCTCCTGCTCGGCGATGACCGGACGGTCACGGAAACCGCCTATGCTCTCGGCTATTCCGAACCTAGCGTGTTCCATCGTGCCTTCCACAAGTGGCATGGAATGCCTCCGGGCGCATATCGGGGCTGAGCCTACGTAGCAGCATCTTCACACCGGCAGCGGTCCGCGTCCCATCGCGTTCCATTGCTGCCGAATAAAAGTCTGAAGTCCGGCTCGGTCGCGAAACGCTTCCGTGCCACCCTCTTTCGTCACCGAGTAAGCTGCCACGATGTTGGCGAAGGCCAGGCAGTCTTCCAGCTTGGCGCCGCGCAGATAAAGATGAACGAAGCCGGCATTAAAGGTATCTCCCGCGCCCACTTCATCCATGACTTCGACTTTGGGAGGCGCCAGACTGCACTGTTCATCGCCCGAACGGCAAATCGCGGATCCTGCGCCGCGCTTCACCACCACGACTTTTGCCGCCGCGGCGAGCGTGTTGATTGCCCGTGAAAGGTCATCGGTGTGGGTGATCTTTTTTGCTTCCCGGTCGTTGGGGAAAAACAGGTCCACGTATTTCAGCACCTCGAGCAAATCCGCTCCCCACTTGTTTTCCGGGTCGTCGTTGGTATCGAGCGAAGTCGTCAGCCCCGCATCTTTCGCTTGCCGGAACAGATCCAGAATCCGCGGCCGCAGCGCGCGGTGCAAAAAGAAAGACGAAACGTGCAGATGTTTGGCAGCGCGCACGTAACCCATGTCAATGTCGGAAAACTGCATCTCAAACATCGTTCCCGGATAGGTCAGGATATAGCGATGCTGCGGGTAACGAATGATGACCGTCAGCCCGGTCAGTGTGTTGCCGCTGCCCTGCCGCACGCGGTTGACCTCTACCCCAGCGGCCGCCAGCTTCTCCAGAGCCAACTTGCCCAGAGGGTCGTCGCCGATCCTGGAAACAAAACCTACTCGCGTGCCCAGCGTTGCCAGGTTGTGAGCAAAAATCGCCGACGAACTTCCCAGCGTAAGCGCCAGGTTTGTGGCCAGGTGCTCGCGGTCCAGGCCTAGATCTTTTGGTAATCCATACAGGATGAGATCCAGGTTGAGTTCGCCGACAACGCTCACCTCATGCATTCGGTTGGTCCTTTCATGTTGATTGTCATCCTCGAGCAAGCGTTCTTTGCGCAGCGAAGGATCTGGGCGAGCCGCGCGAACTGTCGCGTTCTTTGCGACAGAAGAATCGCGCGACCGGCTCGCATCCTTGCCAAACCGCACCCTGCCGATCAGTAATGAATATTGACATTCTGCACCACCCGGCTGATCGCGCCGGTGGGACTCGGAGAATCCGGCCGCAGTTTCCACCGCAGCGAGAAAAACAAGCCCAGCAACTGCCCAAACATCACATCCACCGTCGGACGATAATTATCATCCACGGGCAGCGAAACCGTGGGCACAAGACATTTTTCCGCGAACGCGCCGGCCGGTTCCTGTCCGGCAACCACAATCCGAGTCCGCACCAGCCGCTTTTTCCCGATCTCCTCAAGCAGGTCCATCTCAAACTCTTGGACTCGCGGATCGCCGGATAGGAAACATATAAATAAGGTGTTGTCATCCAGCGCGGCCATCGGCCCATGCCGCAGGCCCAAGGCTGACTCCGACATCGTCAACGTCTTCCCCGCCGTCATTTCCAGTAACTTGAGCGCTGACTCCCGAGCCACCGCCCGTAGCGCTCCCGACCCGATCATGCACGCCTTGGTGAAAGGATGTTGCGCCAGCATGGCGGCGCACTCGGCGGCCACAGGCAAGAAGCTCTTCCCTGATTCCACCAGTTGCCCGAGCACATTCTCGTACCGCCCCACATCCTGAATATTCGCCACACACTGGCCGAAGACAACCATATTCGAAAACGAACTGGTCATCGCCAGCCCGCGATCATTGACCACATCATCCAACACAATGCTGAGCGCTTTCGGCCGTCCGGCGGTTTCTTTCACCATCTTTCCCTGCGCATTACAGCAGACGACCAGGTGGAAAATATCCGGCCGCTTTTCTAATGCGCGCTGCAACACCGCGACACTTTCCGGACTGTCGCCCGACCGGGCAAACGAAATCCACAAATACTTTCGGTGCGAAAGAATCAACGCTTCGTGATGCGTGAGCAGATCGGTGCTGGGAACCGCCACAACTTCGCACTGCCACATTCTTCGCAGGAGATATGCGACCGACTGGCCGACGTAGTCAGAAGTTCCCGCGCCGATCAAAAAGACCGCTGGACGAGAGCCGGGATCCTTCGCCAGGACTCCCGTTGACGAGAGAAATTCATGGATCTCGGAACGCCTCCGTCGAAACAACTCGAAAGTCGACTGCCAGGTCGCAGGCTGTTGGGCAATCTCCGCAGGAGTGTGAGTAAGCCCGCGCTCAGCCTTCTCGTTCTCCGGCAGACTCAACAACTCAGAAAGAGGATCCATATTCAGTTTCGCAGTTCGATTGTCATCCTGAGCAAGCGTTGTTTGCGCGCGCCCCACTCTAAGTTGTCATCCTGAGAGCCCGCGCTTTTCTTCGCGGGCCGAAGGATCTCAGTCTCCACACTTTCCTGGGAAGCCGTCCTCCCTCACTCGCCCTTGAACTCCGCGAACATCCGCTCTGCGTTCTTGTGATAGATCTTTTCCAGCACCGCATCCGGCAGCGCCATGCCATAGATTTTCCACCGCCCATCGTCCGGATACCCCCAGTAATCGAAATATTCATCGGCGGTCTCGAGCCAGCGGAAATGGTTGCGGTACATGGCCTCGTCCATGCCATTGTCGGTGCCGAACATAATCCGGTCCTGATACTTGATGAAAAACTCACGCGCCCGCCGCGGCTGGCGGCCCAACTCCGCCTCTCGTGCCCCGAATTCCACCATCACGTTGGGCAGCGTATCCAGCATATGCGAAACGTAGTCGAGGTTTTCCGGCCAGTTCGCCATGTGCAGCGCCACAAATGTGGTGTGCGGGTGCCTGGCAAACATCCTATCGCGCGCCGCGAGTAACGATTCTTTACTCGGGAACTCTGGCCCGTAGAAACTCCAGTCAGGATGTTCGATCAGCTCCTCGTAGCGCTCGTTGTGATTGTCCACCACGTGAAAAAATGCCTCGGGATCGCTCACGTGAATCGACACCGGAATCCCCAGCCGCCCGCATTCTTCCCAGACGGGATCGAGCCGCGGGTCATCCACCGCAACCAGCTTCCCCGACTTGTCGCGAATGTTCAGGCCGAGATCCTTCAACTGCTTGAGCCCGCGCGCGCCCCGCGCCACCGCGTCATCGAGCTGTGCCACCATCTCATGGCTGAAGTTGGGATCGTCAATCTTGCTGAAGTCAATCTGGGAGAACACGATAAACCGTCCGGGATACGGCTTGACCATCTCATCGATCACGCCCTGCAGCTTTTCACCCCACATGCCGGTGAGAATCACGACCGCCTTTACGTTCGTACGATCCATCACTTCGAGCACGCGCTGAGGCGGCATGTGCTCCTCGATCCGCGCCGCATCATTGGTGTGGTTGTGAACGTCAATCACGTAGAACTTGGCGCGGTCCACGTTGTGCGCCGCTGCGTGCAGCATCGAAACAGGCTGATAATCCTTGAGCAGCAGCGTCTTCTTCTCGTCCGCATTGGCAGCCGACTTGTAGCCGATCTGCCCTTGGCTCGAAGCCTGATCCGGCGCCTGCGCCCCCGCCGGCCACGTGACTGAAACCAGTAACAGCAACAGCAACCGAATCGACATGGATCACCCCTTGACAAGCCACTGCAACGAACGTAAAAGTAAGCACTCGTACTATACCGCTGCAATCTTGCAGACTGTCAACCTGCATCCGGCGCCGAGCTCTTGGCATCACTAACCATGAGCGGAACTGGAGGTGTGCAATGACTCTCAGGCTGGAACACGCGAACCTCTGTGTGCGCGACGTCGACGGCATGGTCCGTTTTCTGCAGACCGCTTTTCCTGAATTTCGAGTGCGGGGCCAGGGCGTAAGCAAGGAAGGAATAAGATGGGTGCACGTGGGCACGGATGAAACCTACATTGCCTTGAGTCAATCGCGGGCTGAGCCTGCGCAACGCTGGGCACCATACGAGGGACTGCCGGGCATAAACCATCTCGCCTACGAGGTCGACGATGTCGAGGCGCTGCGCAACCGAATGACGTTCGCCGGATACACCGACTCGACTCCGCCAAACTCGCACCCGCACCGCAAGCGCCTGTACTTCTACGATCCTGAGGGCAACGATTGGGAGTTCGTTCAGTATCTTTCACAAAATCCTGCCGAGCGAAACGATTACACTTTGCCCGATCGATAATAATGACCTTCGAATCGCAGCCCGACGACGCCAGTATCCACCTGCAAGCCGTGATTCGCCGCAACCGCGCTGGCGAAAAAGTGGGAGTCCATTCCATTTGCTCGGCCCATCCGACCGTCATTGACGCCTCTCTACAGCAAGCCCTTGCAGTCCGCTCGTTCCTGCTGATCGAATCCACTTCGAGCCAGGTGAATCAGTTTGGCGGTTACACCGGACAGACGCCGGCCCAGTTCGCGGCTGTGGTTCGCTCCGCCGCGCAACGCGCCGGGCTTCCCGAGAAAATACTCATGCTGGGCGGCGACCATCTCGGGCCATATCCGTGGCGCGCTCAGCCAGCTCAGACTGCACTGAAGAATGCGGCCGATCTGGTTCGCGCCTGTGTGCTGGCCGGATACAACAAGATCCACCTCGACGCCAGCATGGCTTGCGCTGACGATGCGGCTCTCACCAACGAAATCATTGCCGAGCGAGCAGCGATGCTGTGCAGCGCTGCTGAGCGTGCCTATCGAGAGCTGTCGTCAAAATCATCGCCGCCGCTCTATGTGATTGGCAGCGAGGTGCCGACACCGGGCGGCGAAACCCGCCCGGGAGAAGGTCCCTCCATTACCACGGTCGAACATCTCTGCCACACACTGGAAGCGTTCCGGGCGGCTTTTGGAGCGCACAAACTCTCCGACGCTTGGGAGAAGGTGATTGGCTTAGTCGTGCAGCCGGGCGCTGAGTTCGGTGAAAGCGTCATCTTCGAGTACGGCCGCCGTAAGGCGCAGGCTCTCTCGAGTGCCCTGCCGACGCAACCGTGCCTCGTGTACGAGGCGCACTCCACCGATTACCAGCCGCCCAGCGCTCTGGCGCAGATGGTGGCAGATCACTTCGCCATCCTGAAAGTCGGTCCGGCATTGACCTTTGCTTTTCGCGAGGCGCTCTTCGCGTTGAGTGCGATCGAACGCGAGTGTCTCGCGGGAAAGCGCGGTGTGACAATTTCTCAGGTGCGCGAGGCGCTCGAAGCTGCCATGCTGCGCAACCCGTCCCACTGGCGTTCGTATTATCACGGCAGCGAGGACGAGCAGCGCTTCGCACGCGCTTTCAGCTACAGCGACCGCTGCCGATACTACTGGCCAGACCCTGCGGTTCAGACGGAAGTCAGTCGGCTGCTCGCGAATCTTTCCAGCTTCCCTCCGCCACTGACCGTCATCAGCCAGTATCTTCCATCAGAATATGAAGCGATCCGCGCTGGACGTCTG
>Ga0209517_10003486_pt1 | contig 21311 bp, 16 predicted proteins | sample PeaSoiMetSII2010_FD_187695 | JGI IMG/M metagenome (GOLD analysis project Ga0209517, IMG submission 187695) | Peat soil microbial communities from Weissenstadt, Germany - SII-2010 (SPAdes) (version 2) | ecosystem: Environmental > Terrestrial > Soil > Wetlands > Peat | place: Germany...
CCAAACGCCGCCGTGCTCAGGCACTCCTGCGAAAACTCCGTAGTCTGGGGTACCAAGTCGATATCAGGCTCATCACCCCTGAAGCGGCAGCAGCATGAGTCAGCCAGAGATGATTTTCGAGAGAGCGAAGCGAGGAATCTCGCTCTGATCTTTGTTCCGCGATCTCCCAGACGCAGAGCGAGATTCCTCGCTTCGCTCGGAATGACATCGTCGCGAAGTCTGTCCTGTATTCGCTTTACCCGAAGTGTAACGAACATTATACTGAGGGACTATTCTGAAACACAGGAATCTTTTTCCAGGTGGCGGAATCCGGCCATTGCAATCCAGGTCCGCTGTCCTGAAAATCGCGCGCTGTACGTCATTCCCGCGAAAGCGGGAACCCATTGAACTGACAACGGAACCCCGCTTGTGCCGGGGCGAGGGCCCTGATTTTCTTAGCGTGGGGTGGGCCAACGGTCCGTGGTAAATCCGCGGAGAGAAGATTTGCGGACCTCGAAAGCCGACGGTCCTCGCTACCCATGACCTTAAAGCAGACTCGATGAAACGAGCTGCGGAAGGAGATACAATGCGTCAAGTCGTTAGAACACCTGAAGGCCCTCAGCCGCGCGGGCCATACTCGCAGGCAATCATCGCCGATGGTTTCGTGTTCGTGGCCGGACAGGGCCCGACAAATCCGAGCACAAACGAGTTGGAACTGGGCGATATTGCATCGGAAACCCGGCGCACGCTTCTGAATATCCAGGCCATTCTTGAAGCCGCCGGCAGCTCACTTCGTGACGTTGTGCGAGTGGGGGTGTTCTTGGCGGACATCAAAGATTTTGACGCCATGAATGCCGTCTATCGCGAGTTCTTCACCGTGGATCCACCGGCGCGCACAACGGTAGGCGCGCAATTGCCCAGGATCAAGGTGGAGATCGATTGCATCGCACGTCTGAGCAGTCCAACGAAGGCCTAGCAGATGCGTCGTCGCCGCCGTAAACGCCAGCAGCGGTGTCATCCTGAGCCCCGTCATTCGGGGCGAAGGATCGCCGCAGTTAGAGATTGAATTCAACTGGCCTTCAGCAACTGCGGAGATTCTTCGCTTCGCTCAGAATGACAATATACTTCGGGTGGCGCCGGCTTTCAGAACGGTAATCATACTGGTTGGTAGCGCCGACCTTCAGGTCGGCACTCAGTCTGCTGACTTAAAGGTCAGCGCTACGAGGTTTAAATGCGTTACAACGAACTTTCAACTCCCGCTTTGACGATCGACCTGGATGTGCTGGAGCGGAATCTCGAACAAATGGCCGCATCCTGCCGACAACAGGGAGTGGGTCTGCGCCCCCACACCAAGACCCACAAGACGCCTGAAGTAGCACGCCGGCAGCTTGACCACGGCGCTGTGGGATTGACGGTGGCGAAAGTTGGAGAAGCCGAAGTGATGGCGGCAGCGGGCCTCGACGACATTCTCATTGCCTATCCCATCCTGGGCGCCGACAAACTCCGGCGCCTGGTTGAACTCGCGCGTACGCGGCGCATGATCGTGGCGCTCGATTCACTGGATTCGGCTCAGGAGATCTCCGGTGCCGCCTCGCAGCAAGGTTGCACCGTGGGAGTACTGGTTGAATTTGATGCGGGCTTTCACCGCTGCGGCTTGCAATCTGGCCCGGCCACTGTAGAAATGGCACACAGAATTGCCAAGATGCCGGGGCTTGCCTTCCGCGGTCTCATGACTTACTTCGGAAACGTCTGGGGAAGCAAGGAAGAACGTCGGGCTGAAGCGGAGGAGGTAGCGGGGAAGGTCGAACGAACGCTCGAGGCGTTTCGCGATTCCGGCCTGAAGGTTGAAATACTCTCCGGCGGTTCAACTCCCTCTGCAGAGTTCTCTTATCTTGTTCCGGGCCTCACCGAAATCCGGCCCGGCACTTACGTCTACAATGACTTGAACACATTGTACCAAGGCGCCTGCCGCATCGAAGACTGCGCCGCCCGCGTGGTAACCACGGTGGTCTCAACGGCCGTGCCTGGGCGGGCTATTATCGATTCCGGGTCGAAGACCCTTTCCTCGGATCTCCTCGGTTCAGGGGCGAAGACGGGCTACGGATACATAGTCGAAGCTCCCGACGCGCCCTTGATCAAGTTGAACGAGGAGCACGGACATCTGGACATCGCTCGATCAACTCATAAGTTCTATGTCGGCGAAGTCCTTACCGTAATTCCCAATCACGTTTGTACTTGCGTGAACATGCACGACGAAGTGTTTACTATGCGCGATGGGGAAGTTGTGGGATCGTGGCGGGTGGCGGCGCGCGGAAAGATCAGATAAGCCTGGAGCCGACGACCAGACTTGAACTGGTGACCCTCGGTTTACGAAACCGATGCTCTACCAACTGAGCTACGTCGGCACACAGAAAAATGCTCACCCGCCGCAGCGAAACTTTCCGCCAAGCTTGCGGGTGAGCATTCGTTGAGGAGAATAGAATGGCGGACGCGCCCCGCCATCTAAGCTCGCAAACGAGTCTAAGAAAAACCTGGAAGTGATGTCAAGATATTTCTCAGGATTTTTTTTGCCTCTTAAGTTATTGATAATAAAAGGTTTGATTGGACAACGCGCTCGCGAGCGCGAGAGTTAAAGAAAAACCCGCCTGCAGGGTCTTAATGGTTCCTTCTTGGTTGTATGCGGTTGTAAAAGCAGGACTTAGTTCTGTTCTAGGTTCAATCGAATCAGCCGATCCCCTTCCGGGTGCCCCCACTCCCAAGCAGGGAAGACTTTGGCCGTAACCCTTCTCGAAAGAACGATTAACAAGCCCCCAGCGACTCCGCTTCCGGCCAGCACCAGGGTCAACAAAGCGTTTCCCATAAATAGCTCGAACAACTGCCGACCAATTGTCTTGTCCCCAGGGTATTTCTCGTCCCAGCTCAATTGTAGATTGACGGTGAAATGGTCGAGCAACTCCGACGCTTCGGATTTGTTACCGGCTTTGAGAGCCAGGAAGATGAACGACCCATCCTTGCGCGCGTAGAGAGAATTCGCTCCACGATCCTGATTCAGGCCGAGAGCGTCGCTCATTTTTGTGAACCGTAGGCGGGCGATCTGCGGAGTGGGGTAACTCAACTCCACAATCGTGGCTCGAGAGTTCCCAACATGATATTCGCCCAACTGGATTTCCGCTCCCTGATCGAACCCAATTAAGTCAGTAGGGAGGTTGGGTACGACTCGCTGCGCGGTTACGGGACCGACAATGTACTTTGTGCTGCCCGGAATCAGCCCCGATGCCGGAAGTAAAGGAGGCAAGTTCGCCAAAGAATCACGCGTCGGGCGAATTCCACCGACAAGCACGAGCAAGGCACGGAAATCGTTGTCGGAAACCTGCGAGCCCTTGGGGCGAAGAAAGCGGATGAAGCTGCGGCCGCGCGCCATCAAGCTGCCCTCCGGACCGGTCATGGTAAGCTCGATGGATTTGTCGGGATGCATGGACTCGTTCTGATAGTAAGTGAGGAGGCCGTATGCGGCGCTTACATCAGAGGCAGGTTCCACGACAACCTGCACGGTCGCCCCGTCAAGCTGGTAGGTACGCAGCTCGAACGGCTTGACGCCGTACTCGCTTTCCACCGCAGGATCTCCGCCATAGTTCTTGATTTCATTAACGCTCAGGGCTTGTTTAGTGGTGAGCTGCCAATTCGCTGCGGGAACCAAAGGGATAACGGAAACATTCTGGGCGCGCAACAGCGGCAAGAACGCGCTGAGCGTCGTTACCACGACGGCTAGTGCAAGGCGTCTCATCATTTTCTAGAATATCAGAATTCGGCCCTGGTTTTCGATCCCGTTCTTGCGGAGTCCGCTCGCTGCACGACCTTGACCCCGCCGAGATGGTTCACATAATCCAGAATGCCTTCGTAGAGAGCTTCGGCAATCTTCTCCCGGTAGTCGCCGCGTTTGAGCGACTTCTCATCCCGCGGGTTGGTCAGGAAGGAGATTTCCGCTAGAACCGAGGGCATGTTAGCGCCAATCAGCACTACAAAGGGGGCCTTTTTCACTCCGCGGTCGGGTTGATTGCCGCTTAACTCCGAAGTGGAACGGTGAACTTCCTTCTGCACCTGGCGTGCAAACTCCTCGGACTCCTCGATTTTCTCCGTCAGCGCGATCTTCTTAATCAGGTCCTGAAGTTGATGCACCGATTCCTGGGAAGTCGCGTTTTCTCTTGCGGCTACTTGCAGAGCTTCGGGGTTCGAGGTGAAATTCAAATAGTAGGTCTCGATACCCCGCGCGCTGCGATCGCTGCTGGCGTTGGCATGAATAGAGACAAATAAGTCAGCAGCCTTGGCGTTGGCGATGGCAGTCCGTTCCTCCAGGGGGATAAAGGTATCGTCGCTTCGAGTCATCACCACTTCGCAGCCGGCCTTGCGCTCGAGCAGCTTCCTCAAACGCAATCCGACATCCAGCACCACGTCCTTTTCCCTCAGCCCCGTCGGTCCGATCGTGCCCGTATCGTGGCCGCCGTGTCCGGGATCGATAACGATACGGCCGATTTTGAGTCCGAGTACTCGTGTCAGGGTTCGTGATCCGGATTCAGTGGGAGCAGCGACTTTGGGTGGGCCCGGGACGATCTTGGGCGGAGGCGTTTCAAGCGATGTGGTCTCGGTTTCGTCGGAGGCCGGCGGCGTTGCCGGGAACTTCGCCGAGGTCATCTCCACTTCTTCAGTTTTGTCCGACACCTTTGAGTCGCCGGTTGTCTCGACGGCGGGCCTAATCTTGGTTCGGAGCCTGGCATTTGCAGGTTGCGAGGCGAGCCCGGCGCCGGTGGCAGGTGGTTGGGACACGGCGCGGCTTTCGCCCGCCGGAGGCGTGTGCGTCGCACTCAGGTCTCCAACCGGCGGCTTCACAGTTCGCTCTGTCTCCTGCTCGGATGGGCTGATGCCGTGAATATCAACCACCAGGCGGAAGGGATTAGGCAGAGGCACGACTGAGTATTCTTCGATCTTTTCCACATCCAGCACCACCCGGGTGACGGTGGAGGTGAACTGTCCCAGGCGGATCTGATGCAGGTATCCATCTTCGATGGGGAACGTCTTGCCCACCAGGGTGGGGCTCAGCCGAGCGTCTTGGATGTCAAGCACAATGCGGTCTGGCTTCGAAAGTCGTGTGGTGTCGAATTTCACGTCGCCGTCCACTCCGATCACGATGCGGGAGTAGTTCGGTCCCACCCAGCGACGTACGTCGTTGACCTCCGGCAGTCTCGCGCTGCGGCGGCTTTCGCCGGTATCGCGACGGGGTGGTGAATGCGCGGCGGAGCGTTCTGCCAGCAACTGATCGATCTCATTGATCTTGGCTTGAGCTTCCCCCGCCCTCGAGGATTTGGGATACTCGCTGACATATTGCTGGAAGACCTGGCGGGCCTGCTCGGGGTTCTCGAGGTCAGTTCGGTAAACCTCACCCATGGTAAGGAGAGCTTCCCGGGCCACTTGGCTGCCAGGATACTGGGACGCGAGGAACTTGTAGTTCTTGACGGACTCGAGGTAATAGCGGTCGGCGCCGAAAAGCCGCCCCATTTCTTCCTCAAGTTCCGCAACGTAAGCCAGCGAGGCGGGAGCCTTCGAATACGCCGGGTCCAGCCGCGCGACTTCCTGGAAAGCTGCAATCACCCGTTGGTAATCCGCCTTCGTGCGCTTGTTCTCGGGCAGGGATTCCAGCGTCGTCTTCATACGAAGTGCGTGTTCGTACGAAGCAACGGCTTTTTCCTGGTGCGAAGTGGGGGTCGAAGAGAAAAAAACTTCGGGAAAGGCCAGAAGCCCGGCAAAAAGAAGTGCGACGCAGATTCGTTTAGGCCATTCGCTCAATGTAGACCGTTCCGTGGCATTCAAGTCGCCGTCCCCCTCAGGGTAAGATGCATTTCTCCGTGAGACGGACAGCCAGCTTCGATTAACCCGAATCATTCCACATTGGAGTAATGTACTACACCTCGTTCATCAACATAGCGAACGATGGGCGCGGCATGGGCGCCCGTCGGAGATGATGACTGATAAATACGAGTGACCTTGCGGACGTAATCCTTAGTCTCGGAATATGAAGGAATGCCGCCAGATCGCTCGACCGCGCCTTCGCCCGCGTTGTAGGCCGCCAAGGACTTGGGAAGATCGCCCTCAAACAAGTCCAGGAGGTGCCTTAAATAGCTGACGCCGCCTTGAATGTTGTCCTTAGGGTCAAACGGGTTCGCGACGCCGAATCGCTGGGCCGTCTCCGGGATGAGTTGCATCAACCCCATCGCGCCCTTGTTCGACAGGGCCATGGGATCGTATTGCGATTCGACCTTGATGATGGCGTCAACGAGCTGAGGGTCAACTTGGAGCCGGTTGGCAGTCTGTTCGACCAGATTGCTGATTTCAGGGGTCGGAGCGGCAGTGCCAGGCTTGCCAGCCGAGGGCGGGTTCGATTTCCAGTTGTTTTTGGGGTGAGTCTCACCCGCGTTAATAAAGATCCGGCGGCCGTTTTGATCCGTGATCGTAACAATCTCGTCCGCCCATAGCGGCAGAGAAAACGCGAGACCCCACAACAACATGCAGGCCGAAGCCTTCAGGCACGACTGGGTCCAGTTTGGCATATCACTCCAGAGCCATCCGCTGCGGCCCTTGAGAACTCATCCCCTCCAGGTCTAATCCACCTCGGCGCACAACCTCTTCCGAGGGTTAGACAGATTATAACACTTACGTCAAGTGGCTTTAAATGCAGGATTCGGGAATCAGGATTCAGACTCCAGACTGTCGTGTGGGTGCGGATGTTCGGAAGGGCGGGGCTTCACAGGCGGCGAAAAATCCCTCGGCCTTGTCATTCCGAGCGGAGCGAGGAATCGCGCTCTGGCTTTTCTTCAAGGCACTGCGAGATTCTTCGCTCCGCTCGGAATGACAGGCGTAGGGAGCTTTCAAGTCGAGCTTAAAGCCCGCCTTTCCCAATGTACGGCGAGAACGCCTGCGCTTGGTCCCTGAATCCAGAATCCCGAATCCTGACTCCTGCTTTACTTCCGCTTCGCCTGGTCGGCCACTGCTTGTGCAGCCTTGGCAATGGCTTCCGGGTCTCCGAGGGAATAGTGCCGAAGCGGCTTCAGTCGATCATCAAGATCGTAAACCAGCGGGATGCCGGTGGGGATATTCAGGCCCACAATTTCCTGGTCGGAGACATCGTCGAGGTATTTCACGAGGCCCCGCAAACTGTTGCCGTGGGCGGCCACGATCACTCGCTTGCCGGATCTCACCGTCGGGGCGATGGTTTCGTGCCAGTAAGGCAACGTGCGTGCCACGGTGTCTTTGAGGCACTCGGTGAGAGGAAGTTCTTCGGGCGTCAAGTCAGCGTAACGCGGGTCCTTGCCGGGAAAGCGCTCGTCGTCCGGCGTCAGCGCGGGCGGTTGGATGTCATAGCTGCGTCGCCAGATTTTGACCTGGGCTTCGCCAAACTTCTCGGCGGTCTGGGCTTTGTTCAGCCCCTGCAGCGCGCCGTAATGGCGCTCGTTGAGCCGCCAGGAATTGTGGATCGGAATCCACATCTGGTCCATTTCCTCGAGCGCCACCCAGAGCGTCTTGATGGCGCGCTTTAAGACTGAGGTGAATGCGATGTCGAAAACATAGCCTTGCTTCTTCATTTCGCGGCCACCCTCGATCGCCTCCTGCATGCCCTTCTCGCTCAGTCCAACATCAGTCCAGCCGGTGAACAGGTTTTCTTTGTTCCAAATACTCTCTCCGTGCCTTAATAACACGACCTTGTACATGAATACGTTTCCTCCCTTATGGGGCGTGATTAGAGCTTCACATTATAGCCAGGCCGGACCTCGTTGCCAGCGCCTAACCGGGACCCCGCTCCTCAGGATCCCAGAGTGCCCTGAGATCGCGCGCGCCATGAACGAAGCCAAGAATGTGGACAATGTCTGCGCCCACAGTGTAAATCAGGCGATAACTGCGCACGAAGATTTCTCCCACGTTGGGATCGTAGAACTCAGGAACTTCTCGTCCTCGATTTGAGAATTGTGCAAGTGAGCGCGAAGCTTTTAATGCCTCACGCGCGAAGGCGGCTGCGTAATTCGAGGAGTCCTTAGCGATGTAAATGACAATCTGCTCAAGATCAGCCCACGCGGTATCAGTTCAAACTACTCTGCGGTCCATTTCCGCATCCTGCGTTCCACCTCTTCTTGGTCGACAACGCGTCCGTGCTTCACATCCTCGAGACCGCGTTCAATCTTCTCCCGAACGTAGATGTGATACTGGATATCCTCGAAGGTTGCGCTATCGGGAATTTGCTCGAGCATCCTGCGGACCTCTTCCTTCGCCGAACCCATAACAGTCTCCCGAAAAAGCGTTTCTGCTCACATGATACTCTGCCGAGCCACGTCGAGCAAGCGGGTCTCGAAAAGTCGCCTGTCATTCCGAGCGAACCGAGGAATCTCGCCTTGGATCTCTGTGCTGGGAACTGCAGTGCCAGAGCGAGATTCCTCGCTTCGCTCGGAATGACATGAGCAGTAGTTAACTGAGCATGCCTTCGATGATGGAAGGAACGGCCCGAATCGATTCATCGAGCTTTGCGGGGTTTTTGCCGCCGGCTTCGGCTAAATCTTTGCGCCCGCCGCCGCTGCCCTCAACCAAAGCCGCCGCCTGCTTCACGATCTTGCCCGCGTCGAGCCGGTTGGTGAGGTCTTTCGTCACGGCTGCGATGAGGCTGACCTTGCCGTCGGCGACGCTGCCCAGCACGATTACTCCGGATTGCAGTTTCGCCCGCAGGTCGTCAACCATCTGGCGCATCGCGGAGCGGTCCGTCACCTCGACCCGGGCTGTAACCACGCGCACACCCTTCACTTCCTGCGCTTCTTTCGCCAAATCGCCGGCCGCGGAGGCGGCGCGCTTCATCTGCTGCGCCTCGAGTTCCTTGCGGAGCTTCTTCTCGGACTCGGTCAGCTTCTCGACCGCCGGGAGCAGTTCATCGGGCTTGGCACGCAACGATCCTGCGAGCAGCGCGAGCGTTTCGCTTGCTTGCCGCAGTTGCTTCAGCACGCCTTCGCCCGTCACCGCTTCGATGCGACGTGTTCCCGCCGCCACGCTGCCTTCCGAGATAATCTTGAAAAGCCCAATGTCGCCCGTCCGCCGGACGTGAGTGCCGCCGCACAGCTCCTTCGAGAAATCGTCGATGGTCAGTACGCGCACCTGGTCGGCGTACTTCTCCCCGAACAACGCCATGGCGCCGGTGTTCACGGCTTCGTCGAGGTCCATGACCTTCGTGACTACCTCTTCGTTCTTGAGGATCTCCTCGTTCACCAAGTCTTCGATGTCAAGCAGGTCCTGCTCATCCAGCGCCGCGTAGTGCGTGAAGTCGAACCGCAAGCGGTCCGGCGCCACGAGCGACCCAGCCTGCTTGACGTGCGTGCCGAGCGTCTTCCGCAGCGAAGCATGTAACAAGTGCGTGGCCGTGTGATTCCGGCGAGTGGCGTTGCGCCGTTCCTCATCCACTTTTGCCATCACCACATCGCCCACGCGTATGGCGTCGCGCGCTTCGGCCTTGTGAACGATCAGCCCGCTTACGGGATAATAGGTGTCCGTGACGTGCGCCACTTCATGATCACTGCCTGCTGCCACGAGATGCCCGACATCGCCCACCTGCCCGCCCGCTTCGGCGTAGAAAGGAGTGTGGTCGAGAACGATTTCGACCTGCTCCCCTGGGCGGACTGCCTCAACGCTGGTCGCCACTTGCGTAGGGGCAGTGCCTGGACCTCGCATGTTTGGCTTCTGTTCCACACTGGCAGGGCCGGCTTGCGGCTCCGCCGCCTGACTTGCGGAAAGGCTCTGCCTTTCCGAGGGGAGTACCTCATGAGCAATTTCCTTCCCGTCGGCTGGAAGGCTTAGCCTTCCAGCCGGCGCGGAGGTCGTGGGCTGGTCGCTGCCGGCCGGAAAGCCAGAGGCTTTCCGCAAGTCGGGGCGGCGGAGCCGCTCGATCGAGCCAGGCGCGATGCTGGATTCCGCAGCCCTGGTTCGCGAACCGCCCCCACTGGTGATCAGCGCCAAGACTCGGCAATTCGTGGACGTCGTCTGTGCATATCCGTCAAAAACCGTCTTGCCCGCTTCCGCCAGCTTCAAAAACGCCGGCGAAGCTATCTTCTTCTCGACTGCCTTCCAACTGGCCCGCGCCCGCTCGCGCTGCTTCTTCATTTCGGCCAAATAATCCGGCCAATCGACCGCGACGCGGTAATCTCTGAGCAAGCCCTCTACGAAATCCGGCCGAAGCCCGTATGTGTCGTGCAATTTGAAAAGCCAGCCACCCGCCAGCGTGGCAAGGGCTTCATGCCCAGTCAGGTCCGGATCGAAGGGCTGCCCCCCAAGGGTGGTCTCGGTGACGATCACGGGTGGCTGCTCGCGGGCTTCGAGCCGCTTCAACTCTTGCTTCCATTCTCGAAACGTGAACTGTTTGTCCCCGGAGGTAGTTCCAGCCTCCTCTAACCTCTCGAGCCCTAGCCTCGTTGTATTCGCGTACCGTTCCTCCTCAATCTTGACAGCCTTGGCCACGTGCCTTTCCGTCTCGACCAGTTCCGGGTAAGCCTCTTTCATCATCTGCACGACGTGGCCGGACATCTTATAGAGGAACGGCTCATTCAATCCCAAAGTTTGGCCGTGGTACAGAGCGCGGCGCATGATTAACCGTAGTACATAGCCGCGGCCTTCGTTCGAGGGCAGGACTCCGTCGGAAATCAGAAAAGTCGCCGCGCGCGCATGGTCAGCGATGATGCGCAGGGAGACATCCGTATCATGGTTAGAGCCGTACTCGACGTTGGCAAGCGTCGCGGCTTCGTCGATCAATGGCCGGAACAAATCTGTATCGAAGTTCGAGAGCTTTCCTTGCAGCACGGAAGCCAGGCGTTCGAGCCCCATGCCCGTATCGATGCTGGGGCGGGGCAGGGGAGTCATGACGCCCTGCTCGTCGCGATTGAACTGCATGAAGACGAGGTTCCAGAGTTCGACGTAGCGGCCGCAATCCTGGGGGCAGGGAAACGAGCAGTCCGTGTGGCCCAGGCTGCTGGCGGCGGGGCCCAAATCGTAGTGAATCTCGGAGCACGGCCCGCAAGGGCCGGTATCGCCCATCGCCCAGAAATTGTCATGCTCGTCCATGCGGAAGATGCGGTTGCGCGCCACGCCAACGTCGTTGGCCCAGATCTCCTCCGCCTCATCGTCTTCGCGAAAGACGGTTACGTAGAGCTTGTCGCTGGGAATGGAATAACCCTGGGTGACCAGTTCCCAGGACCACGGAATCGCTTCCTTTTTGAAGTAATCGCCAAAGGAGAAATTTCCCAGCATCTCAAAGAACGTATGATGCCGCGTAGTGCGTCCGACCTGCTCGAGGTCATTGTGCTTGCCGCCCGCGCGAACGCACTTCTGGGAAGTGGTGGCGCGAGAATAGTCGCGCTTCTCGCGCCCAAGGAAGACGTCCTTGAACTGATTCATGCCCGCGTTCGAGAAGAGCAGCGTCGGGTCATTCGCGGGGACAAGCGAGGAGGAAGGCAGGACGCGGTGGTCGCGCGCTTCGAAGAATTTCAAGAATTGAGTTCTAATCTCATTTGATTTCATATGGAAGATTATGAATGATGAATGGTGAATAGTGAATGGTGAATTGCAGCGCGCCACGTTTACGCGACGCGTCTTGATTTTGTGTTGACCACGATAGCGGTAATGACTGCAATCAGCTCGTCAGTTTCCTTGGTCAGTAGTTTTAGCCGAGAGTTTGGTAAGATGCGGGAGTCCGCAAGCAGCCGCAGCCAGAATAGGCACTCGCGGGCCTCTTTCTGCGCGATGCCGAGTTTATGGGCAAAATCGGCTCGACTTTCACTTGCCTGAGCCTCTTCGAGGTTCGCTCCGATAGAAGTCGCGGCTCGTAAGTACTGCTTCCCGATGATCCACCCCGCGGAATCTCTCTGCTTTTGAAGATATTGGTGAAGCCTGATCGCCCGAAGTGCGTACTGGTACGCCCGCTTGCGGATGTTCGGTGGCTCCCGCTCGCTCATCGGCTATGCCTCGCGTCTTCGCGAATTATGAGTCTCGGATCCAAATGGCAATCCACCATTCACTATTCACCATTCACTATTAGCCTCGCTCTTCAAACTCCCCACCCTCCCCCAATTCAGCGCTTTCGTCGGCCACCGGGGCAAGTTCCGGCCGCGTGCGAACCGCCTTCATAATCTGGTCGGCGCGGAAGCCGCGGCGCATGAGGCTATTGCAAAGGGCAGCCAGCTTGGCGCGGGTCAAGGGCAAGCGCAGGGTGCGGAGTTTCTTGTCGAGTGTTTGTTCCAGCAGATCGTGCTCGCTGGTTTCTTCGAAGGCTTGTGAAAGGGCGGGTTCGATCTGGCGGTAATCGACGAGCTTGGATTTGAGCTCGCGGCGAACACGCTGGCGGCCGTAGGCCCGGTTGCGGACCAGCGAGGAAGCGTATTGTTCGGCGAATTGCTTATCATCGAGGTAGTGAAGCTCGCGCAGGCGGGCGATGGCGGTGCGGACCCGGTCTGAATCTGGAAATTTCCGCTCGAGCGCCCGTCGCATTTCTGCCAGCGAGTACGGACGGCGCGCCAGCATGCGCAGGGCGGCGTTGAGCGGGTCTTGCGGGGCTTCCTTATCTCTGCGCAAACCTTTCCACCTCAATGGCCCTTTCCATAGCGTCGCGCGCCGCATCCGCGGTGCTTCGGACGCCGGCGATGCGCAGCTTGAACTCGTCGGGGTTGGAGGAGTTTGCCAGGGCTTCATCGAGCGCGATCAGCCCATGAGAGTGGAGTTCATACAGCGACTGGTCGAAGGTCTGCATGCCGTATTGGGAAGCGCCGGCGGCCAGGGCTTCTCTGATCAGGCGGGTTTTTTCGGGAATAAGAATGCAATCCCGAATGTACTCGGTGGAGAGCAGCACTTCCACTGCCGGCACGCGCCCGACGCCGTCGCTCTTCCTGACCAGCCTTTGACAAACAATGGCCTTGAGCGTGCTTGCCAGTTGCAGCCGCACCCGCTTCTGCTCGGCCGGCTGGAAGACGGAGATGATGCGCAGCACAGTCTCCGTGGCATCCGTGGTGTGCAAAGTGGAAAACACCAGGTGGCCGGTTTCCGCGGCCAGCAGAGCCGTCTGCATGGTCTCGAGATCACGCATTTCACCCACCAGGATCACATCGGGATCCTGGCGAAGCGCGGCGCGCAGGGCGCTGGCGAAAGTGGCGCTGTCCACTTCGACTTCCCGCTGGCTCACCAAGCCTTTTTTATCGCGATGAAGGAACTCGATCGGGTCTTCGATGGTGATGATGTGCTCGGTGCGGGTGGAATTGATGTAATCGACCATGGCTGCCAGAGTGGTCGACTTGCCGCAACTGGTCGTTCCGGCCACCAGCACCAGGCCCCGCGTTTCCTGGCAGATTTTCTCCATGACCTTGGGGAGGGAAAGTTCGCTGAACGTGCGGATGTCGGTCGGAATCACGCGGAAGATCATGCCGACGTTGCCGCGTTGCTGAAAAATGTTCACGCGGAAGCGCGCCAGGCCCGCGATGCCATATGGCATATCGATTTCAGTGCTCTCTTTGAAGCGGGTCTTCTGGCGGCTGTTCATGATGCTGAACGCGTAGTCCAGCATGTCTTCAGGCGTGATGCGCGGGTATTGCTCGAGCGGACGAAGCTCGCCGTCCACGCGGATGTAAGGATAATTCCCCACCTTCAGGTGCAGGTCGGAGGCTTGCTCGTCGCAGGCGACCCGAAGTAAACTGTCAACCGTCACTCGTTCACTGGCCATCATTGAACCCCGGCCGGTTGATGAATAACGTCGGCCAACTGTCATTCTGAGCGCCGTAGTGCTGACCTGAAGGTCAGCGCTGCGGCCGACAATGGATCCTCCGCCAGTTGTCATTCTGAGCGAAGCGAAGAATCTCCGCAGTGAAAATACTAGTGAACTGCCGAGATCCTTCGTCGTCCGTCGGCTGACGGACTCCTCAGGATGACACCCTGAGGGGTTTTGATCAACCCATTGCGTCAGTGAGCCGCGCCAACGGGCTGGTTGCAGAGGGTGAGCCAGCCGTACTTGTCCTCCGCCTGGCCCTCGACGATCGAGAGGAAGTGAGCTTGCAGGTTGCGAGTAATCGGGCCCGGCTCGCCTTTGCCTACTACGATGCGGTCCACGGAGCGGATGGGAGTAATCTCCGCCGCTGTGCCGGTGAAAAATACTTCGTCAGCGATGTAGAGCATCTCGCGGGAGATCACCTGCTCGACGATGGTGTGCCCGAGTTCCTGAGCGAGCGTCAGGACGGAATCGCGCGTGATGCCGGGCAGAATCGAGGAAGAAAGCGGTGGTGTAAAGATTTTTCCGCCTCGCACCACAAAGAGATTTTCGCCGCTCCCTTCACTGACATGCCCCGAGGCGTCAAGCGAGATACCTTCCACGTAGCCGTTTGTGACCGCCTCCATCTTGATCAGTTGGGAGTTCATGTAATTCGCGGCGGCCTTGGCGATGGCCGGCAGCGTGTTGGGGGCGATGCGGTTCCAGGAGGAGATGCAGACATCGACTCCCTTCCGAAGCGCTTCGTCGCCCAGGTATTTCCCCCACTCCCAGGCGAGCAGATAGATTTCGATAGGGTTCTGCATGGGATTCACGCCAACTTCGCCGAAGCCGCGAAAGATCACCGGGCGGATGTAACAATGCTTGATGGCGTTCACCTGCACCAGTTCGACCATCGCCTGCGAGAGTTGATCGCGCGTGTATTCGAGCTCCATGCGGTAAATCTTGCAGGAATTCACCAGCCGGTCCGTGTGCTCCTTGAGGCGAAAAATGCCCGGGCCCGCCGGAGTGTCGTAGCAGCGAATGCCTTCGAATAGGCAGGAACCATAGCTGACGACATGCGACGCGACGTGAATGGTGGCATCATTCCAAGGGATAAATTCCCCGTTGTGCCACACTTTCTCAAAATAGTTGAGCGCCATTCCTTCCTCCCTGGCCGCCACCGAAGCGCGCTGGCGGGGTCTGCGCAGTTATGCTTCGCATTCGATTCGCGCAGCAGTCGGAATTATAGCATGAAGGGCGGAGCCATAGGCCCTCCGCTTGGTGGGGCGCTATTTCGTCTCGGGGGGCTCCGACGTGTCGGGGAGTTTGTCGCGTAGGGGCGGTTCGTGTACCGCCCCTGCGGTTGTGGCAAGATCGAGCGCGGATAACTGCTGATCGTAGTCACCCACTTTTCCCGTCATCTTCAATCGCCGTTGAATATCCTCAATGATAGCGACTAGCTCGCCGGCGGAGGATCTGGCTTCGCCTACCACCACCAAGGAGGGCTTGTTCGATGACGCCCGAACAAGGCCCCAACTGTCATCATCCAGAACAAAGCGAATTCCATTGACCGTTATCAGTTCCTTTATGTTTCGTCCCATAATAGTTCTGCCGCAACGGTAATCTTCCTCGTATTGCTTGGCGACTTCGTCCACGACACCGTACTTCACGTCATCGGGGCAATAGGCCCCCATCGTCGGGGATTGCCAAGTGGCGGGCAATGAATCCACCAGCTCGGCGAGCCGCTGCTTGCTCTGGCTTAAGAAGCGCAGTAGAAGAACCGCGGAGAGCATTGCGTCGTCATAACCCCGGCCGAAGGGATGGTTGAAAAACCAGTGACCACTCTTCTCAAATCCGGCTATCGCATCGGATTCAGCAACTTTTGCTTTTATATACGAGTGGCCGGTCTTCCAGATGATTACGTTCGCCTTTGCTGCCCGAAGAATCGCGTCGTCATTAAACAATCCGGTGCTCTTGACGTCGATGACTATGGGGCGGCCGCCCACGCTTTGGCAGAGCCAACGCGCCATTAGGAGCCCGAGCTTGTCAGAAAAAATTACCCTTCCTTGCCCATCAACGACGCCGATCCTGTCGCCGTCACCGTCGATGCCGATACCCAGCTCAGCACTGGTCTCAACAGTCTTCGAGCTTATGCTTCGCAGAAATGCGACGTCTTCAGGGTTCGGATTGTGGTTGGGAAATGTCCAATCGCCATCGCAGTCGAGGGGGACTACGTCACAACCCAGCCTGCTGAGCAAGCGTGGGGCGAAACATCCGGCGGTGCCATTCCCCGCTGCAACGACAACCTTCAACGGTCCGTTCAATGCGCCCTGCCGCAGGATGTCGTCGGAATAACGTTCATAGACCCCGTCTACGGCTTCGTAGTGGCCATTGCCAGATTTGAACCCGTCACCCATGACGATTTGCTGAAAGCCTGAAATATCGTCAGGTTCAAACGTGGCCGAGAGACCTTTTGCGAGTTTGAGCCCTGTCCACCCATTCTCATTGTGACTCGCAGTTACCATCGCCGCTGCCTTAACGCCAAAACAATGTTGGGCGAAGTAGACCATCGGGGTGGTTGCCAACCCTATGTCGAGGACATCGGCCCCGCTCGAAAGCAAACCGAGGATGAGCGACCGGCAGCATTCCTGACTGTACTGTCTGAAGTCATGGCCGACGACGACTTTCGTTTCGCCGTAGCGCATGTGCGCAAACGATCCATAAGCTCGTCCGAGCACGTAGAATCCGTTTGGGTTGATTTCTTTCCCCAACAGCCAACGGAGGTCATATTCGCGGAATCCATTAGCAGTAATGAGCGTCTGCTGAAGGTAATCGTAGGAGTTGAATGGGACCTGGTCCCGAACAAGCCAGCGCATGGTTGAATCCTGCACAGAAACCGCCGATCGAAAGTTAGCAGGCTTTAGTATACTCGCACTCCTGCCCTTGTTGATTATCTCATATTTGCGACAACCAAACTCAGGAGTTAGAATAATCAAGGCAATTCGACACCGTTGCGGCAATCTGTTAATGGTCGACTGCGCGTGAAGCCGTGCTCCCCGGAGGGGAGCAAATTGAGTAGCCGGGGGTGCTGCCCCATAGGCGTTTACTTAACACCGCCAGTAGCGGTGTCCGTTCCGACGACCGCCAATAAAGGCCCGGAGGGCCGTCAGAGGGTAGCCCACGGCGTGAGCCGTGGGACCGGGGGGCAAAACCCGTGGTTATCTGAGCCCCGGAGGGGCGGCAGACCTTCCTGCGTTAAGTCTGTCGCCCCTTCCGGGGCCGTGAATTTCAACGCGCCACGGGGCCCCACGGCTGACGCCGTGGGCTACTATCTGCCGCCGCTCCGCGGCTCTGGAAGTCGCTGCGCCTAAAGTGAACGCTTCTGGGGCGCTGCCCACGGCTACTCATGTTCAGCCCCTTCGGGGTTGAGCCACCGAGTAGCGGACAGGGATCCTGTGCGGCGTTTCGAAATCTCCCCTCTGCCAGGCGGTTTTGAAACAGCGATCGGAAATGCGCACCGACCACCCGAGCCCGCTTTCCTCTCGGCTTCTACGTATGAGGACCTTCGAACGTTTTATCGTGGTAGTTCTGGACAGCGTCGGGATCGGCGCCATGCCTGATGCCGGGGCTTACGGTGATGCAGGGCGCGACACGCTGGGCCATATCGCCCAGCGGCGTGGCCTGCGCATTCCGAACCTGGTCCGATTCGGTCTCGCGAACATTCGTCCGCTCGCCGGACTGGCCGCTGCCGCTCGGCCCTCCGGCGCATACGGCAAAGCCGCTTTGCTTTCACCCGGCAAGGACACAACCGCCGGCCATTGGGAAATTGCGGGGATAGTTCTGGACCGCGCGTTCCCGACTTACCCCCAAGGATTTCCTCGGGAAATCATCGAGAAATTCGAACAGGCCATTGGCCGAGAGATCCTCGGTAACATTCCCGCTTCCGGAACCGAAATTATCGATCGCCTAGGCCAGGAGCATCTCGTAACAGGGCGGCCGATAGTCTACACTTCGGCCGACAGCGTTTTCCAAGTGGCCGCGCATGAAGACGTCGTTTCGGTGGGTTGTTTGTACCAAATCTGCGAGATTGCACGAGGAATTCTCCAAGGTGAACATCGTGTAGCACGCGTGATTGCGCGTCCCTTCCTCGGGAAGCCCGGCGCCTTCTTCCGCACCGAACGCCGGCGCGATTTCGCCGTGGAGCCGCCCAGCCCGATGCTGCTGGATTTGCTGGTGAAATCGGACTTCGAGGTGATCGGTGTAGGAAAGGTTCCGGAGATTTTTCTAAACCGCGGAATCACCCGGAGCCTGCCGGGAAAGAACAACCGCCAGGCACTCGAAAATACGATGCAGGCGGTGCGTGCATCCGGTCGTGGGCTGATCTTCACGAACCTGGTGGATTTCGACATGCTTTACGGCCACCGCCTGGATATTGAAGGTTACGGCCGCGCCCTCGAGGTTGCGGATGCTTTCCTTCCCTCCTTGGAACAGGCGTTGCGACCCGGTGACGTGCTGATCCTCACTGCTGATCACGGCTGCGACCCACTGGGTCCTTCTACCGATCATTCGCGCGAGTACGTGCCGGTTCTCGCGATCGGTGCGGGAGTTCGAGGTAGTGTGAACCTCGGAACCCGCGCCACCCTTGCCGATATCGGAGCCACGGTGGCGGAGAACTTCGGCCTGGACCTCCCGATAGGAACGAGTTTTCTGAACGAGATCAAACGCGCAACCGGGGAGTGACACAGTCCCTCCCCACGCGTGGCGCTCTTCATCGGAGGTCGTTCGGGCCTGTACTTTCGACCCGCACCCAACCCTCCGCACCTGGAATTGATCGCGTAAATGTTCTCATAGACGGTGGTCAGGAGGGGCGATCTATGGTAAGCTCTTCGGAGTAAAACGACGGAGAGGTGGCCGAGTGGCTTAAGGCGGCAGGTTGCTAACCTGTTGTACGGCGAAAGCTGTACCCAGGGTTCGAATCCCTGCCTCTCCGCCAGATTCCATTGAATCAGAAACGTCCCGCCCCACTCCTTAGGTGGAACATCGTTGCTTCGGCGTTTTGCGCGCGGATTGGTGTTCGGTAAGTTTCCCGTTTTCGGCTCGGCCGGCTCAGCGATTCAGTTCTCCTGCATTAGCATTCGATCCCCCACGTCATCTGCCCACTGCGAGCCCTCAGCAGAAATTCTGGTGTATCATTGAGCTAATTTGGGTTGAGACCTATGGCCCCTTTTGAAGAAGCTCTGGGCACGATTCGTGAGGCGTGGCGGTCGAATGGCGGCTGCCTTGACGATTTGAAGGAGCGGCTCACCGGCGCGCAACCGATTCCGCTGCTGCCGTTTGTGGGGGCCGGGCTTTCCATGGACATGGGTTTCCCTTCCTGGGCAGGGTTTCTCGAAGGCCTCGCGGCGGAGTGCGGCAAGTCGGGTGCCGTTGCGGCGCTCCTCGGGGAAGGGAAGTATGAAGAGGCGGCGGAGGCCATCGAGCGAGGGCTGAGCCAGGAGATCTTCAGCCGGCGGATAGCGCACACCTTTGGCAAGCGAAGATCAGACACGTGCGAATTGAAAGGCGCGGTGCTGGCGCTCGCGGAGATGGCCGCCGGCGCCGTAGTGACCACCAACTTCGACCGCATACTCGAGCGGGTGTTCCGCGAGGCCGGTTCGGCTTTCGAGCATGTCGTCTGGGGTTCGCAGGTGGACTCCATACGGCAAGCGATCGCCGAGAACAAACCGTTTCTGCTCAAGATCCATGGCGACGCGGAGGAGCGCTCGGGCCGGGTGCTCACTAAGCGGGAGTATGAGAAGCACTACACGCCCGGCGACCCGGAAGGCCTGCGGGCGCAGCTCGCGCGCATCTTTCAGGGCCGGACCGTTCTGTTCCTGGGATGCAGTCTGGGCAAAGACCGGACGATGGATGTGCTCTCCGAGCTGCTGCGCCAGGCATCGGGCCTGACGCATTTCGCGGTGGTCGAGAAGCCGGCCCGCGAGGACGAACTCTTCGCCAAACAGCAACTACTGGGGCAGCGCGGCATTCTGCCCATCTTTTATCCCATCGGGCGGCACGTGTGCATCCGCCGGCAACTGGCCAGCCAACGCCCCGACGCTTTCCTGCCCGACCTCGCTACGTCGCTTGGCGCCATGGGGGCCGTCTTGCAGGCGATTGGGAACGCTGCCGAAGCCGCTGCCACCTTCCGCGAGGGGGTCGAGCGCTTGAAGCCTCTGTTTCTGCGTTTACCGAAAGCATTCCGGCTGCTCATGGAGAATCTGATTGCGCACTATTTCCGGGCGTCGCAGGATGCGGGACTGGAGTTAGACGCGGGCCTGCTCGCCGACATTGTTCCGCTACTTTCGGATGTCCAAGCGGAGGGCGGCGAGGAGTGAGGTAAAGTGCTCGCAAGGTCACGCCGGCTGGCGCAGGGCGAGGCCGGAAGAGTGGCCCGGAAGTGATACCGGCGTGCTCGATGTGGTCGCTGATGGCCTGAGCGGCGGCGTAGTGGAGGCCGATCGTACGCCGGTGATCGCCCTTCTCGTGCAACCTGATGGTGGCCTCCCCTTCTCCGTCCTGGTGAAAATCCGAAACCTTCAGCCTGCAACCGGTCGACAGCCTTGCTCCCGGATACAGGTAAAACTTTAGAATCGCGCGATCGCGGAAGTCGATCACGCCGTCGCCGGCGGGCATGCCCATAAGCTGGCGGGCCATGTAGCGGTGAGAGCGCGCGTGCCGTCGCGGGGATCCGTCGACTCACGGGAGATGAACTGGGCGTGCGCTGGGTTCGGCACCCACCCGTTTTGCAGGTAAGATTACGAACCAATGGACACTGCGCCCCGAACCGAACAGCGCTGCGTCTGCATCGCCACGAACCCTCAGGTCGTTCTTGCAGCCGTCGTGTCCAGCTACTTTCAGGGCGATGCAAGCCGGGCTCGTCAGACGCGCAACACTGGCCATCGGAACGCGCGACCTTGGCTGGGGCCTGATCTAATGATGAGTTTCGTTGTGTCGATGGGAGGAGAAATGTACGACGGGTACGGGTAGGAGGTCCAAATCGGAAATCCCAGATACTATGCCCAAGTGAGAAAGCTAATCTGGACGCACCAGGTTCGGAGCCGCCCAGCACATCGATCGCATGGAGAATGACCCTTACGGCTAGGGCAATATTGCGGTAGAATAGCAAAACCTCATGATCCTCGCGAGGTTGCCATGAATCTCCGGAAGATATTGACACTTATAGTGTTGGCGATGGGTTTGGCCATTGCCCCGCCTTTCCGGGCGCAGGATAAGCCCTTTACCCAACAGGAAATTCTCGACATGGTGAAGGCCGGGCTCGGAAACGACCAGGGCGCGCAAATGGTCTTGAAGCGCGGAATCGATTTCGAGCCCACCGCGAAGTTCATCAAGCGTCTGAAGTCCGAGGGCGCCAAAGATCCGTTCCTGAAAGCGCTGCGCGCCAACGAACCCTTCACACAGGACGAGGTCAGCCACATGGTGAAGGCCGGCCTGGGAGATGATTCGGGCGCGGCGGCCGTCACCCAGCGCGGCCTCA
>Ga0209517_10003487_pt1 | contig 21307 bp, 19 predicted proteins | sample PeaSoiMetSII2010_FD_187695 | JGI IMG/M metagenome (GOLD analysis project Ga0209517, IMG submission 187695) | Peat soil microbial communities from Weissenstadt, Germany - SII-2010 (SPAdes) (version 2) | ecosystem: Environmental > Terrestrial > Soil > Wetlands > Peat | place: Germany...
GCGGCATATCGTAGTTGGAGCGCCAGAGCGCGCCTGCATCGGCGTAGCCCAATTCCCGCGAGCCTTGATTGCCCAGTTCCACCATGCGGGCGTAGCGATCGCGCATCGGGGCGCCGACAGCGTGCCAACCGATCCACGCGCGCTTCAGCTCATCGGGATTGCGGCTGGTGGCCATCAGTTTGCCAATGGCGGTCACGTCCAGACAGGGCTTTTTGTCGCCATCGGGGCACCACTGCCCTTTTCCATAATCGCCGTCGAGGGAAGCCATGACCTGCGCGAGTTCTTTCTGGGCCTTGGGATCATCGGGGGCGGGAAAGTCCGTCGCCAATTCGAGCAGCAGACGTTTGCGCGCCAACTGCGGAGAGAGCGTCACCTTATCGAAGCGGTGCGCCTCTTTCGCGTACTTCGCGCTGGCGGTGTTAAGGACTTCGTTGGCGTCGGCGGAGATTTGCTCCGTGTCGTCGGTAATGAAATTTTCCTGGACCCAGGCGGCGCGCGAGGCCTTGAGGCCCAGATCGAACAACTGTTGCTCCGCGCCCTCGATAAATTTCTTTGCTTCCTCGGGTGTTGGCGCGGGTTTTGCCGCTTGCCCGTTGGCTAGCCGCGCGCCTGTGACACCTAACATCACGCAGCACAACAGTCCTAATAGCATGCGTATCCCTGTAGATCTCATTTGGAGTCTCCTTGTAACTTGTGCCACCCGAGCGTTAGTGGCGGTTCTCGTTTCAGGCGCTGCGGGCCACTTTCTTTCCGGCGAGCGCGCGTAATTCTGTGATGGCTTTGTCGATTCCGGGGCGATCCACGTTCCAGTGGGTCACCATGCGCACGGAATACGGCGCGGTGTCCTGGGCCCACACGCCCTTGGGGTGCAGCGCGTCGCAGAATTCCACGGCGTTCATGCCGGTGGCCGTGCAATCGAAAATCACGATGTTGCTCTTCACGCTGGCCGGATCGATTCGCAAACCCGGGATGGCGGCGATGCCCTGCGCAAGATGCTTGGCGTTTTCGTGGTCCTCGTGCAGGCGCGAAGGCGATTTTTCCAGCGCAACGAGACCTGCCGCGGCCAGCACGCCCACTTGCCGCATACCACCGCCAAACATTTTGCGGTAGATGCGCGCTCGTTCGATGAACTCCTTTGAGCCGAGAACCATCGACCCTACGGGCGCGCCCAGTCCTTTCGACAGGCAAAACATCACGGAGTCCACTTTTGCGGTCATACGCGACACGTCTTCGCCCAAGGCAACAGCGGCGTTGAAGATGCGCGCGCCATCCAGGTGAACCTTCAAGCCCAACGCGTGGGCATGATCGCAAATATCGTTCACACGTTCCGTGGGATAGACCGTGCCGCCCGCCATGTTGCTGGTGTTCTCCAGGCATACCAGAGCGGTTTGCGAATCGTAATATATTTTTGGACGGATGACGGCCTCAATCTGCTTCCAGGTCAGGATGCCGTCGTCACCGCCGCGGGTGGTGCGGGGCATACACCCCGCGATGGCGGACATAGAGGCGAGTTCGTAGAGGTTGACGTGGGCACGCTCTTCGCAAATCACTTCGCTGCCGTGGTGCGTCCAGTTCCGGATGCAAATCAGGTTGCCCATGCAGCCGGTGGGAACGAAGAGGGCTGCTTCCTTGCCGAAGATTTCCGCGGCGCGGGCTTGCAGACGATTGACGGTGGGATCCTCGCCGTAAACGTCGTCGCCGACTTCGGCGGCGGCCATGGCGCGGCGCATTTCGTCGCTGGGACGAGTCACCGTATCGCTGCGCAGGTCGACGACGCCTTCGAGGGGTGAGACGTGATCCGGGTCCACCATCTGATTGCCTTTTGCGACTGTATAGCTCATTTGTAGCTCCTGGTTCTCTCACGTTTTGTCGATCGAGAGCGGACCGCCTCAGAAGGCGGCCCCTACAACTCCTTGCAACCTATCCACGCGCCTAGCGCAGCAATTCCACGATTACTTCGTTGGAGATGCTTAATTTGGCTGCCGCCAGCCGCACCAGTTCTCCTTCGCGTTCGATCATTCCCGCGGAGGCCAGCCGGTCGACTTTTTCTTCCAAGTTGACGTTGTATTCGCGCTGGATGCGGCGCAGGTCAATCCCGTGAAGTTGACGTAAGCCGAGGAACAGTTCTTCCTCGAACGCCTGCTCGCGGCTGACGCGCTCCACGTTTTCACTAGCGCTGCGGCCAGTGCTGATCGCAGCGACGTAGGCCGCTGCGTCGTGGGCATTCGCCCAACGCTGGGTGCCGGAAAAAGAATGCGCGCCTGCGCCGAAGCCCAGGTAAGGTTCGCGCTTCCAGTACTTTAAATTATGTTTGGAGGCAAAGCCCGGCTTGGCCCAATTGGAGATTTCGTATTGCTGATAGCCGGCGGCTTTCAGGATGGCTTGCGCGTTTTCGTAGAATTCCGCCATTTGCTCTTCGCTGGGCAAATCGCGGGCGCTGTAACGCGTGCCTCCCTGCAGAACTTCCAGCCCGAGCCTGCTGCCTTCGTCAATCTCCATCATGTAGACAGAAACGTGCGCGGGAGATAGTTCGACGAGTTCGTAGAGCGAAGCGAGCCAGTTTTCGCGCGACTGCTTCGGGAGGCCGGCAATCAGGTCGAAGCTGATATTGCGAATCCCGGCAGCGCGAAGAATCGCCACGGCGCGGTAGATGTCGCCGCGGCGATGCATGCGCCCCGCGGCCTTGAGTTCATCATCCGCGAAAGATTGCGTACCCAAGCTGATGCGGTTGATTCCCGCGGCAGCCCATTGTGTGACCTTTTCGGCTTCGATGGTTTCCGGATCGGCCTCGAGAGTGACTTCCTCCCAGGAACATGCGAATGATTCGCGTAAAGCACTCAGCATGTCCGCGAGAAGCGCCGGCTCAAGAAGGCTGGGCGTGCCGCCGCCGATGTAGACGGTATCCACCACCTTGCATTCTGCAGCAGCCCGCCGATTATCTTCGCCCCACTCCACTCCCGCGACGCGCAATAACGCCTGGTGCTCACGGATCTCCCGGCAAACCGCGTCCGCGTAGGGCGGGAAGCGGCCGGCCGACACCACGCCCGTGTGAAAGTTGCAGTAGGTGCACTTCGTCTGACAGAACGGGACCTGAATGTAAATGCCGAGTTTCCCCATCGCAACAAACTCTAGCACACCGCTGCGCGGACATCTCTCCACGGTGAAGATAATTTTGTGGGGCCGACCTTACACGCGGTCGGGAAGCACCTTTACGTAAACGTGGCGCTCGCGCGGACCGTCAAACTCGGCGAGGAAAATTCCCTGCCAGCGCCCTAGCGCCAGCTTGCCCTCCTGCACGAATACGAATTGGCTCACGCCGACGAGCATGGTCTTCACGTGCGAATCGGAGTTGCCTTCGCTGTGGCGATATGGCCCGGCCAGAGGCACCAGGCGATCCAGAGCGCCCTCAGCGTCGGTGGCCACGTCCGGATCGGCGTGCTCATTGATCAGAATCCCAGCCGTCGTGTGCGGCACATAAAGGAAGCACGTGCCAGCGCGAACGCCTAGCGCGGTCACCACGCGCTGCACCTCAGTGGTGATGTCCACCATCTGCGTGCGCCGGTCCGTCTTTACGCGAATGCTTTGCATTTTCGTTCTCCCTGAACGCGGAATCCTAAAGAGTGTATAAGAGCGCGGCTTCGCAAAGTACAGGGGAATCTGGTAGTGTCCTGATTCGAAGGTGCTTCCGACAACCGCAACACCCATGAAAATCCGCGAAGAAATGGAAGGAGACTTCCACGCAGTAAGCGCCCTCCACCGAAGGGTGTTCGGCGGCGACTATGAAGCGCAGTTGGTCGAAAAGTTGCGCGCCGCACATTTGATCGTGACGTCATTGGTCGCGCTGGATGGAAACGAAATAGTTGGGCATTTGCTATTTTGCTCGCTCACGGTGGAGATTGACGGGCGAAGCGTGAACGCCGTCGCGCTTGCTCCCATGGCGGTAAGTCCTGAGCGGCAACGTCAGGGAATCGGTTCAAGACTCATCGGCGAAGGATTGGCGCTGCTCAAAAAGAAGCATGTCGAAGCCGTAATCGTGCTGGGTCACGCGACCTATTACCCCCGCTTTGGGTTTTCGCCTTTGCTCACTCAGAAACTGGCATCTCCTTTCCGAGGCAAAACCCAGTTTATGGCTCTTGAACTTGTTGCTGGAGCGCTTTCCGGCCAAAAGGGCTCCGTAAAATATCCAGAAGCCTTTGGACTCGCAGATACTGTCTAAAACCCAAAAAACAGCTATCCAAATAACGCGGATGCGGCTTTATGGGATGGGCACGACGCAATGCTGGCCCGGCTTCCTGGCGGTTGCGAGCTTCCGCAACTCCTTCAGGCCGTCGCTGCCCCAGCGCGCCAGGAACGGTAAGAAGCACAAATCGCGCGATTGCAGGCCTTTTTGCGGATAGAGCAGGTTTTCGAGGAACTGTTCGTGCTGGCCGATGATCTTTTCGTGGCGATCGAGTGAGGCGCCGGTTTTCTCGCGCAGGCGCTCGATCTGGTAACGCATGCGCTTTTCTACGCGGGCGATCGTACCCTGCACCGTAGGATCCACATTGGCGATGGCGTGGTGCAGCTTCGTGATGTTCTTTTCCATCTGGCGCAGATTCGTGTCGAATTCCCGCGCAAGCTTCTTCGGCACGTTGGCGCCATACATTTTCTTGCGCAGTTCCTGCTTCCCTTTCCAGGTGTCTTCCACGTCGAGGCCGTATTTTTTCAAGATGCGCTCTGCCTTGGGATCAACGAGCGTGAAATCCGCGCGCGGCAGAATCACCGGCATGTGCCCCAGCACTTTTTCGTAGAGCACATGGGATTGTGCGAAATAGGAAATCTCCGCTGGACCGCCGAAGTAGGCTACGGTGGGCAACAGATAATCCTGAATCACCGGGCGGAACAGCGCATTGGGGCTGAAATTCTCCGGGTCGGACTCAACGCAGTGCGGTGCCTTTTCGCGCGGACAGATTTCCCCTCCACAATTAAAACTGCCATTCGCGGCGGTAATGACCTGTCGCTTTCCGCCCTTGAGAGAAAACAACAGGGTGCTGCGGGAGGTTACTTTCACCTGGACTTCGTACCCGGCGCTTTCCAACTCCTTGCCGCGGCGGAGCAGCAATTCGTTCAGCGCATCGCGCTCCTCGAGTGCCTGCCGCAGGACTGGCGCGGCAACACGGTGAAGGCGGGCATCCAGCGGATCGAGCAAGATGAGTCCATGATCGCCAAAGAGGCGCGCAAAGAGTTTGCCGAACGCGCTGGCGTAGGTATCGTTGCGCGTATAACTGCTGTGAAGAATTTCTGCGATTTGCGCCGCCGCAGGGCCGGCCAATTGCGCAATGGCCTGCTCCACCAATTCAACGATGGCATCGCCCAGCGGAATCGTGCCCACGGGAACGGCTTCTTCCGCGGGCTTCGGAAGCTCCAATCGCGACAGCTTGCCATCGGCGAACCATGTTGTGTGACGCACTTCATCCACGTCGTGATCTTCCGTGGCCATCCAAAAGATAGGAACGGCGGGAATACCTTCGTGGATCAGGTGACGTGCCGTCTCGATGACGCTCAATGCTTTGTAGAACGCGTACGCCGGGCCGCCGAAGAGTCCCACCTGCTGGCCGCTGACGACCGCAACGGCGCCTTCTTCGAGGCGCTTCAGATTTGCTTCTGTTTCCTCGCTATGGCCATAACGCAAATTCTGGTCGCGCAGGATTCCAGCCACTGTAAGGCGGCGGTCGCGCGGGGAATCGAGCTTCTTGGCATAGGAAGCGACCGCCTTAAGATTCGGCGCATGAGCGAAGAAGCCCTTGACCCGGGAAAAATCCTCATTGAAATCGCGAAAGAGCTTCGATGTGTGCGGCAACTTCTGCGGTGGAAGGGCGCGGCAATCCATGGACGTTTAGATGATAATCGCAGCCAAAGGTGACAGCAAACCCGGTTTAGTTAGACGCGCGCGGCCGACGTTTCGTGTTGCGCCACGAGCGCGGCAATTTGCCGTTTTTTCTCTTCAGTGAGCGGCAAAAGCGGCGGTCGCGGCACGCCCCCGTGGTATCCACGCAGGTCCATGGCATATTTCAGGCCGGCAATACCGTTTTCCGACATAATGCGTTTGGACGCTCCGACCAATGCAAGTTGCAGTTCCTTCGCCTGCGCATGCTTTCCCTGGACGAAGAGGTCGTACAACTCAACGAGCTTTTCTGGAAGCGCCGATGCCAACGCCAGGATTGCGCCCTGGGCGCCTACGGCCAGCGCAGGATATAAAACCGCCGCGCCGCCCGTCAGCACATTAAACTTTGCAGGCGCGGCAGAGACAACTTCGCCGATACGCTGAATGCTGCCGGAGCTGTCCTTGATACCGGCAATGTTCGGATGTTCAGCGAGCGTAAGGATTTCTGGCGTTTCCAGCGTCACCCCGGTAAACACCGGAACGGAATAAAGCAGCACTGGAATGGGCGAAGCATCCGCGACCGAGCGAAAATGCCGGATGTAATTTTCCGCATGATAAGCGGGCTTGTAGTAGTAGGGCGTTTTCACCAGCGCCGCTTGATAGCCGAGCGCTGCGGCGCGCTTGGTACGCGCGATGGTTTCGGCGGTTGATTCAGCGCCGGTCCCGGCGATCAGCAACTTCTCCGGCGCGGCCACTTCTTTCACCGCTGCGAGTATGGCGTCGGCCTCTTCGCGGCCAAGCAACACCGATTCGCCGGTTGAGCCCAGCACCAGATAGCCCGCTAAGCCGGTCTTATTGTAGCGGCGAATATTCTCCTTCAAGCCGGTAAGGGAAACCTCGCCATCCGCCTCGTAAGGCGTGGTCAGCGCCGGGAAGATACCGCGGAATTCCATCGCTTAGTCGCCTCCGCCAGAGTTTCCGGAAGCCGTCACCTTGTTCTCGTGCAGGTCTTGCAGGCAGTTCACTTCGCGTTGCAATTCCACAAGGGCGTGAATCCCGCGCACGGCGGCATGCGCAGCAGACATGGTGGTAATGCAGGTGATGTTGTAGCGGATAGCGGCGCGGCGAATAGATTTTTCATCGTAGAACGATTCGCGGCCCAGCGGCGTATTGATGACAAGTTGGATTTTTCCGGTTTTGATGAGGTCCACGATATTGGGCCGGCCTTCATTCACTTTGTACACTTCATCGCAAGGAACGCCCTGGGCATGGAGCGCCGAACCTGTGCCGCGCGTCGCCACGAGCTTGAAGCCAAGCGCCACAAGCTCTTTGCCGATTGTGCCAACTTGGCGTTTGTCGCGGTCATTCACGCTGATGAAGACGGTGCCCGTTCGCGGCAACTTCTGTCCCGCGGCGAGTTGCGCTTTGGCGAATGCCTGCCCGTAAGAGGTTGAAATGCCCATGACTTCCCCGGTGGAGCGCATCTCCGGCCCGAGAATAGTGTCCACGCCGCGGAATTTGCTGAAGGGGAATACGGGCGACTTCACCGAGTAGTAGTCGTGCACGGAAATTTCCGCCACGCCGTTGTGATGCACCAAAGGCAACTGCATGTCCGCCAGGCGGCGCCCGACCATCAAACGTGCCGCGACCTTTGCTATCGGAACACCGGTGGCTTTGCTAACAAAAGGTACCGTCCGCGAAGCGCGCGGATTCACTTCCAGGACGTACACGGTTTCGCGCTGGATGGCGTACTGCACGTTCATCAGGCCGACAACCTTCAGCGCCAGGGCCAACCGCTTGGTGTAATCGCGAATGGTCTCCAGCACTTTCGGCGAAAGGCTGACCGGGGGGAGGACGCACGAGGAGTCGCCGGAGTGAATGCCCGCCTCCTCGATGTGCTCCATGATGCCGCCGATGACCACATCGGTGCCGTCGGCGAGGGCGTCCACATCCACTTCCGTGGCCTCTTCCAGAAACTGATCAATCAGCACCGGCCGCGCCGGGCCCATCATCGCCGCTTGCGCCACATATTCCTGCACGGTGTTCACGTCGTAGGCAATCACCATGGCGCGTCCGCCAAGCACGTAGCTTGGCCGTACCAGCACGGGCAATCCGATTTCGCCGGCAACGCGCGCCGCCTCTTCCGGCACAAGCGCCGTACCATTGCGGGGCTGCGGTATTCGCAATTCGTCCAGCAAACGGCCGAAGCGGCGACGATCTTCCGCCAGGTCGATGGATTCCGGCGCGGTGCCGATGATGGGCACGCCATTGCGTTTCAGTTCCAAAGCCAGATTTAGCGGCGTTTGTCCGCCGAATTGCACGATTACGCCCTGCGGCTTCTCGCGCTCGACGATGGCCAGCACATCTTCCAGCGTCAGCGGTTCAAAGTACAAGCGGTCCGAAGTGTCGTAGTCCGTCGAGACCGTTTCCGGATTGCAATTGACCATCAGCGTTTCGAAGTTGTCGGCGCGCAATGCAAAAGACGCGTGACAGCAGCAGTAGTCGAACTCGATGCCCTGACCAATGCGGTTGGGCCCGCTACCCAAAATCATGATTTTTTGTTTTTGCGTGGCGTCGGTTTCGTCCTCATCCTCGTACGTCGAATACATGTAGGGCGTGAAGGACTCAAATTCCGCCGCGCAGGTGTCCACACGCTTGAAGACAGGAGCAACGCCATAGCGCGCGCGCTGCAGGCGTACGGCCGCCGGCGTGGTCTTCCAGATTTGCGCCAGCAGCTCGTCGCTTGTGCCGATGCGCTTCACTTCCCGCAGCAAATCCTTCGACGCAGTTTCCACGGTGACCGCGGCAGCACGGCGGTTGGCGGCGTTGATCTCCTCAATCTGGTGAATAAACCATGGATCAATTTTCGTGAGTTCGCAGATTTCTTCGGCGGGAAGGCCGTGCTCCACCGCCGTCATGATCCAGTGAATGCGGTCGGGCCGGGGCGTCGCCAGTTTTTCGCGCAACAGCGACCCCGGGGCTTCGGTGGGCGCGCGCCAGGGTGTGCTTGGCTCCAGCGAACGTATGCCCTTCTGCAGCGCTTCCTTGAACGTGCGCCCGATGGACATCACTTCGCCAACGGATTTCATCTGCGTGCCCAGAGTCGTGTCGGCGCCCGCAAACTTTTCAAATTGCCACTTGGGGATTTTCACGACCACATAATCAATGGTGGGTTCAAAGCACGCAGGCGTTTTCTTGGTGATGTCGTTGGGAATTTCGTCGAGGGACATCCCCACCGCCAGGCGCGCGGCAATTTTCGCAATTGGGAAACCGGTGGCTTTGCTGGCCAGCGCGGAACTGCGGGATACGCGCGGGTTCATCTCGATTACAACCATGCGACCATTTTCCGGGTTCACGGCGAACTGCACGTTGGACCCGCCGGTCTCCACGCCAACTTCACGGATAATCGCGGCGGCGGCATCGCGCATGCGCTGGTATTCCTTGTCGGTCAGCGTCTGCGCGGGCGCCACGGTGATGGAATCGCCGGTGTGCACGCCCATGGGGTCGAAATTTTCGATCGAGCAAATGACCACAAAGTTGTCGCGGAAGTCGCGCATCACTTCCAGTTCGTACTCTTTCCAGCCGAGCACGGACTCTTCCACCAGGGCTTCGTGCACCGGGCTCATGTCCAGGGCATGCGCGATGGCTTCGGCAAACTCTTCTTTGTTGTAGGCGATGGAGCCGCCGGTGCCGCCCAGGGTAAACGATGGCCGGATCACCAGCGGAAATCCCAGTTGATCGCAGAGACGCAAAGCATCCTGGGCATTATTGACGAGCGCGGAGGCGGGGACTTCGAGGCCAATTTTGCGGCAAGCATCTTTGAACCACAGGCGGTCCTCGGCGACTTTGATGGCACGTAGCGATGCGCCGATCATTTCGACATGATGCTTCTCGAGGATGCCGCTTTCGGCAAGCTCCACGGCAAGGTTCAAGGCTGTCTGGCCGCCGACGGTGGGAAGCAGGGCGTCGGGCTTTTCCTTGATCAGGATTTCTTCAAGATATTCTTTCGTAAGCGGTTCGATGTAGGTGCGATTGGCAAGCTCCGGGTCGGTCATGATCGTGGCGGGATTGGAATTCACCAGCACGATTTCGTAGCCCTCGGCTCGCAGCGCTTTGCACGCCTGCGCGCCGGAATAGTCAAACTCACAAGCCTGGCCAATGACGATCGGGCCGGAGCCGATGATTAGGATTTTGTGGATGTCTTTGCGTTTAGGCATCGTTCCTCAAGGTCATTTTTGTCGTCGCGCAATCCCAAGTCCGCCATTCACCACTTCACTCTGTGGCGGTTCGTCACACTTTCCACCATTTCCCGCTGGTTCAGGAGGACGGCATAGATTCCCGTGTAGTGATCCCGCTGTTTCCACTCGATCACTTTTCGCGCGCGCTCGGCTCCCACCAATTCTTCCATCGCCTGCCACTCCAGCATGCACACGGCGATGTGAAAATAACTGCTGCGGAGTTCGCCGTCGCCTTCCGGGGTGCGGTAATCCAAATTCGGAAATGTGCGCTGCAGGTCTTCAAATAGTGCGGGGTTGTCCGCGCGATGCCGCTCCATCAGTACCCAGTGTCCTTGCTCGTGAACGTAGGCGGAGAGAGCCAGGTCGTCGTTATCCAGGAAGCGCAGGTTTAGCGTGAGGACTGGTGAGGAATGATTGATGGCGCCGCGCTCGATCACGATGTCGCGCGTGATCGTGTATTTGCTCAGGTCGTATTGTTTGGCCAGGCGCTCCATCTGCTGTTTACGCTGCTCCTCCATGGGATAGCCATGCGCCGTTTTGATGTTCAGCTTAGGCGTTACCGCCGACAACGCCGAGGCCAGTAGCACGATGGCGACCGGCACCAGAGCTGCTTTCATCCCCTCATAGTGCGGCGTATGCGTTTGGCAATTCATGGTTAGGGCCGCGAGCTCCCCGGATGGGCGAATTCCTTCATCATGTCCGTGAACTGCGTGAACAAATAATGTGAATCGTGCGGCCCGGGCGAGGCTTCCGGGTGATACTGCACGCTGAAGAGCGGCAGCGTCTTGCTGCGAATGCCCTCATTGGTGCCGTCGTTCAGATTGACGTGAGTGATCTCCACTTCGCTGCCGGGCAACGATTCCGGGTCCACGCAGAACCCGTGATTCTGCGCGGTAATTTCCACCTGGCTGGTCAGCAGATTTTTCACCGGATGGTTCGAGCCGTGGTGGCCGAATTTCAGCTTGAAGGTTTTGCCGCCCAGCGCCAGGCCGCACAACTGGTGGCCCAGGCAAATCCCGAATACGGGCACTCGCCCCGCCAGCTTGCGGATGTTTTCGATGGCGTACGTACAGGGCTCGGGATCGCCCGGCCCATTCGACAGGAACACGCCGTCCGGGTGCATGCCCAGCACATCATCCGCGGAAGTGTTTGCAGGCACTACGTTCACTTCGCAGTGGTGATCCACCAACAAGCGCAGGATGTTCTGCTTGATGCCGTAATCATAGGCCACAACGCGGAACTGTTGCGCGTCGGGGCTCGCTTCTGATTCACCCATCTGTTCGGCCCACGGCGAAGTGGCCAGCTCAATCGAGCCTTTCTGCCACTCGTAGGCCTTTTCGCAGGTCACGCGGCCCGCCAACTCCTGGCCGGCCATCAGAGGAAGCTGCTTGGCCTCGTGAATCAACTGGTCAGCCGCCGTGCCATCGGTGGCCACGATGCCGCGCAGGGCCCCAACTTTGCGAATGTGTCGCACAAGCGCGCGCGTATCAATATCCCAAATCACCGGAATTTTGTGCCGATTCAGGTAGAGTTGCGCGGTTTCCGCGGAACGCCAGTTGGAAGAAATCTGCGAAAACTCACGCACAATAAGGGATTCGATGTAAGGCCGTGCAGATTCCTCGTCATCCAGATTGGCGCCAACGTTGCCAATGTGCGGATACGTCAGGCAAACGATCTGTCCGGCATAGCTGGGATCGGTGAAAACTTCCTGGTAACCCGTGAGGCTGGTATTGAAAACGACTTCCCCGCCCCGGCGCGTGATGGCGCCGGCGGCGCGGCCGTTAAAAACGCGCCCGTCTTCGAGCGCGAGGATTGCGGGTCGATGCAGTACTTCCGTCGTCAGTGTATCCTCCGTCGAGCTTCATTTGCCGCTAGCCTCGGTCGTCGACAACGAACCAAAGTGATCCACGGGCCAGTACGCAAATACGGCGCGGCCGTAAATGTACTGGCTGGCGACAGGCCCAAACACCCGCGAATCGTTCGAGCTGATACGGTGGTCCCCCATCACAAAGTAGCTGCCGTGGGGTACCCGAACTGGTCCGAAATCGGTGACATCGGCGTACTGCGGCGGCACGTAGGGCTCGGGGACGACATGCCCATTGATGTACACCACGCCGCGGCGAATCTCCAACGTTTCCCCCGGCAGAGCCATCACGCGCTTGATGAAAGACTTTGTGCGGTCCAGCGGGTACCAGAACACTACCACGTCTCCGCGCTCGATGGGCTCAAACCGGTAAACAAATTTGTTGATGAAGATGCGCTCCTGGTCGGAGAGGAGCGGCGCCATGCTGGTGCCTTCCACCTTCACAGGCTGGTAGAGAAACACAATGATGACCAGGGCCAGGCCGATGGCGATGAGCAGGTCGCGAGTCCACACGCGAATCTCGTGCCGCAAGGCATGATGGGCAGGCGATGAAGTGGCGGCAGGCGGGGCCACCGCGGAACTCTCCGAAGACAGCGAAGAACCCGGGGCTGAGGAGTGCTCACCCATGGGCGCAGGGCTCAGATTTTCGTCAGGTTTCAGCATTTTGTGCTGTCTCTCCTTTATAGCATGCCCACCGCATTGGGCCAATTGCCTTTTGCCAGGGCGCGGCTGTCCGCCGGTATGTAATAGGAGGGTGCCCCAACCCATCCCTGTTGCCTACACCGCCTTTGTTCGGCTCTCCTGACCCAGTCATGCTCCATGCCCGCTCTGAGACCCTCTTCCTTCGCCAGCATTGAAGTTCAGTCCGTGCGTTTCTTGATATTCAAATATTCTTTCTCTTCAGTACTAGTGAATCTACCCTACGCAATCCCTCCCATTCCCCTCTTCGCCCGCTTCCAGCAGTATTAAGGAATATTAATCAGGTCTTTTCGGGGGGAGTGATGTCCGCAATCAACAAAATCCGCGTGCTCGTCGCTGACGATTCGCCCACCGCCTTGCGTTCCGTCTGCGACTATCTGGACTTTGCCGGGGGCTTTGAGATCGTCGGGACCGCCAGTGACGGCCAGAATGCCGTGCAACTCGCCTCTCTCTATAATCCCGATCTTGTTCTTCTCGATCTCAGCATGCCACGCGTCAATGGTCTGGAGGCTGCGGAGCATATCCGTCTGGTTTGTCCGGACATGCGCATCATTATCTTTTCAGAATTGCACGGCCTATCCCTCGGCGAGGAATGTCTGCGGCGCGGCGCGCACAGCTTCGTGCCGAAGAGCCTTCTCCCAGAGGGGCTCCTGATGGAGATTCAGCGCCTGTTTCCTTCGGGCGGCCGCCCTGCTGTTTCCGAAGGCGTTTCCTGATTTTGCTTTAGCGAAGTAATTCGCATGTTTGCGAGCGAGGGTTCAACCATGAACATGCTCGTGCTAATTCTGCAAGGAGAAGCTAGAAAGATCTATGCACGATACCGTATTCCAGATCCTGTTCCTGGGCGAAAATCCGTCCTGGATGAGAGTTTCAAACGCGCTTGCGGAGGCTCCCGCCGCTCCCTTGCGCATTCATCGCTCGGACTCACCGTCTGATCTGCTTCGCGTGCTTGCCGAGGGCTATTGGGATGCCCTCGCCATTGACCTTCATGCCTGGAGCTTTCAAGGTCTTCGCGTTATTCAGAAAATTCGCACCGAATACCCTGCTATTCCCGTCCTCGCACTCTTCTATCCTTCCGTCAAGGATCTGGACAAAAAGGCCCAGCAAGCCGGTGCCTCCCATTGTCTGCCGCTCAACCAACTCTCTGCTGACCTGTTCCACACCACGCTACTCGAAGCTCATTCGGAACAGAAAACTCAAGCTCATCTTAGAAAGGCTGACCAGATGGAACTGGCTCCCGCACCCCACAACAATGGTCCCTTCCCCTCCAACCGCATGGATGCCATCACCCATACGCTCAATAACCTTCTGTGCGTTATCAGTGCCAACGCCGATGTCCTGGCCGACCAGTTCACAGGCTCCGACCCGGCCGTCCACAACGTCGACGAAATCAAAAAAGCCGCCAAAAGCGCTTCCGACCTCATGCGCAACCTCAAATAATCACCGCTCTCCCTGTAGTCCACTGCGCCTTTCTCTCAGTGAACACACAGATATCCGCGACCTCTGTTTGAGCCTTTTGGGGCCCGCAAAAACAAAACCGGGAAAGCCCGCGGCTCGCCCGGTTCAAATTCCAGATTTTCTTAGACCTTAAACCAGAATCCTGAGAATCGCTTCACCGTCCCTGCGGCTGCTTCTTTCTCTCCTCGTCCAGATGTCGCACAAACGCCTCATACTTCGGCTTCTGTTCTTCTGTCAAAAACTCTCTTATCTGCGCCCGTGCTTTTTGCCGCACCGCATCCACATCCGTCTCGGCCTTGTCGTGGATCGTCCCCATTTCCGCGTGAGCTGCTGCAATGACACCGTCCGCTTTCTGCGCCTGATCTGGCGTCAACCCAATCGCATTGGTCACCTCCGAAACCCGCTTGGCACGCCGTTCCGCCTCGCTCGGCGTCGGTGCGTTTGTCTTGGTGGCGGCTTGACTCCTCAGTGCGAAACTGTAGCCGAATACTCCGCCAATCGCCGCCCCTAACACGAACACCACCGCCAGCCATTCCCACGCTTTCCGCCGGGTTTCTCCATTCATGGACGCTCTCCCGCCCCAATCATCACGTCGTCATTCAGCGGCGCAGGAACCGACTCAAACACCGATTCTCCCGAACTAAACTGAAGTCGCCGCGCCAACTCGCCCTGTCGCACTTGATACGCCCACGTCGTTCCTAGAACCAGCACCAGTGCGCACAGCGCCACCAGTCGCGGCGCAAGCCTCCTGATCCCGATCCACACTCCGTTTCGCCGTTCTTCCTGCTCATTCTCACGCGTTCGGATCGCCGCCATCACTCGCGTCACAAACCACGGCCCTGCCTCCGCCACCGGTTGGCTCATCGGTTCCAGCGCCTTCCGCGTCGCCACCAAATCCTCCAGCGCCGCCCGGCAATCCACGCAGACCTCCGCGTGCCCGCTTCCATCATTCGCCGGCCCCGTTTCCATCTCTTCCAGGAATCGCCGGCAATCGCTGTTCTTCAGTTCCAGCTCATTCGCCATCTCGCGTTCCCCTCTCTGCTGATAATTTCTCTTGGACATCTCAATTCCTTATTCTTATGCTTTCGCTTTCAACCGACGCTTCAAACTTTCCGCAATTCTCTGCCTCGCACGGAACAGTCTCACTTTCACTGTGTTCGCGTTGATCTCCAATATCTCCGCAATCTCTTCCACCGAAAACCCCTGCACTTCCTTCAGTACCAGCATCGAGCGGTCACGCTCTTCCAGGCACTCCAACAGTTGCTCCACCCGTTCCCGCGAGGCCAATTGCTCGCTCACGTCCGGCCGGCCATCGGAAAGCTGCTCCGCCGCCTGATATTGCCGGGACTGCTCTTCGCTCAAGTCCACTTCCAGCACCAGGGGCCGTACCTTTCTCTTTCGCAGCACGTCCCAGCATTCGTTCACCGTAATCTTGTAGAGCCACGTACTGAAGGCAGCCCTTTGATCAAACCGTTTCAATGAAAAGTACGCTTTGAAGAATACCTGTTGGGCTATGTCTTCAACGTCCTCGCGGTTCCGCAGGATGCCTCCTGCCACAGCGAATACCCGGCTTTGGTGGCGAACTACCAGCGCCTCAAAGGCCTCCTTATTGCCGGCCTTGGCTTGCCGCACCAGTTCCCGGTCATCGCCGCTCCGGCCTGCCTCCGCCACAGGCTCCTCCGTCTCTCCCGGTCCGGGGAGCCCCTGGGCCTCTGGTTTTGGGACGCGCGCCATCGTCATTTGGTTACGCTATTCTTAGAATCCTGTCCAGTTCTCGCCACCCTTATTTCAACAGCCCCGGAATGTTTCTACTTGCTACCTTGTACTAGTTGTGGAATACTCAAATCATGATTATCGGTGACCGTCTTCGCGCTTTGCGCGAAGAAAAGAAACTCTCCCAGGGTGATATCGAGAAGCGCACCGGTCTTTTGCGTTGTTATATTTCCCGCGTCGAAAATGGCCACACAGTTCCGGCCATTGAAACGTTGGAAAAACTGGCGCGCGCTCTCGAATGCCCACTCTATCAACTCTTCTACGACGGCGAGGAGCCGCCTCAGCTGCCCAATCTCCCCAAGCGCAGGTCGTCTGACGACATCGCCTGGGGCAGTGCCGGCAAAGAGGCTCGCTACCTCAACAAGCTTCGACGCTTGCTGAGCAAGTCGGAGGAGGAAGATCGCAAGTTGCTGCTGTATATGGCGCAAAAAATGGCCAATCGGTAGTACTGCAATCATTCTCATCCCTCTCGTCACAACTACTTGACTAGATTAGCCGCTCTCACGCGCCGGGGGCGGCTTTTCTTTTTTACTCCCAGCTAGATTCGGGCCCCCTTCTTATTCCCCCCAATTCTCGCCCCGAATCTGTGTCCTACGCCACGAAGGACCTCAAATTCAGCCCCGCCCACAACGCTCAGGGCAAGTTCCCTGAAACGTTTCAAGCAATCACTTCCTATTCTCACTCCCACTCAATCGTGCTGGGCGGTTTGCTGCTTATGTCGTACACCACCCGCGTCACTCCCGGCACCTCGTTCACGATCCTCGTGGAAATCCGCTCCAGCACCTCTCCCGGCAGCCTAACCCAATCCGCGGTCATCGCGTCATCCGATTGCACCACACGCACCGCCACCGTTAGCCCGTAGGTACGCCCGTCCCCCATCACGCCGACGCTTCGCACCGGCAGGAGCACAGCAAAGGCCTGCCACACCTTCTCATACAACCCCGCCCGGCGGATCTCCTCGGTTACAATGGCGTCCGATTCCCTCAGTTTGACCAGACTCTCAGTCGTGATCTCTCCCAGGAGTCGCACCGCCAGACCGGGACCCGGAAATGGGTGTTTTACCAGGATTTCTACCGGTAACCCTAAGTCTTTTCCAATCTTGCGCACTTCGTCCTTGAACAGATCCCGCAGCGGTTCCACCAGGGCAAATGGCATCTTATCCGGCAATCCGCCCACATTGTGGTGCGTCTTGATGGTCGCCGATGGTCCCTTTACGGAGACCGATTCAATTACATCGGGATACAGCGTTCCCTGCACCAGGAATTTGATCTCCCCGTGCGCCACGCCCTTCTGCAGCTTCTCCGCCTCTTCCGCAAAGGCCGCAATAAACTCGCCGCCTATGATTTTTCGCTTCTTCTCGGGGTCCGTCACACCCCGCAACTTCGTCAGGAATCGCTCGGAAGCGTCCACGCCGATCACGCGCAGACCCAACCGCTCCCGGTACATCTCCAGGGTGTGCTCAAACTCGTTTTTCCGCAGCAGACCCGTGTTCACGAAGATGTTCGTCAACCGGTCGCCCATCGCCCGATGCACCAGCACCGCCGCCACCGTGGAATCCACTCCGCCGCTCAATCCGCAAATCGCCCGATGCGCACCCACCTTCTGCCGAATTGCATCTACCGACTCTTCGATAAACGCCGCTCCGTTCCACTTCGGCTCAGCCTTGCACACCTTAAATAAGAAATTTCTAAGAATCTCCGTGCCGTGTTCGGTGTGATTCACTTCCGGATGGAACTGCACCGCGTAGATCTTGCGCGTGGGATTCTCTGCCGCAGCAATTGCATTCGCCGTCTTCGCCGTCAGATGAAATCCCTTCGGCAGTTCCAGCACGTTGTCCCCGTGACTCGCCCAGATCCTCATCGTTCGCGGAAAGTTCGCTAGAATCTCGCTCTCAGCCTGTTCCAGGTCCAGTTGCGCAGGCCCGTACTCCCGCCGTTCCACCGGCTCGACTCTTCCGTCCAGAGTCTTCGATATCCACTGCATCCCGTAGCAGATCCCCAGCACCGGGATTCTCATCGCCAATATCGCCGGATCGCATTTTGGCGCATCCTTGTCGTACACCGAACTCGGCCCGCCGGACAAAATAATCCCCGCTGGCTGCAACTTTCGAATCTCTTCGATCGCCGTGGTGCAGGGCAGTATCGCGCTGAACACCTGCTGTTCGCGCACACGCCGGGCAATCAGTTGGGTGTACTGCCCCCCAAAATCCAGCACCACCACGCCGCCAAGTTCCGTCTTCATCGGCCCCTGCTCTCTCGCCATCTTCTTTCCCGTGGCCCCATCCATACTTCACCCCACCACAATATTCAGCAGCTTATCCGGCACAAAGATCACCTTCTGCACCGTCTTTCCCGCCAGATGTCCCGCAACTCCCGCATCTGCCTGAGCCAGTTTCATCACTTCTTCCTGTGATGCTCCCGCCGCCACCCGCACTCTTCCTCTGACCTTTCCATTCACTTGAACGGGGATTTCCACCTCGTCATCCTTGGCCAATTCCGCATTGAATGCCGGCCATCCAGCGTTCCACAATCCATCCGCATGCCCCAACATTTCCCATAACTCTTCCGCCAGGTGCGGCGTCATCGGCGCAAGCATCAGCGTCACCAGTTCCAACACTTCCTTGCGCACTTCCGGCCGTAGATTTTCTTCCAGCGGTTCCGCCGCATAAATCGCGTTGGTCAACTCCATAATCTGAGCGATCGCCGAGTTGAAGTGCCACCGCGTTTCAAAATCCTGAGTCACCCGCCGCACCGTCTGGTGCGCCTTCCGCAGCAGCGCTTTTTCTTTTTCAGTTGCCGGCGCACTTGGTACAGTTTCACCGGCCACTGGTTTCTGGCCGCCGGTTAATCCTCCCGCATGCTTCTCGACCAATCGGTACACCCGATTCAAAAACCGCCATGCCCCCTCGATGCTCTCCTCGCTCCACTCCAAATCCTTCTCTGGCGGCGCCGCAAACAACGTGTACAGCCTCCCCGTATCCGCCCCGTACTTCTCCGCCATGTCAATCGCGCCCACCACGTTTCCCTTGGACTTGGACATGGCTTCTCCGCCCTTCAACACCATGCCCTGCGTGAAGAGACGCGCCGCCGGCTCGTTATGCGTGATCATTCCCAAATCCCGCATCATCTTGCACCAGAATCTCGAGTACAGCAGGTGCAAAATCGCGTGCGTGATTCCACCGATGTATTGGTCAATCGGGAACCAATAGGCAACTTTCGCCGAGTCGTATGGCGCTTTGTCATTCCTAGGATCGCAATACCGGTAGAAGTACCAAGACGAATCCACAAACGTATCCATCGTGTCCGTCTCTCGCCGCGCCGGCCCGCCGCATTTCGGGCAAGTCGTATGCAAAAACTCCGGATCCGTTGCCAGGGGAGATTGCCCTTCTCCCGTGAGTTTCGGATTCGCAGGCAGCAGCACCGGCAAATCTGCATCCGACACAGCGACCATTCCATCTTTTTCGCAGTACACGACGGGAATCGGCGTGCCCCAATATCTCTGCCGCGATATCCCCCAATCTCTCAGCCGGTAAATCGTCTCCTTCTTTCCAAATCCTCCGGCCTCCGCGTCCGAAGCCATCTTTTCAATCGCCGATTCAGTGTCCAACCCGCTGTACTGCCCCGAATTCACGCTAACGCCGTACTCCGTATACGCCTCTTTTGGCGCTTCCCCGGCGCTTTTCGCGTCCTCCGCGGTGATCTCCTTCTTTCTCACCACGACTGGAATCCTCAACCCAAACTTCTTCGCGAACTCAAAGTCCCTCTCATCGTGGGCAGGCACGGCCATAATCGCGCCAGTTCCATACTCCATCAGCACGAAGTTCCCCACCCAAATCGGAATCTGTTTCTGATTGAACGGATTAATCGCTTGCCGCCCGGTGAAAAAGCCATCCTTCTCCGCGGTGGCGATATCCTCCATCTTCACCGAAGAGCGCTTCATCTCTGCCAGCTTGCCTTCCAACTCGCCCTGATGTTTCGCACCCGCAATCAGTTTCATCACCAGCGGATGATTCGGCGCCAGAATAATCGCCGAAGCCCCGTAAATGGTGTCAATCCGCGTTGTGAATATCTCAATCTTCCCGGCGCCAGCAACGTCCGCGATTTCGAAATTGACCCGCGCTCCCACCGACTTCCCAATCCAATTCCTCTGCATGGTGATGACCCGTTCCGGCCAGCCACCCTCCAGCTCCTTTAAATCATCCAGCAACTGTTCCGCGTACGCAGTCGTGCGCAGAAACCACTGTTCGATGTCCCGAGCTTCCACGAGCGTATCTTCATGCCGCCAGCAGAACCCGCCGTTCACCACCTGCTCATTTGCCAGTACGGTGCAGCATTTCGGACACCAGTTCACCCGGCTCTTTTTCTTGTAGGCAATCCCCCGCTCCAGCATGCGCAGGAAAAACCACTGGTTCCACCGGTAATATTCCGGCTCGCAGGTGGAAATCTCCCGCCGCCAGTCGTAACTGAAGCCAAACCGCCGCAGGACTCTCTGAAACTCCGCAATATTTTTGTTTGTCCACTCGCGCGGGTGCGTGTGGTTCTTGATCGCGGCATTTTCGGCGGGCAAACCAAACGCGTCCCAGCCCATCGGATGGAGCACGTTGAAGCCGCGCATCCGTTTTACACGCGCCACCACATCGCCAATCGTGTAGTTGCGCATGTGACCCATGTGCAGCGTGCCCGATGGGTACGGCAGCATCTCCAATACGTAGTATTTCGGTTTTTGGGGGTCTACTTCCGATTCAAAGACGCGATTCTCTGCCCAGCGTTGTTGCCACTTCTTCTCAATCACCTGCGGGTTATAGTCCGCCACGGGTCCTGTTCCCCTCTGCGTTACTTCTTGGTCTTCTTCTTCGCCGCCTTACTCTTCTTCTCCATCTCTTTCCGAATCTTCTTCAGCGCCGGTGTCAGCATGCTAAACCCCTTCTCCGCTTCCGGACCTTCGAGTCCAGCCAATTCCCACAACTTCGCCACATTCCGCCGGTCATCGCCCGGCTCGTCAATCGCTGTTTCCAGCAAAAACGCGCGCCCTGCAAGCCCTTCGGGCTCCGTAGCCCCAAACTTGGGGTGCCGCAATATCCGCGCGAACGCTGCCTCGCCAATCTTCCCTTTTCCGATATGCTCGTGCCGATCCACGCGCCCGCCCAGGGGTATCTTGGAATCGTTCACATGAAACACCGGCACATTTTCCAGACCGATCGTCCGCTCGATCTGCCCTACCGCATTCGCCAGACCCGCTTCGCTCCGAATGTCATATCCCGCCGCGAATAGATGTGCCGTATCCAGGCAAACCCCGGCGTTGATATCACGTAGCCCACGCACAATCGCCGCCACCTCTTCCAATCGGGAACCCACCGCCGTTCCCATCCCCGCGGTATTCTCGATCAAGATGCGCATTCCTCGCAGCGGTACG
>Ga0209517_10003488_pt1 | contig 21299 bp, 20 predicted proteins | sample PeaSoiMetSII2010_FD_187695 | JGI IMG/M metagenome (GOLD analysis project Ga0209517, IMG submission 187695) | Peat soil microbial communities from Weissenstadt, Germany - SII-2010 (SPAdes) (version 2) | ecosystem: Environmental > Terrestrial > Soil > Wetlands > Peat | place: Germany...
TTTTCAACACCACCGAGGGGGCCACGGCGCTGGCGGATAGCCGGTCGCTCAGGCGCGCAGCCCTCTTGCATAAAGTGCCGTACTACACCACTCTCTCGGGGGCCGTCGCCGCAGCGCAGGGCATCAAGGCTTATCTCGGGGGCGACCTCGAGGTGTGTGCGCTGCAGAGCTATTTTGGGGCCGAAGCCGAAACTGACCAGGAATCGGGGCGGCCGCAGCGGCGGTACGTGTAGAGCCAGGGTTTGGGGTCGCGTGACCGGGCAAAAGGCTTTCGGTCCGCGACCTGAATTTTGTCTCTGCTCCCTTGTTTGGAGGTTTGCGACCAATGGATAAGATCCCGATGACAGCGGCGGGCTATTCCGCGCTCGAGTCCGAGCTCAAGCATTGCCAGCAGGTGGAGCGTCCGCGCATCATCCAGCAGATTACCGATGCGCGCACCCACGGCGATCTTTCGGAGAACGCCGAATATCACGCCGCGAAAGAATCGCAGTCGCTCAACGAAGGCCGCATCGCCGAGCTCGAGGACAAGCTGGCGCGCGCCGAAGTCATCGACGTGTCGAAGCTTTCCGGCGACACCATCACCTTTGGCGCCACCGTCACCTTGATCGACGAGGACACCGACAAGAAAGCGGTGTGGCAGATCGTCGGCGAGCCCGAGGCCGACGCCAAGAAGGGCAAGATCTCCATCACCTCGCCGCTCGCCCGCGCGCTGGTCGGCAAGAAGAAGGGCGCCCAGGTCGAGGTCGTCACCCCCGGCGGCGCCAAGGCCTACGAGATCGTCAAGCTGGAGTGGAAATAGCGGAGGACAGACGACAGAGGACGGATAATTAGCGGACGACAGAGGACAGACGACAGAGAACGGATAAGAAAGTAGACTGTCGCCGTCGTCTGTCATCCGCCCTCTGTCATCCGTCCTCTGTCATCCGTCCTCTGTCATCCGTCCTCTGTCATCCGTCATCCGTCCTCCGTTATGAAATTCGGCGTCTTCGACCACATGGACGATGCGGGCATCCCGCATGGCGAGCTGTTTGCCGGACGCCTGCGGCTGGCCGAAGCTTACGACCGCGCGGGCTTTTACGGCTATCACCTCGCCGAGCATCACGGCACGCCGATCGGCTGCGCCGCTTCGCCCGGCATTTTCCTCGCCGCGCTGGCGCAGCGCACCGAGAAGCTGCGCTTCGGGCCGCTGGTTTATCTGTTGCCGTTCTATCATCCGCTGCGCCTGATCGAGGAAATCTGCATGCTCGACCAGTTGAGCGGCGGCCGGCTCGAGCTCGGCATCGGCCGCGGCGTGTCGCCGTTCGAGACCGCGAACTACGCGCTCGATTTTTCGCAAACCGGCGCGATGTACCACGAAGCGTTCCAGGTGCTGCTCAAGGGCCTCGACTCGGACGAGCTGACCTTCGCGGGCAAATACTATCGCTTCGACAAAGTGCCTATGGTGCTCAAGCCGGTGCAGCGCCCGCATCCGCCGCTGTGGTACGGCGTCAGCATTCCCGACAACGCCGATTGGCCGGCGGCAAACGACGTCAACGTCGTGTCGCTGGCGCCGCCGGCCACGGTGCGGCCGATCTTCGAACGCTACCTCGCCACCCGCCGCAAGCTCGGCAAGGGCGACACCATGCTGCGCGGCGTCGGCCGCCATGTCGTGGTCGCCGACACCGATGACAAGGCGCTTGAGATCGCGCGGCGCGCCTATCCGCGCTGGCGCACCAATTTCTTCTGGCTGTTTCGACGCCACGGCTCGGCGCCGCGGGTCGGCGATCTCTATCCGGAGAGCTTCGACCAATTGGCGGCGCTCAGGACCGCGGTCGCCGGCTCGCCGCAGACCGTACGCGATTTCATCGCCGCCGAAATCGAGGCGACCGGCACGAACTACTTCGTGCCGTGGCTCGCCTTCGGCGACATGACGGTCGACGAGGCCCTGCACTCGGTCGATCTGTTCGCCCGCGAGGTCATGCCGGCATTCAGGTGACAGGGGGCCAGAAAGCCGGCTTTCCCCTGATTCCTGCCCCGCGTGCCTTGCATAGCTCGCCAAAATCCCTAAATTCCCAAGGCTGTGGCTGCGCGCCTGCCGGACCCGCAAAACCTGCGAATTCGGCTTTATCTTCAAAGACCGCATCCGGCTTACGGGGCTTTCCGGCAGGGTCATTCGGCCTCAAAACCTGCCGCAACGGACGAGTTTAGGCGGTGAGCAAAACCACCCACGCCAAGGTCGTGATTATTGGCTCAGGCCCGGCCGGCTATACGGCGGCGATCTATGCGGCGCGCGCCATGCTCGACCCGATCATGATCCAGGGCGTGCAGGCCGGCGGCCAGCTCACCACCACCACCGACGTCGAGAACTATCCGGGCTTCGCCGACGTGATCCAAGGGCCTTGGCTCATGGAGCAGATGGAGAAGCAGGCCGCCCATGTCGGCACCACGCTGGTCCCCGACCATGTCAGCAAGGTCGATCTGTCGCGGCGGCCGTTCCGGATCGAATGCGATTCCGGCGAGGTCTATGTCGCCGAGACGCTCATTCTCGCCACCGGCGCCCAGGCACGCTGGCTCGATCTGCCGTCGGAGCAGAAATTCCGCGGCTACGGCGTGTCCGCCTGCGCCACGTGCGACGGCTTCTTCTATCGCGGCAAGGAAGTGCTGGTGATCGGCGGCGGCAATACCGCGGTCGAGGAAGCGCTGTTTCTCACCAATTTCGCATCAAAAGTCACGCTGGTGCACCGGCGCGACAGCCTGCGTGCCGAGAAGATCTTGCAGGACCGGCTGTTCAAGCACCCCAAGATCGAAGTGATCTGGGATACCGCGCTCGACGACGTCCGCGGGGCTGAGAACCCGCTCAAGGTCACCCATACGCGGCTGAAGCATCTCAAGACCGGCGTCGTCAGCGAGCGCGCCGTCGACGGCATTTTCATCGCCATCGGCCACGCACCGGCGACCGAATTGGTCGCGGGCCAGGTCGAGATGAAGCCGTCGGGCTACATCAAGACCGCACCGCATTCCACCGCCACTTCCGTGCCCGGCCTGTTCGCCGCCGGCGACGTCGCCGACGAGGTTTATCGCCAGGCCGTCACCGCCGCGGGACTGGGCTGCATGGCGGCGCTCGAAGCCGAGCGTTTCCTCGCCGCTCATGCCGAGCACCGCGCCGCGGCCGAATGAGTAAGGGACGACAGAGGACGGACGACAGAGGACAGATGACAAAAAAGCACGTTTTCGATTTTTCCGTCCTCCGTCGTCCGTCGTCCGTCGGCTGACACCATGGATTGGGACAAACTGAAGGTTTTCCACGCCGCCGCCGAGGCCGGCAGCTTCACCCACGCCGGCGAGCAGCTCGGGCTGTCGCAATCGGCGGTGTCGCGGCAGGTGAGCGCGCTCGAACAGGAGCTTTCGGTCTCGCTGTTTCACCGCCACGCCCGCGGCCTGATCCTGACCGAGCAGGGCGAATTGCTCTACCGCACCGCCCACGACGTGTTCATGAAGCTCGAAGCGGCGCGCGCCAAATTGACCGACAGCCGCGAGCGGCCGAACGGCGACCTGCGCGTGACCACGACGCCGGGCATCGGCATCCATTGGCTCACCCCACGGCTCGGCGAATTCATCGAGCTCTATCCGGAAATCCACATCACGCTGCTCACCACCGACGAGGAGCTCGACCTCGCCATGCGCGAGGCCGATGTCGCCATTCGCCTGCGCCAGCCGACCCAGCCCGACCTGATCCAGCGCAAGCTGTTCTCGGTGCATTTCCACGTCTACGCCTCGCCCGAATATCTCAAGCGCTTCGGCACGCCGCGCGCCTTCGACGATCTCGACAATCATCGCGTGCTGGTGCTCGGCGGCAACGTGCCGCCCTATCTGCAGCGCTCGCGCTGGCTGATCGAAGTGGCGCGCGACGGCAAGGGCCCGCGCACGCCGCACCTCGTCATCAACAATATCCTCGGCATCCTGCGCGCCTGCCAGCGCGGCATCGGCATCGCCATGCTGCCGGATTATCTGGTCGAAGAGAACGGCGGCCTGGTGCAGCTGTTCGGCGAGGCCGAGGCGCCGGCGCTCGACGCCTACTTCGTCTATCCCGAAGAGCTCAAGACCGTAGCGCGCGTGCAGGCGTTCCGCGATTTTCTCGTCGCCAACGCGCAGCGCTGGAATTTCTAAAGCCCGCCGTCATTGCGAGCGGCGCGACGCATCGCTGGTATTCGCGACAACGTGACGCGCGAAAAATGTGGCAAATGCCGTGCACACCGCCCGCATTTACGCGGCGATTATGCGCGCACTTATGCACCTTGCGACGACCGCATGGCTGGCATGTCACCCCCTGCGTTGTGTGTCCGCACTGCGACTCGCATACTGCACACGTGCTGTTCGGCAAGCGGTCGCCTCATCCTCCCAGATTGGCGATTCGTAATGCCGGGCAGATGTTCCCCTCTGGAAGGTGAATCGTCGACGCCCCCACGTCGACGAACTAAACCGGGCCCGCAAGGGCCCGGTTTTCTTTGTGCCGGAGGACAGATGACGGACGACAGACGACCGAAAGTCGTGCCGCTTGTTCCATCGCGACTTCTCCTCTAATCCGTCCTCTGTCGTCCGTCCTCTGTCGTCCGTCCTCTGTCGTCGGATTCCCCATGAAAATCTCCATACTGGACGATTACCACGACACGTTGCGGACGCTACCCTGCTTCGCCAAGCTCGAGGGCCACGACGTCACCGTATGGAACGATCACGTCCAGGACACCGATGCGCTCGCTGAGCGGCTGCGCGACACCGAAGCGCTGGTGCTGATCCGCGAGCGGACAAAGATCCGCAGCGCCCTGCTCGAACGCCTGCCCAAGCTCAAGCTGATCAGCCAGCGCAGCGTCTATCCGCATATCGACGTCGATGCCTGCACCCGGCTTGGCATCATCCTGTCGTCGAGCCAGCATCCCGGCGCGCCGTCGCATGCCACCGCGGAAATGGCCTGGGCGCTGATCCTTGCCGCCATGCGCCAGATTCCGCAGCAGATGGCGTCGCTCAAAGCGGGGCGATGGCAGATGGGCGTCGGCTCGACGCTGCGCGGCAAGACGCTCGGCATCTACGGTTATGGCCGCATCGGCGGCGTGGTCGCCGGCTACGGCCGCGCCTTCGGCATGAACGTGCAAGTGTGGGCGCGGCCGGCGACCTTGGCCAAAGCAAAGGCCGACGGCTACGCCGCCGCAGCCAGCAAGGAAGCATTCTTCGCCGATTGCGATGTCATCTCGCTGCACATGCGCTTGGTCGACGCGACCCGCCACATCGTCACCGCCGCCGATCTGGCGCGGATGAAGCCGACCGCCTTGTTGGTCAATACCAGCCGCGCGCCGCTGATCGAGCCCGGCGCGCTGGTCGAAGCGCTGCGGAAGGGACGCCCAGGCATGGCAGCGGTCGATGTCTACGAGGAGGAGCCGGTGGTCGATAAGACACACCCTTTGCTGAATATGCCGAACGTGATCTGCACGCCGCATCTCGGCTATGTGACGCGCGAGGAATACGAGACGCAATTCATCGACATTTTCGACCAGATACTGGCTTACGCCGCGGGTAAGCCCATCAATGTCATCAATACCGAGGTATTGAGCCACGCCCGTTGAAAAAGAAGACCGTCACCGTCAACGACAAGATGCAGCGCGGCCATCGCTACGTGCTGTCGGCGCCCGTGGGCCGCAATTTTGACCGCGATTTCCGTCCCGAACTGACGCCCGCGGAAATGCTGCGGCTCGGCGCGTTCGGCGGCAAATACCTGACCGATTGCGCAAAAGAATTTCCAAAGAGCTGGTTCGTGCGCGCCAAATTGGCGAAAAAACACCGCGACTGCGCACTGAACTATTTCGGCGTCGATGCCAGCCAGCCTCTGTCGGTATGGCGCAACAAGGGCTGGATTTATCGCGACGACCCGCGCGGCTGGTTCCAGTGGTACTGCCGCTACTATATGGGGCGCCGGTTGCCCGATGAGGATGCTCGGCAAATCAAACGCTGGAAAGCGATCCGCCGCCACGTGCGCCAGGTGCAGCGCCATTGCGAGCCGGGCGACGTCACCTGCCGGCCGCGGCAACGCCAGGCGCTGCTGCATTGGGCTTATGACAGCCGGAAAATTTAGGTTCGACGCATCACGCGCGTTGTTGCGTGACTTCCGGATGCATCATGTATATGTTTTGACTGGTCGAGAAATCGACAAACCTTTCCCGCGCGAGGGACCAATGACGCACGATCGCATCGCAATGAATCCCGAAGTCATGGGAGGCAAGCCGGTCATCCGCGGAACACGTATCCCCGTCGATATGATTCTTCGTAAGCTCGGCGCCGGCATGACCGTTGAGGAGATCCTGGCCGATCATCCCCACCTCACGACGGAGGATATCCGTGCAGCGCAAGCTTTCGCCGCCGACTATATTGCCGATGAGGAATTGGTCTATCGCTGAGCGCCCCGGTGCGCAGGCTCGCCGACGAATGTGTCAGCCCGTTTCTGGTTGCTCGGTTGCGCGACGGCGGGCACGACGTCCTCCACATGGCGGAGATTGCGCCCGGCGTCGCGGATAGTGATATCGTCAAGCGCGCCGATCAGGACCATCGACTTTTGCTGACCGAAGACAAAGACTTCGGTGAGCTTTTATTTCGTTGGCATCAAGCAGCTCCGGGCATCGTTCTGTTGCGAATCTTTGCCGAGAGGCCCGCCCAGAAGTGGCAGCGGCTGGAAGCAGCCATGGATAGGTACGGCGAAACACTGTTTGGCCGCTATACCGTCGTTGAGGATGCTCGAATCCGCTCGCGTCCGCTGGTTTGATCCGCCAAGCAAAGAGTGAGGCGCAGGATCATGCCGGCTCTAAGCCCTTTGCCCTCAACACCCGCTTGGCCTCCGGTGTGGTGAGCAGCGCGATCACCGCCCGGCCCGCCTCGGCGTGGCTGGCATTGACCGGAATACCGGCGACAAACGGCGTAACCATTTGGATCTCCGCCGGCAGCGGCCCGACCACGTCGATGCCGTCGACGGCCATCAATTCGGCCATCTGCTGAACGCCGATGTCGGCTTCGCCGCGCAGCACGACCAGGCCGGCGAGACCCGCGGCGCCGCCGGCGCCGTATTTCGCTTTCGTCTGCATCGCCGCGGCGATGCCGAGTTGCTCGAAAACTTTCGCGAGATGAACGCCGCTCTGGCCGCCGCCGACCGGTTTTGAGCAGGCAATCGATTTTGCCTCGAGCATGGCGCGCTTGAAACCTTCGACCGTCGAGATGTCGGGCCGCGGGGCGCCTTTTTGCACCGCGACGCCGATCGACGATTTGGCGATGTCGACGATGCTGCCGGCGACCATCCGGCCGCTCGCGACCAAGTCGCGGGCGCCGGATGCGGACACGATCGCCATATCCGCCGCCTCGCCTTCGCCGAGTTGTTTTTCGAGTCGCAATGACGGACCGAGCGTGACGCTGAGGCGGTTGCCTGTCGCGCGCTCGAAGGCCGATGCCAGCTCTTCGAACACGGTCTTCATCGCCGTGGTGCTGAGCACCTTGATGTCGATGGGCATTACGAATCGCGCCCCTGCGTGATGACGTTGAGCAGCGCCGGCGTGCCGGAGCGCACCGCATCGAAGGCGCGTTTGAGCGCCGCCGGCAAATCGCCCGGTTGCTCGACTTTCTCGCCGACGCCGCCGCAGGTGGTGATCACCTTCTCATAGTCGGGCGCCGGCTTGAGCTCGGTCAGCGGCATGATGTTGGCCTTGGCGGCATAGCCGCCGGGAAACACGTCGAGCGTCGCCGCCCGCACCGCGTGCCAGCTTTGATTGTTGGCGATGATGGTCAAAGTCGCCAGGTTTTCGGCGCGGCCGACATAATGGAACGGCAGCGGATTGCCGAACATGTAGGAGCCGTCGCCGACGATCGAGATCACCTCGCGCCCGGGCGCGGCGAGCTTGGCGCCGAGCGCGGCGCCGAGGCCGAAACCGAGCCCGCCGGCCAAGAGGCTGCCCATATAGCTGCCGTGTTTGGTCAGCTGCAGCTGGCTGATCGGCACGCCGAGCTCATTGATGATGATCGCGTCCTCGGTTTTCAGCTCGTTGAGGCAGGCGGCGATGTGCGACGTCGAGATCGGCGTGCGCGCTCGCGCGGCTTCGAGCGCGCGGCGCCGCGTGGCAACCAGCTCCTCGCGCAACGCCGCGATCGTCTTGCGTCGGGTCTCGATGTCGTCGCGCTTCATTCGCTTGCGCAGGCTCTCGCGCAACAGCGGCAGCGCGCCGCGGGTCGTGCCGGCGATCAACAGATTGGCCTCGAAATCGCGGAACGGATATCGCGTCTGCAGCGGATCGGGCGAGAGGTGGATGACCTTGGCGTCGCGGCCCGGCGATACCGCTTTGGGAACCCACGGCACCGGCGCATCGAGCACCAGCACGACGTCGGCACGCGGCAACAGCGCCTTGACGTCGAAGCCGAGATTCATCGGATGATTGGACGGCAGGTTGAGGTCGTTCGGCTCGCCCTGCACCACCGGCAAAGCGAACTCTTCGGTCAGCGCCGCGAACGCGGCAAAGGCTTCCGGCGAGCGGCCAAGCGCCGACGTCAAAATGAGCGGAAACTGCGCGCCAGCAAGCAGATCGGCCGCCGCGTCGATCGCCTGCTGCGACGGCACCGCCGCCATGGCGCCGAGCGGGCGGTCCTCGTCGCGGCGCGGCGTGGTCGCCGCATCGGACAGCACTTCGCGCGGCAGCGTGAGATAGACCGGGCCGCGCGGCTCGCTCATGGCGATGTCGAGAGCGCGATCAACGATCGCCGCGACCGGCTGGCCGGAGCGCAATTCGTAATCCCATTTGGTGAACTCGCGCACCATGCCGCCCTGGTCGAAGGATTCCTGGCCCCAATGGATCGGCCGGTTGCGCGAGGCATGGTGGCCGGTCTCGGTGATCGGCGTGCGGCCGGCGGCGAGCAGGATCGGAATATTGTCGCGCGCGGCATTCATCAGGCCGTTGACCGTATTGCCGGTGCCTACCGTGACGTGGACCATGACGGCAGCCGGCTTGCCGGCGATCTTGTAGTAACCGTGCGCCATGGCCATGGCGACGTTCTCGTGCGGCACGGTGATGACGCGGGGAAACTTGCGCCTGCCGTTGGCATTCACGGCGAGCGATTCGATCACGGGGGCAAAGTCGGTCCCGGCATTGGCGAAGACATAATCGATGCCGCGCTCGGCGAGCCGCGCCAGATAGGCTTGCGCGGAAATATCCTGGGATTCGGGATTAAGCATCGCTCGGTCCTATTGGCGTTTCCGGGTGACTGAAGGCTGATTGGGGCCGCACCATAAAGGCCAAAGCTGGCCTCCGATAGCCCGTTCGGGGTCATTGCGAAACGCCGCCGCGAGCTTTGCGGCGGCGGCCATCAACTCTGTGTGACATTGACGTTCGACCGGATCAAATTTCGCGCGCCCGGTAACCGCACGCATGAAAGTACGCTACAACATCGCGACATTATTCGCGGGAGCCGGCGCTGCGCCGGACGCGATCGGGAGGGACACATGCTTACACGCCGACAAGCCCTGTATGCCGGCGGCGCCGGCCTCGCCGCACTCGCCATCGGTCGCGTTGCCAGCCCCCATGCCGCGAAGGCGACGACCAATTACGAAGTCACCCACAGCGACGAGGAGTGGCGCAAGCTTTTGACGCCGGCACAATATGACGTGCTGCGCCAGGAAGGCACCGAGCGGCCGTTCACCAGCGCGCTTCTCGGCGAGCATCGCGACGGCACGTTCGCCTGCGCCGGCTGCGACCTGCCGCTGTTCTCGTCGAAGACCAAGTTCGAAAGCGGCACCGGCTGGCCGAGCTTTTGGGCGCCGCTCGACAAAGCCGTCGACGAGACCACCGACCATTCGTTCGGCATGACGCGCACCGCGGTGTCGTGCCATCGCTGCGGCGGCCATCTTGGCCACGTCTTCAACGACGGGCCGAAACCGACCGGATTGCGCTATTGCATGAACGGCGTGGCGCTCAAATTCGCGCCGGCCCCCGCTGGGGCGAGCTGAGACGGCTCCGGCGCCGATGCAATAATCGGGCGACTTCGGCGTTAGTAACGGGACGAGCGCTGCAACGCGAAGGGAGCCGGCCATGCGAGTTTTGCTTTTCACGCTGGGAATTCTCGTTGCCGTTACCGCGCTTGGCACAGGTGCGCAGGCGCAAAATTATCCATGGTGCGCGATCTACGGCGGCGGCAGCGCCGGCGGCGGCCGCAATTGCGGTTTCACCACCTTCGAGCAATGCATGGCGACCATCAGCGGCATCGGCGGCACCTGCCAGCAAAACACCACGTATCAGCCTGGCACGCAGAACCAGTCCTCGATTCCGTCGTCACGCAAAAACTGGCAGCAAAAGTGGTAGCGCCGACCGCGTAGCGGCTCAGGTGCCGACCTTCAGCTCCGCAACCAAGCCGCGCAGCGCCGCCACCGTGCTCAGCGCCACGATGCGGCCGGTGCGCGGGTTCTCCTCCGACGGCACATTCTCGATCGACATGGCAAAGCGCGCGGTATCGGCGTCGACTTCGATGCGATGGGTGTTGCGATCGAGCGCCGGATCGGCCCAGATTTCGAGCCGCGTTTTTTCGGGGCCGATGCCGGCGAGGCTCAGTGCCGCCGCGACATTGACGTTTGCAGGAAAGCCGCGCGCGCCCTCGCCCGCCGTGCCGTCGAACACTTTGCGCGCCGTGTTCAAACCTTTGAGCGATATGCCGCGTTCGACCAGATAGGGCGCGCCGTCGAGGCCGTTCGGCGGCTTGCGCGTGATCATGGTGACCGAATGGATCGTGCCTTCGGCGGCGGCGCGCACCGCGTCGAGCCCGATCAGGCCGCCGGTCGGCACCAGGATGCGGGCGCCGGTCTCTTTCGCCAGCGCCACCAGATCCCAATTGTCCAGAAGCTGGCCGACGCTGAGCGGCATGAACAGCTTGCCGCGCTCGATGACCGACAGCGCCACCGTGCGGAACATCGCCGGCGGCAGGCATTCGACGACAAGGTCGCAGGTTTCCGCCAGCGCCTCGGCGGCAACGACGGGAATACGGCCGCCGACTTGCGGCAGATTGCGCCGCGCTTTGTCCCGATCGCGCACCGAGACTGCGGTGAGAACCAGGCCCGGAATGCCGGCCTCGATCCGCCGCGCCACGTCGAGGCCGACCGCGCCGAGCCCGGCCAATCCGATCTTAAGAGGCTCTCGCACGCCGTGTTCCCCTGCCCTGGCAGATTGCCGCCCAGCCCGGTACATTCAGTCTCTATGCGCCGTCCAGGCGCCACGCAACAGTCCCGGATGCCGCGTCCCCATGGCCGACAAGAGACATTTCATGACCAATATCAATCCGAACACCTTCACCACGCGGCCGGAGATCGAAGGCACGTTCGGCGTGGTGACCACGACCCATTGGATCGCGACCGCTGTCGGCATGAGCATCCTCGAAAAAGGCGGCAATGCCTTCGACGCCGGCGTCGCCACCGCCTTCACGCTGCAGGTGGTCGAGCCGCATCTCAACGGCCCGGGCGGCGACGTGCCGGTCATCGTCCATGACGTCAAGCGCGGCAAGCCGGAAGTGATCTGCGGCCAGGGCGTGGCGCCGGCCGGCGCCACCATCGAATATTATCGCGGCCAAGGCCTCGACCTCGTGCCCGGCACCGGCCTTCTTGCCGCCTGCGTGCCCGGCACCTTCGAGACCTGGATGCTGCTGCTGCGCGACTACGGCACCATGTCGCTCGCCGAGGTGCTCAAGCCGGCGATCGGCTACGCCCAGAGCGGCCATCCTTTGCTCGAGCGCACCAATTCCACCATCTCGATGGTCGCCGACCTGTTCCGCCAATATTGGCCGACCTCGGCCGCGGTGTACCTGCCGGACAACAAAGTTCCGGCGACCGGATCGCTGTTCACCAACAAGACGCTTGCCGCCACCTATGCCCGTATCGTCAAGGAAGCCGAGAGCGCCGGCGGCGATCGCATTGCCCAAATCGAACGTGCGCGCCAAACGTGGTCCAAAGGTTTTGTCGCCGAAGCGATCGACCGCTTCTGCCGCACCCAGGACATCATGGACGTCAGCGGCCACAAGCATCGCGGCGTGCTGACCGCCGACGACATGGCGCGCTGGACGCCGCATATCGAGGCGCCGCTCACCTACGATTATCGCGGCTACACCGTGTGCAAGACCGGGCCGTGGGGACAAGGCCCGGTGACGTTGCAGCAGCTCGCATTGCTGAAAGGTTTCGATCTCGACGGGCTCGATCCGACCGGACCGGATTTCATTCATCTCATCGTCGAATGCTCGAAGCTCGCCTATGCCGACCGCGAGGTATTCTACGGCGATCCCGATTTCGTCGACGTGCCGATGGCGACGCTGCTGTCCGATGCCTACAACGCCGAGCGTCGCAAGCTCGTTACCGACAAGGCTTCGCTCGAACAGCGGCCGGGCTCGATCGAAGGTTTTGGCGCGGTGGTGAAGCTGCGCCGCGATACGGTGCCGCACGCGGCCGGCGCCGGCGAACCGACGGTGGGCCGGCTCGGCTCAGGCGAACCGACCGTCGGCCGGATGGGCAATACGCGCGGCGACACCGTGCATTTCGACATCGTCGACCAGGCCGGCAATATGATTTCGTCGACGCCGTCGGGCGGCTGGCTGCAGTCCTCGCCGGTTATTCCCGAGCTCGGCTTCTGCCTCGGCACCCGCGCCCAGATGTTCTACCTCGAGGAAGGCCATCCGGCGGCGCTGGGCCCCGGCCGGCGGCCGCGCACCACGCTTTCACCTACGATGGCGCTGCGCGACGGCGAACCGCACCTCGCCTGGGGCTCGCCCGGCGGCGACGGACAGGATCAATGGATCACGCAATTCTTTTTGCGTCATGTTCACGCCGGCATGAATTTGCAGGAGTCGATCGACGCGCCGGCCTGGCATTCCGAGCATTTCCCGAGCTCGTTCTGGCCGCGCACCGCGCAGCCCGGCCTCCTCGTGGTCGAAGGCCGCGTGCCGCAAAAGACCGTCGACGAGCTCAAGCGCCGCGGCCACAAGGTCGAAGTCGGCCCCGACTGGTCGGAAGGCCGGCTCACGGCGGCGTCCCGCGTCGGCCCGCGCCGCCGCGCCGCCGCCAACGCGCGCGGCATGCAGGGGTATGCGGCGGGGCGGTGAGCTTCGTCCCCGCCTAAAAATTCCAGCAGCGCGGCGGTAAACGCCGCGGGTTGCTCGATCGGCGACATGTGTCCGGAATTTTTGATGATCTTCAGCGTGGCGCCGGGAATGGCCTGCGCCAGCAATCGCGACGCCTTGCTGCACACGTAATCGAGCTCGCCAACCATGACGAGCGTCGGCGCCTGCACCGCTTTCAGCACGCCGGTCAGCCGGAACAATGATTTCCGCTTCGCCAAAACCTCGGACAACGTGAAGCGCAAGCCATCGATCGGGGTGGCGCGAATCAGCGCGGCCATGTGGTCGCGGCGGCGGGGGCTGCGTCTGGCGTAGACCTTGAACAGCTCGCTACGCAGCATGTCGCAGACCAGCTCGTCGATGTCGCCTTGCCCGATCAGCGCGCCCCAGCGCCGCGCCATGCCTTCGATCTTCACCGGATCGTCGGCGCCGGCACCGACGTCGGCCAGCACCAGACGCGACACCCGTTCCGGCTCGCTGGCGGCCAGCGCCAAGGCCGGACCGCCGCCCAGCGAGAAGCCGACGATCGCGGCACGTTCTATGTTGAGGGCGTCGAGCACGCCGACGAGATCGCGCGCCAGATGCGCGGCAGAATATTGCGTGGCAACGGGCGGCGCATCGGTTTGGCCGTGACCGCGCAGATCGTAAGCGATGACGCGGAAGCGCCGCCGCAGCGCCCTCGTCTGATGAAACCACATGCGCTTGCCGCAGGCGAGACCATGCAGCAGCAGCACCGGCGGGCCGTCGCCGGTATCGCTGACGGCAACGGCGAGATTGCCGACCTGGATTCTGTCCATGGAGCAAATCTTATTGTCATTCCCGCGAAAGGGGGAATCCATAATCACAGTCGCCGAAATTCGATCTGCAGTGCCGGGATTATGGGTCCCCGCATTCGCGGGGACGACGGAGCGCGCGGACTTACGCCGCCACGGTGCCCAAAAATTCCTCGAACTCGCTGCGCAGCTTGGCGGTCGCGGTTTCCACTTCCTCGGTGGCGGCGAGCATGGTTTCCGCGGAGCTGCGGGTCTGGGTGACGCCGCCGGCGACTTCGTCGAGCGCCGCCGCGATCGCCTTGGCGCTGGCCGCGGCGCTGGCGACATTGTGCGAAATCTCGCCGGTCGCCGCTTCCTGCTGCTCGACCGAGCCGGCGACCGCGGAGGTGTATTGATTGATGTCCTGCATCCGCTGGGTGATATCGCGGATCGCCGCCACGGCGCTCGTCGTCGAGCTCTGCACCGAGAGGATCTCGCGGGTGATCTCCTCGGTCGCCTTGGCGGTCTGCACCGCGAGCGATTTGACTTCCGAGGCAACCACCGCAAAACCGCGCCCGGCGTCGCCGGCGCGCGCCGCTTCGATGGTGGCGTTGAGCGCCAAGAGGTTGGTCTGGCCGGCGATGTCCTGAATGAGCTTGACCACGTCGCCGATCTTTTGCGCCACCCGCGCCAGCGCGGCGATGTCGTCATTGGTGGCGCCGGCGTCGGCAACGGCGGAGCGCACCACGTCGTTGGCCTGCATCAGCTGCCGGCTGATCTCCTTGATCGATACCGATAGCTCCGTGGCCGCCGCGGCCGCGGTCTCGACGTTGATCGACGCCTCGTTGGAGCCGTGCACGGCGCCCTCGGTGCGCTTGAGCGTATGATCGGACGTGCCGAGCAGCGTTTTCGCCGCCGCTTTCATCGCCGTCGAGCTTTGACCGACGGTTTTCAGCACGCTCTCGACCCGGGCACGGAACGAAACGATCGCCGCATCGACGACCTTGCGGCGGTCTTCGCGCTGTCGCAACAGGTCGCGCTCGGTCTCCGCCGACAGTTGCTCGGTAACGTCGTTATGGGTGGCGACCCAGCCGCCGCCCGGCATCGGCCGGCTGACCAGCATGATGACGCGGCCGTTGATGTGGTTGGTCTTGGTTTCGGTGCGTCCCTCGGCGACCTGGCGCAGGCAATCGGCGACGTAGCGATCCGCATCGCCGGAGAACGTGCCGGCGGCGGCGCGGCAACTGAGCAATTCGAGCAACGGCGTGCCGGCGCGGCCGAGCTCGGGCCGCAAGCTGTACATTTCCAGATAGCGGTCGTTGCACAAGACGAGGCGAGCCATGCCGTCGAACATGCACAGCCCTTGCGTCATGTTGTTCAGCGCCGCGCGCAGCAATCGGCTTTGCGCCCGCCGCCGGCCGGTCGCGAACAGGCCGGCGAGGGCGGCGGCGCCGAGCGCGAACGGCAGCGCCATGACGGTGCCGGCGACGGCTGTGGAATCGCCCGCCAGCAGCCGCACGATCCAACTCGGTCCGAAGCCGAGGAACACCAAAAAACCGGCGACAAAGCCGATCGCACCCGTCAAAACCACGAGTGGCCAACTGCGGATCGCCTTGGAAAGGGTTTGAGCGACAACCATTCGCTGTGCGCCGGGCTGTGATCGAGCGACGGTATGCGCGAACCCGTTGTTTTGAGGTTAAGGAGTGGTAGAGAAATCATTAACAAAGGCTGAGCGCGGCGGCGCCGGGACGCGGACCGGCGCGCTCACGGGAGGAAGAACGATGAGATTTGCACGAAAGCTTGCATGCTGCGCCCTATTCGTCATTGCGATTGTGGGCGCGGGCGCAAGCCGCGCCGAGGACTACCCGACGCATCCGGTGCGGATCATCATCGGTTTCGGCGCCGGCGCGTCGGCCGATACGCCGGCGCGGCTGTTGGCGCAGAAATTTTCTGGTGCGCTCGGCCAGCAATTTATCGTCGAGAACAAACCGGGCGCCGGCAGCAACGTCGCCGCGGACTATGTCGCCCGCGCCCCGAACGACGGCTACACCATTTTCATGGCGACGGCGGCGCAGACCAACTACGCCGGCATGACGATCAAGCCGACCTACGACGTGGTGAAGGATTTTGCCCCGATCGTCCGCGTCGCCGCGGTGCCGACGATCCTGGTCGCCAATCCGTCGCTCGGCGTCAGCAACCTGCAAGAGCTGATCGCGCTCGCCAAGGCAAAGCCGGGCCAGATTTTCTATGCCTCGTCGGGCGTCGGCACCACGACCCACGTCGCCGTCGAGCTGATCAACATGACGGCGGGCATAAAACTCGTCCACGTGCCCTATCCGGGCAGCGCGCAGGCCTTGACCGACGTCGTCACCGGCCGCGTGCAATTGTGGATCGCGCCGGCGTCGGCGGTGATCCAGCAGGTCGCCGAAGGCAAGCTCAAGGCCATCGCCGTGACCACGGCGCAACGTGCCAGCATCGCGCCGGACGTGCCGACCATGGCGGAAGCGGGCCTGCCCGGCTACGACCTCGGCCTGTGGTTCGGCTTGATGGCGCCGGCCGGCACGCCTGCGCCTATCGTCGACAAACTCAACACGATCGCCAACGACGCGCTCAAATCGCCCGACGTCGTCGAGCCGCTGCACAAGATCGGCATGGAGATCATCGGCGGCACATCGGCGGAATTCGCGCGCTATATCGATAGCGAAGTGAAGAAGGCGACCGACGTCGCCACGGCTGCGAATATTCGGCAGTGACTTGGATCAGCCCGCAGCCGGAATGACCGGGAGCAATAAATAAGACGGCATATCGCCACCGGCATAGACGGTGTTGGTGGCGCCGGAATTGTAGTCGGCGTGGTAGTGCATGTAGTGGCTACTGCCCAAGCCGTCGCGCGGCTGGACGTCGAGGCGGATGCGGTGGCCTTTCTTGAACACCATGGAGGTCGGCCAGATTTCGACCTCGACCTTCACGATCTCGGCAGGCTTGAGATAGAGCCGCCGCTGGTGGCGGTGATACGGCCGGTACGGCAGCGAACGCTCGGGATCGAGCTCGCGATGCGACACCCGCAGCCAGCCCTTGGCCACCGGCACCGGCAGGCCCTGCTGGCCGGTCTCCATGACGTCTTTGCCATCGGCATCGATGTTGCGCAGGGTGAGGAACAGATCCATGTCCTCGCTCGAGCTCGACACCCACAACACCGCGGCGATCGGCCCGGTGATCTCGGTGTCGACCGAGAGTTTCGCCGTCTCCAGCGAAATCCCCATGCCCGGCTTGATGCCGCCGCCCATCACCTGCGACGCCGCGGCCGAGGTCGAGCCCATCGAGCCGAGGCTCGATGCGGCATAGCTGCGCGAGCCGACCGCCGGCGGGTTCTTCACCTCGAGCGTGCCGGAAATCTCCGACTTCTCCGCCGCCGGCTGCGACAGGTCGAGATAGAGCTTGGTCCAGCGCGTGCGGGCGAGCGGCCATTCATTCTCGCTCCTCCAGTCGAAGGCGTCGGCGCCTTTACGGATGGCGAGTTTTATCGGCGGCTCGTCCATCACGCCGTTGTCGATGCCCTTGAGCCAATGATCGAAGAAACGGATCTGATCCTGCCTGCCGTCCTCGGTGTAGAACGGATGCACGTGCGAGCCGAGATGCATGCGCAATTTCTTGTGCGGCGTCGCCGCGTGCATGAACGCCTCGGTATTGCCGCGCAGGTGCAGGCCCATGCCCGACCAGTTGCCGACGCTGAACATCGGGATGTTGATCTTGTCCCATTGCGCCTGCGAACCGCGGAACGCACCGCTGTCGAGATTGTTGTGCAGCCAGAAATACAGCGTATTGATCTGCCAGCCGTCGGGCAGGTCTTGCGCGGCGCGGCCGAGCTTATGATGCAACAGGTGCGCGGTGTACCAGTTGGTCATGAACAGGCTCAGCAGGCCGCCGTGATAGAGCGCATCGCGGTAGAGGTCGGCAAAACCCTCCCAGGGAATGATCGCCTTGAGCGACGGCGGCTGCAGATTGGCGGCGAACCACTGATTGATGGCGAAGTAGGAAATGCCGAGAAGCCCCACCTTGCCGTTGCACCACGGCTGCGCCGCCGCCCATTCGATGGCGTCGTAAAGATCGACCGCTTCGGCGAGCGACCACGGATCGTACTGGCCCGGCGATTTGCCGGTGCCGCGGCCGTCGACGCGCACGGCCGCATAGCCGCGCGGCACCCACCATTGCGGATTGACGGTCTCCCAGTTCATCCATTCGTTCGCCGCTTCGGCCAGATTGTCCGGCACGATCCAGAGCTTGTCCTTCTGGTACGGCCCGAGATTGAGGATGGCGGGAAATTTGCCGTCGTCATATGGCCGGAACACGTCGGCCTTGAGCCGCGCGCCGTCGCGCATGGTGACGTCGACGTCCTTGTCGACGACGATGGGGTATGCCGGAAGCGTTCGATCGCTGTTCATATATCCTCCCGCCGCTTGCGCGGGATCGTATTTAAGCGCGGCTGGAGATACCAGGGCCTGCCAGCCGCGGGGCGCTTTCATTGTTCCGACACTTTTCTGCAGGCAATGTTGCGGCGGATGCGGGGGAATTCTCGGATGCTACGGCAAGCTATGGCGGCGCTGTTCGGCTGCGCGCTCATCGGCATTGCGGCGCTAGGCGGTTGCGCCGACAACGGCCCGCCGCCCGGCCAGCCGAGTTTTTATATCGACCTGGCGACCACCGACGCCGCGCTCGATGCCGACGCGGCGCAGTCGATGATCTCGGGCTACCGCAGCAATAATGGGCTTAACGCCGTCACCCTCGATCCCGAGCTGATGCGGCTCGCCGGCGAGCAGGCGCGCGTCATGGCGGCGCACGACAAGCTCGATCACGATGTCGGCCGGCCGTTCCAGGAGCGCATCCGCAAATCCGGCTTCGACGCCGCCGTGGCGGTGGAGAACATTTCCGCCGGCTATCACACCATGGCGGAGGCGTTTTCCGGCTGGCGCGATTCGCCGCCGCACCGCGCCAACATGCTCAACAGCAACGTCACCAAGATGGGCATCGCCGCGGTCTATGCGCCGAAGTCGAAATACAAGGTGTTCTGGTCGCTGATCCTGGCCAAGCCCGACGACAAGCGCGGCTGACAGCCTACGTTCCGTCATCCTGAGGTGCGCGCCAAAGGCGCGCCTCGAAGGATACGGCCGAGGCGCCCGGGCCGTCGCCCTTCGAGGCTCGCTTCGCTCGCACCTCAGGGTAACGGAGCGAACTCAGCCAACAATCATATCGAACATCTTTTGCCCGTAAGTGCCGCGGGCCTCGGCGGTGAGCGGCGCCACGGCGGCGCGGAATTGAGCGTGTTCGTCCGGCTTCAGCGCGGTGATCTCGCAACCCTCGGCGAGGATCGCGGCGCGCGCCGTGCCGTCTTCCTCGATAGCAAGCTCGCGCTGGAATTCGACGGCGCGCGCGATGGCGGCGCGCATGGCGCGCTGCAAGTCTTGCGGCCAGCCGTCGAAAGCCGGGCGATGCAAAAAAATCGGTCGCGAAATGTAGAAGTGGTTGGTCACGGTGTGGAAACGATGAAACTTGTGCACGCCATAGGTCACGGTATTGGCGAACGGGTTCTCCTGCGCGTCGATGGTGCCGGCCTTGATCCGATCGATCGCCTCGGTCAGATCCATGCGCAGCGGCACGCAGCCGAGGAGCGCGAAGGTGCGCGCCTGGACCTCGCTCGGCAGCACGCGGATGCGCATGCCCTTGAGGTCCGCCGGCGTATGGACGGTGCGCAGGCGGTTCGAGATCTGGCGAAAACCGTTCTCGAACCAGCCGAGGATGCGGTAGTTCACGCGCGCTTCGATCTTGTCGCCGAGAAAGCGGCCGAGCGCGCCGTCCATGGCGGCGCGCGCCTGGTCGCGCTGCTCGAACAAGAACGGCAGATCGACGAAGCCGAGCTCCGGCACGCGGTCGGTCAGATAGCTCGACGACTGGTAGCCGAGCGTGAGCACGCCGTCTTCGACCAGCCAGAGGATGTCTTCGGCGCGATAGCCGAAATCCATGATGTTCCAGACATACTTCACGTCGATCCGGTCGCCGAACTCGGCCACCAGCGTATCGCCGATCAGCTTGAGCGCGCGCGAAAAGCCGGTCGTGGGCGGCCCGTAGCCGCCCATGCGGATGGTGATCGGATCGGTCATGAATTGAATTCCCGTCGACGGCTCGGTCTCATGACGGAAAATGCCCGTCAAGGGAAGAGCCTGCGCAAATAGCCGCCGTCAGCGGTGCATCTGGTCGCGGACGGCCTTGGCGGCGGCGATCGCGGCGATGCGCAGCATTTCGAGGCGGCGGACGGCCGCGAACGGGGCTGTCGGCCGCACCGCGATCAGGCGGTCGCACAGCGTCAGGCGGTCGCGCCAAACGTGGTCGATCATCGGGTGATCGGCGGCAGCGCAGGAATCGGTGCGGACCAGCGTAGTGTCCTCGACCAGGTCCTCGGTCACCGCAAAGGTGAGCACGACGCCGGGCGAATAGTGGGCGAATTTCTCGTCATAGACGATCTTCCAGAACCACGCGGTATCGGCGCTGCGCAGCATGATCGTGACCGCGATGGCGCTGCCATCGATGAAAATGCGATTGATCGCGACCTTGCCTTCGGCCGCCAGGCCGTTGACTGCCGCGGCAATGAAGCCGCGGATGTCGTCGTGAAAGGCCGCGGCGGTGCCGGCTTTGCCTTTCCAGCCGCGCGTCTCGAGCCGGAAGAAATCCGCGATAGCCGCGGCAACGGTCTCCGGCTCCGTTGCGGTGGTGAACAACAGCGCGCCGAGGTCGCCCAGGCGCCGCACGTAGCGGCGCAGCTCCTTGTGCCTGTGCTGGCCGACGGTGCGCTCGACATAGAACAGCCGGTCGCCGTCCGGCACCAGCTGCGCGCGCTGGTAGAGATTGAAATCGGCAACCGGCATCTGCGCGCGCCTGACGATGGCATCGAGCGCGGTCGCGAACGGGCCGTCCACAGGCAAAAACGGCAACAGCACCAATCCCGGCAGTTCCGGATCGTCGGCGAGATGCGCGAGCCAGGCGGCGATGACCGGCTCCGCCGCTTCGCGCTCGATGAGCGGCGTGCCGAGCGGCGCGTAAGCGTGGCTCCAGCCGACCAGCACCGGCAGCTTGAGCCCGTAACGCCGCGGCTCGATGCGCGCCGGGAAGAAGCCGAGCAGTTTTCGCGGACTGGTGCCCGACCACACCAGGAGCGCGCCTGAGTCGCGGCCGAAGATTTTTGCCGCAGGTTGCGCGAAGGCCGGCTCGTAGAACACGTTGGGCTCGAGCGCGCGGGCGGCCAATTCCCGCCATGCATCCGCGATCGGTTCGAGCTCGGACAGGCTGCGCCATTCGACCGCGAGCGCGTTGGCGGCATAGCGGTCGGCGACGGCGGCGCGGCGCGCGCTGGCGATC